>JAABUL010000277.1_pt1 | contig 110765 bp, 123 predicted proteins | sample 5559151 | NCBI WGS metagenome assembly JAABUL01 (sample SAMN10711876, study PRJNA513368) | rock metagenome | isolation source: Antarctica rocks | place: Antarctica: Victoria Land, Pudding Butte sud | reverse complement strand
CGGGCGGGGGAGTGGCGGCCGGCGTGCTTGATGGATGCGTTTGGAGGGGGACGGGCGGGTGTGCATGAGGATATCTTGAGTGGGAGGGATATGGAGGTGGGCTGGGAGGATGTGTTTGTTGGGGGGGAGTTTGATTATGAGGGGCAGGGGGCTGGGTTTCACTGGGAGATGGAGGGGCGGTTTGGGATGGGGTGGTAGATGGAGGATGGTGAGGAATAAGGTGGCGTGGTGTGAGATGGCGAGTGGCTGATGAATACGATATTGCTGGCCAAAGAGATGCGAAGGCTACGACGATGCGGCACATCAGAAGAGCGAGGGCGAGGAGAGATGTAACAACAACCAACAAACGGATCCAATTCTCTTGTGTACTACTACGCCACATTGGCGTTCTCAGACTGCATTAGTATCGGAACTCCATCAGCAATCACAAATAGAAACCCAATCACATTAAAACCACCTCTGTTCAGCTTGTGACAGTGTCCATATATATGCATCACTCAGCGCTCTCTATTCCATACACTCGTAACAATCAGTCAAACAACAGCATGAAAGTAGAAGTACCACACGAATGTACCCTCGCCTCATAACACCCTCCCGCTCCGCCGCGCAATGCTGCATATCCTCAAAACCGAACGCCTGCTGTACACGCCCAGAAGAACCCGCCTGCCTCGCTACCCGCCTTCCCTCGCTGTGTGGTAGAGAGTGAGAGACGATCATAATATCACGCACCGACAGCCCGCCCCTCTCTCCCCATCATCCCGCCCTCTTATGGAATTGCCCTTCCCTCCCTTACCGCCCGCATCCGCCTCGTCGTCGCCGAAATCCGTGGGTTTGACGGTCATGTGCACGACGTTTGTGGTTTCGAGTTTGAAGGGGAAATCTAGTATCACAACACCATTAGCCTCAATCCTGTAAAACCCCGGCTCAGCCGGCAAACGCTTCCAAGTAGCTATAGCTCAGGAAGGAGCCATGGTAGGGGTGTAGGAAGGGCATATCTTACCTCTCAACGCACTCTTATCCTCAACAAACCTCCCCATCAAAATCAACCGTATCGCACTCGGCGTCGCTGGCCGGGGCTCCCACTCGCTGCGCCAGTCCGTCCAGATCAATTCCTTCAGCTTATACCCGCTGATATCTCGCGGATCGAACGCCGCTGTTGTCGGCAGCTCCACTTTCCGGTTGCGCAGGTATTTCTCGTCGATCTTATAAGGATGTCGAGCGCCAGTCGTGAGCATGAGTGTTATGCTGAGGGTTGGCCCGCGGTCGACGGCGGCGGCGGGTGTGGGAGGGGCGATGGGGGATTCGGTGGCGGGGCCTAGGGCTTCGGTTTGTGTGCGATGGAGGGGGTTGACCAGAGGCTGTATTGGTTTCAGGGGAGAGAGGATTGGTTGTTCAGCACCGGCGGTGGTGTCGTCGGGTTCTGGTATTGGCCGCGGCGGTTGTGAGGCCTCGCCGTCTGCTTCTCCGGATGGTGTCGCCGCTATGGGTGATTGCAGCGTGCTCATCTCGACCGAGTCGTCGACTTTGCTTGTGTCGGCGGAGAGTGTGGCCGGCACATCCGCGCCTTGTGATGTTGTCGCCGCCATGGCTGGCTGGCTTGCTGGTGTGTCGTACTGATCACTCAGCCGTGTTCCGGCGATCGGTTGCCAAGCAGGGCCGTTGCGATTCCAATGCGCCACGTACTGATGTTTGTTGCAGCACACACGAGTGGTAGATTGGCTACAGCAGAGGGAGGCAAACGATAGACAATGGTGGGGATAAGTGTATGTGATGCTGAGGTCAGGCCAGCAAAGTCAAAGTGAGTAGGTCCGCGGGCAATGATGCGCGAGGCGGTTGGCGGATGCGCTTGCTTCTTTCGCACGTGCCAGGGCTTCTTCAATCACATTGCTGCCAGGCACATGTGAAGAAGGAAGGAGAGGGACAAGAGGTTGGGGAAGGTAGCGAGCCACGCGGCAGCCGCAGTGAACCGGGGAGACAACGACGACAGACCAGAAGTCAGATTGGTAGAGGAAGCCGCGTGCTCCGAATCTGCGGGATGGAATGGGATGGGATCGTTCTGGTCTTGTGCCTTTCCTCTTCCAATCCCGCCCTGCATACATGCACCTCCTTTTAGCCATCTCGTTGTCGGCACGATATCGCGCTCCACGAATGTCCAATGCTGGAAATCTACGCTCGCGGAGAAACGTACATCAGCTGCTGTGATACCACCGGGCAATGCTTGAATCTCTCCTCCAGAGTACGCCTTGCATCTTTCGTCCAGTCCGTCTTACCAGATATTCGCCACATCGGCAAAGATAAGCATTCACCTGCATGAGTCCCGTTACGATCTGGAATCTTTGGACTTTGTGGAGAGTGGCTGAGTTCTCTTGTTGCTCCTCACCCTCGCGTGTCCAGGATGCTTTCTCGAGCTGCTCACGCATCACGAACAACTCCATTGACCAATTCCGCTGCCGCACAAGCACATGGCAGCCAGGCAAGGACGTAACTTTACAGCTGGCATCGCAATGATTGCCTCTGACGACCGACACGTGAGTATACGCAAGACCAATGATCGACCATCTCATTCCCAATGAGGAAGCTGTGAAGATGCTGCCAACGCTACCCCAGCTTGATTGCTATCACCCCCGCCAGCTTGACGACATCACAGACGTGCGGTCAGTGAGACGATACTGTACCTGTGTTCAAGGTTTGACGTGTCTGACTAGACCTGGAATGGCAGCTGTGAACAAGACATCTCCAATGCCGTCCTCATTAAAGGTAGATCGCTCTCCTACGTCCATCCTCCTCATTTCCCAAGTCCTTTGCTAGTATTCATCATGGCCAAAAGAATCGCTCTCGTAGCAGCAATAGCCTTTATTCCCCTGGCCTCCACGCAATCCTCCTACGCCAACTCTTCGCTCTCATGGCAATCCCTCCCAGGTAGCCTCTACACCCCTCCCACCACCCCATGGGCCTACGCCCCCGACGCCAGCTGGCCGCCGACCACCATCGGCACACCCCTCGAGCCCCAAGCCCCCGATGATGAGCTCCTCCAAATGCTCTCCGAAATCGACCCCAACCGCATCAAACACATCGTCTCCACCCTCGCAAACTTCGGCACCCGCCACACCCTCTCCACCCAAAACTCCTCTACTAGCGGCATCGGCGCCGCTCGCGATTGGATTCTGAAAGAAATGACTGCCCAAGCTAGCCCAGATATGACCGTGGAACTGAATAGCTACATCCAAGGGGTAGCCGAACGCATCTCCTTCCCAGTAAATATCTCCAACATCGTCGCCTCCATCCCCGGCACCGACGACCCGAACCGCGTCTACGTCGTCACCGGGCACTACGACTCCCGGCGTCTCGACGTAATGGACTACACCAACCCCTCCCCAGGCGCTGACGACGACGCTACGGGGGTGGCGGTGGTGATGGAGATGGCGCGTGTCGTAGCTTTACACGGGAAACCGAAGGCGAGTATGATATTTGCGGCGACGGCGGGGGAGGAGCAAGCGAGCTACGGCGCCACGCATTTGGCTAAGACGTTGAAGAAGGAGGGCAGGAATGTGGAGGGGAATTGGAATAACGATATCGTCGGTACTGGTCGGAACGAACCGTTCGCGGCGATCAATGATTATACAGTCCGCCTGTTCGGCGCCAGCATTTTTTACCCTAACGCTTCGACTTCGGAGGAGCAGACCGAAGCAGGTCTGATAGGCGCGTGGAACGATTCGCCTGCGCAGAATCTTGGTCGCTACATAGCGGAGATTGCGGCGGGGGCGGCGGAGGCAGTGGGGATGCAGGTAGCGCTGATATACAGGCCAGATAGGTTTCTGAGGGGTGGGGATCACCTCTCGTTTCTGGAGGAAGGGTGGCCAGCGGTGAGGTTCACGGAGGCGGTGGAGGATTTTAGACATCAGCATCAGGTGAGTATTCTGGGAACGGAGAATGCTGCTTCGTCAGTGTTCAATTGTTTGAGATATATCGCTGACGTTGAGCGAAATCTAGGACCCACGGGTGCAGAATGGCACCCAATACGGCGACCTAATCCAATACGTCGACTTCGACGTAAGTAGGCTCGCGAGCAGATCCCCTCCCCTTAGAACAGTAGAGACATTTGCTAACGGGTTCTAGTACACCGCCCGCGTCGCCCGCACCAACCTCGCCTCCATGTGGTCCGCCGCCAGCGCCCCGGCCATGCCCCGCAACGTCAGCATCAGCGAAGCCATCGGTTTCCCGGCCGCGGACCGCGATACGCCGCTCGAGGTGCTGTCGAACGAGAGTCAGTTCTGCTGGAACACTGGGGAGGATCCGTTGGCGGCGGGGTATGAGCTTGTGTATCGGGCGAGTGGGAATCTGCAGTGGACGCATGTTGTGAGTGTGGGGGATGTGGGGAGTGTGACGGTGGACCTGCCGAAGGATGATGTGCAGTTTGGGGTCAGGGCGGTGGGGAAGGATGGGAAGAAGAGCCCGGCGGTCTTGCCTGCGGTTGCTGGGAGCTGTTGAGTGGTACGGGTGGTAGGATGAGTGCAGATATGAGTATATGTAGTACTAGCTCGCGGTACTGATGATGCTTTCAGCAACATCCATTATGCAGTGCTCTCATGATTCAGGGCAGCAATTGCTATGGTGAAGCAAATGCATGACGTCCTCTCAGCCATCGCGCTGTACAGAGCCCTTCCTCCGAGCCCGCGTGAGCCACACTGCGAATCGGCTTCGATGACTGCAGACACCGTCAACGGAGATTCAGGCCGGACGGTCTCCCATTCCCGAGCACGCCATGGAAGGGTTGGTTTTGATTCTGAGCCCTGCCCACCTTGACGCCAGCACTCATACCACCATATCGCTGGTTGTTGCTGTTGCCGTAGACATTTGGGTCCATGTTGTTCAGCGTGGTGCGATGTGGCGTGCCATGGTGCAGAGTGTCACCGCGAACGTCGTTGATGTTGTTGTTTCCATACAGAGAGTGCGTCGGGAGGCGGGTACGGTGACCCGACGGCGTCATCGGGACTGGTGCGCTACCTTGTCATCGTCAGCAAGCGAACATGGTTCTGGTTGAGCAAAACATACGTGCGGTCTGCAATCCAGTCCGGTAGTCAGGAGGATTTGACTCCCAAGCGTACGCATTGTTGCGTCGACCATCCTTCCCACTACTTCCATTACTTCCTGCTCGGCTCTGCAATGGGACGCCACCACGGTTGTTGCTGTTGGCATTGTTATTTCGCGGAGCAGTGGCAATGTCGTTAAGCACGTTGTCAGCATCGAAGTTAGCGGCAACCTCCAGACCTGCAGCGAGCTGCTGCTGCTTGAGCTGAGTATAGAGCCTTTGCAATTGTTGCTGCTTCTTGCCCTTCTCGCGGTAGGCTTCGGCGAGTTTCTCGTTCTTCTCTTCCAGCTTCTTCTTCTCGTCATGCATTGCTGTCCAACGTTAGCGGAAGCACACCAGTCACAAGTTGACAGGAGTACCTGCCTTCTAATTTGGTGCCCATGTTGTTGATCTGCGAGTTGGCGCTGTCGATGATGTTGTCCATTTGCGAACTCAAAGTCGAGTACTTGTCCGTGAGACTCCGCGCGAGATACTCTTGGTACACGCTACAGGAGGTCAGCAAGCATGAGAACAGCTGACGCAGTGAGCTCACATCTCCTGACTCGTCTGGTAACTGTAGAAGTTCAGAGCACGACCAGCACACTCAAGGATCGTGTTCGGACTCAAGCCGCTCAATACGCTGGTCTTGTAGTCCTCGAAAGGGTTGAGCTGCGCGACGACCGCATCGTCTGGGTTTGGCAGCTGTGTGTCACACGCAGGACATGCGCGAGTGCTGCCAGTCGGCGTCGAGAGACCTAGGGAATCGGAGCATGGGACGCAGAAGATGTGTGAGCATGTCGTAACCACTGCGCGATCTTCTAGCTGAGTCCGACACTTCAGTGAGTTGCATCGAAGAGCGTGCTCCATTGCAAGGCCGTCACATGCGTCCTACCGTCGAGACGGTCGGCTGGAAGCAGTGAGAAAGAGGAAGAAGATGAGTGATAGAAAGTGGTGTGGTCGAAGAAGTGAGGTCGAGATAGACTTTGCACCCAATGCAAGTGAGCAAGGCACGAAGGAGGAAGGCGCGAAGGGAGGCACCATCAGAAACAGAATCAGCGATATTGCTCATTGCTTGCTCTTCTTCGAAACGCTCCGCTATGTACGAAACATGCTTACTTCACATGGGTACTAGATCAAAGGCCGTACAGAAAATGATTCCAAAACAAATCGCATCACTGGGTAGATGCAAGCAAGATCGAACCTCCAAAATGCGCCGCCAACACCACGCCTCTGAACAGACTATACTCCATAATGCTCCAATTCCAGAAAGCCAAATAGGACTTACTGCGCGGACTGCTGTTGCCCGCGTGATATAGGCCTCGCGCTGTACTTCGTCACTGGTTCCGATACCTCTTCTGCGGAGTAGTCCGCTTCAGCATCGGCGATCCGAGTTGGCAACTCTGGAATGTCTTCGTGCTGTGCCTTGTACTGGCTGTTGAGACTCTGCCTCTGCGGGGTGGCAGCAGTGCTCTCGCTGCCAAGACTCATGCTTGTCGAACTTCGCTCGTGCACGAGGTCGGGCGTGGGCGGTACGTGCGAGGACGATCGCTTGGGGTGCAGGTAGCCGGTGGTATCGCTTTGGGCGTCGCCAAACTCTGACTCGGATCCGTTTGTCTGGGTTTCGTGGTACTCGCCGTCAACGGACTCTCTTGACGGCATCTTTGATGATCGCTTGCCTCTCTTCTTAGCGGACTCGGATCGATCGTCGTCACCACTCATCGTGCTGGAAGTGTCGGCACGACGAGCCAGATCCAGACCCTCCACAGCAGCGGCGCATTGCTCCGAGATGTTGCGGATGATGTAGGCGATGGCGTCCATCTTGTCGCGTAGATGGCGATCTGCGACATCAGTCATGCTGAGTTCGGACAAACGTTTACGGGCTGCGTAGCTGAGTCGAGACTCCGCTGCCTGGGAGGCTTCCTCACCGTCCGCACGACTCGACTGCCTAGTGCTGGCCCTTGACGAGGGTACCGAACCCATGCCACCAACTCCCCTGCTCGCACTAACCTCATCCTGATGCTTCTCCCTGGGTGACTCGACAATGCTGCCCTCCTCGGCATCGGTGAAAACTGCCGCGTCGGATGTATCGTTCAGTGACTTCACGATGTGCTCCATGTGGTGCGCTTGGCCGTCGATGAGAGCACGTAGATGAAGCACCACACGCTGCGCCTCGTCGCGCTGGCGGAGAAGGGTTGTGTTTGTGTGCTGCAGAGCTGAAAGATCTTTCTTGTTTCGCTTGCGCTCGCGCTCGAGCTCCTCCGCAATCTCCTGTTGTAAGACGAGCGCCTCAAGAGCGTCGTCTCTCTGCTTCTCAGTACCAGAGAGACGAACAGTGAGTCTGGCCGTGTCGTCCTTCTGCTGGTCGATGAGCGCACCGAGGCGCCGATTCTCTCGCTTGTGGCCCTCGATCTTGATCTTGAGCTCGTTGGTCTCCTTCGTGAGTTGCTCGGCAAAAGCCTGGAACTTGAGGAACTGCTGCTTCCAGCTTTCGAGCTCCTCGACCAAGAAGTTGTTGCGCTTGGTAACCTTGGTGAGCTCCATGTCCATACGGCCCTTGAGGTTGATGAAGTCCTGCCAAGCTTCCATAGCATCTCGTGAGTACTGGTTGCGTTCGCGTACGATCTCGTTAAGGTGGCGCATGGAGACCTTCGTCATGAGAGGTTTTTTCTGAGCGCCGCCAAAAACGGCTTTGACGCCCGTGTTTTTTCCCTAGACGAAAGTTAGCGCCTCTTTCTGAACGACTCCTTGGGATAGTGTCCTACCAACTTATCGCATGCGTGGTCCATGACCTTCATCATACCCTCCTGGTTCCACCACCCGGGGTCCTGAACGCTCTCGACCTCGCCACGCATGACGATGATCTGCCCGGCAGGAATGAGCTTGCCACCACCGTAAGCAGACCTCAGATGCTGCGGTACGCCCGATGGAGCGACTTCGCCGTTCAACGACTCAGTCAGTCGGTTGATGAGCTTGGATCTCTGCTTGGCGCTCCAGATCGAGGGAGGACTAGAAGTGAGAACAAAATTGCGATCAAGGTCAACAACAAGGGCATCAGATGGCGCGGTGAAGAGAGTGCGGCACTCCGCGGTGACACCAAGGATATATGGTCCAGGCTCCTGGACAAGCTCCTTTGCGTGACGCGCATGCACAACCGGGACGTACAGACCGCTCCACTCGTAGACACGGACCATATAGCGGATTGTTTCGGCGGCGACGGTAAGCATCGCCGGGTAGTGTGAGATGAATATGATGCGGCGTGTTGGTGAGATGGCTGCCTCGAGCACGCCAACGATGTTTGGCACCGCCAGACAACAGAAGAGAGGCCACATGGCGAAGTTCTGGAATCCGTTCGGGGTGGCCGGGAACTGGTAGCACAACGCGTAGTCCTTCATGTCGATGCGGACGAGATCGTTCAGACGAGGAGCTGGAAAGCTAAGGATTCGTGAGACCTCTTCCGCGTGGAAGAGGTTGGTCGCTTTGTTCCAGTGGATCCACATGCCACGAAGATAGTCGCCGAGCAGATTGTAGAGCGGGTACCTCGAAAGGAAGCTCAAGCAGTATGGGATCCAGTACGTCTCACCAGGCGCATCGAAGTAGTCCGTCTCGGTTCGCTTGCGTAACTCGCGAATGGTCTCTGCACGCTTCTCGTCGGCACGCGACCACACTCGCAAGGCAATGCCATACAGGGTATGAGAAGAGTCTTGCTGCAGCACGAATGCATGGTGCACACAATGCGGTTGGCTCTGTCCGGTACAGATCTCGACATCGTGAGGAAAGCAGGCCTATGACAAGTTAGTCGAGTCACCTATACAGTTGTCTTAGTCACCACATACCCTCATTGCGGAGTGAAGCGACCTCGCAATCTCGTTGTCCTGCTCCAACCTCGGACTGCTGCCCAGAATCTCCGGAAGCCAGAACTGCCCAACCGCGCCCTTCATGTGCCCAATCTTCCCTTGCGTTGGAAGAGGCGCCTTCACCCATTGCGAGGGCTCCCTGCCGACACCACATACCATGTAGGCATGGGTCAAGGTCTTCGGCGCCCGCTGTGCCGTCTTCTGTTGGGGCATGGTGTTCGGCATTGGCTGCACAATGCGCGAATGCAGCGACGATGTCCGGTTGGGTATGACGAGATTCTCAGAGTCTCTGCTGGTCGGTCGTGCGGACTCGCCAGAGCGAGGTCTGGAGGTGAGGGAAGGAGCCATTCTGACCGTTTGTGCTCGATTTTTCGCGGAAGTGATTTGACTTTCGAGTTGCGTCTCCCCAGCAGCTCGCAACCGTCGCCCTTAGACCGTGGTATCCACCGTGCTTCAGATGCGATTGCAAGATGATGCAGTACTGTTGTCTGTTGTTCAATGCATCTGCCGCCCAATACAAGTAAGAGACCACTCGCAATGACAACGACTGCAGCTTCAGCTGGTGATGATAAAACGAGATGAGGGAGTTCGGGGAGCAGCGCATTGGACTACGGACAAAGTGCTCGGACTCCTTACTGCTCCGGCAGGTCGTGGCTAAACCTTGTCGATGTCTGCTTGCCGACGCTGGTTAGGCGCAGATCCAGGAGAGCTTTAGCGCAAGATCCGTCGGTGTAGGACGCAGGGGGTTGACATCCGACTGGATCAGGACTTTGCATCAAATATCGACGTTGTGAAGAGTGCAGAACCATATCAACGATATCGACGGTGGAAGTGTCGCAGATGAAGGAACGAGCACAATACGTCGTCAATCGTGGTACTTCATGTTGTACTGAGAGTCTACCATCTCGGTTTCTCCAATCATTTGATGTGCGGGGACAGAACGAACGCAGGGCATGCACGTTTCACCAGCTCTGCTGAAGCAAAAGGGGCACATGTCGACCCCGGCATGCCCTGCCGCTCGGCTGCGATTCCGTTTGCACTTGTGACTTGTTTAGGGTTGCAATCCGTTGGTAGAGTGCGGAGACGAACCTTCAAACCACATGTTGGTTGCGCGATACAATAACCCTTGCTGGAGGTCTCGAGAAGACTGCTATCAACGGGCTGCAGAACACTCCTCCCATGCAAATACTACCACGCCTTCCAGCGAGCTCGGTCACCATTAACCGGTAGAGGGCCACTGCTACTACCATGGCCCTTGCGTAGGATGCGCAGAAGGTTACGAATGGTACCACGGTTCCCTGCGTTGTTCCACCAAGATCGCAGTGCGTGCGATTGTGGATCTGGAAAGCAATCTACAGTCTAGATCAATCTGTGCAATAACTCGGGGGGTTTCTTGACGGCTACGACGTGGCGGAGACACGTGTGTAGCACGATGAAGCTGTCAAAGCGCAATAGTTAATCATGACCAACCTTGGCCACATGTATCATTATGCACATGCACCTGCAATGCAATGCACATGCAAGTCGGCTCCCCGCGTATCGGTACCTGGAGGACGGTAGCACAAGCGGCTACTTGACGAGTATCCTGTATGTCATGATAGGACTCGGTCAAAAGGCGAGCAATACGCCTTCAGTATCCGTAGTATACCAAGTGAATGTTGCTTGAGTGAATGTAGCAGGAGCGAATGAACGAGACGGAAAGGACGAGGAAAGCGCCAAGCCTCTGAATTTTTTACATCAAATCAACCAACGACATCTCTGCATCTGAACTTCATCAATCGGCATAAACGAATTGAGTACCTCTATTAGTATCACGCCATCATGGATAACGCATCACTGTCGGAGCTTTGTACGATCTGGTGAGTGGCAGATATCCTACTCGGGCAGCTGTGGCATGCTTTCACGTGCTCATGATTTGCTCCGGTCAACATTTCTAACGATCACAGCCATACTGAAACGCCCAAGTATCGCTGCCCCAGGTGCAAAGCGCAGACATGTTCACTTCCATGTTATAAGAAACACCAACAACGCGCTGCCTGCAACGGCAAACGGGACCCGACCACTTATGTGAAGAAATCACAGTGGGCTACGCCGGCTGGTGTCGACCACGACTACAACTACCTCAGAAGTGTCGAGCGCTCGATCGGCGACGCTGGCCAGGATGCGCAGACTCGTGGGATAGGCGTTGCGGCGCCTGCCTTCAAAGGAACTGCTAAGGCGTGGCAACCTGATAGTGCTCTCATGAAGTATCTCAATCTGAACCGCATCACTGTAGACCACGCACCGCTGGGGATGAGCCGCCAGAAGAACAACCAGACTCGGATCAGCAAGAAAGGCAGGGTCACCTGGTCCGTGGAATGGATTGATGCGGACTCGACTCGATATTTGCAGAATGAGTGTTGGGAGTCGATGCCAGTTGGAGAGCTATTTGCGATGCACAAGGCGACCCTACGCAATGCTACAGAGCGGCGGAGCAATAAAGTTTCAGGATCGAATCCGTCAGGCGGTCATGTACGCAAACGGAGACAAATAGCAAATGGTCCTCAGTGCGAGGCGGACGAGCAGTTTCTACGTCAACAGTCTAATCACCTGCAGCATGTCGCAAACCCAGACCTGTCAGGAGCGGTCGACTCCGGGGATGGCGACATGGGCAAGACTGTACAGACAGAGATCCTCGATGGCACCGAGGAGGACCCTCCTCTGTTCGAGCCGCACATTGCAGCTGAAGACGAAAGTAATCAGTTTAACGAAACAGACAATGCGGAAGACTCCGATAGCTCCATGTCCCCAGTACAGATCATCACGGAAGCTCAAGAAGACACTGCACTAGAGCCCGCCAGCAACACAGGCAAGGAGGCCTCAGACCATACCGAGCAAGCATTACAAGCGCCTACGAGAATACACTACTACCTACACAAAACCGGCACGCCATCAAAGCACCGCATCCTCATACTGCTCGATCCGTCCGCCACCCTGACAGACGCATTACGAGGTCAGATCGTGCAAGAGTACCCGACGATCTATGTCCTGCATGTACCTCCAACAGCTCTACCATCTGGTTTCATACTGGGGGAACGATACACGCGGACCTTCAAGCCAGCGACGGACACCAAGCCGGCGGAGGCCAACTATGGTCACCGATCTGAGATGCAACCCGTGAGCGCCGAAAGCAAGCAGATCGACGCGAACAGCATCCTCGACATGTTGAAGCGAGATGTGACGGTGTGATAGAAAGAATAGCTCTAGGTACCTACCGAACCATTCCATCAAAGTCACCAAATGCATAGACTGTAACGACAGGAAGGTGAGAATGCGATAAGGTATAATATGTGTCACATCTATGTATACAAAGCAGAGCTATCCCTGCATTACGTCTCGCGAAGTGGGTATTCGTCCTAAGTAATAAAGCCAGAAAGCTGGCGTTGGAGCAGCAGCATAACACGGCAGCCAAGAATCCTCCGAAGCACCCCTTATGCACGCGTGAGCTATGTCCTGTTTCCTCTCCATCCAAGAGAAACGCCGTGCATTCTGATCACTCCCCGCAATGAAGTCGTCGCTGAACGCGTGTGTGCCGTAACCCAAAGAAATGCCCGCTCGAAAGGTGAGCGGTCTCGTAATAATAACACAGTGGCGAAGCAATCTGCTCTCGCGGTTGACGGAATTGAGTGCACGAAAGCGTTATAGCTGTTTCTCCTAGAAGCAGTTCAAGCTGCTCTTCTTCTTTTTCTTCGAAGAGTTCAGCTCCATCATGCGCTGCTCGAGCGCCTGCCGTGCTCGCTCCGCACGGACGCGCATCTCGCGCTCCTCTTCTACGGCTTGCAGACTGGCTCTCGAATTGTGCCGCTCCTTCTGGAGGCTCTTGAGCTCCTCCTCATAGCCGGTTGCTTTGCGGCGCCATTGGTCCGCTTCAGCTTTGGTGCGGTTGGCGCTCGTTTCGAGGTCGACGAGTGCTTCCTCCAAGGTGGCTGTGAGCTGCTTCTCGGCAAAGAGATGCTTCTCGATGGTGCGAATGCGAGCTTCCTGTTCCTCGACCTGTTGTGATGCGCGGTGGTTGGCCTGTTGTGAGCTTGGTGGAGAGTTGTGCCTGGGTATGGGCGAAGTTGCTCGCTGAGTTGGTGGCGGTGATGTCGCGCGGCCATCCATGCCGTTAGGTATCGAATGTGCCATAGATGTAGGAGGGCCCGGCAAAGGTGGTAGAGGAACCGAAGGAGGTGGAGTCGGTAGAGCTGATGGTATAGATTTGCGAGCGTTCGAGGAGCCGGAGCCGGAGCGAGCAAGAGCAATTGCGGCCGCCTCAGGAGACAACGATTCGCGGTTGAAGTTGACTGCAGCTTCTGACTGGACGGACGCGCGCTTGTACGCCTCGACTTGTTGCTGTTGTTCATTAGTATATGCGCCGGCTGCAACAGTGGATGCTGGACTCACCTCGAGTATCTGATTCCGCAACTTCTGGTTCTCAAGCTCCCGCTCAACCTCAATCCTCTGCTGTGCAACCTCACCCTGCATCGTGCTGAGTCTGTTGTTGGTAGCTTGATGCGAGTCGAAAGTGTTGTTCAACTGCTCCTCCAGCTCATCTACCAGCCGTGAGCTCTTCTTCTCCTTCTCGGTCATCTTCTCCAGACTGGCAATCGTCTCTTCGTTGATCGACTTGAGCTCTGAGATCTTGTTCTCAAGGTCAACGGTGTTGTTGAGAGCGTTCTGCAGCTCCTCCTGAACAGCCTTGAGCTCATTCGTGGTCTTGAGATGCCGAGCATGAACCTCCTTGCCCTCGTCTACCAGCCCCTTGATCTGCGTATGCAGAGTTGAAGCATCTGTTTGGTACCCAAGAGCTGCAGAAGCATTTCTAAGAAGATCGGCATGTTCGCCTTGAGCCTTGGCGAGCTCCGTCTGCAGACCGTTCGCGGTCTCTCTGTGCTGCGTGTCCAAACCAGTATAGCGCTCCGTCGACTGTTGCTCCGAGCTGGTCATAGCCGCCTTCAACTCATCAAGCTCCTTGCTGTGCGAAGCCTGCAGAGACTCAAGACTCTCTTGGTGAATCGTGATAGTCGACTTGTGCACCTGTAGTTGGTTCTCTAGGTTCGCAACAAGACTCTTGTGGCTCTGAAGATCCCGCGAACTTACATCGCGCGACTTCGAATCTTGATCGACCTGCCGTGATATGCTGTCGTAAGCCGTTTCGAGTTCCTGAAGCTGCTGCACATGCTGGCTGGATGTAGACCGGTGCTCTTCTACCTCCTTCTGCAATGCATCAACCACTTCCCGATGCTTCGCCCGTTCTTGCTCAAAGATCGCGTTGGCAGCGACACCAGCGTCTGAAGCCTCCACAGGAGTGTCGCGACTGGTGCCGCGGTCCTCGACGTTGCGCACGGAATTCTGAAGCTCGGAGATAGTTTCCAGCAGTTGAGCTTCTGAAGCCTTCATGCTAGCAACGGTCTCGTGATGCTTCAACTCCCATACATCCAGTTGGCTCTGTAGGCGCGAAATCTGCTCTGCTTCTCTCGCACCGCCCATGGCCTGGTCATCGTCCAGTTCTCGTGCGGGAGTCATTTCAAACCCACCTGGCATCCCGGAAGGACTGTCAGCACCTGGCGTAGGAAGCTGTCGTGCCTGTGCTGCCAAAGTAGACTTGAGACTATCGACTTCACCCTCGAACTCCCTCTCCTTTGCCATGTGCTGCTCCTGGAGCATGCGGATTTGGTTCTCGCTCTCCAACAGCTGCTCACGCATTTGCTGCACGACGGAGAAGTCGACACCCAAAGAAGCTTTGAGACTGCCGCGCTCACGAGTCAGTCCGGCAATGATGGTCTGCTTGGTCTCCATCTCCTTTCTGACCGTGCCCAGCTCCGCCTCAAGTGCCTGTACCCTCTCCGATCGATTCGATAGCTCCGACATCACGGTGTTAAGGTTGAGCTCGAAGCTTTGGCGTGCATCGATGTTCTCCTCGAGGTTGTGATTAGCAATAGTCTTGAGCGAAGTGATAGATCGCGATGCACGATCGGAGGTCGAGCCCATAATATCGTCAGACTTCCGCCTGCTAAAGTAGGGCTTGTTGTAGCTCGGCGAAAAGCTTGGTGACGATGGTCGAATATCACGTGCTCTTGCAAGATCCTGCTTGAGTTCTTCGACTTGCTGGAGAGTGGCTTCGTGTCGCGAATGCAGAGCTTTATATGTCATGGTGAGCTGGGCCGCATTCACCTCCTGCTCCGAGTTCAGTCGCCTGAGCAGCTCTACCTCCGGGTGCACGACGGCCTTCTCGTCATTCGGTAGCGGTACCTGTGTGGCATCTGCATCTTGCTCCGAGAAATTCTGTGTTGTGTCAGTCAGCTCGCGGTCCAAGCCACGCTGGTCCGCTTTCTCCATCAGGTCGGCGAGCGAGGTAGTCGATTGACGCCGCCCTGATGATTCCAGCGATGCCGATCGCGAGGATGAAGGCAGTCCATTGACCTCTGCCTGTTCCTCTCCCCTCATCCCCGCGCCAGCTAAAAAAGGTGTCTCCTTCTTCGCCTGCTTGCGCATCTCCTTGTCGAACTCCACTTTGGCCAGAGTCTCGAGAGCAGTCTGGTATTTCTGCTGCAGCTTGTCGTAGTCATTCATGACATTCTCGTGTTCAGAGCGAAGATCGAACAGCTCTTGCGTCATGTTCTCGAACTTATCGGCCATGAAGTCACTTTGAGTAGCTCTGTGTGCTTTCGCGAGAGGTGTCGACTGCTCGATGACTTCTCGAGTGGCTGTGGAGTCGTGGAACTCATCATCTGAGTACTGAGACTCCTTGTCGGCATCTTCGAAGTAATCGTCGCGAGAGTTGGCAGCGCTGGAGAAAGCCTGTGATTGAGGTCTGAACGGATCGTAGCTGTCGCGATGCCCGTTCATGAGTGGGCCATCTCCATTCGTACTCCGACTGTTTGGCTCATCGCCAGGATTGTCGTTGTGTCGAATAGTGTCAAGCTCGCCGAGAAGGTTGTCGAGCCGGCCGATGCTCCTTTGCCTCTCAACGACGTGTTCCAGACGTTCCAGCTCACGCTGCATCACGTCTTGGTCGTGTTCAGCTTCTGCTAGTCGTTCTTCCAGAGTCGATATGTACTCTTCCGCGCTGCTCTCGCTTTCTCGTACGCGTGAAAGCTCCTTACGCAATTCGATAATAAGCGCGGCATTCTTCTCCTCGCCGGAAGTAGTTCCTTCGATCTTGGACTCTAGGTCTTCCAGGTAAGACTCGTTGCTCTTTTCCCGGTCCAGAGCTTTCTGAATCCGAGATTGGAGCTGGTGTTGAATGGTTTCCATGTATGCAATGCGGGTCTCCTTCTCCAGTAGTGTACTTTCGGAATTTGACAAAGAGCTTCTTGTCTTCGTGAGTGAGCTCTCCAGGGCCTGGATCGTCTTCTCGTATTCCAACACCATCTGCTCGACGGCTTGAGCGAAGGAATTTGATCGCTGTATCCTTTCCGACGCATTTGCGCCGAACGCTTCGTTGAGTAATGGTGTGTCGGTGGACTCTCCATCGCGAGCTTTCGAAAGTTCAGAAATGAGCTTGGCATGTCTGCCACTGAGTGCATTGTAGTTCTCCTGCACGTCCATAAGCTGCGACTCCAGATCTGCTTCCTTGGTACGACTCTTGTCTATGCGGCCGCGAGCATCGACACCCTTGACGTCTGTGTGTTCCGAATGCCTGATCTGGTCACGCAGGAAGGACACTTCCGCTCGCAGTCTGTCGATGGCTGCCTGCTTATCCCCCTCTTCGTGGCTCTGCTGAATCTCCGGCTTGCTCTGGATAGCTCGTGCTCGCTGCGCGTAGTGAACAGTGTTCAGGGTCTCGCTCAAGTGGAAGACTGCTGGTGTCACGCAAGCGACCATGAATGTTATCGCATTGCCGCCCAGCGAGTCTTGCAGTAGTCTCGTCAACCTGGAGTCGCGATAGGAGATGTGCCCGTTGGCGCCCTTTGAAGATAATTGCGCAATCACCTTCCCGAGGCTCGCAAGACCAGCGTTGATGGAGATGCCCTCTTTCGCACGGTCTCCAGTTGCGCCAGTATTCTTCAGTCGTTCGCTGCCAGCCAAATCAACAAAGTGCAGCTTGCTATCGAGAGTGACCATGTTGTCGGAACCAGACATTCCATCAATCGAAGTTGACATCCGCTTCTCTTGCTTAGGCATCATAGACCCGTCAGGCTTCTTCTGTATGAGGTTTAAACTGAAGACGGCATGCGAACGTGAAGACCGCGCATTGATGTTGGTCGCGTCCGTCTGTCGTATTGAGGAGCCGAAGTTGAGTGCGTTGAGTAGGTCCTCCACTGAGTTGATGGTGACTTGTGTCAGACCGGTGACCATAATCCTGCCCTTCGGATCCTCTCGAATAGCTACCTGTGCCCGGTCCTGATACGGAATCGACTCATCTACCAGCAGATCACGAAGCTGCTCTTGGTAAATTTCGACGTAGGTAGCTTTCAGTGTCCAATTCCTCTCGCCGTTCGTGCCCTTTGAGAAACTCGCCATGGTAGGAAGAGCTTGCATCGAATACCTCTTCGGCGCCTGCAGCGCTGACTGTCTTCCTGGCGCTCCATTGAGCTTCTCGAATAATTTCTGTGCTGCTCTTGGAACGATGCCTTTGATTTGTTGGTCGTTCTGGTCTTCCGGGCCCGATGTGCCCATGGTGTAGGATTTGCCGGAGCCAGACTGGCCATATGCAAGGATAGACACATTGTAGCCTTTGACAAACGACGTAACGCTGTCACTCAGGTACTCCCAAACTCCATCCTGAGTTGTATCTTCATCGAATACCCGATCGAACACAAATAGCTTCTTACCATGCGGCGATTGTACTGAGAGGCTCGTCGGTGTCGGTGCTTCGCATGTGGCTTCACGAAATCGTTGCGGTATTAGGTCGAATCCAGGGTCTGATGGCTTCAAAGGAGGTCGCACTCGCACCGCTGCACATGTCATCAGTCAGACTTGCGCCAGCGCGCGGAAGCAATAATCATACATACCAACTTTCACTGCGGTCCTGTTCCCGTCGTCGTCGCTAGTCCTGCTCACGACGCCGTCCGTCACGCGACTCGAACTGCGCTTTGCGCGCTGCATGAGAATGGACGCCGTGCTTGGTGTCTGTTTGTGACGGTAGGGTGTTGTCGGAGGTGAAGTCGGAGCAGAAGGAGACATGTCCATTGTTGCTGTGGGGTCCCCCTGCATCTCCGTCTGCCTCACTCCCGAGTTGACAAGGGCCTCTGCCAGCAGCGTGGGACGCCCGCGTTAGCGGGTACGCGAGGTAGCTGCAGCCCTAACTCTGCTGTCTAGGATGAAGGTGCGTCAAGATAGCTGTCAATTATGAAATCGAACGAATAGGTGCAATGAGCGCAAGAAGCCGAACTCCTGTCGAGTCGCGGGCGCTGAAGCTGTTAGAGGGGGGGATCCTGGTCCGCGATTCACTGCGCATGAGGAGAGGCTCGGCTTGGACAGCGATCGGGTACGCGCAGCGACTGGGTATGTCGAGTGGTGGTGTTAGAGAAAGGTCGCATAGGGTGGTGAAACGGCGGATTATTGCGCAAGTGCCGGCCAAGCGGTTTAGAGGGATGCTGGAAAAAGAATGGACGTGTGGTCGAGCAAGCGAATGCCTTGCAACGCGAGAAGTTGGCCTGCTCGAGGGACCGCGGCGAAAAGGGTGTGATTGGGCGTCCGTGCTTTCTTCGGAACTTGGGGCGCCAGCGTGGTCTGACCAGGGGTTGTCCGAAGTCAAGCTCAGGGGGCGAAAGTGAAAGGCGTTGACTAGCGACTGCCGGCCGTGGCCCTTCCGCTGCTGCCGATGCACGGTCCTTGCAAGGCCTCGCAGTGCGTATTTCTGGTGAAGATGTATCAAGACAGGCGAAGACCACATGTAGAGGTTGTGGTGAGCATTCATGTGCAACACGAGTCGAATGCGTGGGTTGTCGATCTTGGATCTAGAATCTTGATGAAGCAAGATCGTTGCTGCCCGAAGCGTCCCGCATATGTGATCGCCCAGAGCACTCAAACCTTTTCTCGACTTCAGAGCAGAAAGCCGAAGCACATTACCACTCCACCGACCTCAATCTATGGGAATCTAGGGATGATCTCCATTAATCTATTGCACCTGACGTTATGTTCTGGCACCCCATCAACTACTGCTACATGGTGTCCTCCCCTGAGAGGAGCATTGAGCCTTGAGAAGGTGCAATAGATTCTTCATCGTACAACAGTCCAGACGTACATGTACTTCTCATTCATCTTAGCGTGAACACCGACTAGTGTTTTAGGTTTTGACTTTGGCTACAGAACGGTCTCCGCAGCCTTATTCCAAGAGAGCATAAGAGGACTTTCTGGTGAACCGGCGTGCTTCTCACCATCTTTTGAGAACATCTCCTCCAAAAGCTCCCCACCCGTACTACGTTTTCCCGGCAGGTACTGCATTGTCGCGGCGTCGCCTGCGCCGCAGCCAGCAGCACCTCATCGTCGGCTTCAAGGCATGCGATGTCGACGTCAAGCTCATCCCACAACGAGCGAACTCTCACGCCCGAAACGAAATGAAGAACAACCACACTCTCCGCATCAGGCAACTACCAAACCGTTTTCTCTCCTATTTCATACGGAAATTGACTTCCGCCTTACACCAGGATGTTGACGCACTTGAGGTTGTGATTTGTGAAGAAGACACCGTCATCCAGAGGCCTTCGATCTTGACTACAACATCGAATGTCCGTGTTCATCGCTGCTCAGCAGACGATGATCTACCCCCAAATCTGCTCTCACCGTCGATCACCATACGGTAGATGACGGTAGATGCGGCCACGTAGGTGCTACCAGCGATTCACTCAAAATCTTAAAGGCGTTTGGAGTCTAGATCAGCCTCGCAACAATATGTCTCACATCCTTCCGCGTCCACCTTCCACTGTACCAAGAGTGAACCGTGAACGCAGGACTTCCACGCACAGAACACCGCAAGGATCGCAAGACTGTGCTGTACAGCCGTTGCTGCACGTTCCATCTTTAACAGTTTGGAACCCAGAACGCTAGTAATGCAACACGTGAAGTCGATGCCGAAGCTATAATACAAGTCCGCCCGTATGAAGCCAGCGCGACTGCCCCCAAGGTCCTATCATGCGATATGCTGATGCAAGAACGTGCCACACCAATGCCAGTGATTCAGACGTTCCAATCGTGAGATCCTCTGCTGCTTCACAAGAAGTACTCGCCCCTCCCTTGCCGCCCAGCAGGTACTGCTCTCCGATGATCCGGAACCGCGGAAAATATCTTGAAGTCCGGCTCCAGCTCCTCGCCCATTGACATAATAGACGCGACGTTGCCGCATCGGTAGCAGTAGTTGGGCGCCGACCAGACTGTTACCACGTCCTGTGAGGCGAAGTGGTATTTGTATCCTTCGTTGACAAGTTGATGGGCGCGTGCAATCAGCTGAAGATTATTCACGTGGTTGAACTGCAGCCAGTTAGCTCAAAGTGACAGGCCAGTTGCTGTGACGTGGAATGCTCACCTCACTCGACACCTTGTCTCCGAACAACCACCCAGCACCTCTGGGACTCACTGCCCAAGTCTCGACATCCTCGGGGTCACTCCAGACAAGATCGCAGAACGCGCCTTCGTGTGGAATCTCCTGAGCCCTCGCTACAACGCGAATCTGGTCGAGTGTCCTGATCTCGGGGCTGAGGCCTCCGTGCACGCAGAGCACCTTGCCGTCTATTATGGCGGCAAGCGCAAGGAAGTCGAATACCTGGCAGCAGGATTTCCAGACCGAAGCGTTGCCATATTTCTGTTGGCACTCTTCGTAGAATCCGTATACTTGTGTGATCTGGCGGGACTCGTGGTTGCCGCGGACGAGTGTGACCTTGTCTGGGTATCTGGCGGGACATTAGCAAGCTCGTATAAGGAGAATTGATGTTGGAGAGCATACTTCGCCTTCAGACACATCAGCAGAGTGAAAGTCTCCAAACTAAAGTACCCTCGATCCACAAAATCGCCGAGGAAGACGAAGTTCTGCTTGCCGTTCGCGTGGTCCTGCTTTCGTATGCTCTTACTCCTGCTCGGCTGTTCTCGGACACCAAGTCCACTATCCTCGCTGCCCTCGTCTTCATCCTCGTACTCCTCGTCCTCATCGGGCTCGTCCATACTCCGGCTCCTAACCCGGCCTCTGAACTCCTCGTCCTCGCCCGCCTCAGACCCGTCATTCGAGGCCGCAGATGTGTAAGCCGAGTCCCGCTGAAACCTCCTCTTCATCTTCCGCTTCGCTTTCGGATCTGTGATTTGAGTAGGTGGCTCGAGATCTGCAGCACTGATTGCGCGCCGACTCGGGCTCTTTGGGTCTGCTGCCGCCTTTACGCCCTTTGGACTCGCCGCCGCCGCGGCGCTCTGAGGTGCCATTTCCTCCGTCTCTCCCGGCATGCCGCCTGCCACCCTGAAAAGCTCGAGTAGATCGTAAAACTGACCGTGAATATCTCCGCACACTGTCACCGGGGCCTCGACCGGCTGTATATTGCTCTCCTCCATCAAGCACTCCTTCACAATCTCGCATAGCCTCTTCATGTCCGCTTCTGGCAGGTACCGGCATAGCTTTGCCTGCGTGAGCCACTCATCCGGACCAGCGTGTGAGCTCAATTGCGCTGGCCCAGGTTGTGGAACGTCTGCATCTCGTTCCCGCACCATCTTGGAGGAAGGACGGAGGCGCCTTTTATACCTTATATTGAAGTGCTCTCAGCCTTCGATCGGTGATGCGTGGGTGTATACGAATATCTCCAGATCAGTGCTGAAGGATGTTTGAGTCAAGTTCGTGGTTAGTTGAAGAGCGCAAGTGAAGTTGGTCTGTCAGCTGCTCGTGTGCTTCGAAACAGATGACCGACGGCCTCTCGCGCATGCTAGCGCCACGGGGTGGCGCGTGAGGAAGGAGCGATCGTCTGTGCGCAGTATGTCTCGTCTCACGTCAACTCTCAACTCACTCCAGGTGCTGTTCAACACGTCTTCGTTTCTCCTGGCTACCTATCTGCACGGTATACACGTACATGTGGCACTTCAGTGACGAGTGCCACGGCTTCTTAACGGGCGGTTTACACCCAAGATTGGTCCAACACCATCAACTTTCAGACCGTCGTCTCGACCAATGCGAGCAACAAAGTGCGTTATCCATCTCATGCCTTGCGTTGGAGCTGATGCTAAGATCGAGAGTACCTTCCCAGATCTCTTACTCTTCCAGAGTGTATGCTATCTCTGACGAAAGTTGACAGTGAGCCTATGTCGCGGTCGAATATGCGACCACATGCTCCCTCTTGCGAAAGTAGGCTATGGTTCTTCATCGTGGCTGAACATGCATAGTAAAGAGCAGTCCTTCAGACCTTTCGCCGTTGGGTGTGGCGGAGATTCTACTACTGGCGGTGATACCTCACCATTCCAGGAGGCCTACACAGCCTCACTTTTCTCCTTGTTCGGACTTTTGTTCATGAGATCTGTGGCAACACTTCGCTGGCGTTCAATTTATTATCATCACAGTAGCTCTTCTTCTTGTCTGACCCTTCGTCGACGAGAACTGTTTCAAATTAGTCGCTCCCAGCGTAAGTAGGTTGTGGCCGCAGCTCCAATTGAAACCTGCCGGTACTGAAGCGACGTTGGGATCTTGGGGCAAGCATTACCAACGAAGGAGGTGAAGATGTGCCGAGAGTTTGCAATGCTCTGAGTTGCTGCAAACTAACCTCACTACTATACCACAGTCTCGAACTCATCCGCTACCTCCTCCTAGCTCATTGTTATCACTTGCCACGTTACGCCCGCCCTCCACACCTCTGCAACTATGCGGTAGGCCTCCCTCCCTTAGCCCATCGCGGTCATTGCTCCTTGCACCGGCAAGGCGCCACGTACCCACTCGAGACTAAACGTCGGCTTGGACTTGCCTCTCTTCGCGTCCTTGAGCATCGGGGCTAGTGAGGGGCCATCGATAACTGGGTGACGAAGCGCGTTGCGTGCTCCATGGCGATACTGAAGAACCCGAGCTCAGAATATGGCCAGTCATCATGATTCGCTAGCAGTCTCTCAAGCTCCTCGAAGCTCACGTTGTCGACCGTTGTGAAGTCGTTTCTGGTTAGGACCCGATCCTCCGCCGGTATGATTCTCTGGATCCACACACAGTGCTCTGAGTCCGGGGCGGCGGTGACTTCGCGCACCCACAGCTTCCACCCGCTGAACTTCTTTGATTGTGGACAGAGGCTTCGTTGGCCTGAGTCTTGCTGGAGCTTCAGGACCGATACGCATCCTCGGGCGATACTGAATGTCTGTCTCTTCCAAGCGGAAGAACTCAATCTTCTGCATCCATTCGATCCAGTATGCTCCGAACCTCTCGGCGATGGAGAGAAGCATTCTGCCCGTTGGACGTGGTCTGTAAAATTCATAAGTATATGACTCAATCAAGCTCTCAAAACAGGCAACTTACCGCATACCAGTACCGACATCGTTCGGTACGTCGTAGCGAAGCATCTCTGCTATACCCTGGCGCCTGAAGAATGTTAGTCAATCATGCTGGCTTTCGGAAGAAGGGGGAGGGCGGGTGAGTACTGGAAGTGCCGCGGAAACGCGTCCACGATCTTCGTTCCGAGCTCCTCCGTCCACTCTGATATCATCGATGGATATGATCAATTCAAATGCCAGACTCTCAGATCCGCCTCCGTGCCGGTGCATACCTCTACGGCTTGCTTCAGGTATTGCTTGGTCAGGCGAAGACCGTGGATGTCGCCAGCGGCCACGAAACCAGCACGCGTCTTGTCCGTGAACTCGCGACAGAACACGCGGGCTGCCCTTGAGACGTTCTGGAAATCGTCCTCAGTCCAATCTAGGCCACGAACAAACTCTTGTTTGACGAGACGCCCTTTTTGCCGGAGCTTTGCATTGAGCGCGTCGTCGTATTCTCGTTCGACGTTGCGTAGAACACTGGTATAGTTTTTGCAGTAACATGGATCTTCTTCGTCGACGTCTTCCATCTTCGCAAGCGGTATGGTCGATTCAGTTTGCAGATGTTGTTGTGAAGTGTACGTATGTCAAATTACACGTCACAGCTCGAACCACAAATAACACAATACAGCACATGAAAGCACCCCTTCACTTTATTCTGTTGTTTCTTTCTTTCTTCATCTTCCCTACACACCACAGCTACTTCCCACCTACAATCATGGTACCGTCACGATGAAGGCCGGCAACGGTGGAAAGAGGTACGTTTCCAACGCGGAACCAGATTTTAGACTCTCTTACTTCAGGCACCGCGAGGTGTCTACGCTGGAAACGCATACACAATCTCTCAGAATCGTGTACCGCACCGTTCCATCGACAAAGAGCTATCTTGAAATATGCTACTCTTTGATGATAACCTGCAGCTTCCAAGCACCCTTCTCCTGCTCGAACAACTGTACTGCTTGCTTCGCGATATTGGTTGGGTTGAGATATTTGTTCTCTGGCGCCACGATTCCGCCGACCTTGATCAGACCGAAATGAATGTCCTTGCCAAACGCCGCTTCCAGAGACACCATCATGTTCTGCTGCGAAGCCTTTGACATCGACAAGGAGAGCAGATACGGGATTGGCTCCTCCGGCAGAAGACTGTTCGTCACAAAGAACGACGGCGAAGGATGTCCGCCACTTTTCAGTAACGGGATCGCCCATTGAGCTATGATATACAGGGCCAGATTGCCCGTCTGGTGAGCTTTAGCTGAGTCCACATTATGGAGAACAAGGCCGATATACCTTGAAGTCCTCCTCGATTTCCTCAGCAGACACTGACAGCGGCTCGACTGGATTGATGCGAGCAGCGTTATGATAGACGCATCCGAGAACGCCGAAGGACCCAATCTTCTCAAGAGCTTCTCGAAGGCTTTCGCGGTTGCTCAAGTCGACTGGCACGGCAATCACTCCGACAGCTCGGCCGACCTGTTTCGCTGCTTCCACAACCTGCGTCCTGTCTGTTTCAAGACGTTCTGCATTCCGTCCACACAGCACGATACGGACGAAGTGCTTCTCCCCGAAGGCTTTCGCCACAGAAACGCCAATGCCGGGTCTTTGGAGACTGTTAGCATGGTTACTCTTGGTGAGAGTGCATTGTTGTAACATTCACCCGCTGCCAAAGATCACGAAGGTTGAAGAAGACATCCTCAATGGAGGCTCGAGTCGTTTGATCACTGGCTATATGCTGTGGAATTTGACTGTCGCTGTTTGAACCTCCCATACTGTCTGGCGAAAGCTTCACCTTCTTATAAGGAGAACGAGTGTGCTGACTTCATGGTCACCAATACGGGGTCGGCGCAACACACAAAAAGCGAGTGTGTAGTCGCGGTCTCCCTGAATCCGCGGCGTACACAGCCATGCTGCTCGTTACGCGATAATGAGCGTTACCACGAAAGCGAGACCGACAACGGGCAAGGCGCAGTGTTGCTTTTGAAGCGAGTTAAGCCGCATGCAGAAAAAGGTGGCCATATTAATTAGCCCCAGGTTGTTGTGATTACAGGTTGCTTACCCGGCACCGGAGATGCAAGATACTCGTCGATAACGCAGCATTGGCCTTCCGTCGAAAAAGTCATGCTGACAGACGACAACAGAAATATTATCTCCACCAAGCTGACCGACACGCAACATCGCTCAATCGCTGTACGTGACGCTGAAAACAGCAAAGCCCTTCGCCGTCTTACCCATCGTTGTCTTGCCCTTTTTGTTGATCGCAAGATATTGCCCGTTCGAAGTCTTGATGGAGTAGCCTTGCCCATTGCCCAGGTCGGTGATGGTGTATGTGGCCGAACCTGAGACAGCCTTGCCGTCTGCACCAGTGAGCGTGAAACTGCCGCTATCGCCAGTAATCACGAAGCGCTGCGATTTATCGTTGTGTTGCGATGATGCTTTGCTGGCGCTCAACTGACCGCTCGAGGATGAGAGTGCGAAACCGTTCATGGCAAAGACTAAATATCTGCCCTCGGTAAGCTGCCCTCGGACCACCTTGAATCCGTCTTCGGTGGCAAGCGATGTTGCTTCGCTTTGCTTGCCGTACGGAACTGGTGGCCTGGTGTGTGCGTATGTGGATTCGCAGACGGCATAGCCGTTCCATTGGCCCTTGTTATCTGTAGACGGGTAAGTGGCATTGGGCATCGATGGGATCGAGTAATCTGGGTTTTCGAAGTCGAAAGCGGCCGTCAGATCCGCCATGTTGGCTCTCCTCCAGGCCGGTATCTCAGGTGACTTGATGTCTTTGCCTTTAGCAGCATATACCTCCTCGACGAACTTGATCTGCGAGCTGTGGTCGGCATGCTCAACGTACACGTTGCCACCACGAGTCCATGGTGAGATGATGTAGAACGGCAGGCGGAAGCCCGGTCCAGTGTATACGTTGCCTTCTTCAGCATATGGGTCCTCGACCCACTCGCCGGCCGTGCCAGGTGGAGAGTGGAATGGCACGACATGATCACCCCATCCACCAGTCTCATCGTAGGAGATAATGAGCACTGTGCTGTTGTAGAGCGGTGAGGCAGTTACAACATCGACGATCTTCTGTTGTAGCCATGCACCGTCCTTCGGGGTGTATGGTGGATGCTCTGACAGCTCTGCGGGTCCGACAATGTAGCTTATCTCCGGCAGAGTGCCCGCAGCAGCATCCTCGTAGAACTTCTCAAGGCCAACATATGCCATGCCCTTGTCAGAGAGAGCAGATCCGTTCTTAGCCTTCTGGAACTGCTGGAACCACGCAAGTGGGTTGTCCTGTAATATCGGTCAGCTCCGCACATCGTACCTGGGGCGAATGCTTACGTCGAAGTTGTCAGTGTCCTGATACACTTGCCATGAAATCCCGGCATCCTCGTAGATCTCTGGTGTGGTCTTCCATTTTAGCGGGTAGCAATTCAAGCCCGGCTCCTCGCAACCTGGGGTCTCGCTGTTGTCGATGTACATGCCGCCCTCGTCCGGAGATTGGGGCGAACCAGGCGCGTTGATCGTCCCGGACACCCAGCTGACTCTGTTGGGATTGGTCGAAGCGATGACAGATTGTTGATACATGTCACCGACAGCCCATCCTTCGGCAATAGCGAAGTGGTTGGGTAGATCGGATTTCTTGTAGTAGCCCCAGGACCTGGCGAGATGCATTAGAAAAATCTCTTGAAACTATCGTGCGTTAGCTCCTTACCAGGGCGTATTGGCAATTGCCCACTGGTTGTTCAAGTCATGGTTGAGCGCAGCTTGGTTCTCTTGCCAGCCTTAAGCAAGTCAGTCTCATAGTACCCTAAAAGCTTTGAGTATGCTTACTGTTTGATCCAGCCGCCATGCACTGTGTGGCTTCGAGCCACTTGCCACCCTTCTCGTTGAGGTAGAAAGGCAACAAATAATCCGTCTTCGTCGACATTGTACTGTTAACGTCCTGGTAGAAGACCGGCTTGCCATTGCTGATTTGAACGTTCGGGTCCTTGAACCCTCTGACACCAGCCATTGTGCCTAGAAAACGTCAGTTAGAGTCCCGGGACCGAGATTTTATGAGCACCTACCGAAGTAATGGTTGAACGCTCTATTTTCTTGCATGAATAGCACGATGTGCTCCACGTCCTTGATACTACCAGCGACAGCCAAGGTAGCAGTCGCAACTGCGACGAATAGTGGCTTCATCATGGTGGCTGGAAGTCCAGGTTCCCTCTTAATAGCTTCTCAACAACAATCTCAATATTGACTTGTGTAGAATGGAGGAAGCGGACGTATTTCAGTCCAGGGCGGATAGGAGATGGAGCACTACCTTGGGGACAATCTCCACTGCAGTTTGTAACACCTGCGTTCGGCGTTCTCGCCGTCTAGCATATCGACTGAGTCGAGTGACATTGACGCCGAAGCGAGGTGCCGAGAATTCGGACCTCTCTGTTACGGATGCATACCCACGTGGGCTGGAGCCAGCCTGGTATGAACCCCGAAGCACCACGCAGGGACCCGTGTCTTTCTACGAAGGTCTCCACCTTGATGTTCCATCAGCCCCGCCGAACTCGAACTAAGTCTCGCGTGTTTGGAATAAGCTCATGGTGGCGCGAATGAGAGTCCAGGAGATAGACCCGTGTTGGGGGACGATCATCTACAAGCTTGCGGAAGCTCAGCACAAGGGTGCATGCAGGAACAACATCGCTAGCGCAGGCAGATCATGGCGGAAGCCGGCACACTGCGGTGAGACTGCCGTAGAACTACTGCCGTAGCGCCGTGCTGCCGCGATGCAAATTGATGGGTTGATGTGAGATGTTGTTCATGATGGAATGAGATGAGATGATGAAGGAAGGGAAGTCACGATGCTGATGCGGAGAAGAAGTCGCGATGCACGAACCACAGGCCCGACAGGGCACCAACACGGAGAGCCTAAGACCCAACAACGATATTATGGTGTTCGGCCTCGCACTCTCATATACGCTACGCTGGTCTTGAGTATAACTGCCATTCTCCTTCTCGCGCGCTTCCAGTGGGACAATATACGGCAAAGTCTGTTCAGCAGTATTGCGTCGCACGAACACCTGTTGGCTACCAAGGATGGCTTCTTCACCTTGCATCCCGAGGACCATGTTGATCGCCAACCAGCCACCTTGAGGCACAAATGGCTTATCACAAAGCAGGCTCATCGCCCAGACGGCGTTTTGAAGCAGGTCTATTGCATCAATGGTCTGTTTCCCGGGCCTACTCTGGAAGCACGATCTGGCGATCGCCTGGTTATTGAAGTTGAGAATGGACTTAGTGACGAGGGTTTATCGCTACACTGGCACGGTCTTTCGATGAGAGGTGCGAACCACATGGACGGAGCTGTAGGCGTTACTCAGAACCCGATCGCTTCTGGTGATACTTGTATCTACGACTTCACCATCGAGGAGCATCAGCACGGCACTTTCTGGTATCACGCTCATAGTCAAGTCCAGAGGGCGGACGGTCTTTATGGAGGACTAGTGATCCATGAGCCGGGTTCAAGGCAGATTGTCGACAACGAGAGGCTTCTCCTCGTTGGCGATTGGTATCATCGAACGGCGGAGACTGCTCTAGACTTCTACATGCACCCTGGAAGCTTTGGCAACGAACCAGTGCCGGACAGCATACTGCTCAACGGGCTCGGGGTTTTCAACTGTGCTGACGCTGTTCCTGCCAGACCGCTCGACTGCCAGCATCGTGATGTGGAGAGCATCCCACGTATTGACTTAAACAGCAAGGCGCGAAACGTCCTTAGAGTGGTAAACGTGGGCTCATATGCAGGAATACAGTTGAGTATGGATAGAGCTACACTCACGCCACTGCGAGTCGACGCAGGACACTCAGTGAGCGGAGAAACGGCGAGAAGGGTTGGCTATGTTCACCCGGGTGAACGAGTGGACCTCGACATTTGTCGCATCGGCACCGACAGCAGCATAAATTATCACTTGGAAGTATCACTGGACACGAGCTCGTTCAAATACCAAAACCCTGCACTTTCGCCCACACATCAATTTTTAGCAATATGGCACAACGAGCGGGCCACGGGGTCTTCGGAAGACCACGCTATCTACGAACACGTTACGTTAGAGAACATCAGATCTGCCGAGGACCAATCCGAGGTGATACCTCATGTGGCAGATACTACCATGGTCCTCTACGCGATCACTCAGAAGCTATCCCATCTTGGGAATGTCCCGCATGGCTTCATCAATGGTACGACGTGGAAACCCCAAGCAGCACCCTTCTCACCTCTAGTGACTTCAAGTCGTGAGAGCTGGGATAAGAATCAGTTCGTCCCTCATGTTCAGCATGTCCCCGATATGCCACTCTGGATCGACATTGTTTTGAACAATCTCGACGAGGAAGGACATCCTTTCCACTTACATGGCTATCAGTTCTGGGTGCTCTCGACGTACTCGTCTACATACAACTGGGGCTCCTACAACCCATTCGAGGACGAGGAGGCTCCGGGTGGCAATTATGATCTTGTTGGAGCTCTCAAGAAAGATACTGTCCTCGTGCCTCGACGCGGCTACGCTGTGCTCAGATTGAAAGCAGACAACCCAGGTTTGTGGTTGCTTCACTGCCACAACCTCTGGCACCAAGCTTCGGGCATGGCTATGGCCATCGAAGTTAGGTGAAGATACAGTGTTTTGTTGCTTGACTATCGTTCTAGATGACTCTTCATCATCGCCTCGTACGCTTCTACAGGCTCCACCTCCAAGCCGACCACTTTCGCTCCATCGTCCCACTTCCGAAGCTGGCACATCTCATGGCACCATGGATTCGCCGCCCATTGCTCCAGCTCCGTGCCCTCCATCGGCCCGCCTTGGAAGATCAGCGACTTCTTGCTTGCATCGGAGAGACTATCGTGATAGTCTCGTTCCACAGCGCAAAGATACCGCTTCGCCGCGACGTGCGACCCAACAAGCGAGGCGACTTTCTGCGAGAAACCTAGCCGGAGCAGGTACTCCTCGCCGATTCTTTCATGGCCGACTCGTCCCACTCCGCCCGCCGATACGTCGGTTGAAGAACTCATGTCCCGGATTTCGTGTGCGATCGATTTGACATCTTGGGCTGGCAGAAATTGCCCGACGTCGTGGAGAAGTGCTGCTAGTATGGTCTCGTCATCGGCGTCATGTGTCCGAGCTAGGTGAGCCGCTTGTAGAGAGTGCTCAAGCTGAGATATTGGCTCTCCGATGTAGTCGCCTTGGCCTTTGGTGTTGAGCAGATGGACGAGCCATGCCGTTGCCTCCTGGGGTGAGACTGCCATGGTCTAGACTGGGAGTTGGATGTGATGTTCTAGCAAGCGTAATCGTCTGTCACACAAGCTACTAAAGATATATTGGAGCCGAATGTTGGACTAGAATTCCGAACGATGAGTCCGGAGCGTGACAACCGCCGCTCGGAGAGAAGAGCGAACTTTCTGGGGTCGCAAAGCAACCACTCTCCATGTTGCATCAAGACACGTGCGGCGATTGATTTCTTTGTCTGCTCTGCCAGGCAATGTCAATTGTATCGACGATACAGACTTATTATCGATGATACAGATAGGCTGACAAGATTGCCAGAGTATACTACATCGACCAGCTTCACTACTTCACACTGCCAACTGCCGACCCAAGTCAACACTAAGCATTGGCGAGCCATATCCATATCGCAACGAGCCCAATTCAAACCTTTGACCTGGCTTGCGCAGATGGGTCGGCGGATACTCGATTGTTCTCTGCCGATAATAGTCGTCGTGGAGGTCGCCTTCTGAAGCACGGTTGTACGTGGCATACAACGCTCTACGATCTTGCGTGGAGTGGTTTGCAGCGGACCTGTGCGCCAGGTAAGAGCCAAATATGAGGACTTGACCAGCTTCTAGCTCCACTGGAGCCCAAGACTGTGAAGCGACCCATTCAGGCTCGACGCAGTTATCGCTACCGATCGGCACATCCATTTCATGGCTTCCGTCCACGACCTCGAGGCAACCATTGCTCTGGTTTGACGGATCGACCGCAAGCAGGATCGCAAGATGCTTGATCTTCTTGACATGGGTGTAGGCAGTCTGTTCGAGGACGTCAATTTGATCGCCTCATTGCACAGTTAATCGCCTTACCGAATCGATGTGGGCTGCAAAGCCTCCACTGCCCGCGAGCTTGTAATTGATCTTCTCCTTAAAGAGACGGTATTCCTCTCCCCCTAGCTCATATAAGATTCCCATGAGCTTCTGACCACGGAGAAGACCATTGAGCCACGAATGAGAGGCAGCATAATTCTCTGTCCGACACAGTACCTGCTCGCCGGCAGCATTGATCTCGGCGTATGGCATCCATGGTGACGATTCGTCGTTGGGCCAGTCGTGGACCTCTTGCGCAGAGGTCTGGAGCTGACTCGTCTCTTCGGGCGAAAGCAGGTCTCTGATGATGAGATAGCCGTGCTCGGCGAAGAACGCTTTGTCCTGCTCACCAATGTTGTATGCCATGTCGGCTGCTTGATGGAGTCGTTACATGATAGAGTTTGAACAAGCTCTGCACGCTGGAGACGCGCTTCTGATAACAAGGCTGCACATGGCGACAGAAGTCGAGACTTTGCGTTACCACGTGGGCTGCTAATCTGTGGGAGCTTGCAGGCATGCGTGGCAACCTTGCTGTCGGTGGAGCTGTCGAGACAGTCTACGGTGTTCATCCGTGTGACGGTGCGAAGGCCGACGAACATGGGCCATCGCACTCTCCTCCGCGATGAGCTTAGAAGATTGGCTTGCATAGAAAGCCTTGATACAGAAAGCTTAGGTGAGCAAAAAAAGGCAAGATACCAGATTTCCGCAAACAGCAGCTCTGGATTGCGCCACGTGTTTAAGCATGTCGATCGATTTATGGTTCACCACTTGAGCCCGTTGAAGCAACCGCATCTCGGCAACTATGGCACATCAATTTTTGTCAAACGCTGTTCTGGCCGAGGTGTTCTCAACACACCTCAAGACATTTCTAGATCGCGAGGGCCATACCGTCCCGTCAAGGACCACGTTCGTCGTTTACAGGCTATCGTTCGTATCGCGACATGGCTGGCTGAACGGTATAAAGCAACTGTTGGATCCTGTTTGAAGCTTTGAGCCATCCTGTTGCTTACATCCATCAGCGGTCGTGGACAAGAGTCGCACACCTCTATCGCACAAGCGTTCAGCTACCCCCACACCAGATACGACAGCAGGCCCTGCCGCATCATGGCAGAGAAGTTCGCCGCCGAGGGCGCCATCACGGACAAGACCAGCCCGTCCATCGACTCTGGGATACCGGATGGGTACGACAGCATCCAGGAGGGTACCTTGAGGAAGGTGACCAAGACTTCCTCCATCATCACCGTTGTTGTGTCGGGTCTGGCACTTTTCAGCGATGGCTACAATGCCCAAATCATCGGCTATATGGAGCCTCTGTTCGCCGACCTGTACAAAGATGGCTTCAGTGATGGCATTGCAACGAGGCTTTCCAACTCCTACTTGATTGGGGAGATCTTCGGCATGCTGTTCTTCGGCTTCCTCATCGACAAGATCGGCAGAAGGACCGGCGTCATCTGGGCGACTTTCTTCCTCGTCCTCGGAATCATTCTGGCCACTGCAGCGCATGGGACTTCGGAGCTTGGCATGCTTTGGATGCTGATCATCGCGAGAGGCATTGCAGGCTTCGGTGCTGGTGGCGAATATCCGGTATGCGGGACTTCATCTGCCGAAGCCAGCGATGAGAGCGCGTACGTCCGGAAGCGACGTGGGATTCTGGTGGCTCTGACGACCGACTTCGCCATCGACTTTGGGTTCGTCATAGCTGGCATCGTTGCCCTCATCGTACTCGCAGCCTACAACAACCAGGCCTCCGTCGGGGTGTGGCGCATCTGTTTCGGCCTAGGTATTGTGCTGCCATGCACGCTGTTCTTCTTTCGGATTCGGATGATTGAGTCCTCGCAATATCGCAAACACGCAATCAAGAAGTCCATGCCATACGGCTTGATCCTCAAACGCTACTGGAAGCCAATGCTTGGAACATCACTCGCATGGTTCATGTACGATTTCGTGACTTATCCTTTCGGAATTTTCGCGTCGACAATCATATCTAAGCTCAACCCTGAAGGCACTTTAATCCAGAACATTGGTCTAGGAACAGCAGTCAACTGCTTCTATCTTCCTGGATGCATCGTAGGAGGGCTACTCATGGACCATATTGGGAGGAAGCAGACAATGTAAGTTGGATGTGCTATCCTTAGCAGTAGTGCAAGGGTATACTGACTGTTGGCAGGGTTCTCGGATTCATTATCTGGTCCAGTAAGTGTCTACTATCCGTCCGATCAAGTTGCACAGGATGAGCTGACTGTGAACAAGTCCTTGGATTCATTATCGGAGGCGCATTGAATCCCCTCCAGACTGTCTTCCCGCTGTTCATCGTATTGTACGGAATCTTCAACGCATTTGGAGAGATGGGCCCGGGCGTTGCGACGTTCCTCTGCGGCGCGGAGAGCTTTCCCACTCCAATCAGGGGCCACTTTCTGGGTAAGTAACGTTTCCTCACGCATACGAGAATAGGATGGCTAATGAAGCTCCAGGTCTTGCTGCCGCTGTCGGTAAAGCAGGAGCAGCCATCGGCACGCAAGTGTTCACGCCCATCCAGAACTCCTTTGGTAGCGAGAATGCCGGTATCCAAGGTGTCTTCTTGATTGGGGCAGCATTTGCTGCTACCGGCGCTCTTATTGCATGGTTCTTGATTCCGGACCGGGAGAGAGATCTCGAGAGCGAGGATGCCCGTTTCCGAGCATATTTGGCTGAGCACGGGTTCGACACTGATTTTGGAGAGACGCTGGAGAAGAATCTCAAGACGACTGCGTTTAAAGTCTAGGGGTGGTTGGTTTAGTTGTATAGTTCCTCAAAGTGGGTCGTTGGCTGCTGTACTGCGCTGTACTTCGAAGCTTTACTTCTCGAGACGAGAAGATAGAGTGGAACAAGTTTCGTGTCAAGAGCGAAGTGTTCTCGTGAAGTGTTGTTGCTCTCAGGCTGCCGAGGAGACCGAGTCTTGGCGCGTTCCTTGTTCATGGATCACTTTACGCTGCTTCCTAAACATCGAACTTTGACATCACAATCTCACCCGCAAAGCATCAGTACATCAACGGCACCATGGCGAGCGAAACCGAATACGTGACTCTGGTCTCATCAGACGGCTTCTCATTTGTTGTACTCCGGTCCGCAGCAATCAAAAGCCCGGCCATCATGAGGATGTTGGACCCAGCGTGTATGTTTTGTCGCTTCCACGAGAACAGAACATCCACTGATCACAAACAGATGGCTTTGCCGAGTCCAAGACAAACACGTGCCACTTCGAGAACATCAAGTGAGTAAACCATGCCCCACGTGATGGTCATGTCACTGACGCAGTACAGTGGCCTGGTCTTGGAGAAAGTCTGCGAATACTTCTACTACTACCAAAAGCACAAAGGCGCCAAGGACGTGACAGATATGGACTTTCCGATCGAGCTGAGTCTGGAGTTGGTCATGGCTGCTGATTACCTGGACAGTAGGGACACCCATCAAGCGGGTTTTATCTACATCTAGGAGACCTGCTGATCTAATACAGTATGAACGCCTGCCCCATGACTACCAGACGTATGATCAAGAGAGTGATTGTATACTGTCCTGGCTCTCCTCACGCTGTGATTTCACGACCCTGCTGTATGCACTTCTAGCTCTGGACGGGTAAACTTCAAAGTCTCCATGGCCGAGTCGAAGTGTTGCCAGAACCTACAAGGCGTCAGCCGAAATCGTGCTATCATCGAACATCCACTTACATCGGAGCATCCATGCATGCGCCGAAACCGTGACATTGGACTAGACTACCCAACGGCTTCTTCAACGATTCCAGTGTCGGTCGCAGCCATCTCTCGTCTGGCACGTTCCCACGGACAGCCATGTACGCTTGCGCTGGAGTCAACGACTCGTCGTCGAGCTCGAGTAGCTGGCTTAGCTCCACCAACCTAGAGGTAGTGCTGAGGTCAGTAAAAGCAAAACATGAAACACTTGTGTCAGACCGTACTTGTCAATTTCTGAATGCGGAAGCTGCCACTTGTCAGAATGATCCGGATGCAGACCCGGCTGCGCAGGGCTGTGCGAGTGTCCGCCGCCATGTGCTGCTTCCGATGGTTGAAGTGAGCTCTGGTACACGGCCGCCGTGGCTGTGAGGGCGTGTCCGTGAAGATCTGCTATCGCACATGCCTCCGGTACTTTGGTGTCAGGGCTGAACAGACACCAGTATCAGCGGAACGCCTCGAAGAAGTCTTCAGTCCAACTCACTTGATGGCGTGATGGTGAATGTGCTCCCTGCAAGGCCATTCCAGCGCCAAAATGAAATCGAGTGCCGCCCAGCTATCGCCAGCCACTGGTGAAGAGCGAGCAGGTCGCTTTACGTCCAACTCCTCGCTCGATGTTGTGTCATCAGATGTGCCCCACATCTTGTCAAACTCTTCAAAGTCGATGAACGTTCGCTCGTGATCCATGTCAGGGTCGAAACGAATATCGATGGCCGCACCACCAAGCTGGCTCAGATCACCGCTGGTCTGAGAAGAACCGCTCAGATCCATCGTATCGAGATGAAAGTCAAGACTTCGAGAGGCGAGCAGCTCACGCATGGCAATGTTCTGATGTGCCAGGGTATTCTTCTCATTGTTGATGAGAGCATCGAGATGCTGGAGACGGGCAACTTCTTCTTCTAGGGTGTGGACATAGTCTGCTTTTCTGTTGCGATGGCGTCTGGAAGGAGCTTAGCATTGCAGTACTTTATCTGGTTGGTGCATCGCTTACTTCTGCGCTTGATACACCTGTTGTCTGCGTTTGTGTGCGCCTGTTGTGCCAGCGATGTCACCATCGTCTTGCGACGAGGTCGTCCTGCCCTGTCTCAGCAGTCGACTGATACGGCTTGGTTCTAACTCTACCATTAGTACCACCCAGCCATGAATCCAACGTCGGAGAGGTCATACTCTTCTTGCTTGAAGGATCTTGTTGCACGAAGGTAAGGTTCTGCGGTTGGCTACTTTTGTCAGTAGTCCTCCAGAATGACTTGAAACCACCAGAGGATTCCGATTCGTTGGTAGAGCTGGCCTTAGGGGTGTTTGCGGAACTGTTGCTTGTGTCTGGAGATTGCGCTGATCTGTCAAACTGTTTGGCCATAAAGGTGTTCATGATGTTGTCCGACCTCTGGCTTATGCAGAGCTTCTGCTATGTATACTGAACATCTGGTTATACAGTTCAACAAGGCGCCCATGGCATTGCATGATAATTGTGCATAGATTGTTGGTCCGAAACGATGCCGGGCCGCCATTCGAGCTGGAACAGCAGCTGAGATAGCGAGCTTCTACCACAGGTCATGCAGCTCGACTTCATTGGAAGCAACGGCCCGAGGACACTCGGCAAATACAGCGTTAGCTCGACTATCAACCGTGTTTAGTGACGGATTAGCTGAAGCAGCACTTTATACTTTTGTTGGCTCAGCCGAGTACATTGACTCTACACGACCTCTGCTTATGAGAACAACGGACGCATTTAGGCCGGTTCGTGTCGTACCACTCAGAGTTCACTCGAGGGCCTCAGACCGCTTTGAACGACTACAGCGAACCTCGGTGCAATATCTTTTCCATCTCCACCGTCGCTTCTTGGATTCAGGAACAGTAGTCAAGCGGTTGTTGTTGTGGCTGCTCTACACATTTCCTGTTGGCAATGACAGCATCACTTCAAGCGTTTTAAGCGCGAGCCAATGACCTTTCCAGCGATCTCCTGCTCCCTGCAATCATGAAAGCCTCGTAGCTGTCGACTTCCGGCTTGGTTGTCCGAAAGCAATCAACGGACTTGGTGTTCTGCCAGTTCAGCTGCAATGTGTCCTGCGGCTCGGGCGTCGGTCGAACACATTGGTAAGATATGAGGTACCGCAGTCATCCTCAGGACAGAGCGGCAGACTTTGAATACATCCTCATGGTAGTGACAGCTACAGCTGCAGCTGCTTGGCCCAAGCGTCGAGTACCTGCGTCTGAATCTGCACGTACCCATGTAACTCTTTGGAATCAGCATTTCCTATCAGGAATTAGCCAGAGCATTACTCACCATTCCAGCGGCCTTCTATTCAATCTTGATTCCGGCGACTCTCTAGTCTTCGCGGAATTCCTACCTGCTGTTGTACGCCCCGCCTATCCTCGCAGTCCAACATGGTCGCTTCGAGGAACCCTCGTCCACGACGATGGCTACTCATGCCGGATGAAGGACCACGACTACAAGGCCGATCCTGCGCAAGTAGCTTTCGATGGCCGAGATAGTCGTCTAAGCCGCACAATGGTGCCTACATTACGAAATCCGTCCGAATGGGAGCCTCCTCGTCCTTCAGCAGGCAAGCAGTATTGCTCGGAGTCCGGACCCTGAAGACATCGATGAGCTCCCATTGAGGTTCTATGGCAGTTCTTGATGCCTGGCCGTGGCAGGAAAAGCCCTCACGAGTTTCCATGGAGATAGAGACATGAAGGCGAGGTGTCGCCGCAAGATGTCCGCACTGACCCCAAGGTGCATCCTTCTCTGCTCGAGTTCGTCCAATCAGCATCTCTCCTATCTGGATGCCTGTTGTCTGTTGTCAGCCTTCAACCAACTCCACCTCGTCGACGTCGACCAACTGTTTATTCCAGTATCTTGCCAGGCTTCCATATTCCAGAACATCTTTAAAACTCTGTACCATCATTTTTGGTCGTACAACATCAATCCATCGAGACATCAATCCCCATTGAGACCAATCGAACAAAATCTACCCCATCTCAACCAACATGCCCCTCTCCGAAGCCGACCGCCGTCTGCGAATCGTCCAGCTCTGCTGCTGGGTTCCAGCGTTCGCCCTTCTGGTCCCCGCCGCCGTCACCTCTAGACATGTCTACTTCGCGATGGGCACCGTAAGTACTCTCACCTTCGAGTAGAGACCGATATCACCATTCAATCTAACACCACGAGGCCATAGATCCCCATGAGTTTCTCCTCCATCCACGCTCTCGTCCTCCTCTACGCGGGACCCAAAAGCCCGGGCATCAACGTAGCACTGGATCTTTTCTTCGCGGTCTTCCTCATGAGTTTCATGATTCCGCACTGGATTGGCACTGATATGGGATGGGGGTGGGGCGTGAGTGATCCCCATCGTTGTAAGCCGAATCCTGTTAGGACTCAAGTACTGACAATGGTTCTCCAGTGGCACCGCAGCGCTGTCCTCAACACGTTTGCAACGATGCCGATGATCGTGAACTTGTAAGTCTCTTCCTTCTCGACCGGATCAATTCAACTCAAGCAACAATAAGCACCGTCAACTACACCATCGTCCATACCCATCCTCGAGATCATCACCTTCCTGCCCCAATCGCAGGTACCTCAGCCGGACACCCAAGCTAACCACTTCCCTTCAGCTGCATCCACACCTTCTTCACCCTTCACAACTTCTCCTTCTCCTCTATTATGGGCTGCTCCACCTGCCCGCACTGCCAGCGCGAGGTCCCCAAACGCGACCTTCGCTTGCTCTGGGACATGACCCCCGGCGGCAGCGGAAGCAACTCCTCCGTGCACTCGGCCGCTACGAAGCAGACGTACGTCAAACTGCCCGCGGCTGAATACACGGAAGGCGACCAGGAGAACGGGATGGTGATGGTAGAGGCGAAGGAAGGCGAGGACGAGGGGACGCCGAGGGCGAGTGTGGAGGATGAGAGTGCTCGGTTGTTGTGATCTCTTTACCTGAACGATTAACAGCCTGTGCAAAGGGTGGAAGGAGGCGGCCTCACTGCTGGTGCTTACTGGAAGCAGCAGTAACGAGTCTGACATGCGAGTGGTCGCTATGTCTTGATGTGTAATGCTGATATAGAAGGCGCAACGCGCTGAGTAACTATATAGACACTCGTCTCAAAACTATGTAGACACACCACGAGAGCATACCTCGTGGCAGTGAAGCCTGTTCAGTAACGCACTCCATGTTCAATCCAAGCGCATGTAGTCGTGTCAACACCATTGTGTGACCGCCTGCAACTCCGATTGAGCCCCAACTGCTGCATCATTCTAGATGCTCATGCAGTCATCGTTCTCATGTCGCGTTGAAAAGTGGTATCTCCATGCTTTGCGCCTCGAACTCCACCCATGCCGATCGGATACGCCGATTTGGCTTCACCTCAATCATCAAGTAGAATTGCTCCGCCATCATCTTCCACCACCATCACATCGTCGTTCTTCGTCCGCTTCTTCGCACTCTCTGCTTCGTCCTCAGCCTCGCGCTTGCGCTTCGTTCCGGACTGCGAGATAGACAGTGCTTCGATCTTGGCTTCACCGCCGCCGTTCGTCTCCGGCTCCTTCGCCTTCGGTGGCTTGAGTGGCAGCTCGAGAGTTTCAGTAATGAACCGCAGCGCCGCCGCGTCGCCGTTGGCTTCTGTGGAAGCAGCTTGTCTCGACGAGCTCAGTACCAGGTCCACCTTCGGCTCATCGCTGTCATCCGTCACGGTGATGAAGCTATTGCTGTCTTTGGAGAAACCGAACTCACTCAGCGGCTTCGCAAGGTTGTCGTCAAGGTCTGGGTCGTAGATGATGCCCACATCCGCTGTAATCGAGAAATCGTCGTCATACCCTGCCGTCGCCTTCAGCAGATCCACGAGCTCCTGCAATGTAGTACTGCCGCTTTCCGGGAGGACTAGCTTCGCATAGACCGGTGAGCAGACAGGACACTCTGCTTTAGGCGGAAGCAGAGACTGTGAGCTGATCAAACGATCCGTGCTCTTGGAAGTGAGAAAGACCATCTTCGCGCCACCCAGCAGACCATCGTCCTTGGAGCTCGTATGTGCTTTTAATGGCGTGAAGTTGTTTCCTGCCGCTTCTGCGAGAGCATTTGCCTTGGCTTGCTGACTTCTCATGATCTTGAACGCCTCCATCACGCACAAGCTCGCTGTCAGGGCGTTTGAGGTGGCGATCGCTGGGATGATATTACCTGCCATCTGCTTCACCTCCCATTCGCTGTGTAGTTGGATGTCGAAGATATGTGATCGCAGATTGGCAGCAGAGGCCACGAAGTCAAGCGTATCCTTGTCGTCCTTGTCGAACTCGATGACGTTTTCTCCCGCTTGCATTCTGTTACTCAAGGTGTCCAGAGAGTAGCAGAAGACGGAGATGTTCTCGAGCAGTGTCCACGGCTTCTGGTCCTGTGTTGAGAGCGCTTTGCCTTGCTGGATAATGCTAGAGTCATGGGAAAGCGAATCGAATCTCAGCGGCTCGGGTGGCTTGCGACTCTGCCACATCTCCGTCATGGATCGCAGCCGGTCGATGTCGTCGCTAAAGACCTTGTTGAACACTGCCTGCGCGAACTCGCTCTTGCCCATCAGACCTCTAATCTTCTTCAGTGCCTCTGCCTCCTCTTTCAACTTCGCCACCTCGTCCGCGTTGTCGCCTGCCGTCACTTCCATATCGCCAGACTCCTCGCTTGCGCCGAACAGCTCCGGGAAAAGATATGACTTGGCCCACACTATGCAGTGTATGGGTTGTGATGGTGTTGATCGTATGGTGCATATTGGGAAGGACTTCTGCACTGGCTTCGGGTTGCAGTCGTAGCACTCTGTCACACCCTTCTGGATCGCCTGAACCTGCCCGTTAAAGCCGGTAGTACCGCTCTCAATCAAGGGCACATTCGCTGCCAAACACATCTTGTTCACGTGCCGTCTTGCTGCGAGATTGTCGAGTGCGTTGAACACCACATCAAAGTCCTCGAAAAACTCCACGTTGTACTGCCTGTCGAAGATGGAAGCATGATGCGCCTCGATGTGTACGGAAGGGTTGAACTGGCTGGCCGTCTCCTTGGCTACCAGCGCTTTCGGTTTCTTGATGTGCTGCTTCCGGAACAAGAACTGCCGATTGAGGTTGCTGAGGTCGACGGTGTCGAGGTCGATTACCATAAGGCCTGCTCGCCGTGTGCTAGGATTTGTTGGCGGCGCATCTGTGGTGGCGGGTGGGTGACTGCCAAAGCCAGAGCACACCAGGTTCTTGAGAAGTTCACATCCAATCCCACCAGCGCCAACAAGTAGTACTCGGCTCTCCTTGACCTTCTTGGTGAGCGGCCCTCCCAGCGACTGCGCGATCCCTCGATCTCGCCGCTGCATCTTGAGAGTCTCAAGGGATGTGTGTGCTGCTGCCTGCCTCGAGGCACCTCAGGGAACTTCCAGCTGTTCCAGTATAGCCCCGCTGATCACGAGGACAGTCGGATTGGTGAAGTTATGTTCGTTTGCGTTTCGAGGGTGGAAGTAATCGTGAGCACGAGACTTCAGCGGCTGTCACTGTCCGCGACCAAGGACTGGCATAGCAGTATGTCCTGTCCAGAATAGTTGTGTAGCGGTGCAAGCTGTATCGGAAGAAATCTCAAGCGTATGTGATGTGACGGTGAAAAAAAGTTGTCGTTGTTGGAAGTGAAGGTGTTTCCTCGGCGGGCGCGAAGATGACCTCGCGTTTAAGCTCAAAGCTAGTCACGAAGCGAGAAACCTTCTTATTCCCGGTAATCGCGATCGCAGTTGAAGACAAGATATGAGAAATAACCACTTTTGTAAGGATTATTCTCAAAGCGGATATTCAAGATGAGCGACGATGAAGCAGACCCGGAACTGCTAGAGCTATTGCGTCAGAGTCTCAGTTTATCGAAGAAGGCTGCATCAGATGAGGTGTCGAGTGATACCGGTGAGTACTTGTATGGTCTTCACTTGCTTGTCACGTAACACACCACAAACCGCGCAAAGGACGTACCTCTCGAAGATTCCTCACGTAAATTATACGTATGAACAATATGCTCACGAGAAGCAGGTGTCCTCAAAAGTGCCGAGCACATCTACGCCAATGCCATCGATGTCTCAATCGACATGTACGGCACCAAAGCCGCCGCCGCCAGTCTGTTTAAAACAATGCAGCAACGCGGCTACTCGACACAAGCATGGAGTCAGCATGACCTCCACCCGGCGATCGAGCAGGGGTTTTCTGAGGTTGGTATGGTGAACTTTATCTTCACTATGGATTTGCTCAACTTTTCGTAGGTCAATCGAAACTATGGTACGATATGTTCGCTGATCTGGAATAGGTTCTGGTCAGAGCTATCTGAAACCGAACGCTATCAAGTCGAGTATCTAGGCAAACGATGGACGGGCTACAAAAGTCTTGTGGCCTGCTTGAGACGTGCACTTGATGAAGGTGTTCCAATTACGACTCCGCGTTATTGGAACGATTCGCTGGGCTCGGATGATGTTCTGAGGCATGTTTTCCGTAGTGCTACTGATGAGCAGATCCCGTTGCTTGAGGAGCGGATTGCAATGCTTAGAGAGGCCGGCATGATCTTGCATCAGGTACGTAAACGTAGCTGTGCCGTCGCGTAGGTGCTGATCTCCCAGGACTTTGGTGATCCGGACGAGATAAGGTCAGATGAGAAGGAGACATTAGAAGCCGAGCTCGATCAACTTGCGTTAGGACCAGCCGATGGCAGTGAAGTCGAAGTCGTAGTTGCTGATCCGGCTCCTATCGAATCTTTGCCCGCCGATGTCGCCATGGAGTCTGCCCAGGCCGGCGCAGAGGTAGAAACGGACACGACAGCCCCAGAAATCACACAGTCGAACGTGGTCTCGGAAGCGAACAACGACGAAGTCGCGAAGTCGAGTCTACCGCAGCCAGAGAGACGACCAGACCTGACAGTCCTTCGTCTTGTTGAGAAAGCAGACAAGTCCGCCGGAAAACTGGTGAACCTACTAGCAAAACACTTCCCCTCCTTCCGCGACGAGGCACGTTTCTTAAGCAAGCGTGTCCGCCTGCTTAAACGCCCACAGATATTCGTTGCGGATCTGTGGGCAGCGTTCAACGGAGCCGGGTACGGCGAGTTCACTGATATTGACCATTTGACCATGTTCGCAGGTAAGCGACTCATCACCAACCAAAATCACATCCAGATGAGGTCCTTTCCACTGACTCGAACCCAACAACCACAGACTACCGCGTCCCACAAATGCTCCGCGCACTCGGCGTGCTCGTCTACAGCCCGCCGCTACACTACCACATCAGCAGCCTGAAAGAGATACCCTCCGGCCACAGCTGGGAAGTCCAGCTTCGCGGGTGCAGTATCTGGTACATGCTCACGTGAAGCGATGCCACCGTTTCATCCACCAGTCAAGCCATAAAGCACTAACTGACGTTTTACTCGCGCGCAGGGCCGTCGAGCTCATCCGGCGTGAGATCCTGAGACAGCATCCAGAAGCCGCGGCTACGGGTGTCAACGCCGTGTTGATAGATTTTCTGCTGTATGATCTGGCGAAGGAGAGGGAATCTGCAGGTGAGTCGTCGCTTTTTCATGCACGTCAATCTGTAAGGCTTGTTTGAGCTGTAAAGAACGCCTTGGCGGCTGCTGGACGACACGTTCTGGTCGTCGAAGCTTTTGCGCACGCAGGGGAGATTTCAGCATCGCTGGTTTGCTTCTTCTGTCGTGCGCTCCGAGAGCTGGGTGGGACGTTGTTCAAGATAAAGTGGCTCAAGATGCCAGATCTGCAAGTTGTGCCGCGGAGCTAACAGGTCTGAAACCAGGCGCGGGCTCAGCCGCTTTCCAATCAGCACATCGCACACGCTCGGCATGGTATTAGTCTGGTATTAGTTCGAGAGGCTGAAGCTCTCCGACTTCCGGAGGCGAACTTCATCCCCCCATCTGCACAGTTCTATTGGTTTCAGCACCTGCGGCAAACCGCCGAGACAAGCCTGCTACACGCTTCTCAAGCCTTTCAAGCTCGTGCACAGCGTGCAAACGCAAGGAGGCAAACACCGGCGGCCAAGCACTGGTCCCGGCTTCCTGCATGAGCGGTGCAGCTCAGGGATGACCCTTGTCCAACTCACGATCTCGTACCTGCATTGGTGTGCTCACTTCACCCCACGGAAAAGCCGTCACACTGGAACATGGCTTGCAAAACGGCCTCGTGCAAGTTGATTGGCTGGTGCCGACGACACTCCGTCTTTTGCTCACCGTCCAAGCATCTCGAACAGTCCACTCTGACCCCCTCGCTTTCAGCAGCGTCTGTCTGCTTCTGGACGATGGGGCTGCTACAGCGTCGTGGTCGTACTTTTTTATAAAGTGTCCTGCCCCTCTGTCTTGTACTTCCCTTTTCTCCTCCAACCTCACCACGGTAAGAAAGATCTGTGATCGTTTCGTCAGTCCCTCTTTTTGGTTGCTTGTCTGTTCATAGCTATCGCTAGCCGATACGCATCACACTCTTTTCCAACACACATACAGCCGGCTGTTCAAGTGTCTATCGACAAACAACTTCCAACAAAACAATCACACCGTCTCTCGACTCGATCAAGATGCATTCATTCACTACCACCTTCACGCTCGCTACGGCATGCTTCACCGCCCTCACGGCCGCCGTACCCATGGCACGCAACAAGCATCAGCACCTCCACGCTAAGCATCACGCAGCGGCAGTGGCGCCAGCTGGTCTGGCGCCCATTACGACGGCCAACCTTGTGACTGGCGAATGTGGTGGTAGTTCCGGCTTTACCTGCGGTCCGGGTTACTGCTGCTCGGTGTGGGGGTACTGCGGTACTACGCCCGAGTACTGTGGCGATGGCAGTGGGAGTGAGAACTCGACTGATACTTCCGCGGCTGGGCGCCCTGGGTACGGGCCGCCCGGTGGGTGGCCGGCACCTTCGCCGTCTGGTGGGAACTGGGGGCAGCCTGGGACTAGTGCTGCACCTGCACCTTCAAGTGCCGCGCCTGCATCGTCTTCTGCTGCGCCTGCGCCTTCGAGTGAAGCGCCTGCATCTTCCAGCGCTGCTCCGGCTCCTTCTAGCCACGCACCTGCGCCTTCAAGCGCTGCGCCTGCTCCTTCTAGTGCTGCTCCCGCACCATCCAGCGCTGCCCCCGTACCCTCAAGTGCTCCCGCAGCTCCATCAAGTGCCGCACCAGCACCCTCAAGCTACGCACCCGCCCCTTCAGCACCCTCAGCCGCACCCTCAGCCGCACCCTCCGCCGCTCCCTCCAGCCCCAGCTCCGGCGGCGGCTTCAGCGGCTACAAGCAGTACAACGGCAACGGCTCCCCCAGCTCTGGCTGGCCTTCCGCCGACCAATGGATGGACTTCGAATCCGCCTGGTCCGCCTCCGTCCCCAACATGAAAGCCTCCTGCGCCCAATGGAGCGTAGAAGACGATACCGACCAAGAGATCTCCGACATCAAGTCCGCTATCCAGTCCACCGCTGCCTCGTCCGGTGTGGATGAAAGGTTCATCTTGGCGATCATGATGCAAGAGAGCAACGGATGTGTGCGCGTGCAGACGACTGATAATGGCGTCAACAACCCTGGACTCTTCCAGTCGCACAACGGTGATGGCACGTGCTGGGTCTCTCAAGGAGTGGGTACTAGCCCGTGCCCTGCTAGTGAGATCAGCTTGATGGTGCAGGATGGTGTTGATGGGACAAAGTATGGCGATGGGTTGAAGCAGACGATGGCGCAGACTGGTGCGACTGGTTGCCAGGCGTACTACGGCGCCGCTGTCATCTACAACTCTGGCAACCTGCCTGCGAACCTGGACGATAATACTGCGACGCCTTGTTATGCCTCTGACGTCGCCAACAGACTGATGGGGTGGACACAGGGCTTGTCTGGCTGCACGCTCTGAGCTAGTAGTGTCGGACAGGAGTCCCCTTCACGATGTACATTTTTACGACCACGATGGGCGAGAGAGCACGAAGCTGTGCGCATTCTTGTAGAACAACATTATGGTACGCCAGCAGACATGTATCAACCAGATCAAAGAAGCTCTTGCATCTCATGTCGTCCTTCCCGCATCATGCCCTGCGACCTCTTGTAGCATCAATCTTCGACACACTACCATGCCGGTCCCACACTCTCGTCGTTGCAGCCATGATACCACCCTTCTGGGAGCTTGGCGCGTGGACGACTTTAGACATGTCGTCACTAGTATCTTGTTGACTCTCAAGGCAGCCTTCACAATACCTTGCCTCCGGATGTCGGTGTACCAGGATCTTGTCGACAAGCAGTACAAACAGCTTCCACGCCGCTTGCAGCAACACGAGATCCGCCAATAGCACAGAGATGAAGATGTCACCGATCGGTTTCAGGCGTGGCACCTGGCAGAGATACTTTGTTGACACCACCGATGATGATATGCCGAGTTTCCCGGTTGGGTTTGGCCCTTCCTGGCGGGCGTTGTAGCTCTCTTTTGTTACTCAAAATGGTGCGCCGAGGGGGATGGTGTACTGCATCGTGTCGTTGAAGTCTGCCGTGAAATTCTGTAGGACAGTAGGGTCGACGACTAAGCTGGACTGAGGGGGCATGTGTAGTTGACCGAGGTCGGCCAAGGTTGCAGAGTACATCGCTTTCGCCAGCTTGTCGACAGATGACCATATGTGTGGAATGCTTGTGTTGTTGTTGGCTTTCAGGTAGAATTCGAGAGAGTTGAGAATACCAGTGTACCCATATCCCTGTGGTTCCTTTTGCAAGAAGTCGAACTGCATGTCGAAGAAATCTAGCTCGGTGATGTCCGTTTGGTCTGTTGATTGATACAAAGTAACAACACCTTTTCCAAACTTGATGTTGTATTTCTGCCACATCTGGGCGCTTACTGTCCATATCTCTTTGACTGCGAGTACCCAGTACGAGGAGAGCAGTGCTTCAGACCAGTACATGCTTGATCTGCCGGTTGCGTCTCGGGCGACGAACGAGGACTGTCCGGGTACTGCGTACGGCATTAGAGAGTTGAATGACGCTGTTGCGTTGAAGTGGGTGTAGCCGCTCGGTCCCAGTATGCTGCATGTCACGAACGATCGCAACTCGATGTCCCAAGCTGAGTTCTGTTGGACTATGACGTCTTGCTCTGGCGTGCTGTCGTACTCCATCCGTATCTCTCGAATCACGCAGGCTTGAAAATGATTGCTGAGATATGGCATCGATGGCAAAGCGCTGGAGCCATCGTCATTGTTGAAGATGCTTGTTAATGTCCAGGTGAGCCCGCTTTGGTTCGTGAAGAACTGTGTATTAACCGGCAGATTCGCCGGCTCGCAAGTCGGACGGACACCACTGGTGAGGTATGAAGGCCAACGTTGGAACCAGATCCCGGAAGTCACGGTGGCGTTCGGGTTATCCACGTATGTTGTGATTAGGACGTAGCTGTTTTGCACAAAGTTCATAACGGAGAGGAGAACCAAAAGTGTAATGCCGCCGATCAGTACAGCTGGTGTTTTGCACAAAGTTCATAACGGAGAGGAGAACCAAAAGTGTAATGCCGCCGATCAGTACAGCTGGAGTAAACCATCTGTAAGGATATGGTCGAGGCTGTAGTTGAAGAATGAAGAATGCATGCTATCGCTGTTCTTTGTACTGCGAAAAACAAGAGAAGAACTGAGCTTGAGTAAAGAAAGAAGGCTCGACAGAACTTCGTACTTATCTTACTAACATAGTAAGGCATACTGTGCCACCGCGAGCGGCTACAGACTCGTCCACCACAGCGTTCGCGAACCATAAGATAAGTGTCGCGGGAGACAAGACGGTGGTCAACAGACTCAGTAGACGTCGTTGATAGGCTTGCTCTTCTCCGCAGTACGTGACCGGTTGATCAAGATGGCGCATCCTCACGGAGAGTTTGGTCGTACGGAGGCTGTGTTGCCCGGAGGCTGTTCTCGTGGGACCGAGACACTGCCAGGCCCTGGAGAAGGCCACGTTGGACGCGTCTAGAACTGTCGATGCATGAATTGTTGCTGCGAACGCACGTGTATCGGGCGGTAGCATGAAACAGATGACTGCAGCATTCGAGCCGCATGTCTGAGTCGGCGGTAAGGAGTGAGGTTGTGAGCGGCAATAGAAAACAGGCTGATGATGTATATATCTCGGAACGCTAGGCGTATAATAAGTCCCTAAGAACGACCTCAGTCGACTCGTCAGGGCCGACGATTTATACAGCAAGACTATTCAGGCGATTAGAGATTGTCCTTGGTGTGGGCGAAGGCAGGTTGATGAAAATGGGACGGTAATAGCAGTCACTTCGCTGCGTCATTATGGAAGCGCAGCCACGGAAAGCGCTGGTGAACTCGCCATATTTGCAGAGTCTCCTGGTACAGTCCCTCTCAGAATCATCTACAGCCCATGCTTACATGTCCAGGCAGGCGCAGCAGCAGGGACCACCGTCGACACCTCACTATTCCCCCTGGACACCCTCAAGACACGACTCCAATCATCAACCGGCTTCTGGGCTTCTGGAGGCTTCCGCGGTGTATACAATGGCATTGGGTCAGCGATAGTAGGCTCTGCACCAGGCGCAGCGCTGTTCTTCGTGACCTACGATGGAGTGAAGAGGTTCTATGCATCAGGGAAGCGTGGTGCAGCAGGGGAGGCAGGCGTGCAGATGCTGGCAGCAAGCTTAGGCGAGATTGCGGCATGCGCAGTGAGGGTGCCGACGGAGGTCATCAAGCAGAGAGCGCAGGCTCGACAGCATCCGTCTTCGCTGTCAGCTTTGACGCATATTCTTGGCCAGAGAAGCACGCATGGTGTGGTGCATGTGTGGCGAGAACTGTACCGCGGGTGGAGCATCACTGTGATGCGTGAGGTACCTTTCACGGTGATCCAGTTTCCCTTGTGGGAGGGCATGAAGAAGTGGGCTCTACGGCAGCGGCAGTCCAGCAAACCTCCGGATGTGACTGGTCTGGAGAGTGCTCTGTTCGGCTCGATATCTGGCGCCATCGCTGCTGGGTTGACTACGCCGCTGGATGTATTGAAGACGCGGATGATGCTTGCCACGCAGCGTGAGAGTGCTTTGGGCATGACAAGAAGGATATGGGCTGAAGAGGGCGGGAGGGTGTTCCTTAGTGGTATTGGACCACGGACTATGTGGATCAGCATTGGAGGGGCTGTCTTTTTGGGTTCTTATCAGTGGGCGAGCAATATGCTGGGTGGTATAGGATCAGTTTGATGCCGCTCGCAGCAGATAGGAAACGGAGTTGGAGAGCCTGGTTTGAACTTTCCGGTCAAGTCTGGTAGAAATCGCAGAAGTCTCCAGGCCATTGCAGTCTCCGAAGAGCACTACAAGGACGCTGATGACCTCCCCTCCGGAGGCACGAGAGGTATGAGAAGTTTATCAAGCAATGTCGTCAACTGAGTTGAGTATGAGAGCTATATGAAACACCCGAGGAGGCCAGGTACAAATGTTATCCGTATGTATCTCTGCAGAATGTATATCGCTATCGTGAAAGGAAGAGCTGATGACCCATCAACAGATATGGCGGACCTATCTCCAGCGTCGCCTCCGGCACCGCGCCATCAATCACCTCCTCAACTGGAACTGTGTGGGTCGAGTCATTGCCAGGTCTCATGAAAGACGCCATCTCCTCCACCCTCTCTTTGAAGTCTGGATCGGTTCCCCCGACTACACCTGAACCCACCCTCCACTTGCGTGTAGCGCGCGCGGTGGCCGGGCCATAATAACTTTAGTCCAGACGGCACTTGGCGTTGAGAGGAAGACTGCGGAGATAGCGCTGGACAAACGACAACTCAGGCTCATCGTCGCCGTCTGTCGAGCCGGCATACGATCCAATCAGCGCATTGCTGTCCTTCGCCTTGTTTGGGAGATTACCTCCTAGCCGGCGGTCAGCGCTGTGCTTGTCGATGACAGTCACCGCCATATCCTGAGCTTTCTGAAGACAGAGGTCCACGTTACTCGGTGCGAGTTCCCAAACCCGGACTTGAACGAAACTGCGCGCCAGCACTCTTCTGAGAACCCCATGACTGCGGCCACCGATGAGAACGTTGCAGGCGTCCAGCCAACCGTTCCTCTTCTCCCAGGCCCATACCGCGGTCTTTGCGGCGTCACTGTGGTTGCTATAATTGTTACCTCCAGCGTCAAAGTTAAGAGACCTGAAGTACCACCACCTGTACTGTGGCCAAGCTGGACCTATACTATACGCCAGTTCCTGTGCGTACCAGCTCATTCGTTGGGAAGACACCGCGTGCTCGTCTCTCTTTCGAGCTCTCTCGATCGGACACCTGGACCTGATTCCCATCGGGCCGAGACCTGATCAACATGCCGTTCTCCTCCCTGGCTCTGACTCGATGTTTCTCTCATACAGCGAGAAGTCGTGAGAGGTGGAGCTTCCGAAACTGGCAGCTACCACCTGAGCGTCCGCCACAAGCTGAATTCCTGACTCGGTGCTGGAGCTTGGTTCTGGGCTTGCGTCCGACTCAGCACTCGGACTTGTGGCTGACTCCGGCTCGGGACTTGCGTCTGAGTCTGACTTCGGCTCCAGGCTCGTGTCTGACTCTAGCTCTGGGCTAGTGTCTGACCTTAGCTCTAGGCTCTTGTCTGACTTCGGTCTCAGGAGAGTCCAGTGGAGTCTGTAAAACCGTGCGCGAAGCCATCTCTGAGGTTGTGTTTGACTCTGCTTCTACCGCAGTCGCTTCATCAAGTTCCGGAATCGCCGGCATCTGTCCGAGTCGAATGCGAGACTTCATGTTTGCCAACCTTCGACAGTACTCCGTTTCGCGCCGACCAACACAGCATATACTCTCTGGCCAGCCATTCGCTCTTTTCCAGGCGAGTGCCGCAACTTTCATAGCTTCACTGAAGTTGCCATACTGGGTCTCGCCTTCTGCGTTGAAGCTGACAATCTTGAAGGATAGTTGGGTATGGGGAGGCCAACCTCGGCTGTCACCAATAGCTCCATGACTAACGCGGTCCTCTATTGCGGTGTACACTTTAACAGCTTCAGCTTGAAGTTGATCACGCAAAGCCCGGACCTTAAGCGCGAGGGTCTCATCGCCGAGGATCACCACGAAATCCTGCGCTTTCTGGATGTTTTCATCCAGCTCGTCGGTGTCTTGATGGTTGAAGTGGTATGTCGCGTTACGGAGACGACTTAAAGCAGTAGCCTTATCGTAAAATATGGCGAAGAACGCGTTACACCTGTGGATAGTGCTCTGATACTCACTGGTGTGCAGCAATTTCTTCTCAAGGTCGGTGAAGCAAAAGCTGATTTGCCTTGGTCCTTCAGGCCACAGCTCCAATGCTATGTGATGCCAGTGGTCGTGGACGTGCGCATAGAATGCCTCTTGCGCCATACGAAGCACTACCATCCCGAGAGCGTTCTGGAAACCGAACGGTACACAACATCGGGATGCTGGGGTCTCGGAGCATGATCTGTCCTCAAGGCGCGACTTCGCCTTCAATGCCTCATACTCCGACCTGATACGATGGCACTCCGTACAATGCACAGGGTCACTCGGCGAGCTGTTGTCACTCAGATGGCTCTCGGCTTGCTCCTGCTCGCTGGGATCCGCGAGCGACTGCGTCTTCTCCGACTGTTGGTCGCTGCCGATGGGCATGTGCAGCGCGGTCTTGACCCACCTTGTCATCCTCAGCTTGGCTCGACTACACACATCCTTCAACCGATCGCCAGCTGCTGACAACCTGGGACTGCGGGTCATCCACCTTCTCGATGAGGGTTTCATCGCGGTTCCTGACTCGTTGTTGTCCCAGTGTAAGGACGTACCACTGTTTGGCATTAGCTACCTGCCCATGGGCGAAAAGCTCGAACACTGACCTCATCGACAGACCGTCTTGATGGAATCCTTCTTCGCTGCCGCTGGCCATCTCCACGTTGACCTTCGGTCCAGTACTGAAACGCGACCAGAGTGTTAGTAAGGTGCAATAGATTGTGATGAAAGCTGTGGGATGGCGATGTCTTCGACCAGGTTTATTATGGAGAAATGGGAGTTGACTGGCTGTCAAGTAAGTCAACAGACCGTGTACAATTCACTCGAAAGCACCTCCGTCGAAGCTAGCCACACTTGTCCTTGATCGTGCATATCTGGGCTCCGCTGGACAGGTGAGAAGTCGGTCTTGGCAGCATTGTGTGTGACGAGATTGTTGGGAAGGTCGCCATATATACGGTATGGTATCATGGTCAATATAGTAAGTACTTCAACGCATAAGTCCTCGAACCGGAGCAGAAACGACCAAGAAGGACAGCGGCAGATCTTCTTGCTTGATCCATACTCATACAGAGGTTGCTATATACCACACCCGACCTACACCATCTGGTCTGCCATCCCGACGCAAGTCTCACTTCTCACCGGCCGCTGAGAATCCTGGCAGTCACTGGAACGCAACGACGGGGAAGACGGGCAATGATGTGTAAGCTGCAGATTGCTATTGACCGCGAAAGAGCGAAGCTTTGTAGGTCTGACCCACTGTACTGAAGTTCATTGTCAGCTTCCCTGATCCCTTTGTCTAGTCCGTCTCACTACGGCAGCTTGGCGCATTTTGGTCGACATCTTGGCCATTGAATGGTACGTATGCTTGCCAAGGCGATGCATCAGTGGGCTTGACTCTTCACTGGCTCAATGGCAGTCTACCGGGCCATAGCAAGGAAGCAGTATTGGCTCAGAGGACACTCGAGCGAGCGAAATGACTGGCTGCACACTTACGAGCATGCGAGACAAGGACGAGCGGGCAAGTCATATCGCTTTGTTCGAACTCCTGGGACATGGCAGCACCGAAGTGATATCTCTTGGGGCTCAGGGCCGCGCTCAGCTCGCAAATGAGCCTTGCAATTCCACTACGAGAATGGCATTATTGGCATCGCGTGCTGTCAAGAGAAACATCGCGATGCAGGCCGCAGCAGCTGAAGGTATGACGTCTAGTCACTCCACGTATGACCTTCGGGCGGTGTCGTATCACCAATGGTTGACCTCGCCAGAGAGACTCAAGCTGCTCGAACGAACACAAAACTACCAACCCGATTTCTGGCCCTACCAGATGAGAGCATTACTTTCTCTCGACGACATTCTGACATTGCCGGTGGGTCTGTTGTCTACTGCTGTCAGCATGATATGCGATACGGCTCGAGGACCTACAATTACATTCCTGAAACTACTTGTGGCTCCGCTCCGCGATACTGCTATATTCAGATGTTCCTCACACGCATCCGTTCGCACATCTGAGCAGCCTAGGACCACCTTAGGAGCGATAAGTGATGGCGATGGGAGATCTCCTAAATTATGTCAGAGCGAGTATTACACGGGAACCTGTATATCGGTAGGTGGTTCTTACATGTTAGACATATGCAGTCGACACATACAACCAACAGAGATTCGCTACCTTGCTCTTCACACTTTCTGGCGCTTTCCTGCGCCAATTTGGGAGTACAAAGTTCAAATTAGCAAGTACATCGGGCAGCACGCCTGGAGAAGTGGTAAATATTCGCTTCGCAACACTCTGTCATTGCCGTCTGCAACGCTCGCTTCTATCAAATCGAAAAACCATAAACTGCCTTTACAAGCGCTCATACCAGCAGGCACGCTGTTACCATGTGACAACCGTCTCGCTCGCCGTATCATCATCAATGCCCAAATCCGACTCCCGTGATATCTGCACAGGCGGCCGTTCCAGCTCATGAACCCTAGGATTGCCGACAGGTGAGGTCCAGAAACTCTCTTTACGTTTCAGCTTCTTGCGCTCTTCTGGCTTCTATCAAAAGACGGAGCAAGGCACACGCTTCCACGGCGACGAAACAATGCCGAGTCGACCGTTGCCGTTGATAGCAGGCTTACCAGGTCGCCTGCCAGTTCAATATCCGATATACTCCGGAAGGGGTGCGACATCATACTGGACATTCGAAACCACCATCGCCGCCTGCGGGGTGTCATTTTTCTCGACGTCCTCGTTGTCTTCCGAGTCGTCCATCATCTCCCTCTCAAGCTCTACCTGCACCCCCTCATGGAGCACTGCCCTTAGACCCTCTTCTGTGTCGGAATCCAGCTCTGGTTCCAGCTCCGCCTCCGCCTCTGGTTCTGGCTCAATTTTGCAAATCGTGTAGACCCTGGGCCACTCATCTGCTGGTGGTTTATGAAAGCCCAGCGGTTCAGTCTAGAAGTCCTTCTCTCTCCCCACCTTAGGACGCTCCAGGCACTGAGCGAAACAAATGCTTGCTCGTCTGCGGTTCTTCATGTTCATCTCAAGTTCGATTCCGTTGGCAGATGAGACCATGCCGAGCCTCTCAGTTTCTTCGACGTGCTTGCCAGGTCTCATGTGGCGCGCCACCTTTTCTGCTCTCGTCCGATATCCACGTCCGTCCATTTGTCTCTCTGTTCTCCTCCATACTTGTGTCGCAGCTAATGCATTAGCGCTCCAAGCTAGAGACGGGGGACTGCCAAAAGCAATTTGAGAAAACAATCGTTGCAGATGTAGTGGCCACGGTATCCCCCAGTCATCCTCGTTGAGCTGTGCCAAGCAGGCCATGGTGCCCATTAGCTCATTTGCCTGCTTCGCCTCTGCTTGAAGCTCATCGCGCAGCCCCCGGATCTTTATGGCTCTGGGCTCATCGAGGACGCGTATCGCGAAGATCTGCGCTCTCCACAGATGATTGTCGACTTCGCTGGTCCGGCACCACTCGGGATGACAGACCGCGTTGCGCAGCTCTGCGATGTCATGAACTCTGTCGAGCGCTAGACGTTTGCATCGTGCGTCGGTGTTGACCTTTTCAAAGTGCACGTCCAGTGAACCGAAGAGTTCACCATTGCCTAACTTGATTTCAGCGGGCCCTTCAGGATAGTGCTCGCGTTGAATGTGCGGCCAGTGAGTATGCAGGCAGTCGAAAAGTGCCTCCTGTGATAACCTAAGAGCAGTCTTCATCAGCCGATGTTGTGTCTCGACGGGCACGTAGCACTTCCCGACGAAATCTTTTGCCGAATAAAACTCATTGTCGTCAAGACGAGTCGTTGTAGCTAGATTGCTAGGCCCTGGATGATCCCAACAAGAGAACATCCACTCACATAGCAAGCACAGTGGCCGGGGGGGTGGAATCGACAAAGTATCCGTGTTAATCGGCAGCGCTGCGCTTTCGGAACCTTCTGCGGCGGGCTCGATGGTTGCATCGGCGTGTGAAGTTTCAGCAGCCACCTCGCAGGGGGTTTCTTGGTGACGCGCACAGTCTTCGTTCACTGCGTGGTCCTGGGCCTTCACCACTACTTGGTCCTTTGGACCTGCATTGTCGCCGCACGTTTGGTTCCTGTCGTGACATTGATCGTCGTCACAACATTGGCGGTTATGGCCGATGTCGTCCTGGTGTTCGGCCTCATACTGGTTTTCCTCATCATCGTCATCGAAGTTTGACTGTTGGTTGTCCTCGTCGTCTTGATTGACTCCGAACAACTCGTCGTCTTGCTCGTTGAATGCATCGTCGGATGCTCGATCGTAGCATTCGCGCTTCAGCGCCAGGTAACGCTTCGAGAGGATATCGACTTCGATGTTTGACTCCTTCTTGTGCTGTTCGGACCAGTACTCCAGCCGGCTTAGGTCACCTTCAGTGCTATAGAGTTTCCTGGCCAACTGTTCGTTGTCCGCCTTCGTCGCCTCCAGCTCGGCGCGCAACCGTTCGTTGGCGTCTTCCAGGGCGCTCCGTCTCGCAGTGATGATTTTCATCTCGTCTTATTCGAAAGGAGTTGCTGCACCTTGTTGTTGTTGATGATCCGTTCTTGCGGAAGTTCTTACAAGGCGAAGTCAGCGTATGTCGTTGTCTGGTCTGAGAACAATCATCAAGGGATCAAGTACCCATATAAAGGATACGAGTATTGAGAAATTTGCCATCACAAAGGAGTTGTATTCTGGTTCTTTGTTTGACGACACAATCCAGTGATGAATGTCCGGTATAGCGAAGGAGACATCACTCGAGTGAATATTGATGGCCACTGCAAGGCACCATTGGCGCTACCGGAGTCTATGAGACCTGTATCCAGCTCGATGTTGACTATGTAAGATGTCGGCCGGCGTGGCTAAGCCTATGCGCTGGCCGTGCCTCTGTACGGCCTCGTCTGTCGAAGAAGGCGGCTGCACCAGGTGATACAATGTCATTGTGTCGCTTTGGGACAACTGCGGACGACCAGCAACGGCAGACGACCAGCATTGCTTGCGGTGACGAGCCCCCCGCAATCTTGGTATGGTTGTCTGTCGGGCGTGGTGATCCGTCGGATATATACTGAAATTCCTGGTTGTTTCTGCACAGCGATCAGGCGGGATATCAGTTCAGGAGGCCAATAAGGCAAGAGAGCACATACATGTACATGACTTCACAATGGTCGTGCTGGCTATACTGTAAGTTCTTGATCGCTTCTGAGAAGAGGTCAGTGAAGCAACAGTCCGAATGGTGGCGGCACGTACATATAGAATAGATCGAGGAGCAAGGGAAGAGAAAAGAGGGAGGGGACCATAGATCACAGTTTCATTGCGCAACTCTGGGTGCTAATGCTACATATATCGCTGCGACTGGCTCAACGGAGCAGTGGTCTCCTGATCCACTAGCACATCATCTCAGACACCTCCTCAGTAGTGCGGTTCGGTGGCGCATTGGTGTCAGCCTCGCAATATCCTTCTCAAACACCTTCGTTCTGCGATATGCCGCGGCGCAGCAATTCGTCTGATGTCCCGAAACCTCACTTCAGCATCTTCATCTTCTTCGTCGGCGGCGGCATCATCTCATACCCCCCACCAACCGGTGTTCCCACCTCCGAAACCGTCGCGGGCGTCGTACCAGCCGTGCTAAAAGGCTCCTCAGCGAGGTACTTCGCATACGCCCTGTCAATCCTCTTGACTTGTTGATCAATATGATCGCGCTCCTCCGGCTCGGCCTCGAAGTGCTTAACGCAAGCAGGACACTCAATGTACCACGCATTGTCCTTCGCCGCATGCCCCAGCAACTCATACTCCGGCAACGTCTCACCAATCAGCTTCGCCGTGTCCCAGTCAAGACAGTCCTCGCAGAAACCGTTCGAGCACCAGCGGCAGCGGTAGATCAGGCCACCTGCGTCTGACGTCTTGGCCTGGCAGTCGAGACACTCGTGTTGCGGGCAGTAGAAGGTGCCCATCTTCGATTTGGATTTGACTTGCAATGCCTTGTCGAGACATTTGTAGTGGTAGCTGCGTGGGCACCCGCTGCATAAGATGATTTCACCGTCGCCCCAGCAATCCTGGCAGAAATCCTGGTTCGGGACTTCGACTCGCTTCCGCTTCGGTGGTTCGGCGAGACGGGGGTCCTTGCCTGCCATCGTGGGTACAGCTTCCCAGTCAGCGCAGTTGAGCGACTCCTTGTTAATCGCGAAGCCGTCAAGCATGACTGTAACATTCTTGCCGACACGGCGGTCGGCACGGTCGAGCTCGGTGGCTACCGCAGCCTTCTTCTCGATCTCCTTCTGGTGTTTCTTACCCTCGAAAACAGCCGTCTCAACCTTCTCCATTGTGTTGAGCCAGCTCTGCTCGACAGTCTCTTCATCGACCGCATCGCCGTCTCCGAGAGTGTCCATCGGCTTGTCCTTGCACTTCTCAAGCGTAGTCGCCCAGTCCCACTTCAGCATCTCAGTCACATCGACTTCATCTCTCGACAGTGTCTGGGCACCACGGCGGATGAGCGATTTCAGCGACCCAGTATCAAGCTGCGGTGCATCCTCCTCCAGGGCGTCGTTGCTGGGACCACGCTTGCGCTTCTTGTTATCCTGGGTGCCGGAGTGGATGTTGCGCATGCTCTCGGTAATCTTCGCCGACAAATACAGCTTCTTGCGAATCCTGCCCAGCATCTGCTCTTCAACAGTGCCTTGCGCACAGAGCTTGTAGATGGTGACCTTTTGCGTCTGGCCAATGCGATGCGCACGAGCCTCAGCCTGGAGAGTGATCTGCGGATTCCAGTCTTCGTCCATGAAGACCACATCAGAAGCAGAAGCGAGATTGACACCCAGACCACCTGCTCTTGTTGAGATCAGCATGACCCTGAAGTCACTCTTGACATCGTTGAACATCCTGATGCCTAGATTGCGTCGAGCACGACCAGTCGAACCGTCAAGCCTGAGGTAGCGGAATGGCTTGTCGCCGGACGCCACTTTCATCGCCAGAAGATCCTCGCACATGTTCAAAGTCTTGGTGAAGCCGGAGAAGATGAGGATCTTCTTCTTCTGCTTGACGACCAGCTCGTGGAGCAGCTTGTCCAGGACAATGAATTTGCCAGATGCCCTCATGATGTGATCGCCGAGATAGTATGGCTCAGGTGCGGCGTTCGGCAAGAGATAAGGATGGCTGCACACTTTGCGAAGCTGCATGACAAGGTTCATCAACTTGCGCCAGTCGGAGCTTTCGGTGTCGGCCTCTTCAGTCTGGACCGCTTTCTCCATGATCTCCTTGGACTCAGCCCAGACATCTTCTGTGGGCCCCACAGCGTTCGCCAGTTCGCTTACCGCCTTCTGCAAATCGCGATCCTTCTCGGCTTCTTGCTTGATTGATTGAACCTCCTTGGCCTTTGCGCCTGCGAACAGCTGCTCCAGCGTCATGGTGTCGACCTTGGTGAGAAGTCGCTGGTACCAAAACCGCTGCATTGGTGTAAGTGGCACGTAGAGAAGGACCTCTTCTTTTGGCGGGAGGCCGAGATTGACGCCCGGGCTCGATTTCATGCGTCTGAGCATGACGACTTCGAGGAGCCTCCGAGCGCTGTCCATGAACTCTCTTGACACCTTGCCCTTGCCCAGATCGAAAGCTTGCTTGAATTGATCGGCTGTGTTAATGTCGAAGACTGATGGGTAAAGCCAATGAAGCAGAGCCCACATCTCGTGCAGATTGTTTTGCAGAGGCGTTCCAGTAAGCAGTAGCCGATATTCTGCGCTCAAACTCTGCAGCGCATGCGCGATGAGACTCTTCTCGTTCTTGATCTTGTGACCCTCGTCGAGTACGCAGTACCGCCAGACAAAGATGCGCTTGAACCAGTTCTGCTCGGCAAGGAAGGCTTCGTAAGTCGTAACGATGATGTCGAATTGCGATGCGTTGCGGCGGCATTCTTCCTTCAGCCTTTCACGCTCTTTCGCAGGCCCATGAAAGCGTACAGCGGTAAGTTCGGGGGTCCACCTCTTGGCTTCGTTCATCCAGGATGAGAGCACGCTGAGTGGGCATATGACGAGGAATGGACGGTGCTCGCCAGTGGTCGGCTCATGTTCCCGGAGCCACTGAAACAGAGCGAGCGTCTGCAGAGTCTTGCCGAGACCCATTTCGTCGCCCAAGATGCTCGGCATACCATTCTTGTGCATGTATACCAAGAAAGAGAGACCTTCCAACTGGTAAGGCTTCATGACTGCGGTAATGCCGGCAGGCTGCTGCATGATTGCAGAGTGAGGAACGACTTCAACGTCACTGTCGTCCTTCATGTCGTGAAGGCGCTGAAGCTTGTCGATGTAGCTTGTCTCGGGAAGCAGCGGCTGGAAGAATTCCTTGTTGGCGAGGAAGAAAGCATCACGCTTTGGTTTCGTGAATTCGGCAATGTCAGAACGGGCCTGGCCACGCTCGGTCTTGATGACCGCTTTCGACGACTTCGAGTTTGTGGCGTCGTTCAGGTTAGAAGTGAGTTTCTTCGCTTTCTTGGCCTTGCTGGACTTCTTCTTGTACTTCTTCTTCGGGGAGGCGTAGCTGATGCGGCTCCTTGTGGATCGTGCTGGGAGCTCACGGGTTCCTGTGCGGGTTGGAGCCACTGTGCAGGCTGTCAGTAATAGCATCAAGGCTGTGTAACGACCACGCGAGCTTACCTTGAATGGTCTCTTCAGCATTCAACTCATCCTCGCTCTCCTCGCTCTCCTCACTCTCACTATCCTCCACCTTAATAGAGGTCTTCGACGACTTTGGCGAGACCTCGTCAAAGCTACTGCCATCAGACTTGGTTGGTGAATTCGTGCTCTCAGACTCTGCGTAGCTGAACTCAGGCTTGACCGGCCTCAAATTCTTGAGATCCACCATCTTCTTATCCTGACTGACACTCGAAGGGCTGCGTGTTGCTCCAAATGCTGACAGAAGATCGGAGAGTTTTGGTGGCGAAGGCATGATAGCCACCAGCTTCCGGCGTTTTGAAGGTGGAGTTTGAAAAGTCGACAATGGGTCGATATCCATTGTCAAAGTGAAGTGAAGTTAACCAGCCACCTGTCGCTTACACTGGTCCGCTGACTGGTCGCGTGGTCCAGTACACCTGCCGTCCAAGTGAACTTCGTGTCCCAATGTCACGCCGGACTCTCAAGGAAGTGGCGGATCCAGTATGCCTCTCCAGATTCGATAGTGTTGCAAAGGATGAGCTATTAGTACACGTTACCGCGAGCAATGGATGTTTGCTAAGAAACCTGCACGCTGTCGCCTCCCAAGTGTGAAATATGCCGGTCGCGAAAGGGAGAAGGTTTCTCACACGCGCATCACTTTAAGGTACGCGATCATCCCGCGTTAGCGTGAACGGCCGAACCTTAAATGTGGCCCACCTCACATGCTCATATCGTGCATCTGCAATCACGTTCAGTGCTTTCCATACCATGCCAGCAACTCAGAGAATGATATCGGAGATGTATCGGCATAACTAACAGCTCCACTTCACCGATGGCTCGGTTCTACCCTCTCTACGTGCGCCGCAGCGACGGCAAACTTGAGGTGCTTGTCAGAGGCAAGCGCAGTGAAACCAACCAGCCAACCGACGAGCAGCTCGACCAGAAGCCGGATCGCAATGGCATCAGCGACTACTACCGACAAGTCAACATCGAGGAGTCAAAGCATCTTGACTGGCGGAGGAAGTTGGGTGGGATGTTGGCCAGGGAGTTGGACTTCAAGGACAAGAATGCGCAGTCGGGCAGTGGTATGTAGAACTCCTTAAGTAGTGCCAGAGTGCATACGTGAGTGTGCGTGCGCTGCACCAGTTGAGTCAGCGTGAAATGCTCGTAGGCTTCTCTTGCATGCACTCTGGCACTGCGAATTCCTCGATATGTCCCACGTGCTGACCACGATGTAGATGCCAGCTATATGCTAGTCTCATTCCCAGAGCACTACCGCCTATACGAACACGTGAAGAAGACAGTCAAGGATGGCAAGACGGAGATCAAGAGCAAGACCCACGCGGGGGGCGGCAACGACCGACAGGATGCCTACCTATACGGACACCCAGCAGGCAGGAAGAAGAGATACCGAAGCCCCGCCGACTTCTTCCCGCATCTGCTGTGGCTGTGTACCGACGAGAGCGGCGATCCAGAAAACTGCGGCTGCAAGATCTGCTCGCCAGAAGATCTCGATGAAGTCGTGCCGAACACGAAGGTGAAGTCGCAAGGGCCAACTTTCAAGGTAGACGCTGGAGCCAGTGGAACTGCAACTGGAATGCTCAGGCAAGTTAGTGGGCAGGGCATGACGAAGGGCAAGCAAGAACTTGGCGGGCCTACTCCAGTACTGCAGCGGCCGCTCATGCCAACAATCCTCGACCCACCCCGGAACGACGACCAAATCATCGATCGCCAGTACGGCGGCTTCATCTACCGCTCAGGCGAGCTAGTATGGTTCAGCCGCGGAGCATCCTGGGGTCTCGGAGCAGTCCTACGCCGATGGCGAACGAGCACTAACCTCAACCAATACACCATCCAACCCCTCTCCCACCCCTTCAGCCACCCCGCCCCCGTCGCCAAAGTCACCGACACCGAGCTCCGCCCTTGGCTCGCCTGGAGCGTACCCAACTATACCAACGCCGCCCTCAACAGCGCCCTCGACCCTCCCCGCTACGAAACCATGGACTGGCACGCCCTGATGCAAAAGAAATTCGGCTCCGGCGACGCCGAAGTCGACGGCAGCATCCTCGCCGCCAAAGCCGTAGACGCCTCCTACACGCCCTTCGCCAGTGTTAGAACCATTGAGCTCGAAGCCGGAGTCATGGAAACCTACTACGACGGCATCTACCTCGGCGCCGAGAAAATCTGGATCGGGGACCCCTTGCGCCTGGCCCCTGGAACAGACATCCTGGTCTTACACTCCGTCGTCGTGCGCAGACGCTCCATAGGAGGCCAAATCCAACAACAATCCGTCTTCCTCCTCGGAGACACCTACACCCTCCAACGCCACCCCCACCCCAACCCCTCCATCCCCACCCTCGCCTCCGCAGCAAATAATCCCCGACTCCCCGCCCGCCTCACCGCCGACCTCGAATATCGCAACGCGCTCTCCATCGCTGCAAAAGGCGTAGCGCACTACTGGAAGCTCGTAGCCGTTAACAACCGCCACGAACTCAACGACATCAAGGGGCGGTGGTACGAAACCAGCATCGTGCTGCCGATTCTGCAACCGGAGCAGTTTGAGGGTTTGGCGCGGAAGGGCGAGATCAGCGAGGTGACGCTGTGGATGAATTCGAGGGGGGATTGTGTGGGTGCGAATCGGGGGTGGGGGATGCCGGTGGTGGGGAGGCAGAATGTTTATAAGGCGAGGAGGAGGGAGGTGTTTGGGCAGAGTATGCCGGCTGGGGCGGAGATTAGGGATGGAATCGAACCGCCGTCAGCTGAAAATGTGGACCCGGCGCTGGAGGCGATGGGTGGAAATGACATGGTGGGCGCGAGTCAGAGCTCCATGGACATTGATCCCGTCTTCGACACTGCGCAGAACAATAGCAGCGATGAGATCAGGGTGGCGAGGCCGGGCGAGGGTCAAGACCAGGGCGACGAGGTGGTGCTGGATGATTTTATGAATCTTGATGGGGTGGAGGAGCAGGGTAGTGGTGATTTGCCTGGCTTCGGACAGCAGTACAGCCAGGAGGCTACTCAGCAGGGCTATTATTGATAGTGCTTGCTTTTGAGTGATTGAGGGTTTAGCGAGGTGCCACAGGAGTACTGCATGGTTGCTACTGACGAAGGGTCGCCTTGCTCAAGAAGCATAAGGTTAGTATAGCCCCAAAATACCTCTCAAAGACTCTCACTCAGCTCATTTCCTTAGAACACGATATACTTGACTCGCGAAGGGTGAACGACAAAAGGAAATGGCTCGCGCTACCATACAGAGAACGTACGGGCCTGGCTACATCAGTCGCGGAGCGAATACGTCTTGATGAAATCGGCAACCTCGACGCCAGTGATTTGGAACGGATGGAGGAGGCTTCTGCGACTCAGTCTGTCATAGAATGAGCACGGAAGGAGCTTCGTAGAAATGCATTGAGCGATGATCGGACCTGCTGCAGGGAGACCAGAGGGTGGCGCGGCTAGATCAAAGCTCAAACAGGCAGGGTATCACAAGTTCCATCGAACGCCGCGCATAGCTGCAAGCTGCTTTTCCTCCAAACCCTCATGAATCTGGCCCTATCGCTCATTCCAGCTCAATAGTCGCAGGCGGCTTACTCGAAACTATCACAAGGTCAGTAAAACGCCTCACACTTCCCCAAAAAACAAGCCCGACTCACTTTCGTAGAACACTCTAGCAACCCCCCCAACCTCATTCCCAATCCTATTCCTCACTTCCCGTAGCACCTTCCACTCAAACTCAAACGCATCCGCCGTCATAAAATCACTCGTCTGCACCGCCCTCAACCCAACAATATGTCCATGCAACCTCTGATCCCCCACAACCCCCACCGCCTTGCCCTCAAACAACGCCGCGAAAGCCTGTGAAATCTTCCGATACAAGCCCGCCCGTCGAATCTCCTCGATGAAAATCAAATCCGCTTCTTGAACAATCCGGACCTTCTCTGGCGTCACCTCCCCAATAATTCTGATCGCAATCCCTGGACCGGGGAACGGGTGCCGCCAGACGAGGTCTTCAGGGATCCCGAGGGAGGTGCCGAGCTCGCGGACTTCGTCTTTGAAGAGTTCGCGTAAAGGTTCGATGAGTTTGAGGGACATTTTTTCGGGGAGGCCGCCGACGTTGTGGTGGGTTTTTATGGTTGCCGAGGGGCCTTTGAAGGAGATGGATTCGATGACGTCGGGGTAGAGGGTGCCTTGGAGGAACCATTCGATTTTGCCGGCGTTGGGTGTGTTTTCGGCTTCTTTGGCGATTTTGTCGGCTTCGGTTTGGAAGACTTCGTAGAAGGTGTTGCCGATGATTTTGCGTTTCTTTTCGGGGTCTGTGACGCCGGCTAGGCGGTCGAGGAAGAGGGAGCTTCTGTCCAGTACGGTCAGATTTATTCCCAATCCTGCTGTTAGTGTCTTCTCCACTGTCGCGGCTTCGTTCTTCCTCAAGACGCCGTTGTCGACCATGACGGCGTGGAAGCGGTCACCGATTGCCTTCTGCATCAATTTCGCTGCGACCGTCGAGTCCACCCCTCCGCTCACAGCACCGATACACTGCCCCTTCTCCCCCACCAGCGCTCGTATCCGTATAATCTCCTTATCCACGAATGAAGCCATCGTCCAGTCCTGCCTCGCTTTACAGATCCCCGCCGCGAAATTCCGCAGTAGATCAACCCCCCTCGGCGTATGCGTAACCTCTGGATGGAACTGCACACCATAATACTCCTTCCTCTCATGCGCGATCCCCGCAAACGACGAATTCGCCGACGTAGCCACCGTAACAAAGCCATCCGGCAACCGGCCCAGTTTATCACCATGCGACATCCACACGTCCATGTCATCCGGCAAACCCTCGAACAACTTGCTCACGTGCGCTTCACTCCCCACATGCTTCTCCAGCTGCAGAGCTGCGTGCCCATATTCTCGTTTCTCGCCTGCGAGGACGTCTTTGCCGTGGTGCCAGGCCAGTTCTTGCAAGCCGTAGCAGATCCCTAGGATGGGGACGTCGAGGTCGAAGACGGCGGGGTCGACGTGCGGGGCGTCGGGGGCGTAGACGGAGTAGGGGCCGCCGGAGAGGATGACGCCTTTGGGGGTGAACGGGAGGTCTGCGATTTTTTGGGTGCAGGGGAGCATTTCGGAGTAGATGTTTAGTTCGCGGAGGCGGCGGGTGATTAGGTGCGTGTATCTACAAAAGATTGAGTCGCCGTGTCAGCGCGTGACTCGTGCCATTCACACGTGCCGCTGGCGGCCATCTGGACGTACTGCGAGCCGAAATCGAGGACGAGTATGGTGTCGAAGATGGTATGTGGTGGGGATGGTAGGTCGCCATTGACCTGTTGTTTCGAGATCAGCTCAATCCTCTCGTGTATCTGGGTGGCTCTCATAGTTCGTTGGAGGGCCGTCATACCTCGCCATTGGCCTGCGCCATCTTGAGAAATCGTTGGGTGTTGCGATTTGTGACTCTGCTTCATCAACGCTGGAAAAGTTCACATCGTACCTGCATCTTCTGTTATCGATAAGGCTTTTCGGATGCTATAACACTTCCGATTGGCCAGAGCAGAAGGCTAAATCCGACCTCAGTAGTATAACAATTTTCGAGGACGACGAAAGAAACTTTTGACGAACAACGACTCCCTCCAAGAAATCGCCAAAAAGACTCAGAAAATCTGATTCGAATTACACCTACTACCAGATCAGAAGTTGGAAGTTACTTGCAAGATGGGAAAACGCAAATCTGGCGCCGACGACAAGGTACCTTCAAAGGACAAAATGGACGTCGACGACCACGAAAGCGGTAGCGACGATGTATTATTCCCCCCTCTTGAATTTCCAGACCCTCTGCTGACTTATAACCAGGGCTCCCTCCTAAACGTCGACTTCGAGTACTTCGATCCCTCCCCCACCATCGACTTCCACGGCCTCAAAACCCTGCTCCGCCAACTCTTCGACGTCGACAACCAGCTCTTCGACCTCTCCGAACTTGCCGAGATAATCCTCGCGCAGCCTTTGCTAGGCTCAACGGTGAAATGCGAGGGGACCGAGAGTGATCCTTATGCTTTTCTGACTGTACTCAACCTCCACGAGCACCGGGAGAAAGGCGTGATCCGGGAACTAACCCGCTATCTTGTCGAGAAAGCGAAAGGTTCTTCTCAGGATCTGGGGAGGCTATTGGCGGAGGGTGGGAAGCATCAGGTTGGTCTGGTCCTGACGGAGCGGTTCATCAATATGCCCCACCAAGTCGTCCCGCCGATGTACAACATGCTGCTCGAAGAAATCCAATGGGCGAACGATGAGAAGGAAGCGTATCAATTCCCGCACTACCTCGTCCTCTCGAAAACTTACACCGAAGTCGCCTCCAAGCTGGACGTGGAGGACGATCGGCCGGCGAAGAAGTCGAAGTCTACGAAAGTGGCCCGCGGAGCGAGCGAGACGTTTTATTTCCACCCCGAAGACGAGATCCTAGAGAAACACGCCACTGCGACCATCGCATTCGACTACTCGAAGCAGGCGGAGGACGGGGCGAGCGATGCGAAGAGAGCTTTCCAGGAGATGGGGGTAAGGCCGCAGGGGAGGATGATGTTGATCGAGGCGGGCAAGTTTGAGGGGGCGGTGAAGGCTGTGGGGGAGTATCTTGGTTCAGAGGCATGATTGGGAGAGGGGGCTGGGAGATGGTTAAGATTTCATGCTGGAAGCTTTTGTAGCACTACTGGCCTTGCGCAAGTATGATTATGTACATCACCAAAGGAGCTGGAAATAGTGCTTTAGGTTCACGGGTATCGAGCTAAGGCATCAAGGATGATTGGCAAGCCGCAGCGATGCGTTGAGTTATGGAGTGGTGCGATACCCTGAGCGAGCTTTGATCCAGCAACGATGAATACTGTTCCTCACGTGCTCCGGCGCAGCTGCAGAACACCCTCCCCAATGCTCGCCAGCCAGTCCAAAACTGCAGCCTGCATGTTATCCGGGGCCCGGTCGTGGCAAGACATCAAGCTCGATGTTCTCGCACTCAGATGGCTCCGCAAAATCGTCATCACATCTTCGATGTACGCGGGATCTGCCGTCTCGCTGGCGTTTAGGCTGCGATATCGATAGGCGTGGGCGGAGTAGTCCGTAATGCTCATAATGCCACTGCGCTTGTCGAGGGCAATATTTAAAACAAAGTACCGAGCATTACTATCAGCCGACAAGGTGCAGCAGCGCACCTCGAGACGTGTGACGAAGTTGAGCTTCACAGGCTCGATTCGGTCATTGCGGTAGGCGTGTCTTGTAAAGACAAGTTTGCCGTTGCGTTCGCACCAGATGTCTCCATAGATGCCCAGCCTGAGCCGGGAGTAATAGAGCGGGATAGTCTCCGCTCTGATGCCGCGCGATACGGCAGTGAGTCCAGGCTCCAGGGGGTAGTAATTCGTGCAATGGGAATCGACGTCGAGGGCGAGTATCCAGATTTGTTCGCGAAGCTCGGCTGGTAGTGAGGTCAGCCGGCAGGGCTTGCTGATCTGTTGCATTGTCGCTTCGATGTCGTGAGTCTTGTGAGAGTGTGTGCAAGTGCGCGGTGGCGTTTGCTCCGAAAACGACGTTGGCGCTTGTGAAGAGGTCTAGTGTAGACTATAGATCGTGGCAGGGTGTGCTGAGCTTGTGCATGGTCGCTGCGCAGTCCTTGACCATGTCGTATGAAGTCTATTCTGCTTGACAGGTGGCGCGGTATCAGAAAGATTGATGCATGTGAAAGGGTCTGTGCACGTAAGTCATCTCCACCGAATCCAGCAGTAGCAGGCCGAGCTTCTGTGGCATTCTTCTAGACATGTGAGACCCTCCTTGAAACTCTGAGTTGTCGTCCAATTGCACTGTCCCATGACGTACCCCAGAGATGCGGCAAACCTCCACAACGTATGAACCGCTTCAGTCCAGTGTGTCCAACAGAGGTAGACAGCCCTTGCGAATTCTCGTGAGCGTTGTCAGCGTCGCAGCGTCCATGCTGCCTCGAGCCATACGTCCGCCGGCCATCAAGGCAGCGAGCTTCGCGCTTAAAAGAGAGCGCAGCGCCGTCTCAACATTTGTGATGTACGTCGTCTGGCTCTCCGTCATAACACGAAACAACTCCTCGCCCAGTGAACAGCAAAGTGTATAGCCGCCGTCGCATTTGTTTAGGATGATCTCGTATTCCAAGTGAACATAACCCGGGATATTTGACGCCGACAATCTGTAGCGCAGCTTGAATCGGGTGATTCTTGCAAGCTTGCGTGGCTCGATGCGCTCATGGTCATGAGTCACGTCCGATGTGTAAGGCCTCAGGGGACTTTGGCGATATCTATGGCGGTGACAGAGTTTGCCTGTGATAAGCAGTGTGTATCGTGAGTAGTAGATCGAGAATGTTTCTGCTCTGACGCCACGGGACACACACATGAGTGCCGGTTCGCGCTGGTGATATGTCGGGTCGCCCGGGTCAACGACGAGGATCCAGATTTGTTCGCGCAACTCGGCAGGCAGTGAGAGCAGTCGGCAGGGCTCGTTGAGATCTGCCATCGCTGGTGCGAAATCGCTTGGTTCTTGGTGCAGGAGTGTGTCGTGTTCGAGTGTGTCTTCTTGGATTGTGAATTGTGGGAGTGTGTCGTGCGGGTCGTGCGGGTCGTGCGGGTCGTGCGGGTCGTGCGGGTCGTGCGGGTCGTGCGGGTCGTGTGGGATCATGTTCTGTGGAACGCTTCCTTAAGGCATATGCCTTGGTGAAGACCTTGGTGAATGTGAAAGTGTCTGTGCGCATGACTCACCAGGTGAAGTGAGCCATCGCTACGAGAGGTAGTCAAACACTTGCCTCGCATCGATATCCAAAAGCATGTCCAAGTCTCCGGCTTGTAAGTGGCCAACACCTGGGCAGACCATCAAGCCTGATAGCTTTTCGTCCAGCCGGATGCGCAATGCTGATTCCAGTTCTCTGTACGATGAAGATATCTCTTGGTAAAACGACCAACTTCGGTTGATAGATTGAGATGTTGAGTAGTCGTTTCTGCGTTTGTTCAATACAATTTGAGAGTCTATCTGTGGGCATTCGTCGCTGCTTCCTCTCCCGATGGGCCTGCGGTAGCACAAGGTGATCTGAGTGATGTGCTTCAGCTTGGTCGGTTCAATGTGGTGGTGATCGAGGGTTTGTGAGAGTATCTCGAGCCATGAAGAACGGTGACCAGTGTCAACTTGCATCGGGAGTAGTAAATCGGTATAGTCTCCGCTCTGATACCGCGCGATACGCGAGTGAGTGGTTGGTCCACAGGCTGCATTTGCGAGCTTGGTGTACCATCGTTAACATCGTCGAGGGGGAGTATCCAGATCTGTTCTCTCAGTTCCTGGGGTATGCGTAGTAGATGGCACGGCTTGCTGATCTCTGCCATCACTGCTGCGCAGTCACTTGTTGTGAAGGGTGTGCCTCGTATAGAAGTGTGTCAGTGGCGTGCTCTAGGAAGACACGTTGGTGCATGTGAAAAAGTCTGTGCATATGAGTCATCAAGTAGGGTTGAACTTCTGTGGAACAGACGTATGTATAACGCTTGACTTTCGCAGCGTGGCTCCATCCCACACTCGCTTGCCTTGTGGCGCTTTCTCTTTCTTTCCTGTACTCCTCATGCCGGAGCTTATCTTGCGAATCAACATTGCTTGGCCTGGCCAAGCGCTAACGGCGACTCAACCAATTAACCCTTGAAGCCTTTCTCACGTCTCCGCCGCAGGCTGGGATTAAAATGGGCCAGCTGCTCCAAGTCCGCCGCCGTAATCTTCCCTATCCGCTCATTATCAAGCAATCCACCCAATACCTCCTCAAGATGTCTCCAAATCACCACTGCCCAGAATCCTCGCTCGTACGAAGGAGCTGCAGATGCCTCAAAACTGTTCTCTCGCGTCTTCAAAGTGATCAACCAACTATGCGGTAAAGGCTCGTACACCAGCCTGCCCGTGTGCAGTCTAGCTTGACTGAAGTACACCCACAACCGCTTGATATGCTTCAGCTTCTCGGGGCGGATAGAATGATACCAGGGGTTGGTTGTAGTATGGCCGTCCCCTTCATTGTGAATGCAACGGATGGTTAAAGGCCACTGAGCATAGTACATCGGTAGAGTCTCCGCGCGGATGCCCTTAGAGACTTTGGTGAGTGGTGGTTCGTTTGGGCGTAGCGGTGGTGCGGTCGTGAGATCGACGTCCGTGGTCGGGATGCAGAAGTCCCAGATGATTTCTCTCAGCTCCGCAGGAAGACTCCCGAGTGATGATATATTGGGTTCTTCCGCCATGGCGTTGACGGATTACCAGTGGTTGGTTGATGGTCTGCTTGAGCTGTTGGCTATGCACACGAGATTGGGAAGTTCCAGATCAGGTGTTCTGTAAGGAAGAATCGAAGAAAGGAGATTCGTGGTATCCATGAGACAGACCTGTGAGAGGAATTGCGAAGGTAAGCAATCTTAAGCCATTTCTGATTCACTCATAGGAACCTCAATCGCGCGGGAATGACCCCAGAAAACTTCCTCGTCTATTCTTCTCGCTTCTTCTTCGTCGATGGGCTCGAGACAATCGGCGACTGCATCTAGCCGAAGACTTTCCAGATCGGCGATGTTGGTCAAGTCGTCCAGATCCGCAGCCGTGAGATTTCCAATCCTACTATCTTCAGTGGGTCGACGGGAATGTGACCGTCGGCATCGCGTTCGATAGTGTGCAAAATACTCAGTTACCAGTTTGAATAGTAGAGTGGTAGGACCTCCGCGCGAATAGAGCCAGCAACTCGAGAGAGTGGTGGCTCTTCGGGGTGGTATGGTGATTCCCTCAAATCCCTACAAAGGTCGAGGCTGAATCGCCAGATGTATTCTCGCAATTCCCGTGGTAGCCTGAGGAGCGGAGAGGGCTGGGTGTCCTCCGCCATGTTCTTCACGGTGAGGTTTGCTGTCTGGGAGCTACAGCGCGTTATATGGGGGTCTGTGTGATGACTCAAGATCTAGGCCCGCAAAATCGTGAGTTCTAAAGAGGAAGGTGAACCTGATTGGAGTGAAGTCAACGTAGTGAAGTGAACACGAGACTGGTCCGTGCAGAAACGTCATCGCTGCTGCAGGAACGACGAGCCTCAAGTTGATCGAAATTCACAAGCACTTGACACCACAACATCCACTGCACACTCCATACTTCACCACAAATTTCCCCCAATAACACACACATTAGCCACCATGAGCTCTACTTCCAACGTTGGAGACAGCAGCGCCTACGGGGCCGACGATCAGGTATACAACTACTTAATCCCACTACGTCAATGAGTGCTAACGTTCCAAGCGCAACTACAGCAAGGGCGAGAAGCCCGAGGCCGAGCGGTTCCAGGAGGGCAAGGAGAACTCCCACAAGGCGAACGATCCAAGTGTGTATACTTTCGTCCAGCAGAAAGAGCCAGGACTATGCTAACAACTGGAAACAGAGGATGAGAGGTCCATCGCCAACAAGTTAGAGCGTGAGTCGAAGCGTGAGGGCGAGAGGGATGAGGAGAAGGATCTCGAGACAAAGCAGCTGAAGCAAGACCCTACACTGCCGGTATGTTCTCACGGCTTTTCTGGTCGCCCAGTACATCGGACATGCTGACAACCTCTCAGGCCAGAGCGCACGGTAACGAGCCATCGAAGGGCGCGAAGATCGACAAGCAGCTCGAGGACGAAGAGGCGGAGATCTTGAAGAAGAAGGGTGCCTTTGGCCCAAAATAGGTGGACTTGTCACCTGCCATGCTGTCACGAGACGAGCTATGAATTGAGCATTGCGCCGGAAAGCAACAGGCATATATAAGGCATTTCCAATGAGTTCTGCTAGCAACTTTTTGCAACACTGTTCATGTGATCTCGTGATACAACTCCCATTCTCGTTCCGGCGCCATATATTGCGGCTTGGCAGTGTGGCGTTTGAGACCTCGAACTCCATCTATTGCATCGCGTGAATAAACATGTCTATACCATTTCCAACCTATTAATCCAGACACAAAGTCTGATCTGGAGAAACTCCAGCGACATTCGCCGGATGTGACTACCACCAAGCAAGGGTCCTTATAAAAGCCCGCAGACCACTTCTCCTCCTGCCTCACCTGCCAAAGCACCATGAGATACCACAAACATGGGCCAGGCCTATTCTATGAGTGCCCTTGCGGCGGGCCCAAATGCAATAGAAACGACTGAGCTATCAGACTTGACTTTCGAGAAGCCCTTGGGCGGCGCTCGCTTTCTCCGGACCCTCAGAGCCAGGCATCAGCAAGGACTGGTCGTCGTCAAACTGTGTGCGAAGAACAATCCGAGCGTCTCATTCAAGCAGTATGCGAAACTCCTCAAAGCGGAGCGATCGAAGCTGGTCGATGTGCCCAATGTTCTGCCATATCAAAGGATCCGAGAGACTCAAACTCTTGGCATACTTGTTCGGCAGTACATCCACAACTCGCTCTACGACCGCGTCAGCATAAGGCCGTTCTTAGAGATCATCGAGAAGAAGTGGATCGCTTTCCAGCTACTATGCGCAGTGCGAGACTGCCATGCTCGTGGTGTCTTCCACGGCGACATCAAATCGGAGAATGTGCTTGTGACGTCTTGGGGATGGGTCTATCTGACGGACTTTGCTTCAGCCTTCAAGCCTGTGTATCTTCCGGAAGACAACCCAGCAGACTTCTCATTCTACTATGACACTTCCGCGAGGCGGACTTGCTACCTTGCACCCGAGCGATTCCTCGCTGCAGGCGAGACACCCCTGGATGAGAATAATGTTCAGTGGAATATGGACATCTTCAGCTTAGGCTGCGTCATTGCGGAACTTTTCATGGAAGCACCTACCTTCACACTGAGTCAGTTGTTCAAATACCGTAAAGGCGAATACGACCCGACATTGCCGTTGCTTAACAAAGTGGACAACGAGCCCGTAAGAGCACTAATAAGCAGCATGATCCGGCTCGATCCTCAGGAAAGATGGCATGCTCAGGACTACCTGGACGAGCACAAGGGCAAGGTCTTCCCGTTGTACTTCTACCAGCATTTGCATCCGCTCATGCAGGAGATCACCGATCCTGGACCTGGGTTCAAGCCTGTCCTGACGGATGGGACCAATAATGCAGTTTCTGACGATCGCATTGACAGAATATACGGTGACTTTGAGATGCTTTCGATATCGCTTAGCTACGCCGCTGCGCAGCACGAGCGGTCAACCCATACGCCAGGTACTGGTCAAGGACTTTTTCCTTTGCAAGTCGACCTTCCGAACGACCGTCATACCGCTTCTACCAGCCTCATCCAGAACACCGATAACGGAACATTCATGCTGCTCAACGTTATCACAGCGTCCTTGCGAAGTACAGCACGAGCGTCGTCAAAAGTTCGTGGATGCGAATTGCTCCTGGCCTTCGCTGAGAGACTGCCCGATGAAGCGAAGCTGGACCGTATCTTGCCATACGTCATGCCACTTCTGGATGATTCAAACGAGATAGTGCTTGTCGCTGCTCTGCGAACGATGACACAACTGCTGGCGCTGGTCCAGGTTATCACACCAGTCAACTCGTTCCTCTTCACACAGTACATATTCCCTCGCCTTCAGATCTTCGTCAGCAGTCAAGGGTTCAGAAAGAATCCAATAGTCCGAGCTACCTACGCTGCATGCTTGGCAAGCCTTGCAGAAACTGCCTCGAGATTCTTGGACATGATGCAGGCATTGCGAGCCGATGGCTCCTTACCAGAAACAGACAAAGCATTAGACGATGACACTCAAGCCTCTCGCGATGGATATGACGCTACCCGTGCCGAGATGCTGGACAATTTCGAGGGCCAGACGAAGGTCTTCCTTACAGACAAAGACACAGCCGTGAAAAGAGCCTTCTTGAGCTCCGTATCGACCCTCTGTGTGTTCTTTGGAGAGGCGAGGGCGAGCGATGTGATACTCAGTCATCTCAACACCTACCTGAACGACCCAGATTGGATGCTAAAGTGTGCCTTCTTCCGGGCTATCGTTGGCGTAGCCGTCTACATCGGTGGCGCAAGCTTGGAAGACTTCATTCTTCCACTAATGCTGCAGGCACTTACAGACCCTCAAGAGTTCGTTGTCGAGCAAGCACTCAGATCGCTTGCCAGTATGGCTGAGATCGGATTGTTGCAAAGACCGAAGACCTGGGAGCTCATCGATACCGTCGCTCGCTTCCAGATGCACCCTAACCTGTGGGTCAAGGAAGCAGCTTGTCACTTCATCTCGGCAGCAACGACATATCTCTCGATGGCCGATGTGCGCATCTTGGTGGCGCCTCTTATCAAGCCATATTTGAAAGTGCCTATTGGAGACCTCACGGAGTCGGAGCTCCTTGATGCTCTGAAAAAGCCACTACCTCGCGGCGTTCTTGACTTGGCTCTTCAGTGGGCGAGCATGGTCGACAAAAGTGTCTTCTGGAAGCAGGCGAAGGACTCCAGGCAACTCTCATACCGCGCCACCAGCCAGATGCCACCAACCTCATCTGTGGCTGATCTCGGGCCCAAATCGCTTGCAAAAGCTCCCAAGACTGACGAAGATGAACAGTGGCTCGGCCGTCTGCGCAATGCTGGCATGAGGACGGAGGACGAGGTCAAGATCATGGCTTTCCGCGAGTATCTTTGGCGTGCCGCGCAGAGGTCGAAGAGGGATCCCGAACCAGGAGCAGAAGCCTTGTTCGATCAGATCGTGGCACTCAGCAAGCTTAAGGTATCTTTACAGACCGTCATCTTTGACGGAGACGTCAACGTCTACAAGCAGCGTTTGGCTGGGAAGGGCTCTTCTCATCAAGATATCGAATCGGTCATGAAAGAGGCAATGAGCCCTACTCCATCTGAAGTTGGACGTCCCGGAGATCCGCCCACCTCGAATGGCATCGACATCGTAAAGGCCACGGATGGTAAGTCGGGACCTCTGAAGCTACCAGATCTCCGCAGGCAGACGTCTGGTTCTGGTGACAGTCTGTCAGCGTCACCTGGCTCTGGCATTGGCCTACTCGGAAAGGACGGCGCTCGATTGCTACGTCGAGGCAGCGCAGCACGCTTCCTTGGTACAAATGATCTACGAAACAAGTCGCTGCCAGAAGTCGCAACAGACGACACCACAGCCTCCGGAAGACTGAACTCACCGGCCGTAGGATCGCGAATGACGTCGCCTAACTCCAAAGAACGCCGCAAAGCACTCAGCCGCACTACCAGCAACCGGATGGCGCACAACTACGCCGGCAACGACCCTACAGTCCTGCGCCTCCTCGACGCCGTATACGTCGACACCTTTCCGACCGATGCCGCGGAGTTCGGCCCGATCATCCAGCCGCGCAAACGCGGCCCGATACCTTCGAGCAGTACCCACGCCACAACCGGCCCCTGGCGGCCACAGGGCCAGCTCGTCGCGGTGTTGGGCGAACACTCCGACCGGGTAAATCGAATCGCTGTGGCGCCAGATCATGCTTTCTTCATAACTGCGTCCGACGACAGCGAGTTCCGCGTTTGGGACACCTCCCGGCTCGAACGTAACATCACGCATCGGTCACGGTTTAAGCAGTCGCTTGGGTCTGATGTTCGGGTCACGAGCGTGTGTTTTATTGAGTTGACGCACTCGTTCGTCTGTACCGGATCAGACGGCAGTGTGCACTTTTACAAAGTACCTGTCACCGAAGGCGAACATGGCCCACGGTACGGCGAATTGCAAGCACTCCGGACATGGAAGATCCCCTCCGCGAGCCCTTCGCCCGAATACGCTGTCTGGACAGAGCACTATCGAGGTGAAACAGCGAGTACCCTCGTACTGGCCACAAACTTGAACCGCATAGTAGCAGTTGATCTGCGGTACATGTCGATCATCTTCGACTTCCGCAATCCAGCACAACACGGCACACCAACCTGTTTCTGCATCGGTCGCAAACACGACTGGCTGTTGGTAGGTACCTCCCACGGCATCCTCGACCTCTGGGACCTCCGCTTCCGCATGCGGCTGCGCTCCTGGGCGTTCCCGAGCGCAGCGCCCATCTCTCGCCTCCAACTCCATCCGAGCCGCAAGACCGCGCGTAGGAATCGCGTATGCGTGTCGGGAGGTACAGCAAAAGGCGAAGTTACGGTCTGGGATATCGAGAAAGTCATCTGTCATGAAGTCTTCCGCCCTGCACACGCGAACAGTAAAGAGCGGTTGAATCCGAAGGATTACGAGCTGAAGAACCTCGATGATGATCGTGCGGAAGGGCTGCTTAGTCGGGTTGCGGGCGTGGCGCAGGATGATCCTGCGACGCCGGCGCTGACCACGACTGCGTTCTTCAGTCTCAACCCCATCTCCGAGGACACGGAAGCGCAACACGCGTTCGCGATAACAGGCGGTCCGGATGGTAAAGTTCGCTTCTGGGATTGCGATCGACTCGATGGGTGTCGAGTTGTTAGCGGTGCTGTGACGGATGAGAAAGCTACGTATACCGTCTCCAACCTCGGCCTCGACACGCGCGTGGTTACGGAAAAAGTAGCGAACGACGGGAACGAGAATGCGGCAGCGGCAGGAGCAGTAGTCGAGTCACCACGAGTCGCGGGCAAGAAGACCGCAGCAGTGCCATTGTCGAAGTACGAGACCATCCGTCTGTCGGCGCGGAGTCTGTTGGAAGGACACCTAGATTCGATCACGGATGTTGCGGTGGTGGAGAGGCCGTTCGGGATGGTCGTTAGTGCGGATCGGAGTGGGCAGGTGTTTGTGTTCCAGTGATCGTAGATGGCATTTGAAGGAGAAGATGGGTTTCTCCTTGATATGAGATAGACAGCCAGCGTTGAGAGCATTCTGTAGTCGAACAAACCAACTAAGATTCGTCTTTTCGAAATCGTGTCTGTATTTCGCTCACATTGCGAAGCTCTCATCGTCTCAAAAGAAGGCCAACCCTCCTCCAACGCCCAGCGCCAGCCGCTATGCTATGCTTACATTCACCATACCACCAAACGATGTCCTGTTCCACACATGATGTCCCGTCATCCCTGAAGCCCAATACGCCGTCGTATCTTCGCGCCAACGCCAGAACCAGCGCTTGTATGGTTCGTTGTATCCGCTTTCAAGTCAAAACGCCATCGTCACGTCAAACCTCAATGCGTAGCTCAAACCTCAGCTTAGCTTCACTCAGCTTTTCCCCCCACCCCCAGCAGCTGCCCTCTGCGCAGCCTCCTGCATCTTGACCTCCTGCCTCCTCACCCCCTCCGCCACAGCCGCCGCAGAATCGCCGCCGAGCTCCTTGATCTCGCCGAGCGGGTCTTCAAGGTGTGCTTTGCCGTCTGCGTCGCGCTGGAGTTTACTAATACCATCGCATATCAGCCCAAAATGCGCTTGCTCTGGGGGGCACAGTGGTTATGTGGGAAGCTTACACTTCACTGCTCTTCTCAGGCGGACTAGGCGGCTCCAAAGCCGCACCCTTCGCGACGTCCGGCTTCGGCTTCGCGGCCTCCGGCTTCGCCTCCACCTGCGCTTTCTGCTCGACGTCTGCGGCGATCTTCTTCGCCACCTCCTCCACCACCGGCGCTTTCGGCAACTCCTCCACCTTCTGCGCAGCAGCCCTCTCCTCCTCCTTCTTCGTCCCCTCCTCCTCCTCCCCCTTCCGCCTCGTCTCCTCCCTCTGCCCCCTGAACCGCTCATCCTCCGCCCACCCCTCATCGGGATGACTGCGTCCCCTAACCTCCTTCATCTTCCGCACCGCCTCCCGCATAGCCGCCTTGTCCTTCTCAAACTGACTTGACGCGCCTGTATCGAAATCCTGCTGGATCCTCTCCGTCCTCTCTCTCCTTTGCTGCTCAGCCGCTTCCTGCGCTGCGCGCTCTTGCTCCAGTTCCTCCATGTGGCGGATATCTTCGTAGCTGGGCTCGTAGAGATGCCAGATGGTGTAGTGGGGGAGGCCGACGACCGAGAAGGACATGCGTTTGGCCATCTGAAGAAAATCAGTTAGTACAAGTGGGGGGCAAAGCGAGCGAAATGGGTGTTCTCGTACCTTCCCGAAGCCTTCGGTCTCAGCATGCTTCTCGAAGCTGAACGCTGGGAAATGCACGCCGCTTCTGAAGACCTTCGCTTTCGCCAGGATGCTCACGCCGCCGACTCCGTCGATTTCCATCTCCATGTCTGGGTCGCCGTAGGGGTCGCGGAGGTAGGCGAGATGAGGGCGCCAGGTAGCGTACTCGGCGTAGCCCTCTACGATCACTGCGTCTTCATCCAGAGTATCTGCGAGGGCGAGCGCGGTTTCTGATTCCTGCCAGCTGTTGAGATCGTAGGGTTGTTCGCCGCCGAGCCATTCGGGAAGGGGGCGCCAGACATCTGTAGTAGCATGATCGTTAGCAAAACCTCATATAGTCCTGCCACCAGGCTGGGTGGATGGTCGACGTACTCGGCACAATAACATCCTTATTATGCCTCATCAAATCCTCCAAAATCGTAAACGGCGCCGTCTCCACATCCACATCCCTCCAATAAACCCAACTATGCGTCGGCCGCAACGCCGCACTCAGCAGCCAATTCCTCGCCTGCGCCATACTCTTTCTCCTCCCCGCCTGCGCCGCGAACCCGTGCCGGCTCTCCACGTCCTGGTTCACCACCTGCCCGAAATCCTTCTCCAGCACGCTGATCTCGCCGAACGTCTCCTTCACGTTCTCAGCCGCTTGCAGCTGCGCGAGGAGGTCGGAGAGGAGTTCTGCGGTGTCGTCTTTGGAGTCGCCGACGAGGAAGGCGAGGTCGATGAGGTTGTGGGGGTAGGTGAGGTTGCGGAGGTGGGAGAAGAACATGGGGAGGTGGGGGGCGGCGTCGCGGAGGGGGGCGCAGAGGAGGATGCGCTCTTCGCGCTCCCAGCCGCGGGATGTGCCGCCGACGTTGGAGAGGTCGTAGTAGCGCACTGTTTCGATGTTGAATTCCTCGCCGCCGCCGAGGGTGAAGAGGGAGAGGGCGGAGAACAAGGCGGCGGGTCGGAGGGAGGGGAAGATGAGCATGAGGATGCAGAAGACGCCTGTCAACATCCCGCCTAGTCGTAAGAGCGATTTCCGCCGCCGTTGCCACATGGTACGTTTCGAACTCGGTTTGTATTTGTCGTCGTACTTGTCTGGTCGGATGTGGAACCCCCTCCCGCTCTCGCCCATTGTGGGCACTCTACGCCCGCCGCCATTGCCGAAGAAGGTTTTGGGACTTTGCGGGCTGTCGGTCGGGGAGAGCCCGCTGGACGGGTAGGCGTGGCGGTTCATCCTGTTGTGGGAGGAGTCGTCCTGCTGTTGCTGCGAGGAGGCATGGAAGAGGGGCAGCATTTACTGGGGGAGCCCCAAGGGGCGGGCAAGGGGGTGTTGAGCCGTCTGCACTGTCCTTTCCGCCGTGCTGACGCGGTTGAGGAGTATAAGCGACAGTTGGGTCGAGGCCAAGGGACGGTAGGATCTCGTGATCCTTTTGCAAGGTGCGATGGGGTGCGTCGACGTTCCGAGGGCGGGATGTTGGTGGTACGGTCAGCGTGAAGCGAATGGGCGGCTATGCAGGTCTGCAGTACACTTCAGTCTTGGGCGGTGGTGTTGGTAGTAAGTGAAAGAGTAGGTGGTACGGTCAGCGTGAAGCGAATGGGCGGCTATGCAGGTCTGCAGTACACTTCAGTCTTGGGCGGTGGTGTTGGTAGTAAGTGAAAGAGTAGGTGGTCTCGCAAGACGAGCGCGATATGAAGACTTGCGTGGCCTCACGAATCATGGATGCACTTCAACCGGCCGGCGGGACTCCGACAAAGCTTGAATTGCGTCCCGATCCCTTTCTTCACACCATCAACCTTAATTCTTGCACCACACCTCACTTCATTCGCTTGTTTGTGAGAGGATATTAGGAGCGTGGGGTCTTGCAAGATACGTGGACTCAACCGTCGTTACTCTGCTCAGTTCTGACTTCAACAATTTGACCAGACATTACCCTCTCGTTCTTCGTTCGAACATATTAAAGCTACGGCGACTAGCGAAGATCTCACACTCAAACGCCTCCCCCGTCAATCTGAAACACGCTCAACCGTGTCACGTGCAACGTCTTTATCGCTTCTAAAATCCCTTATCATTGAGTCTGTTATCCAGAAAAATCACCCATGAACGCACCACATTCACGAGATGACTGAACAGACACTAATGCGCTTCCAAAACAGCCAATCAGACCGAATGATGATGATGATGATGATGACAGTCGTTCAAAACAGTCAAACAGTTGAGTTAGCCTTCCCCGTCGTCTCTCCAGCAGAAACATCCTTAAGAATCACCCACCTGCGCCAACACCCCCGCCTGCCCAACCCCCAACGCCTCCCCAATCCACCCCAGCACCCTCTTCATCTCCCGCCTCCTCCCCGCATCCACGTTCTTCAGAATGGAGATGGTGAAAAGCGGCCATTGCAGGTTTAGGCCGCCTATGAGCATCGGGGGGTGAGAGAGGAGCCATATCCCACCGGCGCTTGGGGTGCTGGAGGGGATGTTGCCACCAAGCAACATGTACGGGATACTCGCGCAGATATCGTCGACCCAGCCCTCCATCTCCGCACGTAACTTGCCCAGCGCGCGGCGGTGGTGGGCGCCACCTGCGGAGCCCGCGCCAGCGAGCGTGTAAAGGCGGCAGAGCAGGTCCGTGAGGTGGAGGTGGCTCTGGCGGTAGGTGCTCCACATTGTTGCTACTGCATCTTTTCCCGCTCACGGGTTAGCACTGTAACTCCTTCCTCCTTTCCCCACTTCAGATTCCTTGCCGGGAAACGTACAGTCGAGATAAGTATCGGCGCGCAGCACTGGACAGATAAGGTCGTCAGCTCCTGGAAATCGTAGAATATACGATTTGGTACACCGCGCGATCGTTCTCGGCTGGCTGTGAACAGGCTGTGCCGCTGCCCAGCGCGATAGCGCGGTTTTGAGTTCGAGGGCTGAGGAGAGGAGGTGCTTTACTTGCTGGGCGTAGACGATGGAGTGGGGGGTGAAGATGTCGGCGGAGCGGCCGAAGAGGCATTGGACTGCCGTGAGGAGGGGGCAGAGGTCGTTGAAGGTTGAGGCGGGAGGGAGTGGGGGGAATGAGAGGGGAGAGGGTACTAGGTTTGGTGTTGGTGGGCTGTCGGGGGTTGTATTAGGTACGAGCGCCGACGGACCGCGGCGCTGCTAGAAAGCGTGCGTTCGAGAAACGACGTACAGCACAAGATCCGACGACTCAGTCCCTAGCACCAGCTGCTGAATAGCGCCCACAGACCGACAATTCGGTTCTTGATGACCGCAATAATGCCGTCCAAATGGACCACACAATTCGACGGCGCGATCCAGTCAGCCCGGATGATCTGACACCTTATCATTCGTACTCGTCACAACGCACCCCTCGTGTAGAGGAACTTACCTCATACAGCCCAAGCAACACCATACAAGCCACCACCTCTCTCCCCTCCCCCAAATCCCCCTCCACAAGCTTCCACACAACCCGCGCATACAACCTCATCCCCTCAACTCTCAACTCCGGAACCTTGAACCGCGCTGCCCGCGAAGCCAGGGCTACAGCCTCGAGCGCCGTCGGCAAGGCTTCGTTGGATGACGCCGACAAGACTAACGCCACAAGACCTGTGAGATGGCCTTTGGAAACCGCTCCGCTGGAGGGTGTGTGCACGACCATATCGTTGAGGAAGATGTGGACGGCTTGGTGGAGCACTGGTGTGGAGATCAGGGGAGGGATGGGGATGTGGAAGTAGGGGACGGCATGGAAGGGGCAGAGGACGGAGTATGTTTCGCGGAACTCTCGCCAAGATGATTCGGTCTCGAGTCGTCGCCAACCTGGTGGATGAGCCGGTGCTTCATGCACCCTTGGACCATGTTGATATGGGTCGGGATGTTCGAGCTGTCCATATACCATCGCAGCTCAGCGAGACGCGGGAGATAGAAGTAACGAAAATCATGCTCAATGGGCCATTGTCAGAGTATATGTATTGCATACTTACTATGAAGACGTGAGGCTATCTCACGGAGGTACATCGCGAAGGGGAGGTGAAGTGCGGCGCTAAGTAGTGGTAGACTGAGGGTGAGGTTCTGTTTGACGAAGGTGTTCTCGTATGATATAGGTGTGATGATGGGTTTTGATGGCGTACATGTATGGGAGGAATTCGTTAGTCGTCAAAGGACCGGATCTAAAGCAAGGCTCCGACATCGGGCACTCTTTAGTGCGACGTTGCTATATCCGGGAACGCCCTCGAAAATCGATACAAGATGCCTTCTTGTCCTGGTTTGGAGGGCAATTTCACGATGAAATTGGTGGTCTTGAACGTCGTTGGGACGAGGGTGAAGTCACGAACGTGCCGTTATTCGGTGAGGCTGATCCAAACACTATGTATGTCCTGGTCGACCATGCACTCGACCAGTTCAGTACTCAGAGTCCTCAACGAGTCGCGAAACCTCCAGTCGCGAACAGTGTCTGCCCTGCTCAAAATCAGTACCTCGCGCCTGATGCTCAGCTCACAAGATCTGTACTTACCTGTGATCCACTGCCCATCAGTGACCGATATCTTCAATCTTCGTCAACCGGCCATCAATGGCACCGCTCTTGAGGTAAGCAATAGAGTCCTCGGTCTCCTGAGCGTAGAGGTCCAGGAGCTATAGCATTGACACTGACGCCGCGCGACATGAACTCCTTGCTCAAGCCCTTCGTGAACCATTCGACCGGCCCCTTCGAACCCTGATACGCAGTGTAGTACCCCGTATATGCGGCCAGCAAAGCGGTGACAATATTGACGATCTTGCCTCCATCCTCGACTGCTTTGGCGGCTTCCTGGGTAATGAAGAAGGCCGACTTCGAGTTCACCGCAAACATACTGTCGTAGTCTTGCTCGGAGATGTCCACCAGAGGTTTCTTTAGGACCATGCCGACGGTGTTGACGACGATGTCAAGCTTGCCGAAGTCTTCGAGGACGTTGGCGAAGATTTGCTTGACGTTGGCGACTGGGATCAGGTCGGCTTAGTAGGATTGGACTGTGATCTTGGGGTGTTTTTGCTTGAGGTCGGATACCAACGATCCTGCGGCCTTTGTGGTTGAGGCGCCGTGGTAGTGGATGGCGATGTTGGCGCCTTCTGCGGCAAGCTGGGAAGCGACCAATGCACCGAGGTTCTTGCCTCCTCCCGTGATGAACGCGGTCTTGCCTTGCAGCGACATGATGAGTTGAGGGTGGGTGAATTGGGCAGAGGATGTCGAGCTCAGAGTATTTAGAAATGCTTGGGCTATGGAAAAGCTGTTCCTGCGTGGGATTCTTCAGTAGATATAGTCCGTATATGCGCATGGATGCAAGAACTGATCGAAACAGGCGGTTCTTGCTCGCGACATTGCCATCGAGGACAACAGCTGACAAGTGATACATTAGCTATAGCTGCTGCAGTTGACAATGGTCTTAGGCCTGGTACGCATTAGCTTTGAGTTGCATCTGGTAAGGAGTTGCAGGTGTATAGCATTGTCGTGGCTCTAGAGAGCCGTCTCTGGGTAGACGTGTCTTTTAGTGCATCAGTGTCGAATTGTATTAGATCTAGCATTCTCAGCCGCCATGACTCTCTTCGTTGCGAGGTAAGGTAGCTGCTTGCTAGCAGTGGTGGGCATGGACACATAGCTTTCTGCTTCGGCCTCTTGAAAGCGATTGCAAGACACCAACATACGTTAGTAGCATCGTTAGTGGAGCATCGGTATGTTCGTAAGCACAATGGTTGAGGTAGCTTCAATGCGCTTTGCTCTCTTTGAATCGTCGAAGAGCTTACCAACTTGTTACTTACTACCATGAGGTCGTCATTCACGTTCCGCAAGTGGGTGCTTGTTGGTGGCTTCAATCACGATCGTATATTATGACGGCTCGGACGGCCTTGAGAATGTGAGAACACGAGAAGTGTGGACTTGGAAATCACGCTTCTCCTCGGTCTCGATCTCGAGCGATGGCAACCAGGTGGTTGTCAGCCATGCTTGCTTCATACACTGTAGATAAGGAAACAAGCGACTGAAAGGTTTTTAGCTTTCGTCTCCATCGCCTAGTCTGAAATAGGAGAGGCTGTGACAAACCGCTTCCACTCCTCGCACCAAACGGTCTTCCACCACATACCGTGTGCAGGGTAGAGCCAACTGCACTTGTATGAATGACGCCTCAAGTCCGACCCAGAACCACACTGCTGCTCGATACCACAGCCATCATGAGTTTGTGCGTTGAGCCAGCAAACGACATCGTAGTCGCCCTGAACGACCTTGCACGGCTGACACTGTAGGCCCACATGATCAAAGAGAGGTGTAGCCAGTACGGTGAGTGAAAACGGCAACGGTTTGCTTCGGGTTCGCGGAGAGGTCCCAGTGTGGAGGGCGTAGCCTGGAGTGCCGAATGCGGAATTGTGAGCTCCCTGTCGTATGCGACCGTCCTGAAAACGCCTTCATCGACAAAATACAGCGGCTCAACGGCGGCGATGTTCGTAGAACGCACAAGACCTGATGTTCGTGGCATGCATGTAATTGCACATACAGCGACTCCCTCCGCTAGGAAAGGGCGTATGTGTGTGCTTGATCAGGTTTGGGACGCAGAGGCGGCCGAGACGCCTGTCGGGTGGCCACGGGAGGTGAGGCCAATACAGCCGCTGAGAAGGCCATGGTGCTGGCGGTAACGATTCATGGGATCGACCACACAGGTCTGGCCGGCGATGGTCAGGGTGGATTGGATGACTGCGAACGTGATACCGTCGGTCTTGGCGAAGGTTCGCCCTCTCAGCGCGATCGGATTGAGGTTGGTGGTCACGTGGCTGGTGATCATGTGGGCGCTGATCTGAGCAGCTGTGGTCGTCGCGAGAACGTATCCGTAAAGTTTGAGGCCACAGCGACCATGACCGGAGGCTATCGGGCGCGGTGCAATGCCTTGTGCAGCTGGCAAGGCAAGATTTGTTCGCGTCATCAGCATGTGGCTTGAACACACAGAAAACTTGTCCCTGAAATGATCTCGGACGACAGCATTCGAACCCCCGTAGGTTTGGCGGCTACACCCCACCCGTCCACTTTCAGCAGTCCCGTGATACAGAAGCGATTGTTTGAGACAACACTCTTTCTCGCGTGAAGGGGGCCACAACTAAGAAGAGCTGTCCGCCAGGTGCAAAGCTGCCAACGTAGATGAGCCGAGATAGATTGCCACCCCCCAGGGAAGTGGGGCAGGCCATCTCCTCGTCAGCTGAGACGGCAAATCTGACCACCCGGGAGAGCACGATTGTGAGGAGGAGATGGGCTGCATCGTCGTGGCGGGAAGAGGAGGCCAATTGTGTGCCCTCGAATATCAAATTAATTGATGTGGTCAGACGGGTGAGCTGGAGAGTGGGTGGGAGAGCCCAGGAGTGTGTGCCGCGCCAGACAGTTGGTGGCCTCGTTCTCTCAAGGCTACCGGACACCTCGTGGGACCCTGGTAGCTGGACATGATGACCTGACAGAGCATCGGGCGAGCCTCGCAGCCAGGGGAGGGTCTGGGAAGACGTTCGCTAGCACTGTGCCCTCGCTTTCCCGAAGCTTCAGGGTACGTTGTCTTTGCCGTGGTTTATATTGACTGACGCTCAGCAGATCGTAACAACAAGGCTACTCTGCTGCTTTAACAGCTCAGCTGAGTGCCCCGGTCGTCTGCATGGAGTCTGTCCCAAAGCTCGATGAGTTTGGAAAGCGCCGTGACTGACCTGCACTTCAAGCCGACTGGCGATGGGCTCACGAGTTCACGGCCGAAGCCTATTCGTGTGCCTATTCGTGTGCCTATTCGTGTCCAGAAACGGTGTGCAATGAGGGTCGTCCCGGTCTGTCATATATTCCGACGTAGAGGCGTTCAGCTATAATCCAACAGATGGCAGAGTCGCGCCACTGTCAGGTCACATAACCGTGGGACACGCGAGTATGCACAGCGTCGACAATGGGGTTGAAACTGGCTGATGTGTGCATACGTGCAGCAGTGGTGAAGCTCCCGAGGCTCCCGAAGCTCCAGGGTTCTGTCGCAATTCAAAGTACACTGAGGCTGAGTCGAAGCCCATGTGAGCTGTAGTAGACATGTCAGCCAACAGAACACCGATCAAGTGAGCAAGGCATGATGTGAGGGTGTAACATCTCAGATAAGCCGTGTTACTCAGGCCCTCCAGCCGGCACCTCACCATACTGCTCCAAAACGGAACAGCATACTTCAGCGCACTGAAGCCACCATTACGCAGCTGAGCTACAACTTCACAACTGATCATCCCGCTTTCACTCGGGGCGGCAGCGGTACAGTATGAGGAAGGGTGGCTCGGCCGGTTAGGCTGCTCTGACGAGCTCGTGGAATGGATTGACTAGTGTCATCTTTGTATGGTGGAAGGTGTAAATGAAAGGGAGCAGAACGTACTATGTGACGCAGGTGCCGTAAGCGCTAATATCCGAAGGCGCGACTGTGAATTGTCCCGTGTTAGCGAGTGTCATCAGATGATGGAGCAACAGGTAGTGGGAGTGAGGAAGTCCAAGTCAGACAAATTGGTAATGGTATGAAGTTTCCACATAATGCTTTCGGTAGCAGAACTGAAGTGATACAATCATCATTGGAGAGGGTGGGGTGTCAGCGAGAGTAATGGAGATGAACGTACCTAGTTGCATGTGCTATAAGACGGGCTCAAGTGACCATCTCGGCATGTGTTGACAGCTCTGTCTGAAAGTCAGTCTCGTGCTGCTGCCAGCTTGGGATGAATTTGAAGTGTAGTGAATGAGGTCAGATGGTGATGCATGTTTGTACTTGGATCATGAAGTGTCTCCGGTACAGATTGTGATGGGTATCATCAGGAAAAGGGATTGTGTAGTGGGTGCAGGCAACTTACCTCACTCTGGCTCCATTTATTCAGACGAAGCAGCTTTTGATGGCTGCTGCACCGTTGCGATATCAGCCGTGTCCGGAGACTAGGCAAGACGCAGTACGGCACGTTCCAAGATCGCCGCGCGAGACTGTAGGTCTGGCCATCGTTGCGTGAGCGGTGATGTATGAGTGGGTGATAGATGAAGGAAGCTCCAAGAGATGAAGTCGCAAATGAAATCTTCAAATGCGCTTGGACACAAAAATAGCTTGGCACTCCACTGGCACCTTCGTCCACTTCTCGACTACACATGAAAAGATCGTTCTGCAAGCACCAACATGTGACATAGAATCAAGACTCGAACGACAAGATCAAAGGTGAGCCCACTGACTATCATCAGCTCCCTTTGAAATGATTAGACACACAATATACAATCTGTCAATCCCCTGAAGCAATCGCTCTTGACGAATAAATTCTATGCTCTTTATGATCCCACCTCACAGCAGACAACTCGAACCTTCAAGCCTTTCATACCAATATCTGCTGACCCTCTGAAAGCCTTCGGGCACTGCCAGACCTCGACATGGCCACCACTACCAGCCCTCCCAGCGTCTCGGAACCGCTCCCCATCTTCAAACTCGCCCAAAAGTATCTCTTGTACGATGCGGATACCGTGGCCTACCTACGAAGAGAGCACAACATATGCGGTGTCTTGATCGGTGGCCTGGCTCAAGCGCCTCAGCAGAACGTCTTCTCTGGCTTGCCATTGGAATTACTGCCCGAAGAGGCTCGATTGCTGGTAGAGAAGCGGGTGGCATATGTCGAGGATGACACGATCAACCACCGCCGGACGTTCCTCGAAGGTGGCCTGGGCCCAGAAGAGCGGCGAGCCTATCAAGCGGCACTACGAAAACAAGGCGTCGCTGCTGCTGGCGAGCAGACGCGAAGGTCAGATCGTAGGAAGGAGGTTGCGTTGAAGCAGAAGTCGGAGAATGGGAACTGGAACGACTTGCCCGAGGACATGTTGAAACCCAGCCCGGGTCGTAGTGAGCGTCAAGAAGCGAGTATTAATACAGATGTGCGACCACACGACAAACAAGACGATGAGGCGTTGTTCGATTCAACACCGTCCCCAGTTTTGCGCAAAGCACATGGCTCTCGTGTGTCAACATCAGCTGAGGTGGCCCCATACGCAGTCACGCCGACGACATCTTACCCTCCTCTGCAATCTTCGATGTCTCCAAGCGAGTCAGTCCACGTGGATGTGCCAGACGCGCCGCAGTCCTATCCAATTTTCAGGTACTTGCACGACCAAGGCTACTTCCTTGCGCCCGGATTACGCTTCGGCTGTCAATACATGGCCTACCCGGGAGATCCCCTGCGCTTTCACTCCCACTTCCTTGTCAACGGCTTGGACTGGGATGAAGAGTTCGATCTCCTCGACCTCGTGTCCGGGGGACGGCTCGGTACGGGAGTGAAGAAGGGTTTCTTGCTCGGCGGCCTGGAAGAGGTCAGCGCTGGCAACAGGGGCCAGGGTGCTGCAAAGTCTGGGGATGAAACAGCGCGTGGCGTGAGATCTTTCTGCATCGAGTGGGGAGGCATGTAGCTGTCCAACCTAGCCCTATAAGACCATCTCGCTAAGGCCTTAATTCAAGATTAGCGAGGTGTCTGATTCGTAATCTCCTGGTCGATCTAGCAATTTAGGCGGCGGACCCGAGGCCGTATCACGTGAAAGTGCAGAGTTCGATCGCGCTGCAGCGGCTCCGCACGAGACTACCGTTGCGGTATAAGAGCCGGCGTGGCGCTCGAGTTCGATCAAATCCCGTGCATGTGGTCACTCTGGACTTTCGACAGAGACTATTGACCCGCAATCGCGCAGTAGAAGAGGATTGCTACGATACCATGGAAAGATCTAACATCATCTTGCAGACATGTCTTATAGTGAACCCATCTCGCTTCGAGAGGCTCGGATTCCACATCGAGTGCTTACACAACTTGTGCTCAGCGGTGACACTGCCAAGCGTCGTAGGCTGCTGCATTATATGTTACACGACTGCCGCAGGCCTGCAGTTCCAATTTAGTGCTGCAGAGCCACGTGGAAGAGGCAGAAATCGACCGGGGACACAGCGTCGTTTTGTACAAAAGGATGACCGGGATGGAAGCCGGTGTGTTCGAGGTCGGCTGACGATGAGAAGTTTGGAGGTGTTGTGTCAGTGATTGTTGCCGGCAGCCCAAAGCTCGGCAACGATATTGCGGGCCCGCAAGTCGTCCGCCGCCGCTCGTGGCTCTCGCATTTAGCCGGAGGCATAGACGTGATCTGCTTGCCCTGTGGCGATCACTGACGAGATTTCCTCAATTTGTACTTGATTTGAGGGTCATCTGGCAGGATCAGGTTGTCGACTTGCCGAGGCTGGACTCGATGGGCAGCAAAAACGTATGCGGCGGTGGTGGTACTGCACACCGTACCTGGCGCGCACGAGGCGCTAGGGTTGGTGTGTGTCAGTGAGGTGCATGAGGAGCGTAGGACCAACGCTCGTGGCCAGCAAGATCTTACGCGAGCGCAACCACACAACGGTGGCGCAGTGAGATTCGACGAACGCACACGGCTCCGGGGCTCCATCAAGCCTCCCCCTGTCGCAAAGTCGAACATGATGCGCCGCTTGAGGGCAAGCGCCGACTGCCCCAGGGTGTGCTAGAAACATGGAAGACGACTTTATGCGGGGATCCTTTCACTAGAGCGCGTAGAGCGCGGGCCTGTGGAGTGTCTGATGCTAGCAGATGAGAGGTAATTCATTCTAGCCAAGAATCGATCCGTTGCAATATTCCACGACGGTCACCGTGTCATCCGTCTCTTTTTCTTCCTCTCCTCCGAACGAAACGACTGTTTTTGTTGCTATGTCTCTCCGGTGCACGATTGTACGATATCGTTGATATGAAGGGCTCATCTCACCTCACAATTTCCTAGTCTAAGCGAGGCGATCGAAGCCAGCGAAGCTCTCTCCACAACTGCCGACCGCCGAATTTCGCCAAGATGCTGTCAAGTCAACACTACTCGCCCGAGTTTAGCAACGGAACCTTCATCGCCCACGGCTACATGCCATCGCAGCAGATGTCGCACACCGGGCTGGACGCGCTGGCGGAAGGGCCACAATATGCTCTGCAGCAATTGCAGCAACAGCAGCAGCAGCAGCAGCAACAAAATGTACAGTCGCTTAACAGCTCGAAGCCTCCAACGAGACACCGCGAAAGCTTTGATGGCGTGAGTGTTTCGGGCATGGCGGGCGCTCGCAGGGAATCCGTTGGCAACAGTAAATCTGGCAGGACCGGACATGGGAGTTCTCAGAATGTACGGCGGAGGATAAGTCGCGCGTGTGACCAGTGTAACCAGCTCCGAACAAAGTGCGACGGCAAACACCCGTGTGCACACTGCGTGGAGTTCGGCTTGACCTGTGAGTACGCCAGGGAGCGGAAGAAGAGAGGCAAAGCTTCACGCAAGGACCTCGCAGCACAGCAAGCTGTTCAGGACGGTGGTGGTGACGGTAAAGACGGGAGTCCCACGTCTCCGAACGACAACGACTCAGACGAAAGCACAGTACAGCTAGAGGAGCAGCAACGCGGCATCAAGCGGCGGCGGTCCAGCAGCGAGTTCAAGCAGCCTCGATTCCCGCCACCACGGACAAATAGCATGACCAGCGTGCATCGGCTCTCGAACGGCCATCTTGCTCATATGCAGAGTATCGAGCAGCCAAACCCAGTCGCCACCCACCCGCACGATCCACACAGTGGCGAGATGCAACATCCTAGGCCAGTACACATGGATCAGTACCCTCCAGGAGTCCACCCTCCACGATTACCGAGCGTAGCAATGACTGATCGTGGCATGCCGGTACCGATGGAGTACAGCCATTCCATCGATGACTACCACCGCAGCATCCTGCATACGGCGGCACCAGTCGCAGGCAATAACATCTTGCACAACGGTGTCAACGGCATGCCGAGCTCGATGATTCAAGGCGGCACTATCACAGGCTACGGTCAAAGTCCGTATGCTGTTCCGTCGCCAGGAAGCCAACCTGGTGTGCAAGGTGCACCATTTCAGATGGGAGAGTCGCCGATATCCGCTGGTGGCTTCCTCGGCCAGTCTCCAGTTGCCGGATCACCTGGATGGCTCTCACTCCCATCGCCTTCTGCTACCTTATACCCCGGACTGCACCAGGTGCCCTCGAATCAAGTGCTACGATATCCGGTACTTCGACCTCTACTCCCACACATCTCCGCTATCATACCCATCGGGCTGGCCTGCGATCTGCTCGAGCTCTACTTCTCAAGCACATCGTCTGCGTTCATGCAACCTCAGTCACCCTACATCCTCGGCTATGTGTTCCGCAAACGATCTTTCCTCCGACCGAACAATCCTCGACTATGCAGTCCGGCACTGTTAGCCAGTATGCTTTGGGTGGCGGCACAGACAAGCGAGTCGGCATTCTTGACCTCGCCACCTTCTGCTCGCGGAAAGATCTGTCAAAAGTTGCTGGAGCTGACCGTTGGACTACTCAAACCGCTTATTCACACTCCTGCGGATGGCACACCAGGTGCAAGCGGCAACACCGTCATGAACGGCATTGCCCTCGGCGGGTTTGGAGTCGCTCTACCAGGGCAAGCGCTCGAGATGGAGGGCGGGTCACCAGGAGCTTCCGGACAACTTGATGATGTTGCTACGTATATTCACTTAGCAACTGTGGTATCTGCTAGCGAGTACAAGGCTGCCAGCTTGCGATGGTGGAACTCTGCTTGGTCGCTTGCACGAGAGCTGAAGCTAGGAAGAGAGCTACCGACCCATCTCGAGCAGAACGAAAACAATGAGATCGGAGAAGGGCAGCTGGATGCGAATGGTGAGCCGATGAATGGTCCACCACAAGGCACGGGTCATCCGAATGGCAACCAACCTGGGATGGCGAGCGAAGAGGAACGAGAAGAGCGAAGGCGAATATGGTGGCTGTTATACATTGTCGATCGACATCTGGCTTTGTGCTACAATCGGCCACTGTATCTTTTGGATATCGAATGCGATGGGCTGCTGCAACCCGAGAATGATGCCGTTTGGCAATCGGGCGACTACTATCCCGATCCAAACCGACCCGAAGCAAGCTACTATCGCAGACAACGACCGTCATTCGAGTGCACCGGCCATGGCATCTTCGGGTACTTCTTACCGCTGATGACTATGCTTGGCGAGATTGTCGACCTCAATCACGCTCGCAACCATCCGCGCTTCGGTTTGAGATTCCGGAATGGCAACGAATGGGATGCCCACGCTCAAGAGATCATTCATCAACTCGACGCTTACGGGCAGAGCTTGAAAGAATTCGAAGCACAAAACATCCCGGGCCCAGGCCACGAGCAGAAGCAGGCAGCAGAAGGAGCACCCAACGGAGATGGCCTTCATCACGAAGAGACTAGTCCTTCTAACAACTCCATCAGCACCAGCACGTCGCACAGAATGACGGAAGCTACTCTCCAGACCCGCATCGTGGTCGCCTACGCTACTCACCTGATGCACACGCTGCACATTCTGCTCAACGGCAAGTGGGATCCGATCTCTCTTCTCGACGACAACGATCTTTGGATCTCCTCGCAGTCGTTCATTTCCGCGACTGGCCACGCCGTCTCCGCAGCCGAAGCCATCAACGAGATCCTCGACTATGACCCAGATCTTAGCTTCATGCCGTTCTTCTTCGGCATCTATCTGCTGCAAGGCAGCTTTCTTCTGCTCCTGATCGCGGACAAGCTACAGGGTGAGGCGAGCCCAAGTGTGGTGAAAGCGTGCGAGAGCATTGTCAGAGCACATGAGGCGTGTGTGGTGACGCTAAATACTGAGTATCAGGTACGTTCTACTCGACGCAAATCTGCCTTCCACCTTGGCGTATGCTGACTGGCTGTTACAGAGGAACTTCCGAAAAGTGATGCGTTCTGCTTTGTCACAAGTGCGTGGCAGGATGGTTGAAGACTTCGGTGAGCAGCAGTTGCGCAGGCGCGAAGTGCTGGCTCTATACCGATGGACGGGTGACGGGACTGGCTTGGCCTTGTAAGATATGACACGCATCGTGCATACTGTATTTGCATGATGAAAATGACTGAGATATCCCATGTTTGAAAGAGTTTGAATGCTACCGACTTCTGATGTGTAGAACCTGTCCGCAAGGCGGCCTCCTTTCAGTATCGTGCTGCCACAGCTTTCATAACTCTGTTCATATGTCTGAAGGGGTAGAGAATCTCCCGTTCCACTCGTCGCTAGTACCGGTAGTGTTTGCAGGTTCTCTGATGCGCCGAATTGGTACCCCTTCTAATGCCTGTAGGGCCTGCGTAGTCTGAAAAACACAGCCAACAGAACTCCCGTCCGCACAGCTTGCCTGCTGTCATGTCAGTATGCCCTCACAACAACACGTATAGGCCTATCGTACATATCATATGATCACACCCGTGGGTCTTTTCGATGCGTGCTGTGCATTTGGGGCAGGCTTTCGATTCAGCCTCGACGAGTTTCTTAGAAGCTTCTTCCTGATCCTCGCGGCTTCTCTGCCCATTCGTGATGCGGTCTTGGTAGTCGGAACATGCTTCGTTGTCGTGCATTGAAACATCGCAGGTGATGCACCAGCGAGTTCCACACACCTGACACTCGAAGATATTGCCGTCTTCGCGGGTTGACAAGAAGCAGCCCCATGTGCAAGATGCTCTTGGGCAAGCCCAGAATTCCTCGTCGCTTTCACGCAGCGCCCTGGCTGCTTTGTCCAGCCATCTATGCTGCCTTAGTAGGAACGCTGACAGAACAGGGGGGGTTAGTAACTTACTCGATGTACACATTCCTACTTGCAAGTTTCTTGATCTCCACCTCGCTCAATTGCTCTCTGCACTCAGCGCACATCACTGCAAGGCCATCCTTGTCTTTTATCCGCTCCGAGAGATACTGCTCCCAACAACCTGAACAAACGTTTTGCTCGTGGTCGTGGGCATCCGCGTTCGGCATTGGCGGAAATTGGTTCACTACCAATTCGTCACAGCAGATGAAGCAGTCTTTGCGCGGACCTGTCACCAGAATCTCCTCATCGCCAGATGCTTGCTGTTGCTTGATGGTGATCTCAGTAGTGGCTTCGATTATCGAAAGTAGTGTCTTATTCTGTTCTTCCTCGTGCTCATCGATTTTTCCATCGACATCGGGCTGAGCTTCCTCCAACTTTGTGTCCTGGACCCCGTCTTCGTCTTCTTCCTGCTTCTTGACTTGATCGCTGGATAGCACATCCTGCTTTTGGTCTCCCTGTGTGTAGTAGCGATTGAACTGCGGATACGTTGCATAGAACTCATCCCAATCCATTCCCCACTTCATCGGCCGTGTCGCCATTGTAGTCGAATGCCTTGATGATGTGCATATGTTAAATGTGTGACGGTAAAGCCTCGAGGTTTAAGACTGTAATGTAACGCGAATGAAGTTAAATTCGATTGCTGTGCGTGCTGTAAAATAGTTTGATGACGTAAGTTTCATTTTACTCACTCGACCAGTTTCACATGAAGATTTTGCCACGTACCTCATAACCACACCGGTGAGCAGAGGAGGACAGATATGCGGGTGAGCCACCACGTTCATGAACACCACGGTCTGAGCATCTGAGTGCTTACTCGATCCTGATTACGGGGAAGGTCAATTATCCAATTACTCCTGTGGTCCACCGTACCGTTGCATACGAGCCCTTCGAGTCCTCCCAGTAAACATCGCGGTGGTGTGATACCAGCAGGCTAAGTGAACGGTGACTCAGGTACTCCTTTAGATGAGTCGCCGTGCTGCCGCTCGTGTGGATATGTTGCTGTGCTGGGTGCGTCTCCCAATCGTGACCTCCTACCGTGCCGTTGTCACTCAATACGGTGTACCACTTGTTTATATGTACGCCTTCAAGCATTGCGATTGCACGGCCGTCGATGAATCGTGTTGCCTCGCGTGACGATCTCATCTCGCCGTGCTCCAGTTGAACCGACGCTTGCAACGCCCACCTTGTTCGCCGTCAGTGTTGCTTCCGCGGGACGGACGTTTTGGGAGACTTACATATCACATGATCACAGCCATCGATCTTGTCAACGCGGATCCCGCAGTTGGGGTTAGGGCAAGCTTTCGAATGGCCCATTACCTCTATTTCGGTAGCCGCATTCTGCTTCGCCTGTTCCCGACGGAGCTCCACGTCCTTTGCTTCGTTGTCGACGCGGTGCTTATAGTCTGCGCATGTCTCGCTCTCGTGCATCGGTACTTCGCAGGCGACACACCAACGGTAGCTGCACTTCCTGCACATGAAGATCTTGGCGTCCTGGGCCGAGAAAAAACATCCCCACGCCGAAGGGCACGCACGGTACTCCGCATCGCCCTCAGCGCAGACCTTCGCCGCTTTGTCTGGCCACCTTCTGACTGTTAGCATTCGCCAAGGTCTCCCGTGGAAAGACTGTAGACTCACCCTCCATACGTCGTCTCACTCGCCAGACGCCTGATCATCGGCTCGTTCAACTTGAGTTCACATTCGAGGCACTGAAGTGCATCCCATCCTTGGACCTCGATCGCCGAAGAGAGGTGCTTCTCCCAGCAATCCGAGCATACGCCCTGCTCATGCTTGTGGGTACGTCGTAGTGTCGGGAACTTGCTCGGGGCGAGATCGTTGCAGCAGACGATGCATTCTTTGCTCGCCAGTTGTTTTTTCGGCGGAGGCACCACCATGCAGTCGTCATCTTCAGCTTCAGTGAACCGCCGCTTCTTGGTTGTGAACTGCTGGTTCCTTGGTCGTGGTATCACCATGCAGTCCTCTCGGTGATCTGATTTGATTTTACGCTTCATATCTGCACCTTGCTGGGTCTTTGGAGTTTGTGTCACAGCCGAGATGCTTTCATCGGGTGCTCCAGCGGTGCGTGTGCTTCTCACGTTGCTGAAACTCATCTGTTTCATTCTCGAAGTTCGCAACTGGTCGGTGACAGGAACGTCGACCCACGCAAGTGCTTGTAATGGGCCTACTAGCACGAATCCGTTCCATCTGACGAGCAAGCGCCATGGCGGAGTATGGCCAGCAGGTATAATGATGTATAAAGCGTCCAGATAACTTCAAGTGATGATGTTGGTTGGAGGTAGACCATATGAAAGATAGAAACAACGTCGTGCAGGTGGCCACTCAGCGTAGTACTTATCTAATACCACGTGCATCGTATTGGTCTTGTGACATGTGATCTCTAGCGTGGAGAAGTAAATGGTAACTAAGAGCGAAGTGAACGATCTAGCCTTCAATTTAGCACCAAATCGTATCTTTTCTAGTGGTTCCGCGAGGAGAACGGCTTCACCATTCTCTCACAAGCAATGTAACATCACAGGTACTGTTCGCAATTTCGAAGTCTAGTGTTGGACACTTGACTGACATTGAGAGCGACGGACGATTGACTGACCTGAGTTGTGGTTCCCAATGGCCACCAGTCTCATGTTGGTGGCGTGAAATTTTCATGTAGTGTTCAGCTCTCAAGCGTAGCATGCGAGCGGTTGACTTAAGGTATGCTGCCACGGTCGCGGTCATTGTTTGGCGATACGACGATCCGAAGCATGCTTGAAATGATCCGAACAGGGCAACCACAGGGGCTGGAGCACCAGGAAGCTTCCTCGCTTGAATAGTGTTAGTGCAGTGTATTTCTGGTTTTGTACATAGCTGTTTCCAAGACCTCGACAGCCTTTCGCCTCTCAGCACCCGCAATACTGCTGCTCAACCCACCTCAGCTCCAGATCGTCCACTATCCGGCAAACCACAACTTTGATGTCCGGGTAGACACTCATCAGTCGGTTCAGCCCCATCTTGCCTGCAGAGTAAGTCACAAACACAATTCTGTCCTCCCTCACCCCATGATCCAGAAGCACTCTCACTGCCATCAGCGCCGCACCACCTGAGCTCATTTGTGGATCTAGCAGCATGACGCATCGATGCTCAGCGATATCCTCGGAGATCTTGTAATAGTGCAGCTCCGGCTCAGTGGTGCGGAAGTTTGTCTGAATGAGCATGCGGCCGGTGCGGCAATCGGGAATTACTCGCTTGAGGCCGGTCTCGAGACATGAGCCACCACGTAGGACGACAACTGCGCTGACTTCGCCTTCCAGATGCAGACCATGGTAAAACCGACCTGGCACCGGAGTCGCGACTTTGCATGGTGCAAAGACCAGTGCACGCTCGGTGGCTTTCTCGACCATCATGACGACCAGACGGTCGAAGTAGAAGATAAATTCCTCACGTGGTAGCTCAGGATCCATTAGCATTGTGTTGATGCCACGTATCTGCTTCGTTGGCTCTAAGATGGTGACGTTGTCCGATAGTGGTGCATCTTCGCTGACGTTGCCGAGACGGCGGAGCTCGGTCTGGTGTAGCTTTGACTTATCCTTAAGTGTCTTGTGTACTCGATCAGACACCATGCCTGCCGCGATGTCAGCCAGCATTCCAGCCAAGGGGGCATTCCTCAGATGGCTTACTGATGGCGACTTTGTTCTCGATGCCTCTCGGTACGATGATGTCTGTTTCGTCGAGTCAAGAGAAGTCTTGCCGATGTCAAATGTGGGACAAGATTGAGAAGACCAAGGTCAGATAGATATTGATGATAGTTTTCCTCAAAGATTTTAGGTTGAACTATGCTTAATATGGTTTGCTCATCATGTGAGGCTGTATGTTGATGAAGAAGAGAAGGTGAACGTACCGGCGATCTCTCGTTGAGGCTCAACGTAGCGATGGAAGTTCGGCTTGACAAAGCTGAACCACTGCTTGATGCAGCCTTCGATGTCTCGTCCACGTTCTCGCACATCGCGGAGGACTTGCTTGCAGGTAGCATCAGTACAGCCGTTTTGATGGCCGGACACGTAGTACTTACGTCGTCGGGAAAGGCATAGATCACCATCTGCCTCGGCGAAGATCTTCAGATCAAGCAGATCTAGTACCCGCTGGTCGTGTAACGCAAAGATGCCTTCCAGAATCAGGACATGAGGCGAGTAGATCGTGTTCGTGCGGTCCTTCCGCGCATGCTTCTCGAATGAGTAGACTGGAATGTCTGCCTTCTTGCTTGCGAACGCGTCAGTCAAAGCCTGGCGAAAACTTTTCAATATCCATACCCTGCTTTGATGTCCTTCAACTTTTCGACCAGCACATCGAAATCAATCGCGTCCGGGGCATCAAAGTCAAACTCGTTCCGAAAGGCGGCTGCACTTTGATCAGGGGTAAGAGGCTTGTAGAACGAGTCCATGGACATTAAGACGACCTGAGAACACAAATGCAGTCCCCGTCAGCATGTTTCTTACGGATCTCACCTTTCCGATAGGAGTGGGAGCATTACGCTCCAGTGACTCACCCATGGTAAGCTGAGCTCGTTGATGATAGCGACCGACAGAGAAGTTTTGCCAGAGCCCGATGAGCCAGCGACACCAATGATAGACGTGTTAGCCCAGGGGGGATCATATTGTGCTCTGATAGCGGGAAGCACGCTGCTCGTGTGACTTGCTGAGCTCGGCGCCCGCTCCATAGATGCCGCACTCATGGTAAGAGCATCGATATAAACACAACGGCCACTCCGGTACTCCGCATCATGCAGTATAATGAGTGACGAATGTGGTAATGGATAAAAGTTCTTCACGGACGTTCATCTGAAGTCAGTGCCAAGAGCCCCACTCAAAGCACCTCGCTGAGACTTTCGATGTAGGAACAGCAATCTTCTTCTCTTCCATACACCTTCACGGTATCACACCATGAGCTGAGAGATTTGTCGCTTCAGCTGGCCTGAGCTATGTTACACAAGATACACTCTCTCGAGACATGGTGAGATGTCCCCATCGTGTGACAGCTGGAATTCGGCATTCTCTGCAGCAAGGCATCTAACAGCTATCAGAGCTCTTCGACCGTCTCACCACCATCATCGCACAGCATGCATTCTCCGTACAACTTCGAGAAGAAGGTAGAGGAGATGAAGCCAAGCAAAAGGTACGATAATGCTCCTGCCTGCACCGCCGGAAGCAAGCGCGATTGACCGGATGGCCGCTGCTATGATGATTTATCACAAGTTGGGAATCTCTCTGAAAACTACTGAGGAGAACACAATCTACTTGACATCTGAGCATCTTGCGCCATGGAATGCGAACTGTCGCCGCCGTGGGCGAGCCCATGGGCACTCTCTGACAACCCCTTCGACAATACCCACCAGCGTTTCTTCGCCTACGTGGCCGGCGTTGGGCGCACGAACATTGCGTGGAGAGAGCGTAAAGCTGACTTGAAAGGAATTTCCAGTGACATCAATTGGGTCATCATGGACTACCTCGTCTCTGAAGGCTATCCTGGCGCGGCAGAGAAATTCGCCCAAGAGACCAACCTGTGCCGACCCACCGACATTGAAAGCATCAGAGAAAGAGTGAGGATCCGGAATGCTATCCATTCCGGCAAGATCGAGGAGGCTATCGGCATGATCAATGAGATCGACCCGGAGGTGAGCTGACCCTCTTTTCATTCCTTCCCGCTTTGAAATGATTATATCCAGTTCATGCACCACTCCTATTCACCTGCCTTCTGGGCGGGTGTTGATGATAATGACTCACACTTCAGTCCTCAGTATGATCAAAGCCAACAACACGCCTCTCTTCTACCAGCATACGCTTGCAAGCAGCTCGCTAACCTCGTTTGGTTTAATCTAGATACTCGACCTCAATCCACAACTCCACTTCCAGCTACTGCAACTCCAACTCATCGAGATCATCCGCACCGTCCTCGACAAGCAGTCCTCGCAGCAGAACATACCAGCTCAAGACTTCCTACCCGCCATTCAGTTTGCTACCGAACAGCTATCACCACGTGCACCAACGGATCCTCGGTACCTGACAGCACTGGAGGAGACGATGGCGCTGATGATATACACGCCTGAGAAGATGCCCGCAGAGTTTAAGAAACTGCTCGATGTGAAGCTCAGAGAGAAAGTGGCAGCCGACACAAACAGGGCTATCTTGGAGTCCAGAGGAGAGCGGGCGGAGGCGAAGATCCGGTCACTCGTGCGGGCGAGAGCGTGGGCGGAGGTGCAGGCCCGCGAGGCGAAGGTCGACGTCCTGCATATGCCACTTTCGATTGGGCTTGATGCCGTAGACGAGGCGAACGGTGATGCTGTGATGACTTGAGAAAGTGTCGATTCTGTGTATGATTTAGCGTTGGCGCTGGCGGCGTTGGGTCATCATCACTGTATTTAGGATATTCATACATGACCTTTATTCATTCCATGGCAGTGCCACCTACGAACATCTCTGTGGTACCTGCATCTAACACTCCCTCCGTGCTGATGCCAAGCCTGTCTGCTTCCCCAGATTACCTATTCGAGACGCCATGTGAAAGACCTCAAGGGTTGACAACACTTGTCGGCTCAAGTAACCCGTGTCCTCTGGATTTCCTCCTCTGTCACCAACTGTTCAGTCGGAGCCCTTTCCTTTTGACTCGCGGCAGGTATGGTCTTCTGCCTGTAAAGCTTTCGAGGGAGGATATAGGTTCGAAGAGCGACTCTCCTACCGCTAACCGGGTACTGCTTCGACATGGCAGATACAATACCCGCGCATTCGCGCAGTAACATTACAGTAGCGATCGACCCGGTCGCTCTTGTCGTCACGGAATGTATCACAGTCACGAGTGCTATGCGCAAGCACCCGCGATGGGCACACTCCTCCATCTCATCCATCCTCAGGTCCTCGAGTACCCTTCGCCAGTCTTCTACAGATACAGATACACCGACGTCGGACAGCGAGAGGAATAGGGCAAGCAGTAAGATCGACTTGATTGAGGACGACGGCTCACTCAAGTCAAGATGGGGGCTACGAGGGAAGAAGGGGCAGAGCATGCAGGATAACCCGCTGATGAGCGGGTTTGCGAAGCTGAGGGCGGACTTGAAGCAGTGCAAGGATATACAGCAGTTTGACGCTCCAACGCTACTTCAGCCGTTTTTGCAGGTGATCCGAAGTAGTAGCACGACAGCGCCGATTACGAGTCTGGCATTGATTGCGATTACGAAGATGCTGTCTTACAATATCGTCAACCCTTCGAACCCGAACTTCAGCCATGCTATGCAACTACTGGCATCTACGGTTACCCACTGCCGCTTCGAAGGAGACAACACTCCTAGCGACGAAGTCGTGTTCCTAAGGATCTTGAAACTTATGGAGGACATGATCTGCGGTGCATCTGGCGACGTTCTGGGAGATCAGAGTGTATGCGAGATGATGGAGTGCGCGCTATCTATCTGCTGCCATTTGCGAATGAGCGAGGTGTTGCGGAGAAGTGCTGAGATCAGTATGGTCACAATGTGCCAGGTCATCTTTGGGCGGCTAAAGACACTCGAGACAGAATTTGAGGAGCAAGGAGGCGAGAACGTGGAGGACATGGATGGCAAAGTAACGCAAGAAGATATGGACGCGGCCAAGATAGACTCGTCAGCCAATGGCGACTTTGGACCTGAGAAGATGCAGAGCATGCGGCCGAAGAGTCTGGAGGTACCCGGTCAGCCCATATCGAACAGGCCGAGCATGGATATCAACGGATCACAACTCGACCTGTCGAAGCCGATGACAGAGGATGAAGGCCCAATCGAGGTGAGACCATATGGCTTACCATCTATTCGGGAGCTGTTCAGGGTACTGGCAGACTTGTTGAATCCACACGATCGTCAACGGACCGACACACTGCGAGTGATGGCTCTTCGAATAGTGAACGTCGCGCTCGAGGTGGCGGGTCCGAGTATAGCAAATCATCCATCACTGGCTTCGCTAGCGAAAGACACTTTGTGTCGGAATCTGTTCCAGCTGGTACGATCAGAGAACGTCGCCATCCTCCACGAATCGCTTCGTGTTGCTGGAACACTGCTCGCCACTTGTCGGAGTGTGTTGATGTTGCAGCAAGAGCTCTTTCTTTCATACGTCGTCGCCTGTCTGCACCCTCGAGTGCCAATTCCTGATGAAGCCAACATCGATGCCAGCCTGTACCAAGGCGTACCTCAGGCGCCAGCGTTAGTGAAGCAGCAGCCGGTCTCCGGCACTGCCAGTGGCAGGGCTACCCCCGTGCCGGTGCGAGACCGACAGAAGCTCGGTATGGAAGGAGGCTCTCGGAAGCCTGAGGCCCGGGAGGCGATGGTCGAAAGTGTTGGCGGACTGGTCAGGATACCTTCATACATGGTCGAGCTGTTTGTGAACTATGACTGCGAGGTCGATCGGAGTGACCTTTGTACGGACATGGTCGGCCTCCTGTCTCGCAACGCCTTTCCCGACTCAGCTACCTGGAGCACTACCAACGTTCCACCACTGTGCCTTGATAGTCTGCTAGGCTATGTCCAGTGGATAGCAGACCGGTTAGACGACGAACCCGCCACTGATGGACTACGTGACGCCACGGCGCTTCGTGAGCAGAGGACACGGAAGAAGATCATAATTCGTGGTGCAACGAAATTCAATGAATCTCCTAAGGGCGGCATTGCGTATCTCCACGCTCAAGGTATTATCTCTGATCCGAACGATCCGAACGCGGTCACGAGCTTCTTGAAGGGTACGACACGCATTGACAAGAAAGTGCTCGGTGACTTCATCTCTAAGAAAGCAAACGACAAGATCTTGGACGCCTTCATGGACTTGTTCGACTTCCGTGGGCTTCGGGTCGATGAAGCTCTGAGGCAACTACTAAACAGCTTCCGTTTGCCTGGCGAGTCGCAGCTCATCGAGCGAATTGTCACAGTGTTCTCGGAGAAGTACTTCGCTTCGGCAAATCCGACAGAGATCGCTGATAAGGACGGCCTCTTTGTTTTGACATATGCGATCATCATGCTTAACACCGACCAGTACAACCCAAACGTAAAGGACCAGGCTCGCATGAAAGTACAAGACTTTTCGCGGAATCTCCGAGGCGTCAACGCTGGAGGAAATTTTGAACCAGAATATTTGCAAGAGATCTACGATGCGATCAAGTCCCGAGAGATTGTTCTTCCGGAAGAGCATGATAACAAGCATGCATTCGAGCACGCATGGAAGGAACTCCTTGTCAAGACTGCAACGGCTGAGAACCTCGTGATTTGCGAGACCAACATATACGACGCTGACATGTTTGCGGCAACATGGCGTCCTATCGTGGCTACGCTGAACTACGTCTTCGTCTCCGCGACCGAAGATGCGGTCTTCCAGAGGGTTATTGCAGGCTACAACCAGTGCGCGCAGATTGCTGCACGGTATAACATCAGCGACTGTCTCGACCATATCATCCTGAGCCTTGCGAAAATCAGCACGCTTGCGACTGAGGCACCGCCAAGTACGTCTCTGAACACCGAGATTCAGGCAAGTGGTAAGAGCATTATGGTCAGCAAATTTGCCGTCGACTTCGGTCGAGACAACAAGGCAGAGTTAGCCACACTCGTTCTGTTCAGGATTATCAACGGAAATGAGATGGCCATCAGAGACGGCTGGACTCATGTAAGCTCACAGCAATTTTATCCTTGTATATCGATGACTAACGCTCTTCGCAGATCGTTCGCATCATCATCAACCTCTTCGTGAACTCACTTATCCCTACTTCGTTCACCTCCATCTCCAGGGACCTTGACCTACCACCTATACCTCTGCAATCACCCGCCCAAGTCATTGAACGCAACGACAAGGCTAGCGAAGTCGGTCTCTTCTCGGCGTTTACATCCTACGTCAGCTCCGTCATGAACGATGAGCCTCCCGAACCGAACGACCAAGAGATCGAGGCGACATTGACCACGGTGGACTGCATCAATGCTTGCCGGTTTGAAGAGATCTTAGGCAATGTCAGCGAGCTTCCTGTGGAGAGCTTGAAGTCCTTGACACTATCTCTGCTAGCGCATCTACCGGAGCACGACAGTCCTCGCGTCATAGCAGTGAAGCCAGAACTGCCTGCGCCGACTCCAATCCGGCCCAACGGCACTAAAATCGCTGGTTCGGAAGCACCTGGCTACGACCCTGCTGTCGTCTATGTCCTTGAGCTGGCCACAATACTGGCATTGAGGGACGAAGAGACTATTACTGCATTGGGTTCGGATGTTGCGGGAGCTCTTCAGGCCGTCATAGCAGACGCTGACAGACTACACCCTGTTGCTCTGAGCCGGACTGTATTCTACTTGTTGGCACTTCTTCGAGCAAGCAACGATCATGGCTACATCAGAGCGCCTGTTGTGCTGCATGCTATCTCAAGCTTCCGGGACGGCCTACTCAGGCAGTGTGCTCAGCCAATCCTCAAAGGTCTTTATGGATGCATGAGTGGACCGGCACAGCTGAAGACTGAGATGGCTGGGTCGCCTGACTTCTGGTCCGTCTTACACACGCTTCAGCCAGTCCCAGAAGCTTCGAGTCTTGCTTTCCAGATCACAGAGTCTATCGCGGATCCTTCCAGTTCGGCGATCACAGCCGACAACTACGAAGCAGCTGTCTCATTGCTCAATGCTTTCGCAACAGCAGGTAGCGTTGGTGCGCGGGATGAGCAGAAGAGAGAGCAGGCTCCACGGCGTGGGCAACAGCCGTCCGCGCCGGAGAAAAGGCCCAAGAAGAACGAGGCTGTTGTTCGCGCCACCAGAGCATTGGTACTGGTCTCGCAGTTGGCCAGCCGTGTCCCATTTCTAATCGAGCAGTCGCACCTCGAAACCAATGAGGCATGGCGCGCGTACTGGTCGCCAGTCTTCCGATGCCTCGCCACTCAAGGATGCAATCCTTGTCGAGAGGTTCGTCACCAAGCACTCAGCTCACTACAGCGGTGTCTACTGTCCAAGGAGCTAGCGTCGCCAGAACATACCGAGTGGACCAACATCTTCGGCGAGGTACTCTTTCCACTCATCAACCAACTGCTGAAGCCCGAAGTGTACCAGACCGATCCACAAGGCATGAGCGAGACCCGCGTTCAAGCTGCCCAGCTACTGTGCAAAATCTTCTTGCACTACCTAGTCATGCTGAGTGAATGGGAAGGTGTCCTAGATTTATGGGTCAAGATCCTCGTCATCATGGATCGTCTCATGAACAGCGGGCAGAACGATATGCTGGTGGAAGCTGTCCCGGAGTCGCTGAAGAACATACTTCTAGTGATGAGCAGTGGCGGCTACCTTGTCCCACCTTCGGACGAATCTCAGGAGCAGACAGAGCAGCAACAGCAATTGTGGAGTGAGACGTGGACGAGGCTGGAGCGCTTCTTGCCCGGTCTGATGCCTGAGCTGTTTCCTGGGGAATCGAACAAGCCCAAGCAGCCTGTACGACCAACCGAGGAAGCAACTCCTGCGGCCAACGGTGACCACGAGCCAACGAACCAGCTACCCGAGAGACCAGCCTCGACGGTTGCTGAACCACAGGCCGCTTGAGACGAGGTAGTGCTCGAAAAGCAAATGTTGTACAGTATCTTGGCATAGCGTAGGCGCACTCGGCCATTAGAGAGTTAGTGTAGCATATTGAACTGTCTTGGCCAGAGCCTAAGATCATATGTCCTCCCGGTGCAAGATCTGCCGCCCTTGAATTTCTTCGCTCCCTCATTCCTCTCATCACGTCGGTTCCAGGTTATTACTATTCTGTAACGTCGTTCTTGTGTATGCTATGATACACATTAGTCCATCCTGAGTCTGGATATTGCCCTCCTTTCACAAAGCGCTTGTGTTGTCATCATTGCAAGATGTCGTCTATTCCTACAACGCGCCTCCTCTTTCTCGGTGATGTCTGGTCTCCATCGTCATCCTCGTCAGAGGCTGTGACTTGCTGCGACCTGCTTCCTTCGGGTATGCTGCTAGAAGGCCCAGATTGGTCGAGAGTGGAGCTGTGCAGCGGCGGGAGATGAATCGGTGACTGAAGAGATCCGTCCGGCTGCCGAGCGGCTGGTCCACCCATGTATGCTGAACTTGCTCTCGGCGGCTCGGCCATTGATCGGGGGCCTGGCGACGGCGGTGGAAGCTGCTGAGTCGAAGGCAGGGTTGTATAGGGAGTATATGGGCTGGCCATCTGTGGTGGTACATATGCTCCCATAGGTGGGCTTCGTCCGAACACGCTCATCTCTGGCGGTGGAAACAAGCCGACGTTCGTCCCTGGAAAGTGCGGTATTGGTGGAGGTGGAGGCAGTCCTGCCTGCCGCCGTCCCGGGAAAGGCTCATTCCTCATCGCGGTAGGTGAACGCTGGGTCGGTGTTGGCGAAGGTATGGTAACGGAAGGACGAAAACTAGGCAGCGTCACCACGATGAAGTATATGCCCGCTTTCGCTAGTCTGACGCGGGCAGGAAATAGCTCTGCTGGTGCGCCCGGCTGGTTGCGTGTCCAAGTATAGGTGCGATCCGAGAAGGACCGCGAGAGCCTATCGACGTCACCTTCGGAGACCGGTTGCAATGGATCAACACCAGATTCCAGTATCGGTGCCATGTAAGCCGGCTCGACTGCCTCTCGCTCAGCTCGAAGACGATCGCGAATCGAGTGAAAATCCTCTCCGTCTGCTTGTGCTGCAAAGTTGCTTAGATGTTGTCCAGCCAGATCTCGACCACCCGTCAATATCGTTTGGAATGGCGCGTTGGCCCGGATGACCCGAAAGTCGAGATCGAAATATGCGGTAGGTACCTCCGAGGGCGCCAGCTCTCGTTGCACAGATGGGAACATTGATGGTGGTGGCATCATTCCTCCGGTCGGCGCGAACATTGGAGTGGCCATACCCGAACCTGACGAGCCTTCGCTAGCCTGTGACCTCAACGAGCGGAGAGACTCGGTCCGACGATGTTTTGTCCCGGCAATCGGTCTTGCGATCGAAGGGTCGGCCGGTGGTTGCGTCGATGGTCCTGCTACCGGCTCCGGGATCATCTGCTCGACCGGGAAGTTGCCTTCTTCACGTAGTCTTGGCCGCCCGCGCTTCTTGTGTTGAACATCATAGCAAGTATCCTAAATCTGGTCAGCTTGCTGGCAGAAGTGTGTCGATCTAAATTGTTGGAAGAAGGAACTTACTTGCTTGCCAGAGGCTACACACCTGGTACACGGGCGTTGTACGTCGCAGCTAAGGTGTGCTCGCTTGCAGTTGACACACGCAGAGGCCACATGAACCTTGGATTTCCGTGCAGGGCGGGTCGCCGAGGGACCAGCTGTTGTGCCGGCTGAACTTGACACTAAGCCTCCGACGGTCGAAGAGTCACTATGAAAGCCGGTGAATGTGGGAGCGGCAGCCTGGTAAGCTCCAGGCTGGGGGGAGGAGGCCGATCGATATGGATCGCTGGCCGGGTAGGAGGGCGATCCGTACGCAGGCAATTGCGGTGGTGGGAATGTAAAGAGCGAGGCGAAAGACGCCACAGCTGCAGATGTCATGGGAACGCTGGGAGCAGAGCTACCAATACTGGCTCGAGAAGGCTGTGAAGGTTGTCGATGCGGCGAGGGCGGATCGGACATCGGTGGTGAAGGGTAGTTTGCGGCTGTCTGACCGGCCGTTGGCCACACAGAGTCGAATTTGCGCTTTAGTGATCGCGTGCACTCCGACGAGTGATTTTGCTTGCACGAGAGAGTAGCAACCTGTTCAAGCGCCTTCTCCGTACTCATTGCTTCCTCCCCTCGACAGTGATGGTACAGTGCCTAGATATGATCGAAGTAGTGGCTGCGCGACTTGCCAACTAAAGTATTCATCTCACGTTCAACATGAGATCGTGTTGACTGTTCGTTCTGGAGTTCGAGTACTGATCCGGTAGCCACCAGTGACGCCGCCGGTCAAGTCGTCGTATGCAGAACCGATTTGGTAAAGTCCAGGTTGCTCAACATTCGATGCGCCTGAAATGTAATGCTAAGAAAAGAGTATGTTAGGCCAGCTGGTGCAATAAACCGAATTCCGCTCCGTGTAAAAGACCACTCGGTGTTGTGCGTTCAAGAGTAGTAGAAAGAGCGCATCCCAGAATACAGTGGTTGCAGTAGTAAAGTGTCCGGCACAGATCTGTTGCATCCGAATCATGCGGGATGGAAGGCGTACATGTCCCGGAAAGCTTGGGCAGACTCAGAAATAGAGTAGAAGCCTGAAGCCATTAAAGTCGTTGCGAAGCCACAGTCGCACTGATCTACAAACCGTCAATACGATAAAGGCGGCAGGCCTGGTATCGTGGCTGGTGCATTCCCTGCGTAAGGATATCCGTTAGGGCACTAACAAACACGAAGACTCCTTCGCTACACAACAGGTAGGCGGGTGGCGAAATGTCTCAAATCATCAATTGGCCTCCCCAAGATTGCGCGGGTATGAGCAGCGCTGGACAATCCGAATTCATGTCATCTGCGCTTCAACACTCCAATCACGTTAGTGTCCAATACGGCCGCGAGTCCGCCTTTCATAAGAGGTGTTCCTAGTTGCAGATCCTGCGGGACATTTCGAGATCCTCAGGCGTTGGATTTCGTGGCTGATGTGGCATGTTGCCTTGATAGTGCCGGACCGCATCATCTATCTCATCGCTGGCAGTTCGTAATTGGCTTTACATCCTCACGCGAAGCCAGTCTCTATGGAAGGTTTCGCCCTGGCTCAGAGTAAGTTTGCAGCCCCTACTCGAGCCCAAGCCCGAGGTGCTGGGGATCGGTGCCTGTAATGATGACCGTGGAGTAGTCTAAGTCAATGCTAATGCGGACCCACGCCAGCTTGGTGCCCGCTCCGTGCATGCAGTGGGGTCCATGCGGCAAAGCAGTAGCGGCCCTCGACGTCAACGACAGCCTTCTACTTGTCCATGGAGAGCTTATGGGATCGTCCATCTGTTGCGGGACGAGATTTCCGAAGCACTACGGAGATCGTAAGGATTAGATGCATGCGATTGAGGAGCCGAAGGCAGCTGAAGTCCGAAGCCTCCCCCAAGCCCTGCAGAGCGTAGGATGCATGTAGGGATGACGGGCGTGATCCCGAGACATCGTCTGCCAACGAGGTGCGTAGATGCAAGATCATCGTATTCAAATTGGAAGTGTGGGATGCTTCGGGCATGGGTGCTGGACATTGACAGCCTCATGAGAGGTGACGTTCAGTCGGAGAGTCGGAGAGATCGCTGCCGCGAACTCTAAATCTACCGTACCCCAGTCTAGCTCATCTGATCCGCACATCGACATCTTTCTTTTGGATGTGGAAAAGGGCATCATCCGGAGCTCGAAGACCACATTGCTTGGAAGTCTTGCTATACACGTCAGGAACGCTGTTATCTCGACTGTCAATACAAGAAATCTAAGCGATCCGATACCCCCCGCGACCATTGACCGTTGGCAACCATCGACCGTCGTGGCTAAATATATTCTCCGAAACCAAGATTGGAATACGAAGTGCTTGACGCGATGCGGCTCAACAGCAGACGCCTTCGCGGCGGGGATCTGCCCCCATCGAAGTGTCGTCGGCAAATTTGTTGCGTGCTCTCCGATGCGGCTGGAAAGTCAGTGCGGAACATATCGTGCACGTGCTCAGTATTGGACAGAGTATTGCTATTTCCGGATCTGTCAACGAACTTCATCTTCGCCAGGTTCGCCTGCGTAGATCTGCCTATCCTAGACTCTAGCAACTTACTAACCGAGTCTTCAATCTGGTTTTATGGTGCGATTCTTGGAACAGGGTCTCACCGAGATGCAGGTACGAGTCGAACAAACATCCTTGTCGACTTCGGACGATTGACAGTTTGTGTGGGCCCCGAAAGTGAACTGTTGGCCCTCTTTCACTTCTTTCGCCTCCACATCGTTATAAACATCAACCAAGTATGAAGCAACATATGAACGGTGCCTCGATCGGTCCTGCCCAAACTGATGCAGATCAACGCTATCAGCAACCGTACATGTAGGAGAGCAAAAGTTATTCGCCGATATTGGATGAGGGACAACTTGTATCGACACTGGATTGTTGGTCCTCTTCCAGCTTCACATTGCTATCACGTTGATCAACTTTAAAGCAACGTGAGCACTGTGCCTCGACCGCCGAACCCGTGCAAATCAACGCAATCATGGTATTCGTCAATACAAACCACTGGAGATGCCAACACGAAAACAGTGCCATCCAGCTTGGCAACTCTTGAAACGGGTCTTGTACTTAACGACTGTCCACCTCATCGAACATAGTCCATGATCAATGTCGATTCCTCGACAGCTGTAGGCAAACCCGTTTGCCGAACATTCAACTCCCCATCTCGCGCAGACTACGCCCCTAGATATCATCTCTCCCAATGTCCACACAGGAAGAGCAGACCATCAGCCTCATTTCTTAGGTTACAACAACGTCTGAATCAAAGACCTCAAGATCGTTAACGCACACGTCTTTGACTGATGTTTGGTAGTGCTTTTGAGGATCAACGAGCCAACGCACATATCCTCAATCGCGGTTTGGCAGTCCCGTCGAAGATCGAAGAGCCAAACCCCAATGTCTACTAAAAAATGCCCAGGGAAAGGACGAAAACGTTCATACCACAGACATGAAAACTGCCGAATTCCGTACAGAAATCGTTCGAGTGTGGGACGCAGGGTTCAAGCAAGGCTATCCGCACGGTGTATTTGGGTAGGCGTCATTCACACTTGAGGATCCATTTCGGTGTACTCGTTCAATGTTTTATTTGGTATGATCAGAGAACATCTGGCTGACCCGACTGTTGTATGCGACCGCACCATGCGCACGACTCCCCAAACCTCACACGATCGCGAGCGATAGGTTTCGATAGAAAGCACGCAGAGCATCGAGCGAAGCAGGTACGAAATACACACACGTCGGCTGCGCAGCATGCCATAACAGCATGTCGTACATCCTCCAACACCTACGATCGACGACTCGGCCGCGCATTCTTCTCCCTCCTCTTCATCTGCCCCCTGCGCAACTTCCTCACATCATCCACCCCCCTCAACTCCCCCTTCCCCTTTCCCCCTCCTCTCCCTCCTCTCCCTCCCGAACTCCCCCCCTTCGCCACCGCCCTCTCCTCCGCCTCCTTAACCCTCTTCTTCCGCTTCTCAAAATCATCCCTATACCGATCCGCCCCCTTCGGCATCCTCTCCTGCGT
>JAABUL010000276.1_pt1 | contig 111006 bp, 104 predicted proteins | sample 5559151 | NCBI WGS metagenome assembly JAABUL01 (sample SAMN10711876, study PRJNA513368) | rock metagenome | isolation source: Antarctica rocks | place: Antarctica: Victoria Land, Pudding Butte sud | reverse complement strand
GCCCCGCTGAGCTGGGCAACAACGGCTCCATCCGGGCCCACACCTCATCCGAGAGCACCCCAGTACGCGTCACCGCACGATCGTCGCGGCCGTCCCCGTCGACATCCGGGAGACACGCCCTAGGACGTGTAGCTAAACCCATTGGAGGGTTGCGGCGAGGCTGAGTCCGGCGTGGAAGTTCCGTGCGGTCTTGTCCGTGCGGGCGGCGATGCCGCGCCACTGCTTGAGCTTGTTGAAGCATCGCTCGACGACGTTGCGTCGCTTGTAGCGCGTCTTCTGCTGGTCGCCGAAGTCGATGGGCCGGCCGGGCTTCTTGCGGCGGTGCGCGATCTGGTCGTCGCGTTCAGGGATCGTCGTGGCGACGCCCCGCTCGCGCAGCCAGGCGCGGTTCTTCTTCGATGGGTACCCCTTGTCCGCGATGACCCGATCCGGGCGGGTGCGAGGTCTTCCCCTCGCGCCGGCGACGCGGATCCCGTCGATCGTGTCGGCGAGCATGCTCGTATCGGCGACCTGCCCGCCGGTGAGCACGAACGCCAGGGCTCGCCCCTGCCCGTCGCAGACGAGGTGGATCTTCGTGGTCAACCCGCCGCGGGAGCGCCCGATCGCGCGATCGGGCGGCTCAGCGCCGAACTTCCTGTAGTTCGACAGCGCCCCCTGTGTCCCACTTCAGCGTCGCGCCGTGCTGGTGCACGCGCACGATCGTCGAGTCGATCGACGCGACCCAGTCCAGCTCGCCGCGCTGGTGCGCGAGGGACTGCACCTTCTCGAGCACGCGCGCCCAGACGCCCTGCTCGGCCCACCGGTTGAAGTTCTTGTAGATCGTGCTCCAGTTCCCGAACCGCTCCGGGACTTCCCGCCACGGCGAGCCCGTTCGGAACCGCCACGCCGTCGCCTCGACCACGCTGCGGCGATCCACCGGCGGGCGGCCCGTCGCCTTCGCAACCGGGAACAGTGGACCGATCACAGCCCAGGCTTCATCGGAGATCTCAGCGCGCGACACCCTTCGAGCGTCGCCGAAAAGCCACCGAATCAGCTCTGGCAACACGCCCTGGGGGGCCGATCGAGACTTCGTTGCCGCGCGCACCGCGAAGCATCGACCGGTCAGACGGGATCGGTAAATGAGACCGGCTTGCCGGTGGCGCGGGCGTATGCGATCTCCCGGCTCGTGGACTCGCCGATATACCCGCAGGGGTTGATCACCAGAACCCGGTCAGCTAGGTCAATCTTTCGCAGATGGAGTGCGTCCAACGCAGTCTTCTGCTCGTTGGTGATCTTCTCGTCTGTTTCGCGATCCCCGGGGTGGGCGAAGACGCCTGGTGCGACGACGATGACACCCGCAAAGGTCAGCTCGCGGTTCGCCGCGAGCATCTCTTCCACGAACCGGGTAGAACCGCAGATGCACACAATCTCAGGCCGGTCGGGCACGGCTCAGTCCTTCGGGTCGAACGGCATAATCATCAGTGCGCGCATTGATATTACAGATAGATGCACGAGCCACAACAGTTTACGCAGCGAGACGGACATCACACGGCTGCGCCGTCACAGGAGGGGGGTGTTGCCCGTGCTGGAAACGACAGCGCTCGACGCCGAGGTCCCGGGGCGGGCCCGTGCCGAGGCGTCGACTGGATCGCGTAGATCGAGTCGACGGTCATGCGCGTCCGCCAGCACGGCACGTCCGTCCAGCACACCACAGGGAGCGACGATCGAACCCTCTAGCAACACGCCCTAGCGGCCCGGCCGACCTTCGGGCGTTCGTTGCAGCCCTAGTCCGGAACGCGGCGGGGACGTAGGGCACTCAGCCGCCTCCGGCGCCCGGGCGAACGCCGCTGTTCAGGGCGAGACGGACCGCGTCCAGTGCCCGCGGCGACGCGACCCCGAGCAGGCCCACCGCCCGCGCGTACCCGGCGGCACACTCGGCGACCCGCCGGTCCCGTTCGGTCTCGGACATCGTCGCGATCGTTTGGGTGACCCGGGTCCCCGCACCCCGGCGCGAGCGCACCAGGCCGGCCTGTTCCAGCTCCCGGTAGGTCCGCCCGACGGTGCCGACCGCCAGTCCCAGGTCGTTGGCCAGCTGCCGCAGCGGCGGCAACCGGACTCCCGGCGCCAACTGCCCACTGCCGATCAGGTCGGTGAGCTGCACCCGAAGCTGCTCATATGGCGGCGTCGGATCGGTCGCATCGACCAGCAGTTCCGCCGCCCCGGTCATCGAGGTGTCCGTTCAGCCGGCGTGAGCACCGCTGCCAGGCTCACCGTCAGCAGCGCCAACGATGCCGGCACCGCGGCGATCACACTCCACCCGGCCACCGACCACCCGAGCGGTCGGCACCCTGCGCTGAGCAATGCCCCGCCGGTGACCAGGCAGACGCCGGCCAGAGGGACGGTGACCAGGGCACCGAACGCACCGGTGACCACGACAGCGGAGCGGTCGCGCAGCGCGTCATCCTCGGCTGCTGGCAGCCCTTCGCCGCGTGGCCGCCGGACGACGCGGTGCAGCGTCAGCCCGGCTGCCGCCAGCCCGGTCAGCACCACCAGGGCCAGCGGCAGCGCGTAGAACGACCCGGCCCACGGCCCGGCCGAGCCGGTGACGCCTGAGGCACACCGCCACGCCAGCGACCGTCCGCCGCGGCCCATGTCATCTGCGGAGCCGGTCGCCGCTGTCGCCGAGAGCAGTGCTGCCAGCGCCAGGGTTGCCGCCCCGACGGCGATGGTGAGGGTTCGTGGCAGGTGGTCGCGGACCCGGCGGACCCGAATGCTGGCCCGGCGTGCCGCCGTTGTCGGCCGGCGGACCGCGAGCTCCCCGACCAGCACCCCGGCCATCGCGAGCAGGGCACCGAGGGGCACGGCCAGCATCACCCCGCGGCCCAGCGTCCCCGTCCGCCCAGCCAGCGCTGCCACGACCACCCCGGCGAGCAGACCGGTTACGCGGAACCGGGTCGCCCGCGATCGGGCGCGGGTGGACGGGAGGGACAGCGACCCGGGCAGCTTTGCCGGCGGCTCCCCGGACGGGCGACTCGTCGCAAGCAGGGACGGGGACATCACAGCGATGGCCACGACGACGATCACGGCCAGGCCGCCCGCCAGCACCACAGGTCCGATCACGACATCCCTCCAGGAATCCCGTCGAGTTTGTCCCGATCATCTAGTACAACCTTCGCGCCTCCGCCGCTCTTATGTCAAGTCCCTGCATCAAAACCCCCGCTGGGTTGGGCCACGCGAGCTCGGGATCGGTAGAGGCCAGCACAGACTCACCGAGCTCCCCCGGCCGACCTCGGCCGACCAGGGATTATGCGGAGGCAGCGAGCAAGCTCGGTGACGAAGTGTCGGGCTCCCCAACCGCGATCAACGCGAGGACCCGCTCGCGGTGGCCCTCTTTCGGCGACCGCGCCTGCCCGGCTTCCCGCGGTCTCGGTGATGGCCCCCGCCCGGGCTCAGCTGTCCCCGATGTCGCGGATCGGGAGCCGGACCTCACCGACCCGCACGGATGATCAGGGAATCCCAGCGCACAGTCGCGGACCAGCTGAGCGGAGCCCGCCGAGCAGCAGCTGCTCACCGAGCTCGGCGCGCCGACCGCGGCCCACCAGGGACTTTGCGGAGGCAGTGAGCAAGCTCGGTGACGAAGTGTCGGTCTCACCTGCCATCAACGCGAGTAGCCGGTCCCTGTAGGCGCCCCATCCCCCGGAGGTGGTGCACCAGGCAGCTTTCGCAGCGGGTCGTGTCAGCCGGCGGCGTCGGTGGTTGCATAGCCAACCGTGACCCCCACCACCCTCGTCATCGTCATCGTGGCCGGCATCCTGCTCGTCGCGGCCGTCGCAGCCCTGGTCGTCCCGAGCTCGCGCCGGGCACTGCTGGGCCGGCGCGGGCGCCCGGAACTCGGACCCGGTCAGCCCGGCGCCGACCAGCGGGGCACCGACGAGCGGCTGCCGGGGGTCAACGACGACGCCACCCAGCCGCGGGACACCCCCACCCGCACGGTCGAGCAGGTCCCGCTACCGCCCAGCGGGACGGACCTGCTGGAAGCCCCGGTCGAACCCGAGCCCGAGGTGTCCCGCTTCGAGACCCCCGACCCGGTGGCCGGGCGGCTGCGCCGGCTGCGGGCCCGGCTGGCCCGCAGCAACGGTCTGGGTCGGGGCCTGCTGAACCTGCTCTCCCGGGACCGGATTGACGAGGACACCTGGGAGGAGGTGGAGGACACCCTGCTGACCGCCGACGTGGGCCTGGGCCCGACCACCGAGCTCGTCGAGCGGCTGCGCACGCGCGTCCGGGTGCAGGGCAGCCGCGACCCCGATGAGCTGCGCGCGATCCTGCGTGAGGAGCTGGTGACCCTGCTCGGCCCGGAGATGGACCGCTCCCTGAACACCTCCCGCACCGGGGAACGGCCCGCGGTCGTGCTGGTTGTCGGGGTCAACGGCGCCGGGAAGACGACCACCGTCGGCAAGCTGGCCCGCGTCCTGGTCGCCGAGGACAAGGACGTGTTGCTCGGGGCGGCCGACACCTTCCGTGCCGCGGCCGCCGACCAGTTGCAGAGCTGGGGCGCGCGGGTGGGGGTGCCCACGGTGCGCGGCCCGGAGGGCGGGGACCCGGCAAGCGTCGCCTTCGACGCGGTGCGCGCCGGGACGGAGGCGGAGGTCGACGCGGTGCTGGTCGACACCGCGGGCCGGTTGCAGAACAAGGCCGGGCTGATGGACGAGCTGGGCAAGATCGGTCGGGTGCTGGGTCGCGGTGGACCGGTCAACGAGACCCTGCTGGTGCTGGACGCCACGACCGGGCAGAACGGGCTGGTGCAGGCGCGCGTGTTCGCCGAGGCGGTGCCGCTGACCGGGATCGTGCTGACCAAGCTCGACGGCACTGCCAAGGGCGGGATCGTGGTGGCGGTACAGCGGGAACTGAAGGTCCCGGTGAAGCTGATCGGCCTCGGTGAGGGCCCGGACGACATGGCGCCCTTTGACCCCGGACAGTTCGTCGACGCCCTGCTTGCGTGACCGGAGCGTCCACTCTGTGAGACAGCCGGTCCACCGACCCCGTCAGACGCTGGCAGTTCACGCAGTCGTAACACCGCAGCGGCTCCCGTAACACGACGGCAACGCGCCGCACACCATCCCGGAAACGTCGCGGACACAGGCTCGACGCGCCGGCCGGTTGGTGGTCCCGCAGGGTCGCGGCCCATCCCGATCCCCCGTGATGGTCGGACCGAACGCCCCGCCCATCGCGCCCGTGCGCCGAGCCACCACGGAGGTCCCATGCCCGAGATCAACAGCGGCGACACTGCCTGGCTGCTGACGAGCTCCGCCCTCGTCCTGCTCATGACGCCCGGTCTGGCGTTCTTCTACGGCGGCCTGGTCCGGTCCAAGGCCGTGCTGAACATGCTGATGATGAACTTCGTCACGATCGGCGTCGTCAGCATCATGTGGACCCTGTACGGGTTCTCCGCCGCATTTGGCAACAGCTACGGCGGGGCCGGACTGCTGGGCAACCTCGGCGACTACGCCGGCCTGTCTGGCAAGTCCGCGACCACGCTCTCCGGCACGCTGCCGGTGCTGGTGTTCGCCGCCTTCCAGCTCATGTTCGCGATCATCACCCCCGCCCTGGCATCCGGGGCGATCGCCGAACGCGCCCGCTTCGGCTCGTGGATCCTGTGGGTGATTCTCTGGACGTCGCTGTGCTACTTCCCGGTGGCGCACTGGGTGTTCGCGTTCAGCTCCGCCGACGGTTCCTACACCGGCGGCTGGATCGCCAACAGGCTGCTGGCCGAGGACTTCGCCGGTGGCACCGCCGTCCACATCAACGCCGGGGCGGCCGGCCTGGCACTGGCCCTCGTCCTGGGCAAGCGCATCGGGTTCAAGCGGGACGTCATGCGCCCGCACAACGTCCCGTTCGTGCTGCTCGGGGCGGGGCTGCTGTGGTTCGGCTGGTTCGGGTTCAACGCCGGCTCCGCGCTGGCATCCGGGCAGCTGGCCGGCATCGCCTTCTACAACACCCAGGTCGCCACCGCCGCTGCGCTGGTCGCCTGGATCGCGGTCGAACGGCTGCGCGGCGGGCACGCCACCGCGGTCGGCGCAGCTTCCGGGGCGGTGGCCGGACTGGTGGCCATCACCCCGGCCTGCGCCTTCGTCGACCCGGGTGGGGCGATCATCATCGGTCTGGCGGCCGGCGCGCTGTGTGCCCTGGCGATCGGGCTGAAGTACCGCCTCGGCTTCGACGACGCTCTCGACGTGGTCGGCGTCCACCTGGTCGGCGGCATGGTTGGCACCCTGCTGATCGGCCTGTTGGGAACCGCCTCACTCAACGACACGGCGCAGACGGGACTGTTCTACGGCGGGGGCCTGAAGCTGCTCGGCCGGCAGGCGGTCGCGGCCTTCGCGGTGGCCATCTTCTCCTTCCTCGTCTCCTACATCGTGGCCAAGATCATTGGCGTGACCATGGGATTCCGGATTCCCGACGAGGACGAGGTCTCCGGCATCGACGTCGCCAGTCACGCGGAGTCCGGTTATGACCTGACGCCCGGATTCGGCGGCACCCGCGCGGTGGGTTCCGGATCTCCGGTCGGCGCCCATTCCACTCCCGTTCCCGAAGGGGTCTGAGCCCGGATGAAACTTGTCACCGCTGTCATCAAGCCGTTCAAGCTCGACGACGTCCGGGCCGCGCTGGAGCAGTTCGGCGTGACCGGGATGACCGTCACCGAGGCCCAGGGATACGGCCGCCAGAAGGGCCACACCGAGGTCTATCGCGGCGCCGAGTACGAGACCGACCTGGTCCCCAAGGTGCGCCTGGAGATCCTGCTGGAGGACGGCGACGCCGACGACGTGGTGGGGGTGGTCGTCAAGACCGCCCAGACCGGACGCATCGGCGACGGCAAGGTCTGGGTTACCGACGTGGTGTCGGCGGTCCGGGTCCGCACCGGTGAGCGCGGACCCGACGCGGTCTGAGCAGCGCCCACCACCGTGGCTCTGACCCGCCGCGACCCGACCCGCGCCGGGTCCACTCGCGCCGGGCCCGGTGGCGGCGCTGCGACCCGCGACGCTGCTCGGGTGGCGGCCGTGGCGGCGTGGGCCGATCAGGTCGGAGCCGACCGCCGCCGGATGCGCAGCGACGGGGCCGACATCCGACTGGCCAGCCTGTTCGCGGCGGCGCTGGTCGCGGTGGGCCACAACTTCGGCTCGCCGTCGGGCTTCGCGCTGGTGGCGGTTGGCGGGTACGGGCGGCGGGAACTCGCCCCGGCCAGTGACCTGGACGTCATGTTGGTGCACGCCGACCGCCACACCGCCCGGCCCGGGCGCGAGGTGGCGGTGGCCACCGTTGCCGACCGGATCTGGTATCCGCTCTGGGACGACGGGGTCCGTCTGGACCATGCCGTGCGCACCGTGGGCCAGGCCCGCTCCGCTGCCGCCGCGGATCTGCGCACCGCCCTGTCCCTGCTCGACGTCCGCCATCTGGCCGGCGACCCGTCGCTGAGCACCGAGCTGCGCACCAGCGTGCTGGCCGACTGGCGCGGCTCGGCGCGGCGACGCCTACCCGAGCTGCGGGACTCGGTGCGCAGTCGGGCGCAGCGGTTCGGGGAGCTGGCGCACGCCCAGTCCGGGGACCTCAAGGCGGCCCGCGGCGGGCTGCGCGACGCCGTGGTGTTGCACGCGCTGGTGGCCAGCTGGCTCATCGACGTCCCACACCGTCGCGTCGACGCGGCCCGGGAGGCGCTGTTGGACGTCCGCGACGCGCTGCACGCCGTCACCGGACGCCCCGGGGACCGGCTCGCCGTCGAGGACCAGCCGGACGTGGCCGCCGCGCTCGGACTGTCCGGGCGCACCGAGCTGCTGCGGATGGTCTCCGGCGCGGCCCGTGGGGTCGCCCTGGTCGGCGACGTGGCCTGGCGCCGCGCCGCGGAGCTGCTGGACGGTTCGCGGGGGGTCGGGCGACGCGACCCCACCCGGCCCGGCCCGGTGCTGACCGAGCTGGCCACCGGGGTCGCCGAACACGCCGGCGAGGTGGTCCTGACCGCGGACGCCGACCCGGGCGGTGACCCCGACCTGATCCTGCGGGTGGCCGCGGTGGCGGCCCGTCGTGGCTACCCGATCGCCCCGGCGACCGCCGACCGGCTGGCGCGCGGTGCCGCGGTGCCGGGTCTGCCGTGGCCGGAGTCGGCCCGACGCCACCTGCTAGACGCCCTCGGCGCCGGACCCGGGCTGGTCGCGGTGTGGGAGGTGCTGGACGAGGCCGGGGTGCTGGACCGGCTGTCCGGGCTGTGGTCGCGGATCCGCTGCCTGCCCTCGGACTCCCCGGTGCACCGCTGGACCGTCGACCGGCACAGCATCGGCGCTGTGGTCGCCGCGGCCGGCCTGGTCCGTCGGGTCGACCGTCCGGACCTGCTGTTGGTGGCCGCATTGCTGCACGACATCGGTAAGGGTTCGCCGGGCGACCACAGCCGGACCGGCGAACCGCTGGCGCATGCGGCGGCGCTGGACCTCGGATTCCCGACCGCGGATGCCGCCACGCTCGCGCTGCTGGTCCGCCACCATCTGCTGCTGCCGTCGGTGGCGACCACGCGTGACGTCGCCGATCCCGCGACCGCCGCCGGGGTGGCGGCGCTGCTACCCGATCCGGCCACGCTGGACCTGCTGGCCGCCCTCACCGAGGCCGACGCGCTGGCAACCGGCCCGGCCGCGTGGAGCCCGTGGCGCGCCGGCCTGGTCGCCGGCCTGGTGGGCCAGGTGCGCCCGCTGCTGGTCGGCACGGGATCGGCGGTGCCGCCCGTGCCCGGACCTGGGGTCGCCGAACGGTTGCGCCAGCTTGGCCTGGCCGACAACGGACCCGCGGTGCTGACCGGATCCTCCGATTCCGACACCCACCGGCTGACGACGGTGGCACCGGATCGTCCGGGCCTGCTGGCGGTGCTGGCCGGCGTGCTCAGCCTGGACCGGCTGGTGGTGCGTACCGCGACGGTGGCCAGCGCTGGGGGGACCGCTGTCGTGGACTGGGTGCTGACCCGGGCCGCCGAGGACCCGCCGGATCCGATCCGGCTCCGCTCGCTGGTGATCCGCGCGTTGGACGGCGGCCTGGACCTGGCCGCCCGGTTGGCGGCCCGCGACGGCGCCGGCCGCGGCCCGACCGATGCCGCCCCGGTCGCCGACGTGCGCGCCGTTCCGACGGTCTCCGCGGCGCCGCCGGCCGCGGTGGCTCTGCTGCCGGGCGCCTCGGCCACGGCCACCGTGCTGCAGGTCCGCGCCGGGGACCGTCCGGGACTGCTGTTCACCGTGTGCTCGGCGCTGACCGGCGCTGGTGTCGGGGTCCGCTCGGCGCATGTGTCCACCCTGGGCGGGCAGGTGGTCGATGTGTTCTACCTGCTCGACACCGAGGGCCGGATGCTGTCGGACCCTGTGGCCGAGCTGGCAACGGAGGCAGTGGCGCAGGCGCTGGCCTGACTACGCTGACCGGGCCGCCCATCGTGGTCCGCACCTCGCACCAGCACCGCCTGCCCAGCAGATACCGCCTGCTCCGTCATCCGCCCCCGCACCCGAGAAGGTCCCGCGTGTTCGCCACCCTCTCCGACCGGCTCTCGGCCAGCCTGCGCAACCTACGCGGGCGAGGCCGGTTGACCGATGCAGACATCGACGCCACCGCCCGCGAGATCCGGATCGCGCTGCTGGAGGCCGACGTCGCCCTGCCGGTCGTGCGCGGGTTCATTGCCCGCGTCAAGGAGCGGGCCCGCGGCGCGGAGGTATCCGCGGCGCTGAACCCGGCCCAGCAGATCGTCAAGATCGTCGATGAGGAACTGGTCGCGATCCTTGGCGGGTCGACCCGGCGGCTGCGTTATGCCAAGACCCCCCCGACGGTCTTCCTGCTCGCCGGGCTGCAGGGCTCGGGCAAGACCACGCTGGCCGGCAAGCTCGGGCGCTGGCTGAAGGCGCAGGGCCACACCCCCCTGCTGGTGGCCTGCGACCTGCAGCGTCCCAACGCGGTGCAGCAGTTGGAGATCGTCGGCTCCCGGGCGGCGGTTCCGGTCTTCGCCCCCGAACGCGGCAACGACGGCAGCGCCCACGCCGACCAGCCGGGCGCCGCGGACCCGTCGGGCACCCATTCCTACGGCGACCCGGTGCAGGTCGCCCGCGACGGGGTCGCCTTCGCGCGCCTGCACCAGCACGACGTCGTGGTCGTCGACACCGCCGGCCGACTCGGCGTGGACGAGAACCTGATGGCCCAGGCGTCCGCCATCCGGGACGCGGTCAACCCGGACGAGATCCTGTTCGTCCTCGACGCGATGATCGGCCAGGACGCCGTCACCACCGCGCGGGCCTTCGCCGACGGGGTCGGTTTCGACGGGGTGGTGCTCACCAAGCTCGACGGCGACGCCCGCGGTGGAGCAGCGCTCTCGGTCAGTGAGGTCACCGGCCGTCCGATCCTGTTCGCCAGCTCCGGCGAGGGATTGGCCGACTTCGACGTGTTCCACCCCGACCGGATGGCCGGTCGGATCCTGGACATGGGCGACATGCTCACCCTGATCGAAAAGGCCGAGCAGGCCTTCGACGCCGACCAGACCGCCGCGCTGGCGGGCAAGCTCGGCGGCGCCGACGGGGGCCTGACGCTGGAGGATTTCCTGTCCCAGATGCAGGCCGTCCGCAAGATGGGCCCGCTGGGCAAGGTGTTCGCGATGCTGCCCGGCATGGGCCAGATGCGGGACCAGTTGGAGGCGATCGACGACCGGGAACTGAACCGGGTCGAGGCGATCATCCGCTCGATGACCCCACTGGAACGTTTCCGCCCGCAGCTGATCGACGGCTCCCGGCGGTCGCGGATCGCCCGCGGCTCGGGCACCGCTGTCAGCGACGTGAACGGCCTGGTCGAACGCTTCCTGCAGGCGCGCAAGATGATGAAGCAGCTCTCGGGCAAGAAGGGCATGGCGGCGCTGAACCAGATGATGGGCGGGGCCGGCGGCCCGCACGGACCGGGTGGCGGCACCGCCGGTCGTGGCCTGCCGGCTGGCATGCCCGGCACTGGCGGAATGGGCGGAATGGGCGGGATGCCGGGAATGCCCGGCGCCGGCATGGCTGGTCCTGGAATCGGCGGTGGGGGGGCGCGACGTCCGGCCGGGAAGAAGAAGGCCAGGTCCGGCAAGGGCGGGCGCAGCGGCAACCCGGCCAAGCGAGCCGGCCAGAGCACTGCTCCCGCTGTCGGGAACGTCACTGATGAGCAGAGCAGCGCTGCTTCCCGGAGTCGGTCCGGTGCCGGAGCCTTCGGCGCCGGGGCTGCGACGCCGCTTCCGGACGACCTGGACCAGCTGCTGCGCGCCGACCGCGGCAGGTGAGCTCGGGCAGGCTGCGGCTGAGCGGTCCGCTGCTGCCGTCCGGAGAGCACCGCACACTGGATATCGACGGCGGCCGGATTGTCAGCTCGGATGCCCGCCGGGCGCCTGCCGACGACGTGCCGACCGTCCGGGGGTGGCTGGTCCCGGGCCTGGTCGACGCGCACTGCCACGTCGGACTGGGCCCGGACGGGGCGGTGGACCGGGAGCGGGCGCGGGAGCAGGCCCGCACCGATCGCGACACCGGAGCCCTGCTGCTGCGCGATGCCGGCTCCCCGGCGGACACCCGGTGGATCGACGAGCAGGACGACCTGCCTCGACTGGTCCGGGCCGGCCGCCACATCGCCGCCCCCCGCCGCTACTACCGCGGCTTCGCCGCCGAGGTCGACCCGGGCGATCTCGTCGCGGAGGTACAACGCCAAGCCGCCCGCGGGGACGGCTGGGTGAAGCTGGTCGCAGACTGGATCGACCGCCGGATCGGTGATCTTGCACCGTGCTGGACCGCCGAGCAGCTGCGATCCGCGGTGGCCGCCGCCCACGCCGCCGGAGCCCGGTTGACCGTCCACGTGTTCGGCGAGGACGCGATGGAATCGGTGCTGGCGGCCGGGGTCGACGGCATCGAGCACGGCATCGGACTCTCGGATCAGCAGCTGCATGTCGTAGCCGAGCAGGGCATCGCGCTGGTCCCCACCCGGGTGCAGATCGCCAACTTCGAGCTGTTCGCCCGCCAGGGTGAGCAGCGCTTCCCCATCTGGGCGGCCCACCTGCGCGCGTTGGGCGCCCGGGCCGACAGCCTGCTCGCGCAGGCGCACGAGGCGGGGGTGGCGCTCTACGCCGGCACCGACGCCGGCGGCACCAACCCGCACGGACTGCTGCCGGCCGAGATCCGCATGATGGCCGCCGCCGGACCGGGCCCCACCGCGGCGTTGGCGGCCGCGTCCTGGCGGGCCCGGCAGTGGCTGGGTCGTGACGACGGGGTCAGTCCGGGCTCGGGCGCCGACGTGGTCGTGTACCCGTCGGACCCGAGGATCGATCCGGCGATACTGAACCACCCGGTCGCCGTGGTGCTACGCGGCCGGATCGCTGCCGGCTCTGGCAGACTGGGCCACTGAGCGTCGCGGCGGACCGCGGCGCACCACCCGGGACCCGGACATGGCCGCCACGTAGGCGTGCCGTGGCGCGCGGCTGACACCGCGCCCCACCCACGGCCCCCTGATGTCGAGGAGACACCTGTGGCAGCGAAGATCAAGCTCAAGCGGCTCGGCAAGATCCGCAACCCGCAGTACCGGATCATCGTCGCGGACGCCCGCGCCAAGCGGGACGGGCGGGCCATCGAAGAGCTGGGCATCTACCAGCCCAAGGAGGAGCCGACGCTGATCCGCGTCAACTCCGAGCGGGTGCAGTACTGGCTCGGGGTGGGCGCCCAGCCGACCCCGCCGGTGCTGGTGATTCTGAAGATCACCGGTGACTGGCAGCGGCACAAGGGCCTGCCCGGGGCCGAGGGCACGCTGCGCACCGCAGAAGCCAAGCCGTCGCGGGAGGACCGGTTCGCCGCCGCGCTGGCCGCAGCCCACTCCTCCGCCGCCACGGCGCCGGCCCCCACTGCCCGCCGCGCCCGGCCGTCCGGCGACAGCGGCAACGAAACCCCCGGCGACAGCGGCAACGAGACCCCCGGCGACACCAGCGAGTCCACGCAGGGCGAGGCAGTCGACCCGAACCCCACCGAATCGGCGAAGGTCGAGGCCGTCGCGCAGGACCCGACCGCCGGCGGCGACGAGCTGCCCGAGGCGGCGGTTGCCGCCGATTCCGCACCCACCAGCGACATCCCGCAGTCCAGCTGACCGGGATGCTCGCCGAAGCGCTGGAACACCTGGTCCGCGGGATTGTGGACCACCCGGACGACGTCGAGGTCACCGACCGCACCCAGCGTCGCGGCCGGGTCCTGCTCGTGCACGTGCACCCGGAGGACATGGGCAAGGTCATCGGGCGGGCCGGACGCAACGCGCGGGCGCTGCGCACCGTGGTCGGGGCGCTGGCCCGTGGGCACAGCATCCGTGTCGAGTTCCCCGACAGCTGAGCCCGCCGGTACGCCCGGCAGCACCGGCGACGTGGTCGTCGGGCGCATCGGGCGGGCACACGGGATCGGCGGGGAGGTGTCGGTCGGACTGCTGACCGACGCCCCGGGGCTGCGGTTCGCCGTCGGCGCCACGCTGCGCGCGCGCCTGCCCGGCGGGGGCACCCGGACCGTCGTGGTCGGCTCCGCCCGTCCCCACGCCGAGCGGCTGCTGGTCGGCTTCGCCGGCATTGGGGACCGCACCGCGGCCGAGGCGCTGGCCGGGTCGCTGCTGCTGGCACAGCCGGGCCCCGTGGAGACCGGGGACGACCCGGACGAGTTCTTCGACTACCAGCTGATCGGCTCGACCGCGGAGAGCCGCGCCGGCACAGTGCTCGGCGAGGTCACCGACGTGCTGCACAACGGCGCCCAGGACCTGCTCGTGGTCGCACCGGCCGGGGGCGGGGACGACGTGCTGGTGCCCTTCGTCGCGGCCATCGTCGTCGCGGTCGACCCGGCTGGCGCCCGGTTGACCCTGGACCCGCCGGGCGGGTTGTTCTGACCAGCGACGGCGCAGCTGGTGGTGCCGCGCCGCTGCTGCGCGTGGACATCGTCACGGTGTTCCCGGATTACCTTGCCCCGCTGGAGCTTTCCCTCGTGGGCCGGGCCCGGCAGGCCGGGATCCTTGCGGTCGGGGTGCACGACCTGCGCGACTGGGCCACCGACGTGCACCGCAGCGTCGACGACACCCCGTACGGCGGTGGCGCCGGAATGGTGATGCGACCCGAACCGTGGGGCGCGGCCCTGGACTCCCTCGTGGGTGCGGGCAGCCCTGCAACCCTCGTCATGCCGTCGCCGGCCGGGACGCCGTTCACCCAGCCGGTGGCCCATGAGCTGGCAGGGCGCGGCCATCTGGTCATCGCCTGTGGGCGCTACGAGGGCATCGACGCCCGGGTGATGACCGATGCCGCGCGTCAGATGCCGGTATTGGAGCTCAGCGTGGGCGATGTCGTGCTGGCCGGCGGGGAAGCGGCAGCGCTGGTCATCGTCGAGGCCACCGCTCGGCTGCTGCCCGGGGTGCTGGGAAATCCGGATTCGCTGCGAGAGGAATCGCATGCACTCAGCGATCCGGTGCTGGAGTACCCGGTCTACACGCGCCCCCCGGTGTGGCGCGGGCTAGCCGTTCCCGATGAGCTGCTGTCCGGTCACCACACCCGGATCGCCGCGTGGCGCCGCGCGCAGGCCCTGGTCCGGACGGCGGCCCGTCGCCCGGACCTGCTCGCCGCCCTCGATCCGGCGACGCTGAGCCCCGCCGACCGCGCCACCCTGGCCGCGCTGGCCGCAGCCGAGCCCGCGGCCGAGGTTGCAGCAGCGCCCGGAGCCGACGCCGCAGACGGGACCCCGGACGAGCCTGCCGACGACCGCTGACGCGGGCCCACCTTGCCCGGGCGTTGTGGGCGGGCGCGGCGATTGTGGGAGAGTGGGGCGTCGGTCCGCTCGCCGGCCGGTCGCGCAACTGCCGCAGGGGTCGCGCACCGGGCTCCATTCGGGGAGGGCGCGCCCGCCGCTTCCAGCCAGCCAGCCATTCGGACCGCATCGACCGGTCCGCCACCGAACAGCGTCCTGTGGCGCCCGCGAGGAGAACACCGTGAACCTGCTCGACGATCTTGACGCCGCCTCGCTGCGCACCGATATCCCCGACTTCCGGCCCGGTGACACCGTCAAGGTGCATGTGCGGGTTGTGGAGGGCAACCGTTCCCGGATCCAGATGTTCCAGGGCGCGGTGATCCGGCGGCAGAACGGCGGCCTACGGGAGACGTTCACCGTCCGAAAGGTCAGCTTCGGCGTCGGGGTGGAGCGCACGTTCCCCCTGCACACGCCAGTCGTGGAGAAGATCGAGGTGGCCGTCCACGGTGACGTGCGCCGGGCCAAGCTGTACTACCTGCGCGAGCTGCGCGGCAAGAAGGCCAAGATCAAGGAGCGCCGCACCCGTCCGTCGGCGTGACCTGTCCGCCGCCTGTCAACCTCTGACCTGCCGACCCGAGGACGGTGAACCAGCCGTGGTGGACACCGGTCGGCGACCTCCGGGACCGGCCACCCATCGCAGTGGCAGTGGCGCGCGACGATCCCGGTCCGGCTCTTCCGGGGGCATGCTGCGAGAGGCCGTGATCGTCCTGGTGGTGGCGCTCGTGCTGGCCAGCGTGCTGCGGGCATTCGTCGTGCAGGCCTTCGTCATCCCGTCCGGGTCGATGGAGCCGACGCTGCAGTGCGACCAGGCGGTGGACCCCAGTTGCGATGCGAACGTCAGCGACCGGGTGGTGGCCAGCAAGCTGAGCACCCGCTTCGGTGGGGTCAAACGCGGTGAGGTCGTTGTCTTCGCCGATCCGGCCAACTGGCTGCAGGGCGACGGGGTGGTCACCGACTCCGCCGGGGCCGGCGGCGCGCTGCGCACCGGGCTGCAGTTCGTCGGACTGGTGCCCAACGACTCCCAGGGCCACCTGATCAAGCGGGTCATCGGAGTCGGCGGGGATCACATCCAGACCGACGACCAGGGCCTGATCCGGGTCAACGGGACCGTGCTGCAGGAGGGCGACTACCTCAAGGCCGGCGCCGTCCCGTCGCTGTGCTCGTTCGACGTCACCGTTCCGGCCGACGAGGTGTTCGTCCTCGGGGACAACCGCAGCAACTCCGGGGACAGCCGCTACCACCTCGCCGATGCCAACCACGGGATGGTCCCGGTCGCCGACGTCACCGGCCGGGCCGTCGGCCGGGTGTGGCCGCTGGACCGGATCGGATGGCTCGGGGTTCCGGACACCTTCGGGGGCGTACCGGCCACCGATCCGCCGCAGGACGCGAACCGCTCCTATCAGGCGCCCTCCGGGATGGCACCCTGCCAACGATGAGCGTGCGGGCGATCCGCCGTGACGCCGGCCTGTGGGGCTACGAGGCCGCGCTGGGCCGCGCCGGGCTGGCCCCCGTCGCCGGGGTCGACGAGGCCGGACGGGGAGCGTGCGCCGGACCGCTGTCGGCGGCCGCCGTCGTGCTGCCCGACGGCCCGCGGGGCCGGGTCGCCGAACTTGCCGACTCCAAACTGCTGACACCGGCCGCCCGCGACCGTGTCTATGACCGGGTGCTGGCTCAGGCACTGGCGGTGGCCGCGGTGCTCATTCCGGCCGCGGAGTGCGACCGGCTGGGGATGCATGTGGCCGACGTCACCGCGCTGCGCCGGGCGCTGGCCCGGCTGCCGGTCAGGCCGGCCTTCGTGCTCTCCGACGGCTTCCCGGTCGACGGGACCGGAGCTCCCAACCTGGCCGTCTGGAAGGGCGACCGGGTGGCCGCCTGCATCGCCGCGGCGTCCGTGGTCGCCAAGGTCACGCGTGACCGGTACATGGCCCGGCTACACGAGCGCCACCCGCAGTACGGCTTCGAGGTCCACAAGGGCTACTGCACCCCGGAGCACCAGCGGGCTCTGGACACCCACGGGCCGTGTCCGGAACACCGCTGGCGGTTCGGCAACGTCCGGGCCGCCGCACTGGCGACCGGCGGGGGATGATGGTCGCGTGAGTGCGGAGGACCTTGAGGACTACGAGACCGACATGGAGCTGCAGCTCTATCGCGAGTACCGCGACGTGGTCCAGCTGTTCAAGTACGTCGTCGAGACCGACCGCCGCTTCTACCTGACCAACGACGTGAAGCTGGACGTCAAGAGCGACGGTGCGGAGACGTTCTTCGAGGTCACGATGAGCGACGCCTGGGTGTGGGACATGTACCGGCAGGCCCGCTTCGTCAAGAACGTCAAGGTCCTCACCTTCCGGGACGTCAACGTCGAGGAACTGCCCCGTGACGAGCTGAAGCTGCCCGACGGCGGCGGGTTCGACGCGCCACCTGCCGGCTGAGTCCCCACCGGAGCTGAGCGTGCCCTCCACCCCGCCCGATGGCGAGCCGGTTCCCGCCGACGGCGCCCTGCCGGCGGCCGCACTGACGGGGCTGGCCGGCGCACCCTTCGGCGTCTACGCCCACGTTCCCTACTGCACCACCCGGTGCGGGTATTGCGACTTCAACACCTACACCGCAACCGAGCTGGGCGGGGCCGACGCCCCACCCGGGGCCGACCGCGCCACCTGGGCGGATGCCGCGTTGGCGGAGCTGGATCTGGCGCTGACGGTGATCCCCGATGCCCCGGCCGCGTCGACGATCTTCCTGGGCGGCGGCACCCCGACCCTGCTACCCCCGGCCGAGCTGGGCCGATTGGTCGTCGGGGTCCGGGAGCGGTTCGGACTGCGTGCGGACGCGGAGGTCACCACCGAGGCCAACCCGGAGACGCTGAGCCCGGCGGTGCTGGACGGGCTGCTCGCGGCCGGGTTCACCCGGCTCAGCCTCGGGATGCAGGCCAGCGCGCCGCAGGTGCTGGCAACCCTGGACCGCCACCACACGCCGGGCCGTGCCGCCGCCGCCGTCGGCTGGGCGCACGCCGCCGGGTTCGCCTCGGTCAGCGTGGACCTGATCTATGGAACCCCGGGGGAGAGCGTCGCCGATCTGAGCGACGCGCTGGCGGTCGCCGTCGATGCCGGCGCCGATCACGTCTCCGCCTACTCCCTGATCGTCGAGCCGGGCACCCGACTGGCCGCCCGGGTCCGACGCGGGGAGCTGCCGATGCCCGACGACGACATGCTCGCCGACCGCTACGAGCTGGTCGAGGCGACCCTGCGCGCGGCCGGGTTCGCCTGGTATGAGGTGTCGAACTGGGCCCGCACCCCGGCGCACCGGTGCCGACACAACCTTCTCTACTGGACCGGCGGGAACTGGTGGGGGGTCGGGCCGGGCGCGCACAGCCACATCGGCGGGGTCCGCTGGTGGAACCGCCGGCATCCCGCCGCCTGGGCGGCCGCGCTGGCGGCCGGCCGGACGCCAGCGCAGGCGCGGGAGGTCCTGGATGAGGGCGCTCGTCACAGCGAACGCCTGCTGCTCGAGCTGCGCCTGGCCGATGGCCTGCCTACCGCGGTGCTGGCGGGACCACAGCACCGGGTGGCCGCCCGCGCGGTGGCCGACGGTCTGCTCGACGCCGACGCCTGGGCGGGCGGACGCGCCGTACCCACGCTGCGGGGCCGGCTGCTGGCCGATGCCCTGGTCACCGACCTGCTGGCGGCCTGAAGCGGATGCACCCGGACGCGTCCAGCCAGCTGCGCATCGCCCGCCCGAGCCGCGACCTCGACCGCGCTGAACGGTTCTGGGTCGGCGGGCTCGGGCTCCAGGTGCTGTACCGGGCCGGCCCGGACGCCGAGGGCGGTCATCCGCTGCTGATGCTGGGATGGCCGAGCGCGCCGTGGCACCTGGAGCTGGTCGGGGATCCCGACGCGGCGACACCGTGCTCGAGCGAGGAGGACCTGCTCGTGCTCTATGTCGGCGGCCGGATCGATCCCGATGACGTCGAACGGCTGGTCAACGCCGGCGGTCGACCGGTCTCGGCCCGGAACCCGTACTGGGACCGGTGGGGGGTCACCATTCTCGACCCGGACGGCTACCGGCTGGTGCTCAGTCACCGCAGCTGGGCGTGATCCGGGGACGGACACGCGAGCCGGGTCGAGAATGGGTCCATGCGTATCGAGGCCGTCAGCGGCGACATCACCGACCAGCACGTCGACGCGATCGTCAACGCGGCCAACTCTGAGCTGCTGGGCGGCGGCGGCGTCGACGCGGCCATCCACCGGGTCGCCGGCCCGGACCTGCTGGCCGAATGTCGCCAGCTCCGCGACACCACGCTGCCCGACGGGCTGCCGGTGGGTCAGGCCGTGGCCACCGGCGCGGGCAACCTGCACGCGAAGTGGGTGGTCCATGCCGTGGGACCCAACCGGCACGCCGGACAGAGCGACCCGCAGCTGCTCAGCGACGCCTTCAGCAACGCCCTACGGGTGGCCGCCGACCTCGGGGCGACCACCGTGGCGTTCCCCGCGATCGGCGCCGGGGCCTACGGCTGGGACGTGGCGACCGTGGCCCGCGTCGCCGTCGACGCCGTCCGCGCCGCCCCGGCCGGACCGCTCGAGCTGGTCCGTTTCGTGCTGTTCAGTTCCCGGGCGCGCAAGGCGATTCAGGCCGCCCTGGCGTGAGCTTCGGGGCGGGGCGCGACCCCCGAACCTGTTGGTTCGCGATCGCGCAGTGACACCAGGACCGGCACGGCGACCCAGACCAGGGCACCGATCATTTTGGTGCTGTCCTCGACGACCACGTCCAGGTTGGAGAACCGCATCACCACGTCCGCGACAACCGAGGTCCCCAGGAATGCCGCACCCACCAGGAAGGTCCAGCCGACGGCCCCCACCCGCCAGGGAACCAGTCGCAGCGCCAACACCACGGCCAGCACCGCGTACACGACGTAGAACGCCTTTTCAGGGATGCCGAGCTTGGGCCCGACCTCCTCGTGCAACAGCAGCATGTCGTCGGCCCCCAGGAACGGGCAGAAGCCGGCGAGCAGGTCCATTTCCGCCCGCAACCACACTCGGGTCAGTCCCACGAACAGCGCCAACGTCGCGGCCGAGAGCCATACCGCACCGTTGAGCCTGCTGACCGAGCCCACGTACCAGGGCAGGTGCGCGGTGGCGGTCGGATCGCGGAAGAAGTCCTCGGCCGGCCTGTCGGCGACCACCCCGCCCAGCAGGGTCAGCGCGACGACCGCAGCGCCCGCCAGAACAGCGAGGACCGGCAGCAGCACGGCCGGGCGGAGCAACGATGGGCGTTTCACCATGAACGGGACGTTAACGGCGGGACATCACCCGACCTCGCCACTCCGTCACTCCCTGTGGGTAACCCGCCCGTTCCGTAGGCTATTAGTCACCCTGGGTAACAAAATCGACGAGTTCCTCGACCCGACCGAGCAGCGCCGGTTCCAGGTCGGTCCAGCCGGTGACGTGGGCGAGGATCCGTTGCCACGCCTGCCACGGCTCGCAGTCCCACCCGAGCGCCGCGATGACACCCCGCTTCCACTCGATGCCGTGCTCGACGCTCGGCCAGGCGGGAATCCCCACGACGGCCGGACGCACCGCCGCCCAGATATCGACGAACGGGTGTCCGAGCACCCTGATGTGGGCGGCGCCGGGCAGCCGGGCGACCTCGGCAGCGATCCGGGACTCCTTGGACCCGGTCACCAGATGGTCGAGCAGTACTCCCAGCCGGCGCCGCGGGCCGGGCCGGAACCCCCGAACCGCGGCGGGCAGCTCATCGGCACCGGCCAGCTCGGTCACGACAATCCCGGCCAGGCGCAGGTCATCACCCCACACCCGTTCCACCAGCTCGGCGTCGTGGCGTCCCTCGACCCAGATCCTCCCGGCGCGGGCGACCCGGGCCCGGGCGCCGGGGACGGCCACCGATCCGCTGGCTGTCCGCCCCGTTCCAGCGGCCGCACGGGTCGCCGCGGGTGGCCGGACCAGCTCGACCGGCGCTCCGTCGAGCAGGAACCCGGGGCCGAGTGGGAACGAGCGGCGACGGCGGTGCCGGTCCTCCAGCACGACCACCCGCATCCCGCCGATGACCTCGACCGCGACGACCGCCCCGCACCAACCGGTGGCAACCTCCTCGACCACCAGGCCCGATTCGGCCGACTGCGGGGTCGTCGTGCGGGGGGTACGGCGTGCTGGCGGGCCGGCGAGCACATCGGTGGGGTAGCGGTCGGTCGGCACGCGGGCTGACGCTAGCCGCCCCGGCCTCCCGGACGCGGTAGCCACACGCACCTAGGCTGGCAGTCACACGCGCCGACTGCCAACCCGTTCCCGGTCGGCCCGTCCCGGTCGGCCGGGGCGCCGTCGGCCGGCTCCCGAGATCCACACCACCAGCTGCCCCAGGGGGGGTGCCACTGTGCTCGACGACCGCAAGCTCGCGGTGCTGCGCGCCGTCGTCGAGGACTACGTCGCGACCCGGGACCCGGTGGGCTCCCGGGCCCTGGTGGAGCGGCACGGGCTGGACGTGAGCCCGGCCACCATCCGCAACGACATGGCGGTACTGGAGGAGGAGGGTTACATCGTCGCGCCCCACACCTCCGCCGGCCGGATCCCCACCGAGAAGGGGTACCGGCTCTTCGTCGACCGGCTCAGCCAGATCAAGCCGCTCAGTGCCGCCGAGCGACGGGCCATCGACCGGTTCATGGCCGGTGCGCTGGACCTGGACGACATGGTCCGGCGCACCGTGCGCCTGCTGGCCCAGCTGACCCGGCAGGTTGCGATCGTGCAGTACCCGTCGCTGACCCGCTCCACGGTCCAGCACGTGGAGCTGGTCAGTGTCGCGCCGGGCCGGATGCTGCTGGTGCTGATCACCAGCGCCGGCCGCGTGGACCAGCGGGTGGTCGACGTCCCCGAGGCGCTGTCGGAGGACCTGCTGGCCCGGCTGCGGGGCGCGCTGAATGCCGCCGTGGTCGGCCGCCGTCTCACCGATGCGACCTCGACGGTCGAGGTGGTCGAGGACTCCTTCGCCGATGAGCACCGCCCGGTCGTCGACGCGGTGGTCGCGACGCTGATAGAGACCCTGGTGGCCCGCAGCGAGGAACGCCTGGCCGTCGCCGGCACCGCGAATCTGTCCGTGTTCGCCCAGGACTTCCCGACGGCCGTCGCCCCGGTGCTGGAGGCCCTGGAGGAACACATGGTGCTGTTGCGGCTGTTGGGTGAGGTGAGCGGCTCCGACCCGGTGGCCGTCGGGAACCAACTGTCGGCGACGCCGGCGATGGTCGGTGTCGCTGCTTCCGGCACCACCAGTGCAGTGACCGTCCGCATCGGTGCGGAAAACCCGCAGGGACTGGCCGGGACGTCGGTGATCGCGACCGGCTACGGCCCCGACGACCGTCCGCTGGCCCGGCTCGGCGTCGTCGGTCCCACGCGGATGGACTACCCGGGCGCGATGGCAGCGGTGGCGGCCATCGCCCGTTACCTGTCCCGCACGATCGACGCGTCCTGACCTGACCAGCTGATAGGGATCCCCGCCTGAGATGAGTGTCGACTACTACGAGGTGCTCGGTGTGGACCGCGCCGCCTCGCCCGAACAGGTCAAAAAGGCCTACCGCCGACTGGCCCGCGAACTGCACCCCGACGTCAATCCGGCCGAGGAGACCCAGGACCGGTTCAAGAACGTGACCCGGGCCTATGAGGTGCTCTCCGACCCCCGTAAGCGGGAGATGTACGACCTGGGCGGCGACCCTGCTGGACCGCAGGGGGGTAACGGGGCTGGGGCCGGGGTGAACTTCTCCGACATCATGGACGCCTTCTTCGGCGGGAGCGCTGGCGGCACCACGCGCGGTCCCCGCTCGCGGGCGCGTCGCGGTCAGGACGCGCTGCTGCGGGTGCAGATCACCCTCGACGACGTGGTGCACGGGGCGACCCGGGACGTGACCGTGGACACGGCGGTGGTCTGTGGCACCTGCGACGGCGAGGGCGCGGCTCCCGGCACCCACCTGCAGACCTGCGAGGTGTGCAAGGGCCGCGGGGAGATCTCGCAGACCCAGCGCAGTTTCCTGGGTCAGGTGATGACCACCCGGCCGTGCCCGAACTGTGGCGGCTTCGGGTCCGTGATCCCCAGCCCGTGCCCGGAGTGCGCGGGTGACGGGCGGGTCCGGGCTAGGCGCACCCTCTCGGTCGCCGTGCCGCCGGGGGTCGACACCGGGGTTCGGATCCAGCTGTCCGAACAGGGCGAGGCCGGCCCGGGCGGTGGGCCCGCCGGCGACCTCTACGTCGAGATCGCCGTCGCCCGTCACGCGGTGTTCAGCCGACGCGAGGACACTCTGCTGGTCACCCTGCGACTGCCGATGACGGCCGCCGCGCTGGGAACGACCGTGGGGATCGACACCTTCGACGGCCGCCGGGAGGTGGAGGTCAAGCCGGGCACCCAACCGGGGGAGCAGATCGTCCTGTCCGGGCTGGGGGTTCCGCACCTGCAGAGCACTGGTCGCGGCGACCTGCTGATCGCCGTGGACGTGAGTGTGCCGACCCGGCTGGACGAGCGCCAGCAGGAACTGCTCCGCGAGCTGGCCAGCCTGCGCGACGAGGAGTCACCGCAGGGCGAGATCGATGCTCCGGGTCATCACGGGCTGTTCTCCCGGATCCGGGGCGCCTTCCGGTGAGCGACGCTCGCTCTCGGGCGGTCGTGGTCACCGGCGGCGCCGGCGGTGTCGGTCGCGCCGTGTGCGCTGCCTTCGCCGCCGCGGGGGACCGGGTGGCGCTCGTCCACCGTCCCGGCTCCACCGACCGAGCGCGAGCCGTGCTCTCCCGCCTGGCCGGGGAGGGCCACGTCGCCATCCCCGGTTCGCTGTCGGATGCCACCGCCGCCCGCGCCATCGCTACCGACGCCGCCGACGCCCTGGGTGGCATCGACGTTCTGGTCAACAACGCGGCCACCATCGTCGAGCATCCGCCGCTGAGCACCGACGCCGCGCAGTGGACCGACGCCTGGGAGCAGATCGTCGCGGTCAACCTGCTGGGGCCGGTGCAACTGACCCACGCGGCGATCCCGTGGCTGCGCGCGTCGGCCGCGGGTCGGGTGGTCAACGTCTCCAGCCGGGGAGCGTTCCGGGGGGAACCTGAGATGCCCGCCTACGGTGCAACCAAGGCGGCACTGAACTCCTTCACCCAGTCGATGGCCCTCGCGCTCGGCCCCGTCGGCATCGCCGTCTCCGCGGTCGCCCCCGGCTTCATCGACACCGGAATGGCCCGGTGGGAGACCGGGTCGCAGCAGCGGCGGGACGCGATCGCGGCGCAGTCACCGCTGGGCCGGGTAGCCACCGCCGCTGAGGTCGCCGAGGCCGTGGTCTACCTGGCCGGGGCCGAATGGGCCAGTGGCGCGGTGCTGGATCTGAACGGCGCCAGCTACCTGCGCTGAGCGCCGCACCGTGAGGGAGCGTCGCCCCGCCGGTGATTTCTCGCGGTGGGATACGTAAAGCACCGCTGGGGGCCCGGTAGCGGTGCCGAACGTATCCCGGGCACCAGCTGGGCGCGGGCAGACTCGGCGCCATGAGCGACTCCCACCCCGACGCGCCCGGCGAACCGACGCTGTTCCAGCGGATCATCGCCGGAGAACTGCCCGGTGAGGTGGTCGCCGAGTCCGAGCACGCCGTCGTGCTGCGCGACATCGATCCGCAGGCGCCCACCCACCTGCTGGTCGTGACCCGCCGGCCCTACCCCGACCTGGCCGCACTGGCGGCCGCCGACCCGGCGGCGCTGGTCGACCTGCACCGACTGGCCGCCGGGGTTGCCGAGCAGGCCGGACTGACCGACCCGGAGCAGGGATGGCGGCTGGTCTTCAACTCCGGGCCGCGTGCCGGGCAATCCGTGCCCCACGTGCATGGTCATGTGCTGGGCGGGCGCGACCTCGGCTGGCCGCCCGGCTGATCCGGCTCATCGGGCTGATCGGCCTGTCGATCCTGCCGACCAACCGGGCCGCACGCGGTTAGCCTGGCAGCAAGCCAGATGCCCATCCGCCCGATGAAAGGTCGGTCAGGTCCACGACGGACCGCCTATGACGACCCCACTGCAGACCGCCGCGACCGGCGCCGCCAACCCGGAGCCCGGCTCCGCCTCGACCAGCGGGGGCAGCGCGCAGAGCACGATCGTCATCCCGGCCAGCGTCGACATGGTCAGCCTGCTCGGCAGCCGTGACGAGTTGCTCCGCGTTGCCGAGGCCGCGTTCAGCGCCGACATCCATGTCCGTGGTAACCGGGTGACGGTTACCGGCCGCCCGGACGAGGTCGCGATGGTCCAGCGCCTGTTCGACCAGCTGGTCACCGTGGTCCGGACCGGACAGGGCCTGACCGCTGACGCCGTCGAACGCAGCGCCCAGATGATCCGCGAGGACGTGTCGACAAGCCCAGCGGACGTGCTGACCCAGAACGTGGTGTCCCATCGCGGGCGGACGATCCGTGCCAAGACGCTGAACCAGAAGCGTTACGTCGACGCCATCGATCGCAACACGCTCACCTTTGGGATCGGCCCCGCGGGGACCGGCAAGACCTACCTCGCCGTCGCCAAAGCCGTCCAGGCACTGCAGGCCAAGAAGGTCAACCGGATCATCCTGACCCGCCCGGCGGTCGAGGCCGGCGAGCGTCTTGGCTTCCTACCGGGCACCCTTTCGGAGAAGATCGACCCCTACCTGCGCCCGCTCTACGACGCGCTGCGCGACATGGTGGACCCCGATGCGATCACGCGGCTGATGACCTCCGGCGTCATTGAGGTGGCGCCGCTGGCCTACATGCGCGGGCGCACTCTGAATGACGCGTTCATCATCCTCGACGAGGCGCAGAACACGACGCCGGAGCAGATGAAGATGTTCCTGACGCGACTCGGCTTCAACTCCCGCATCGTGGTCACCGGCGACGTCACCCAGGTCGACCTGCCGCGCGGCAGCGCCAGCGGGCTGATCACCGTGACCCGGATCCTGCAGGACCTACCCGACGTTGCCATCACCACCCTCACCGCCGTGGACGTGGTGCGCCACAAGCTGGTTGGCCGCATTGTCGACGCCTACGAACGCTGGGACGCCCAGGACCACCGGTGACCCAGACCACACGTGAGCAGGGACACCGGGTGAGCGGGAGCGCCGCGGCGTGAGCATCGACGTTGCCAACGAGTCAGGCGTGCCCACCGACGCGGAGGCCCTCTCCCACCTGGCCCGGTTCGCGCTGGACCGGATGCGGATCCACCCCGCCGCGGAACTGTCCCTGCTGCTCGTCGATTCCGACGCGATGGCCGTGCTGCACGAACGCTGGATGGGCGAGCCGGGGCCTACCGATGTGCTCAGTTTCGAGATGGACGAGCTGCGGCCCGGTTCCGAGGACGAGCAGCCGCAACCCGGACTGCTCGGCGACATCGTCATCTGTCCCCAGGTCGCCGCCGATCAGGCGCGGACCGCCGGTCACAGCCTGGCCGACGAGCTGGCGCTGCTGACCGTCCACGGCGTGCTGCACCTGCTCGGGTTCGATCACGCCGAGCCCACCGACCACGAGCGCATGTTCGCCCTGCAGGCCCGGCTGCTGGCCGAGTGGACCGGGGTCCGGTCCGGGCAGCCACCACTGGCCCGCCCGGCGGCGCCGCCCAGCGCGGTCGACCGCCTCGTCAACCCGTGACCCGCCACCCGTGACCCGACTCGATTCGACCAGCAGCCCGCCATGACCATCGCCGCCATCGTCGCGATCGTCGCCCTGATCGCCACCGCCGCGCTGCTGGCAGCCACCGAGGCGGCGACCTCGACGATCAGCCGGTCGCGGGCGGAGTCGCTGCAGCGGATGGGACGTCGCCATGCCGCCCGGCTGCTGCGGGTGGTCGACGAGCCGGCCCGGTTCCTGGCCACCGCCACCTTCGTCCGCCTGGTTGCCGAGACCACCGCGATCGTCGTGCTCGCCGAGGAGTTGCGGTCCGCGTTCGGCTCGCTGTGGCTCTCGCTGCTGGTCCCGGCGGTGGTCATGTCGGTCGTGCTCTACATCCTGGTCGGGGTGGGCCCGCGAACCCTCGGTGTTCAGCACGCCGAAACCGTCGCCCTGGCCGGGGCCGGACCGCTGCTGGCCCTGGAGGCCCTGCTCGGTCCCGTCCCGGGGCTGCTGATTCTCGCCGGCAACGCCATCACACCGGGTAAGGGGTTCCGGCACGGACCGTTCGCCACCGAGGCGCGGTTACGGGAACTGGTCGACCTCGCCGAGGAGGACGCGGCCATCGAGTCCGACGAGCGGGCGATGATCCACCGCGTCTTCGACCTGGGCGACACCAGCGTCCGCGAGGTGATGGTCCCGCGTACCGACATCGTCTTCGTGGACTCCGACGCAAGCCTGTACCGGGTGGAGTCGGTGGCCCTGCGCAGCGGCTTCTCCCGCATCCCGGTGCTGGGCGAGGGGTTCGACGACGTGGTGGGGATCTGCTACCTCAAGGACATCACCCGGCGGATCTTCGACGACCCCGCGGCACGGGACCTGCCGGTGTCGGCGGCGATGCGGGACGCCAGCTTCGTCCCCGACTCCAAACCCGCCGACGACCTGTTGCGCGAGATGCAGGCCCGGCGGACCCATATGTCGATCGTGGTCGACGAGTACGGCGGGACGGCGGGGCTGGTCACCATCGAGGACGTGCTGGAGGAGATAGTCGGGGAGATCACCGACGAGTACGACACCGCGGTCGCCGAGCCGGTCCACCTGCCCGACGGCTCAGTCCGCGTGCCGGCCCGGATGAGCATCGACGACCTGGGTGAGCTGGTGGGAACCCCGTTGACCGACGACGACGTCGACACCGTCGGCGGCCTGTTGAGCAAGGGGCTCGGCGTGGTGCCGATCGCCGGGGCCACCACGCAGATCCACGGGCTGACGCTGATCGCGGATTCGACCGGCGGGCGACGGAACCGGATCGGATCGGTGGTCGTGCGTCCGACGCAGCAGCCGGACGAGTCGGCCCAGGTGCCCGCCGGGGCCAGGTCGCCCGCTTCGGGCTGAGCGCCGACGCCAGCTCGGCCGCTTCGGGCTGAGCGCCGACGCCAGCTCGGCCGCTTCGGGCTGAGCGCCGACGCCAGCCGGGACGGTCAGGCGCGATCGAGCAGCCCGGACAGCGCGGCGACCAGGTTCGGGCCGCTGGTGGGCTTGGCCAGCACCGCGATCCGCGGGTCCTCGGGGACCTCGCCCGGGTGCGGAACGATCCCGGTGACCAGCAACACCCCGACCCGGTGATGGCCTGCCAGGACCCGAGCGGCCAGCTCCGTCCCGGACATGCCCGGCATCCGGACATCGGATACGACCGCACCGATCCCCGGGTCGGCGTCCAACAGCTGCAGCGCCTGCTGCGCGCTGTCGACGGCAATCGCGTCGAAGCCCGCTGCGGCCAGCACCCGCACGTAGCCCTCGCGCAACTGAGCTCCGTCGTCGACGACCAGCACCCGCCGCCGGCCCACGGCAGGTTGCCCGGCCGGCAGCCGGGCCCGGACCGTCGTCCCGCCTCTCGGCCCGGACCCGATGTACAGCTGCCCACCGACGGCGGCGATCACTCCGGCCGCGGCCGCCAGGCCCAGCCCGGCCCCGCTCCCGTCCGGTCCTTCGGCGAACGGTTGCCCGGCGTGCTCCAGCGCCGAAGGGTCCATCCCGGGCCCGGTGTCCTCGATCGCCAGCTCCACCGCCTCCCCGACCGGGCGCACAGCCACCTGCACCTCGCACCGGTCCCGGCCGGCGACCGATGTCAGTGCGTTGGCGACCAGGTGAGCGACGGCCCGGGCGAGCTGGTCCGGGTCGGCCCAGACCGGCGGCACCGGCTCGATGTCCACCGTTACCCGGACGCCCCCGAGCACCGCGTCGCCGGAGGGCGCGGCCAGTTCCGGAAGCTCGGCGACCAGTCGGGCCAGGTCCACCGGTCGGGCCGGCCCGCCCGACCGACCGGCGAACTGCAGCAGCGACTGGGTCAGGGCGCTGCCACGGGCCACCGCGTCGAGGATCGCGCGGGCATCCGCACCGATCTGCCCCGGCCTGCCACCACCGGTCCCGGCGTCCGCCCGGATCATGTCTGCCCGCATCGCCACCGCGGTGAGCACGTTGTTGACCACGTGGGCGACCCCCGCCGCCAGAGACTGCTGGCGGGGATCCGGCAGGACCGGTTCCGCTACCCCGACCGGTTCAGCCGGCACGGGCCGTCCGGTCGCCGTGACCCGCGGCCTGCCCCGGATCCAACAGGTACCCGACGCCGCGCACGGTACGCAGCAGCGGGGTCTCGAACGGGCGGTCGAGCTTGACCCGGACGCTACGCACCAACACATCGAGGGTATTGGCGTCCGGTTCGGCCGCGAAATCCCACAGCGTGTCGAAGATCTCGTGCCGGGTGACGGTCGAGCCGGCATTGCGGGCGAGCAGGTGGACGAACTCGAACTCACGGGCGGCCAGTGGGATCGTGACCCCGTCGCGGGTGACCGAGCGTGAGCCGGGGTTGACGGTGAGGGTCCCGACGGTCAATGTCGGCTTCAGTGCCGCGCGCGGACGCCGCCACAGCGCCCGCAGTCGCGCAAACAGCTCCGCGGAGCTGAACGGCTTGGGCAGGAAGTCGTCCGCGCCGGAGTCCAGCCCCTGTACCCGGCTGGCCACGTCGCTGCGCGAGGTGAGGATCAGCAGGGGGGTCATGTTCCCCTCCGCGCGCAGTTCCCGGCACAGGTCGATACCGTCTCCGCCGGGCAGGTTGATGTCGACGACGAGCGCGTCGAAGGGGACCTCCCCGGCCAGCCATCGCGCCTCCACCACGTTCGCGGCCACGTCGACCGCCCAGCCCTGGCGCTTCATCGTTGCGGTCAGCGCGTCGGACACGAGCGTTTCGTCCTCGACGATGAGCACCCTCATGGTCGCCTCGGCGGTCGTCGACGGTGCGGCCGGACAATGCTCCCGCTCAGGTCGGCGTAACGCTCAGCTGACTTCATATTGCGCACAGTAATCGCATCGGCCATCCAAAGCGCCGGCCCGCGACGCCCGCCACGTCCGCGCGCGGTTCCGCAGCTCAGGTTGCGCACAGGCACGCCCGGCGACTCTGTAATGGCCTGTGGGTGCGCCGCAGGTGGCTCTATACCAAGGAGGATCCGTGCGGGCAGCCGTGATTGTCGACGACCGTACCGACCGCCGCACCCGCCGCCCGACCACGACGGTGGACCCGCGCTCGACCGTCGACCGGCCCGTCGACCTCGTCGTCGCACTGGCCCGGCTGGCGGCCGGCACTGCCGAGCTGCCGGGCCCGCAGGGGTTCGCCGTCGACGTTGTCGGGTGGACCGCGGCCGCACGGGGGGACGCGCCGGCGCTGGCCACGGCCGACCTGGTCCACGTCATCCCCGGTGCCGGCTTCCACCCGAACGGACTGGACGAGCTGCTGGCAGCGATCCCGGTGGGTCCGCCACTGCTGGTCTCGGTCCCGGACCGGCCGCCGATGCCGCGCTTCGCCGGCCGCGCCCGCTCGCCGTCGCGCCGCTGGTCCGACCGGCTGCCACGCCCGGCAGTCGAGCCGGGCGCCGACCGTCGCAGCGTTCACGCGCTGACCACCGAAGCGCTGCAACTGTCCTACCTGGAGGCGGCCGTCGGGTCGGCCCGGCTGGTCTCCGCCCACCGCATCGGCCCCGGCTATGACCCGCCGGCCCTGGCGCCGGCCTACGACGTGTCCGGTCCGGTGGTTCTGGCAGTCACGGCGCTGCGCGAGGCCGCCGAGGCCGTGGAGATCCTGCGGGCCGTCGAGGCGATCGCCCGCGCCGGGCAGTGCCCGCTGGTCGTCATCGTCGGCGTCGGCGGTGACCAGTCGGCGGCTGCCCGGGCCGCCACTTTCGCCGAGGCCTCCGGCGCCCGGGTGCGGCTGCTCGGGCGGGCCGGGGCCCGGGAGATCGCCCGGTGGCGGGCGACCGCGACGGTCGCTGTCACCACCGACCGCGATCCGGGATCCCCCGGTGACCTGGCCGGGCTGCTGATGGCGGGGCTGCCAGTGGCCGCCGTACGCAACCGCGCGAACAAGGCCGTGGCCGCCAGCTCCACGCTCTCCCCGGCGTGGTACGACGCGGGGGCGTCCGCCGAGCTGGCTGAGGTCCTGACCGCTCTGCTGGCGGCTGCGCACGCGGCGGGCCGGGCAGGTCCGGCAATTTCGGGGCTGCCCAGCGGGCCCCGGGGGCTGGTCGTCGAAATCGGCGAAGTGGTCCCGCCGGAGGGCGCGCCGACCGGTCGCGGGCCGGACCGGCACTGCCTACCCACCTGGGAGGAGACGGCCGAGGACGTGCTGGCCCTTTATCGCGAGATCAGCACCGGCCCGGCGAGCGAACCAGTGCCGCTCGGATTGGCCGCAGCGGCACACCGGGCTCACTGACCCGGGCCTGCTGAACCGCGCCCGGTCCTCCGCCCGCCAGGCCCGGTGAGCCGCGCCCGATCCTCCGGCCGCGTCCGCCCGCCGGACACCTGCTGGCGAGTGACCGATACTGCTGCGGGTGGCAGCACCGGGGTTCCGCAGCGGGTTCGTCTGTTTCGTCGGTCGGCCCAATGCCGGCAAGTCGACGCTGACCAACGCCCTGGTCGGACAGAAGATCGCGATCACCTCCGACCGGCCACAGACCACCCGGCACACCGTTCGCGGCATCGTGCACCGCCCCGACGGCCAGCTGGTGGTCGTGGACACCCCGGGCCTGCACCGGCCCCGGACCCTGCTGGGCGCGCGGCTGAACGACCTGGTGGCCGGAACGCTGCCCGAGGTCGACGTGGTGGGACTGTGTCTGCCCGCCCCGGATCGCATCGGGCCCGGCGACCGGTGGATCGCCACCCAGCTGGCCGCGCTGCCCGACGGGGTCGCCCGGGTGGCGGTCGTGACCAAGACTGATCTGGCGGCCCCGGGTCGCATCGTGGAGCAGCTTGCCGGCGCCGTGTCGCTGGCCGACCAGCTGGGCTTCGCCTTCGACGAGGTGGTCCCGGTCTCGGCGGTCTCCGGGGAGCAGGTCTCCCTGCTGGCCGACCTCCTGATGGCCCTGCTGCCCGAGGGGCCGGCGCTCTACCCGGAGGGTGAGCGCACCGACACCCCGCAGGCGCTGGCCGTGGCCGAACTGGTCCGCGAAGCCGCGTTGGCCGGGGCCCGCGAGGAGCTGCCCCACTCGATCGCGGTGGTCGTGGAGGAGATGGTGCCGCGCGCGGACCGGGACGCCGAGCATCCCCTGCTGGACGTGCGGTGCACCCTCTACGTCGAACGGGACAGTCAGAAGGGCATCGTGATCGGGCACGGCGGCGCCCGGTTGGCGGAGACCGGTACCCGCGCCCGGGCCGGCATCGAGGCCCTGCTGGGCACCCGGGTGCACCTGGACCTGCACGTGAAGGTGGCAGCGGACTGGCAGCGGGACCCCCGGGCGCTGAACCGGCTGGGGTTCTGACCGTCCATCCGGCTGGGTGAACTGCCCGGACAGGTTGGTCAAACCGGTGATGGGCGGAGTCACCTTGACGCATACCCTGCCCGGTGTGAGCGCGCGGACCACGACCAACCCCGCCGGCACCGACCGGTGGGTGTGCGCTCGGCTCGGTCATCGCCACCGCCGACCAGTCCACCGGAAAGGTCCAGCGCCGCTACACCTACGACGCGTACGGGACACCACGTGAGCGAGACGCGCAAGAGTATGGCCCTTCTCGCCGTCATACTCTCATTCGCACTTATGGGTACGGGTATGGGCTTTGTGCCTCTCGGGAGAACTGCCGGCCTGTTCGCTGTGTTGATCCCGGCCGGGCTAGCTTTCGCAACGTCCATCTTCCTGGCCATCAGATTGGTCAGTGGGCACGCCTATGGACCTAAACGACGGCGCAACCAACCAGGCAGTTGACCCGGCGACTATGACGTTGGTACCGGGTGAGCCGGAACAGGCTTCGACGTCTGAAGCCACTCACGAGTGTGATGGATAAGGTGCATATGCATGACAGCACCATCTCACCGCGCGCGACAGGCCGCGCCGGCGAGGATGAAGATGGCAGCCTGACCGGCTTCGACTTCGAGTTCACCTATAGCAAGGCGCAGGAGCCGATCGTCGAGATGTGCCTCGATGCCGCCCGGACGCGAGCCACCGTTCGCGTACGAATGTGTGGACTACCCGCCAGTTCACGCGCGGCTCCGCACGACCGAGGCGGTCCTCGTCGCCTGGAGCTTCCAGGAGGTCGCGCCGGAGGTACTGCTCGAGGAGCTGCACACCGCCTGCGAGCGGGTTCTTAAGGAGAGGGTTAATCAGCGGGCCAAGCGGCTCTCGTTCGCCAAATTCGTGCCCGTGGCGGGGGCCACGGGCGTCTTCCGCCAGCTTGCGGACGATCCACCGGGACCAGACACCGATCACGGCGGCGCAGTAGAACTAACGTTCTCCCGGGTGAAGAACGCCGAGGCCCGCTTGAGATCTCGACCTCCATCTCCAGGACCCGGTTGCGGCGGCGCAGCTCGACCAGCTCCGTCCGCTCGTCCCGGGTCGCACCAGCTGCCCGGCCGATCTCGACGTCATCGGCCTTCATCCACCGGCGCAGACTTGACGCCACGACCCCGAGATCCCCAGCGATCGGATACTCCCGGACCGGGCCAGCTCGACCGCCCCACGGCGGAACTCCGCAGGCTTGGCAGCAGGTATCAGCAGGCACCTCTCCAAGACGATCATCGCCTCAGACAAGGTGTCCGGAGAACCGGGTCGAGCTCCCTTGGTCCTCACACGTTGTGAGACTTCAGGGCTACGTCAGCCGAAGCCGACGAGCGTGCCGTCACCCACGCCCACCGTTCGAGACGAAGAGCCGGGAATGATCCGCGCTTCCACGCAGCGCACGAAGAAGCCGCAGCGCGAGGAAGGTTGGCGAGCGTACAGTGCGTAAGCATTGCGTGCGGGCCGTCGGACCGTCGGGGCGGAGGAAGAGCGTGACCGACACCATGGACTTGGCGGCCACGCCGCCGATCACGCTGCGTGGACGGTCTTCGGCGGAGACACGCAGCGCAGTCTTGGACCTCATCCGAGCGAGCGGGAAGATCAGCCGCGTCGATCTAGCTCGTCGGTCGGCTTTGACCGAAGCGACGATCTCCAAGATCGCAAAGCAGCTGCTCGCGGCGGGGCTCGTCGTCCACGCCGGCTACGCCGAATCGACGGGCGGGAAGCGGCCCGCCCTCCTCAAGCTGACCGACAGTGGGCTCTATGCGTTGGGGCTGACGCTGGACTTCCACCGGTCGACGATCGTGCTCTGCGGTCCGGACGGCACGGAGCTCGCCCGCACCACCACAGGCGGCACCGGCGTCGATGATCCGCCGGTCGTGCTCGACCGACTGGCCGCAGACATCGACGGGCTGATGACCAGGGAGACCGTCGAGCGATCCGCCGTCATCGGGCTCGGTGTCGCGTCCGCGGGTCGGCGTGGGTTCCCGCAGGGTTGGAACGTCGACGCGTCGTTCTTCGATGTCTGGGAGCCCTACTCCGTCGAAGACGAACTGGCTTTGCGGACGGGGCTCGCTGTGATCCGCGACAACGATGCTAACTGCGCGGCGCTCGGCGAGTTCTGGATGAGCCAGGAGCCGCACCGAGACTTCGTGGCGGTCTACATGTCGCACGGCATCGGTGCCGGCATTGTGATTAACGGTGCCATCTACCGCGGCGTCTCCGGCAACGCCGGTGAGATCGGACACATGGTCGCCGTTCCGAACGGCGCGCTGTGCTGGTGCGGCTCCCACGGCTGCCTCGAGACCGTGGCCAGCCCGCGAGCGATGGTCCATCAGGTGCTGGCAGATCCTTTGTTGCGCGCCGCAGTCGGCGTGGACCAGAAGACCCCGATCGCCGAGATCTTCCGGCGCCTCACGTCTGGCGACGCAAACGGTGATGACGGCGTCCGACGCGTACTCGAGACCGCTGCCGGCTACTTCGCATCCGCGATCGGCGATCTCGTGAACACGCTCGACCTAGATCTCGTCGTGCTCGCCGGGCCAGGGTTCGCCGGTCTGGAAGAGCTATTCCTACGGGCGACGCAGGACCGGGTGAACAGCACGGGCTTCATGCGTGAGCTCCACCCGACCACGGTGCGACTGACGTCCGTCGGCTCCGAGACCGCGGCCTTCGGTGCGGCGTCCGTGGTCCTGCAGCGGCATCTGACCCCGCACCGGACCGCACCCGTCGCCTGACGTTCGGTCGACCTGACCGCACTGATCGTCCGCGTCCGCTTGGAGTGGTGCCCTCCGCGGTCTCGGCACAAGGCGCGATACTCTCCGCCACTTTCTTTCGTAACTATTGCTTTGTTGCTCGAGCCGGGCTACGCTCCTCGCCACACAGCCGCGTGGACGTGGCCTGAGGGTCTGGTCCACCTGACGGAGGGAAGACGATGCAGTTTCCTCGGCAAGTTCGGCGTGCCGCTCTGGCGGCCGTCGCGGGCGGCGCACTGATTGCCGCCACCCTCACCGGGTGCTCGGGGCAGACCGCCTCGGGGGGCGGCGGGTCGGCCACCACGGGAAACCTCACCTGGTGGAGCTGGACGCCCGACAATGACCTCGCGGCTCGCGAGATCGCGGCCTTCAACAAGGACTACCCGAAGATCAAGGTCACCTACAAGAAGGTGCCGATCGACAACTACGCCGCCGTACTGCGGCCAGCCCTCGCCTCCGATAGCGGGCCCGACGTGTTTACGGTGAACGCGAGCGGTTCGTTCTCCGGCCAGACGTTCGCCCCCTACGCCTATGACCTCACCGCCGACATCAAGAAGCTGCTCGGGACCGACTGGAAGTCGAAGATCGCTCCCATCGGCGTCAAGGCCTTCACCGTCAAAGGACGGCTCGTCGCCGCCGAGTGGGCGAAGGTCGGTGCCGGGAACATGTGGATCAACAAGGAGACCTTCGATAAGTACCACGTGAAGGTACCCACCAATCTCACCGAGTGGCAGCAGGCGTGCGACACCTTCCGATCGCACGGACTCGGCTGCTTCCGCGAGGGGATGGCCGGCACCTCGGGCTTCGTGATCGACACGCTTCACTCGATCATGGACAGCGTCCAGCCGGGCCTGTGGACCGACCTGCTGGCCGGCAAGGCCAAGTGGAGCGACTCAGGGGTCGTGCAGTCGCTGCAGATCTTGCAAAACCTCACCAAGTCCAACATTCTCGACCCCGGCGCCCTCGGCATCCAGCAGTACCCCGACGTCAACAACGCTTTCCTAACCGGCAAGGTTCCGATGGTCCAGATGGGCACGTGGTACCAGCAGTACGCATCGGTGAAGAGCCTGACCGCGGCGCTGCAGGGTGCCGGCGTGTCCGGGAACACAAAGAAGGTCACGATCTACCCGATCCCCTTCCCTGACGTCGCGGGCAAGGGCAATCCGCCCACGCTGTTCACGGACCCGGACGCCGGGCAGGCGGTCAACGCGAAGTCCAAGCAGCGGAACGCCGCGGTCACCTTCGCCCTGTGGCTCGGCAACACGAAGAACGGTCAGCAAGTCGTCGCGAACAACCTCGACGAGTTCCCGACGTTGAACGGCATCGGGGTGCAGTGGGACAAGGTTACGTTGGTCAACCCCAGCGTGCAGAAACCTGCGCTTCAGGGCCTCACGAAGCAACTCAGCGCGGCTATCGAGGTGCGCTCCTATGGTATCAGCGCGCAGCTCAGCGCGGCGATCGTCCAGGCGTGCCAGCAGGTGACGAGCGGTAAGTCGCCGGCGAACGCGGTATCCGCCGTCCAGTCCGCCGCCGGAAGCGCCAAGTGATCGTCGGCTCGAACGGAAGTCGAGAATGACCACGATCACCCACGGACCCGGCGCGACCGACAGGTCGTCGCGCCGGCGCTTGTACCGCCCGCCCGGCCTCCCCTGGGTCCTCCCGGCCCTGGTGGTGTCGGTCGGATTGCTCTACTACTGCATCTTCTACACGGCCTACATCTCGACCCTCGACTGGGACGGGACCAGTCCGCTTAAGCAGGGCGTCGGCGCGGCAAACTACCTGAAGCTGCTGCATGACCCGGTGTTCTGGGGTTCGCTCCGGCACACCCTGATCTTCTTCGTCGTGTCGTTGACGGGGCAGGTGGTGCTGGGCATCGTCTTCGCGTGCCTCCTGCACTCCAGGCTCTACCTGAAGACCGTCTACAAGGTGCTCATCTTCATTCCGGCCGTGCTCGCGACCGCCACGGTGGCCCCGGTCTTCCGGAAGATCTACGCGTCAGACGGCACGCTGAACGCCGTGCTCCACGCCGTCGGCCTCGGCGGCCTGGCGCAGACGTGGCTGGCGAACAGCACGACTGCGCTGCTCATCGTGATTTCGGTGCAGATCTGGCAGTCGACCGGCGTGGTTTTCGTCCTCTACTACGCGGCCATCGGCCAGATCGAGCCGGACGTCATCGAAGCCGCACGGCTCGACGGCGCCGGCGACCTCCGGATCATCCTCTCGATCGTCTGGCCCGGGGTCCGAGGGACGACGATCGCGATCGCGATCCTCACCGCGATCGGTTCGCTGAAGACCTTCGACATCCCGTTCCTGATCACCTCGGGCGGGCCGACCTACGGAACCGAGTTCCTCGGGACCCAGATCTACCGTGTCAGCATCTCGTTCGCGCAAGTGGGTTACGGCGCGGCGCTGTCGATGGCACTCCTGGTCCTCGCGCTGGTTGCTGCCGTGATTATCAACGTGGGCGGACGACGGAGGAGTGCTCCACATGTTTGAGACGCGACGGCTCCGGACCCGCATCCTGCTGCAGATCCTGTTGACGGCGCTGGTCATCCCGTTCATATTCCCGCTCGTCGCGATGGTGCAGGGGTCGCTCGCCGGGGCAGGCTGGGGCAACTACGGCACGGTGCTGTCGCTCCCGCTCCTGCCCGGGTTCTTCATCAACAGCGCGATCATCTCGGCGTCGGTGATCGTCATTGTGCTGATCTGTACGATGACGGCAGCCTTCGGCTTCTCGAAGCTGCATATCGCAGGCAAGGAGTTCTATTTCTGGCTGCTGCTCGCGGCGCTCACCTTGCCCGGGGTCGTACTGATCGCGCCGTTGTTCGCCACGGTCACCCAGGTTGGCGCGTACAACACGCTGTGGGCGGTGATCCTCCCTGTCGCCGCCCTGCAGATCCCGTTCACGACACTGTTCGCCCGCAACTTCGTGGACGGGATCCCCAACGAGCTCGTCGAGGCCGCCAGGGTGGACGGTGCGAGCACGGTCCGGACCGTCTGGTACGTCCTGCTCCCGCTCACCAGGCCGATCATGGCCGCGATCATCGTGCTCGTGTTCATCAACTCGTGGAATGAATTCCTGCTCGCGCTCCTGTTCCTGCAGACTCCGAATCACCAGACAATCACGCTCGTGCCGCAGTACTTCGTCGGCCAGTACAACAACGACCAGACGAAAGTGCTAGCAGCGGCCGTGCTCACGGGCTTACCGGTCGTGATCGCCTACATCAGCCTCCAGCGCTTCTTCGAGCGCGGGCTCGCGGCCAGCGCGCTCAAGTAAACCGCCGAGCCCGGCTCCACCGCCCTACGAGAGGTCACCCATGCCCCACGTCCGCGTCGACCTACACAAGGTCCACCAGTCCAGGCTTCCTGAGTACAGCAACGCCATCCTCGCCGGAATGGTCCGCGGTCTCGAGATGCCGGAGTACGACCTATTCCAAACTTTCCGGACCCATGAGACCGGCGAGCTCTACTACACGAAGACGTTTCCGAATGTGGACCGCGACGAGATTATCTTTATTGAACTGGTCGGGCAGGTCGGGTACACCAACGAGCAGAAGCAAGCCGGTATGAGCGCCATCGCCGACGAGATGGAGGCGATCGGCGTGAAGCGCGACAACATGATGTTCGTCTTCCTCGAGGTGCACGGCTCTGCCTGGTACCCCCTCGCGTCGCGCGGCTAGTATTATTCGACAGAGAGAAAGGAAGCACTCCAATGCCAGGGTTCCGCACGCTCAAGCGCCGCCAGTCGGCACGCATCCACGTCCACGACGCGCTGACTGGGGAGGACACCGTCGTGTACGAGAGCCGCGACGTGCTCTTCGAAGCGCCCAACTGGGCCGTCTCCGGCGACGCGCTGCTGCTGAACGGCGACGGCGTGCTTTGGTCGCTCGCCTCTGTGCCGCTCGCCGAGCCGGTGCGGATCGAGCATGAGTCGCTGCCCGAGATCAACAACGATCACGTGCTCGATCCCGACGGAGAACACATCTACCTATCGGCCACGGACGGCCATATCTACCAGGCGCCGGTCGCCGGCGGTGCCGCGTCACGCGTGACCGCAGACGAGGGCGTGTGGCATTTCCTGCACGGCGTCTCGCCGGACGGCTCGCGCCTCGCCTACGTGCGGATGGCATCGTTCGAAAAGCCCGGCCGGCTCGCCGTGATCCCCACCGGAGGCGGCGAGACGACGCTCGTCGACACGGGCGAAGGTCACATTGATGGCCCGGAGTGGTCCCCAGACGGCAGCTGGCTCTACTTCAACACCGAGCGCTGGGCGAGCGAACCGGGGCAGGCGCAGCTCGCTCGCGTCCCCGACGGCGGAGGCGAGGTCGAGCGACTCATCACCAGCGGCACCGTGGACTGGTTCCCGCACCTGTCGCCCGACGGCGCGAGCTTGGTGTACCTGGAGTTCCCCGCCGGAACCGAGGGGCATCCGCCAGACCAGGACGTCGCGCTCGTCGTAATCGACCCGACCGACTGGACCACCCCGCGCGAACGGTTCCGGTTGCTGGGCGGTCAGGGAACGATCAACGTGAACAGCTGGGCACCCGACTCCCGCCGGTTCGCTTACGTGTCCTATCCGATCGAGAGCCAAGCGGTGCTTGAGCGCGACAGCGCGAACCTGCCCGTCCTGTAGATCAGCGCCTCCTGCATCCGACCCTGCGCCGAGACCCGAGATGCACGTCACGGTGTGAACTGCGGCGCGGCTCGAACACAACTCCGATGGCGGATGCGGAACGGCACGCCACGGGCAAAGACGGGCAGATGTGGAATCGATCTACAAGACGTCGGCGTCGCGCCTTGGGTAGACGACGGGGCCTGCTCGTGCCGAGCCGGTCCTGGACGTGGCCGCCACCGTCCTGGCTCACGTCATCGGCGTGGAAACGCGATCTTCGGCAGCATCCGAGAAGCGGTCACGCAACAGAGTGCGCAGCGCATCGGGGGCCGTGCGGCGGACTCTCACTCTGCTTCTCGGGCAGGGAGCCGAAGCGGGTGTCCGCCGACCCGGCGCTCACCCCTGGACGATGCTTCGCCTACCGACGCCGGCATCTCGCGTGATGCCGCGGCCGGCCAAGGCAGTGGGGGATCCCACAAAATGATGGATAAGGAGCGTTACGCGTCTAGGAACGGTCGTCTGTAAGCGACTCACGAGAATTGGCGGCTGATACGTCGATCCGATGGCCGATCGTCCGGCCTTCTCAACGCTGGCTAAGTTGACCCGTCCCGCCTCTTGTCTTTGCGGTCCTGGTCGCTGTCGGGCGGTCTGCGCGGGTGGGCCGCACGCAGAGCGAGCAGGCGGGGTCAGACATCCCATGGTCTTGGGTGTCAAGCTGCGGCGGTCAGTGGGGGGTGTTCGGCGGTGGGCCAGGCGGTGGTCTCGGTGTAGGGGGTGTTGGTTTTGAGGCAGCCGTGCAGGATGCCGACGAGGCGGTTGCCGAGCTGGCGTAGGGCGGCGTGGTGGCCGGTGCCGCGGGCGCGGAGGCGGTCGTAGTAGGCGCGGGCTCCGGGTGAGCTGGTCAGGGCGCAGAAGGCCCATTGGTGGTCGGCGTCGCCGAGGCGGCGGTTGCGGGCGTACCGGGCCAGCACGAGGGTCCGTTTCCCCGAGGCGCGGGTGATCGGGGAGGTGCCGGCGTAGTTCTTGCGGGCGCGGGCGTCGGCGTAGCGGGTGGGGTCGTCCCCGAACTCGGCGAGGACCCGGGCCGCGAGGACCGGGCCCAGTCCCGGCTGGCTGAGGTAGGTCTCAGCGGCCGGGTGCTGGCCAAAACCCTCGGCCACCACCGCCTGCAGCTCCGCGATCTGGGCGCTGAGCGCGGCGATCAGTCGGGCCTGGGCGACGACGATGGCGGCGTAGGCGCGCTGGACCGGCTCGGGTTGGCGCAGCTCCGGGGCCCGCAGCACCGTCTGGATCTTCTCGGCCTTGGCGTCGACATCACGGCGCCGGCCGCGGTTGAGGGCAGCGGTGATCGCCGGGCGGGACAGCCACCCGGCCCGGTCCGGGTCCGGGGCCCGGCCCAGCAGCTCCAGCGCGTCGGGGTCGGTCAGGTCCAGCCCGGCCGCGGTGAACGCGGCCAACGCGGCGGGGAAGAACTCCCGCAGCGCGCTGCGCAGGCGCAGCAGCTGCCGGGTCCGGTCCCAGATCAGACTCTGATGGGTCCGGGCAACCAGCTTCAGCCCCTCCACCCCGGGGGTGTCCCCGGCGACCCGGCGGTGATGGGCCCGGTCCAGCCGGACGATCTCGGCGAGCACGTGCGCGTCCCCGGCATCGGACTTCGCCCCGGAGGTGGAGTGCCGCTCCCGGTAGCGGGCCGCCGACATCGGGTTGATCGCGAACACCTGGTAGCCGGCCGCGACCAGCGCCGCAACCCAGCTGCCCCGGTCGGTCTCGATCCCGACCACCACCTGCCCGGCGACCTGCCCGGTGTCCGGGTCGACCGCCTCCTCACCCAGATGTTCCGCGATCAGCTCGTGCAACCGGGTGATCCCGGTGATCCCCTCCGGCACCCGCGCCCGGGCCAACCGCCGACCCGTCTCATCCACCACCTCGATGTCGTGGTGGTCCTCTGCCCAGTCATCCCCGACGAACAACACCCTGACCTCTTCTCCCTGCGCGGACACCGATCGGCAGCGAAAGAGGAGACCCGTCAGCGACCTAATGGTCAAGTGCTCACCGCCACACCGAGCGAACCCGAGCGCGGACGGGGCACGTCATCCCATCAGCGATCACGTCTCCCCACGGCCGACAGGGCGCACGATCTGACCAAAGGACTCAACGTCCAGGCGGTGGGAGTGCTGACCCTGCCGGTCGCTACCGGCACCGAGCCTGCACCCGCAGGGCCGACCCGGTGAGCCCCATTAGGTGGTGGGCGGAAACACCTCGACCAGGCGCGAGAGGAGTCCCACGAGGGCGGTGTACTCCTGCTCCGGGAGCGCGGCGGAGACCTGCTGCCGCACGCCGTCGACCAAGGGGGCCAAAGCCTGCTGCTTCTCCTCACCCGCCGGGGTGAGCCGGACGAGCTCTGCAGATTCCTCGATCCACCCCCGTGCGCTCATCCGATCGATGATCTCCTCGATCGCGGCCGGCGGTTCGAACGACGCCAAGGTGCTGACGAGACCGGAGCGGGGTGTCGGTCCCCGCCTCAGCGAGGCGAGCACCTGCCACCCTCGACGGTCCACGTCCGTGTCGGCGAGGGCGAGGTCGAAGGCGGCATTCAGCCGCGTATCCGCCTCCTTCAACCACCACCCGATCGGACGGATCAACGCCTGCTCCTCGTTCATGAACGGAACCACCTCGCTTGCGGGCCACTGTTCTGCATCAACACCAGCGACGGAACTCGCTGTCAGCAGACGTCGACGCCGGGGTGGCCGGTCCCAAACCGACGGGAGCGAGTGTTCAATTGTTGCTGGATTTTGAAGATTGCGCATGGTCGCGGTTGCGGGGTGGTGGGCAAGCGACCCCAGGTACCAGCCCGACGTCGGGCCAGGGGCGGCCCTGGTGCCTTGCCAAGGCGCTGAGCAGCTTTCAGTCCACCGCTGTTCCGGTGTCCGCGAGGTCCGGCACGAGCGCGGGGTGGGCAGTTCACCGGCCCCAGCACGTCCGCTGATCCTGAGCTCCTGCCCGGGCATGAGATCGTGTAGTGCCGTCGAGGACCGGTCCCGGTCGTCCTGTGCGAAACTCGGCCCGTGCAGCTCTACCCGAGGGGCGAGGTGGCTGTCGTGCTTGACTGCCTGGACCTCGACAGAGCGGCGGACTTCTGGACAGAGGTCCTCGGGTATCGCCGCAGCGGCGAGCCGTACGGGTCGTACTTCAGTCTGCTCCCCAGGTCCGGAAGCGGTCCGGAGCTGCTGTTGCAGAAGGTCGCGGACCGCAAGGCAGGCAAAAACCGACTGCACTTTGATCTTCGAACACGCGATCTGGGGCCGAGGTAAAGCGGGTCGGGCGCGCCGGGGCCGTGCGACTGACCACCGAGCCTGTCCACGAGGGCGGCTGGCCGTGGCATGTACTCGCCGACCCGGACGGGAACGAGTTCTGCGTCCTGCAACCGCCGATGGAGCACTGGTCCTGATCTGAGCGTGCCCCTTGTGCAGGTAGCCAAAGGACCAGCGGGACGACATCCCACTAATGATCCATTCACGGCGCTCAGTCGCGAGACAGTCCCAGGCCGGCCAGCGCGGCGGTCGCGGTCAGCCGGTCCGCGGCGGCGAGCAGGCCGTATGCGTCGTCATCGGGTTGGTAGTCGCTGCGGTCGGGCCGGAGTGCAGCGCCGCCAGCCTCGGACAGGAGCAGCGCTCCAGGCGCGTGATCCCAGGGCAGCGTGCGCCAGAACAGCAGGAAGTCGGCCTCGCCCTCCAGTAGCCGGGGGTACTCCACCCCCGCGCAGGTGCTGTGCGGCGTCAGGTCGCGGAACCGCCAGGCGTTGGTGTCCACGGCAGCCCTGGCATGGTCATCGAGATACCGTCGAAGCACGGCACCTCGCAGGCTTCCGAGATCGCCGTTCAGCGCGGGAGCGCGTTGCACCCGCACGCCGTCACGCCAGGTTCCAGCGCCAAGCTCCGCGACATAGATCCGGTCGTGCTGCGGCTGATGCACCACGGCAGCGACGGTGCGACCACGGACGACGAGCGCGATCATGATCGCGTGGTCCGGCGAGCCCGCCAGGAACTGCGCGGTGCCGTCGAGTGGGTCGACCAGCCAGACGGCTTCACTGGTCCGCAGGAGCCCAAGCAGCAGCGGGTCGCTGAAAGCTGCCTCTTCCCCGATGACCGGGATGCTGGGTGCCAGCGCGCGTAAGCCGTCGACGAGCAGCAGCTCGGCTTCCCGGTCGACACGGCTGACCAGCTCCCCAGGCGACTTCTCCTCCTGCTCGACCGCGAGGCCGAACAACGGCACGTGCACCTGCCCGGCGACCTCCCGGACGAGCACGCCAACCGCGGCGATGTCCGGACTGCCCGTCATCACGCGAGGCTAACGCTGGTCACTGTTGCGAGGGCAGCCCCAGATGCCAACCCGCCACCTCGACACCGGCTGCGGACCTATGCCGGCGACTGACCCGCCGGGCGCTGTGAGCCTGGTGGGCGACAACGAGGACGGCCGCCGCTTACTGCCCCGGGATTCGGGGGCCTGCCCTTCAGACCTCCCGACCGGCCACCGTTTCTGGTCACCAGGGAGCACCGCCGGTTCACCGAGTTCGCCAACACCGTCCGGCGGCACCGCTACATCGGCTTCTGCTGGCGACCGCCTGGCGTCGGCAAGACCCTGTCCGCCCGGCAGTACGCCGGCACCGACGACTGCGAGCAGTGGCAGCGCGCGCTGGGCACCGATAAGACCACCGACGCCGAACCGGCCCCCCGGCCATTGTCGTGTCCGCCCGCACGACTGTGTGGATACCGACGGTCACCGCCAGCACGGACTCGTCGACCCGCTCGTGCATACCCAGTCCGCAGCGTCCGGGCTCACCGAGCTGCTCATCGTCGATGAAGCCGACCGGGTCAAGACCACCGGCCTGGAGCAGATTCGCGACTACTACGACCGCCATCGCATGGGCGTCATCTACATCGGGTTGTCCGGCATCGAAGGGCGCCTGGTCCGCTACCCGCAGCTCTACAGCCGCATCGGGTCGCCCACGAGTACCGGCCGCTCGACCCCGACGAGCTCACCGCCATAATTACCGGCCTCGGGCACGCCGACGGGCTTCCCGCGAGGCCAGGGCATGTTGCCCCCGGGTCGAGGTGCTGCCCCGTCGCCCGGGTGACCGGCCAACGGTCGGTGCGTGAGGCGATACCGCAGCGGCGCCCATAGAGCGGCGCCAGCTCGATGCGGCAGGCAGTTGCTGTACGTCGCAGGCTGACCCAACCCCGAAACGTCCGATGCGTAGATTTGGGGGATGTCCGAGAACGCTCACGAGGTGCCCATCGCCGCCGCCCGCGACCGACTCGCCGATGTCGTGAACGAGGCCGCGTACGGCGGCCGAGTCACCTACCTGACCCGTCGGGGGAAAGCGGCTGGCCGCAATCGTGTCCCTTGACACCGCAGAAGCCGCCCAGCGGTGGGAGGACGAACAACTCGGTCGGATGGCGGACGAAGCGCTCACGGAAATGTCACGCACTGGCCAGACGCCCACGCCACTTGATGAGGTACGCGGCCCACGGTTCGCTCGTCGTGCGAAGGAGCACTGAAGTGCAGTCTGAGACCGTAGACATCGCCGGATTGGAACGGTCACGACTCGACGCGATCGTCCGTCCGGACCGGATAGTCCTTGAGGCTTTGCACCATCCCAACTTCGTGCTGTGTACCCCCGGCGGTGGTCTCTGGGATCGGACGACTTACATCGAGAGACTCTGCGATGGGAGCATCAACTACTCGTGTTTCGAGCCTCAGTCTGATATGGATGTTGAGATTTCTGGATCTCTGGCGGTGGTGCGGTACCTATCGGTCATTGATCTCCTGACGCCCACCGGTGGCGGGCATCTGGAATGCTGGCACCTGGACGTCTATGTGAAAGGCGACGACAGCGCGTGGCGCTGCAAGTGGTCGCAAGCCACCGACACACTCCAGGGCTAGCGGACGCGTTACACGGTGTAGCCGGTCGGAAGGGACAGTTCGAAGGCCCGATCCTGCGCGGTGTGCTGGAATCCCAGCGCATCGTTGATGGCGATCATGTGACGGTTCACCCGGGCGTTCCAGGTGTGGATCACCCGGGTCCCCGGGCTGTGCGCGACGAACCGGGCAAGACTGGCACGCTTCATCGCCAGTCCCAGGCCGTGCCCCCGGTGCCCGCCCAACACAATGGTGTCCCACTGGTAGGCCACCTCCGGCACCGCCCGGTTGACCGCGAGGACCGTCAGCCCGACCAACTCCCCGCTGGCCAGGTGTCGGGCGGCCGTCGTGCACATCGTGCGTCCCGTTGTCGCGGTGCGCCGGTCCGCGGCCCGGACCCGGTCGGCGTCCCAGTCCTCCGCGGTCAGGCTGGACTGCTCCTGCGGCGAATCGGTCGACATCGCCACGCCAGGGCGATCCGCTGCTCCACCAGCTCCGATGGGGTCGCGTCCACCCAGGTGAGCAGCTCGTAGCCGGCGGCGACCGGCTCCGGCTGCATCGCGGAAAGTGGCTCCGGTTGCGTCGGGCCGGCGGGCAGTCGCAGCGTGCCGCGGACCTCCAGGGCGGTTCCGACGGCACCGGCGGCCCGCGCGAACCGGGTTCCCGCCACGTCGGCGCCGTCGGAACCCACCGGCTCGACCGCGGTCAGTGACACCACGCGGCGCCTGTCGGCCCGCGCCACTCGCGCGGCATGGGCCAGCAGCGCCGAGCCGATCCCCCGGCGACGATGGTGTGGATGCACCACCAGGTTGGCCAGCACCAGCAGATGGGTGTTCTCCCGCTGCGGCAGCGAACCGGAGAGGAAGCCCACGGGCGCACCGGACGGCGGGTCGCGGACGCCGGCCAGCAGTGGCCGCGACATCGCACCCGCGACGGCGTCCGCGTGCTGCGCGGCGACGAACTCGGCCAGCGGATCCAGGGGCACGGTCGGGTTGTGCGCGGCGTAACCGGCAAGGGCAACGTCCCACCAGGGACCCAGCGAATCGACGGTGACGGTGGCCGGGTCCAGCGGGGTCACCTCAGGCACGGCGGCGAGTGAGTACGCGCGTGCCGTAGGCGACGGCACTGATGGCGAACAGCACCGCGGTCACGACCAGCCAGCGGGCCAGGTAGGGCCCGGGGGACAGTCCGGAAGCCGAGGTGAAGCTGCCATCGCCCTGCCCGATGATCTGCGGGAGGAACACCACGAGAAGCAGGGCCGATCCCAGCGCCGGGACCCGCAGATGGTTCAGCAGCCCGATCCGGTGCAGTCCCGAGCTCGCCCCGACCAGGACCCGGTCGGCGGTGGCGTAGACCGGAAACGCCACCAGGTCGTGCACGATGATCGCGGCGGCGAACCAGATGCCGATGCGCAGCCACTGGTCGGAATTGGTGGCGACCCGGAAGGCGACATAGGCCCCGAGCGCCAGGCCCACGACGATGACGGCGATATGAAGGCCGGCCAGCGCCCCGCCCCGCTTCACGCTGACTGCTCAGCTGCAGCCGCAAAGCTGATCGAGGACACCCATTTCGTCGCGTGCACGCCCGGGATGGCCGGCACAACCATCCGGGCCGGGAAGCCGTGGTCCATGCTCAGCGGCACGCCGTTGACCATCAGCGCCAGCAGCGAATCCCCGGCCCGGACCTGATCGCCGTTCAGCGTCACCCGCGAGTACGGCGAGCCCTGCTGCAGGGATCGGACCACGGCGGTCCCCGGAGCCGCCACCCCGGCGGCGCGGGCCAGATCCGCCAGCCGCACCCCGGTCCAACGCTGCACCGTGGACCACCCCTCCACGCAGGCGATGGGCACGTCGGCGGTGTGCTGGGGCATGGCCAGCAGCTGATCGCGACTGAAGCTGACCGCGGCGGCACCCCCCGGACCGGACAGCTGCAGCTGCCAGCCCGGGTCGCTGGCGGCGTCGGTGACACCCGCGGATTCGGCCGTCTTGTTCACCGGGAAGCCGGTCGGTCCGGAACCGCCGGTGCGTCCGCGCGCGGAGAACAGGGCCGTGGCACGCACCCGGTCGGAGATGCTGGCCCCGGCCGTGAGCAGGAACAGCAGCGCCGAGCCGCTGGCGACCAGGGCGAACGCGCCGCGTCGGCTCACCGTCACCGGCCCGGGAGCGACGGGGACCAGGCCGTCGGCTTCCGGATCGGGCGGGGCGGCGGGCAGCTCCGGGCGGGTGCGCGAGGGCGGGGTCCGCAGCTCCAGCGCCAGGGAACGGGTGCGCAGCGCCCGGATCATCACCGGCACCTTGAGCACGGTGTGAGTGAGGAATCCGGCGATGAAGACCCACGCGCCGTAGTAGTGCGCGGTATAGAAATCGAAACCGAACACGTAGTCGTACTGGATGTTCAGCACGCCGGTGATCATCTCGAAGAGGATGCCGCCGACCAGCATGATCAGCGAGATCCGTTCCAACAGCTGGGTCAGGCTCACCGCCGGCGGCCAGGCGAACAGCTTCGGGACCACCGACCACAACTTGGCCAGCACCAGCGGGATCAGCACGATGCCGCCGACCACGTGCGTGCCCTGGTTGAGCCGGTAAAGCCAGCTCGGCGACGCCGGCCAGCTGACGTAGGGCAGGTGCAGCCACCCGACATCACCCGGTTGCGCGTTTCCGGCGAACTGCGGCTGATAGGCCAGATAGCTGAAGAGCCCGGTGAGGATGAGCACGGGCAGCGCGAACAGCAGCACCAGCCCGAACATCGAGGTCAGCCACGGACCGCGGATCGGGCTGCGCCACGCCCGCCCGGACAGCAGCCAGCGGGTGGGCCGGCCCGGCGGCGGATGGGCTGCCAGCCACTGCAATGGACGCTGGCTGGCCCGGGTACCACCGGAGCGTTCCCGGACCGCCATCGCCGCCCCGCCTCCCGAATTCGCGCCCTGCCGGAAGCCGGCGGGTGGTCGCTTTCGACGGTACGGGGCGGGGACGACTGCGGGGTAGCCCCCGGGCAGGCTGTCAGCATCCCGTAAGAAGCTGGGGTCGAACGGTGGAGGGAGTGGGGCGTGGCACGGGTTCTGGTGACCGGGGGTGCGGGGTTCATCGGCCGCCATGTCGTGGCGGCTCTGCTGGCCGGCGGCCAGCGGGTGCGGGTGCTGGACAACCTCGACCCGGGGGTGCACCCGAATCCGCCGGTACTGCCCGAGGCGGCGGAGCTGGTCGTCGCCGATGTCCGGGACCCGGACGCCGTGCGGGCCGCGCTGGCCGACGTCGACACGGTGGTTCACCTTGCGGCGAAAGTCGGGCTGGGGGTGTCGCTGGCGGACATGACCGGCTACGCCGACACCAACGACGTCGGCACGGCCACCGTGCTGGTCGCGATGGGGCAGGCGGAGATCTCCCGGTTGGTGCTGGCCAGCTCGATGGTCGTGTACGGGGAGGGGCGCTACCGCTGCCCGGAGCACGGCACGGTGGGCCCGGGGATCCGCCGTCGCGCCGACCTGGATGCGGGCCGGTTCGAGCCGCCATGCCCGGTGTGCGGGCGCGAACTCGCCCCGGAGCTGACCGGGGAGGACGCCCCGCTGGACCCGCGCAACTCCTACGCGGTCAGCAAGCTCGCGCAGGAGGGGTACGCCGCGACCTGGGCGCATGCCACCGGTGGGACGGCCCGGGCGATGCGGTTCCACAACGTTTACGGGCCGGGGATGCCCATCGACACCCCCTATGCCGGGGTCGCCGCGGTGTTCCGGTCGATGCTGCGTGCCGGTCGCGCGCCGCAGGTCCACGAGGACGGCGGCCAGCGTCGGGACTTCGTCCATGTCCGCGACGTTGCGGCTGCCGTGGTGGCCGCGGTCGTCGCCGGATCACCGGACGTTGACCCGGTCCCCGCCCGGGACGCGGGCGCGTTTCGTGCCTACAACGTGGGCTCCGGGCGCATCACGACGGTGGGGGAGTTGGCCGCCGGGCTGGCCGAGGCGATGCGCGGGCCGGCGCCGGTGGTGACCGGGCAGTACCGGGACGGCGACGTGCGTCACATCACCGCGTCGTCGGCCAGGCTGGTCGCTGAGCTCGGCTGGGAGCCGCGGATCCCGCTCGCGGATGGCCTTTCGGGTTTCGCCGCGGATGACAGAGCGGGTTTCGCCGCGGATGACAGCGCCGGCTTCGCGGAGGATGGTTCGGCCAGGTGAGCGCCGCGGGGTAGCGGCAGCGTGATGACCAGCCGGGCGCCGGATTCGGTGTGCTCGGCCCGCAGCGTCCCGCCATGGGATTCGACCAGTGCCCGCGCGGTCGCCAACCCCAGCCCGGCACCGGTCGAGTGCGGTCCGCGAACGCCCGCGTCGAAGATCCGGTCCAGGTCGGCGTCGGCGATCCCCGGCCCGCTGTCGGTGACGCTGATCTGCGCCGCCCGCCCCGCCGGCAGCGCTGCCTGCGCCTGCCCGGACGCGGGCCGGTCGACCCGGCTCAGCCGCACGTTGACGGCGCCACCGGACGGGGTCACCGCGAGCGCGTTGGCGACCAGGTTGTCCAACGCCCGGGCCAGCGCGGCCGCGTCGCCGGTCACCTCCAGGGGGGCGTCGGCGGTCCCGGTCAGCCGGACCCCGCCGGCCTGCGCGAGGGGGCGCAGCCCGGCGAGGCAGTCCGAGACAACATCGCTGAGTGCGACCGGTCCCTGCTGGGTCGGCGAGGTTTCGGTCCGCGCCAGCGTGAGATCCAGCAGCCCGTCCACCATTCGCCCGAGCCGGTCCACGGTTGCCCGCATCCGGGCGTGATAGTCAGCCGGATCCGGGGCCACGCCGTCCTCCAACGCCTCGGCCATCGCGCGCAAACCGGCCAGCGGGGTGCGCAGGTCGTGCGAGACCGCCGCCAATGTGTCCTGCCAGGCCCGGGCCAGCGCCCGCTCGCGTGCCCGGGCCTGTTCCAGGCGCCGCCCGGCCGCCACCAGCTCGGCGTGCACGGCGCCCAGTTCCGCGCTCAACCGGGGCGCCGGGGCGCCGTCGGTCGCAGGCTCTCCGATCGCACGGCCCTCCCCGAGGGTCCGCACGGCAACCGAGAGGTGACGCTGGTCGCGTTCGAGCATCCGGGACACCAGCACGGCGCCGGCGATCACGAGAACGAACACCACGCCGACCACGATCATGGTGACCTGCAGGTCGTGGGCGGAGAGGAACATCTCCCGGGCGGTGCCCAGCACGGCCGCCAGGGTGATCACCAGCGTCAGGACCGCCAGGCTCAGCATCGCCGCCCGCACCGACCGCATCCGCAGCCGACGGGTGGCCAGCCAGCCGAGCGCGCCGACACCGCCCGCCCAGGCCCCCGCGATCCAGACGATCGTCACGACATCTGCGGCCGGCACGCTCATGGGCACCCCTTCTGCTCAGGGGGCACCGCTGGGGTCGCAGCGGTAACCCACCCCCCAGACTGTCAGCACCAGGCGGGGGTGGACCGGATCCGGCTCGACCTTCTCCCGCAGCCGGCGCACGTGCACCGTCACCGTCGACGGATCCCCGACCGACCAGCCCCACACCTGGTGCATCAGCTCGTCGCGGGTGAACGCCCGGCCCGGATGGGACAACAGAAATGCCAACAGGTCGAACTCACGGATCGTCAGCGAGAGCTCGGCCCCGCCACGGGTCACGGTGCGCGCGGCCGTGTCCACCGCCAGCGAACCGGCGAGCAGGACCGCCGCGGCCGCCGGTGCACCGGCACCCCGGTCGCTGCGCCGCAGTACCGCCCGGACCCGCAGCGTCAGCTCCCGCGGTGAGAACGGCTTGGTGACGTAGTCGTCGACACCGCTTTCCAACGCCGTGACCCGGTCCCGTTCCGACCCGAGCGCGGAGAGGACCACGACGGCGACCGGTCCGGCGTCGCGTAGTCGGCGGAACAGCGTCAACCCGTCGCCGCCGGGCAGCATCCGGTCCAACACCACCAGGTCCGGGTCGAAGCCCGCGGCCACGCTCAGCGCCTGCGCGGCGGTGCCGGCCGCGCGGACCTCGTGGCCGTCGCGGCGCAGGTACCCGACTGCCACCTCCGCGACCGTGCGGTCGTCTTCCACCACCAGGACCCGGGCCATACCTGTGGACGCTATGCCGGCGCGGGGTCCCGGGGTAGGCGAACCGGCGTCCGGGCGGGCGACGTTCGTGAATCGTCAGACCCCCGATTCAGCGGGACAGCCTCGCTACTAATAGCGTTTCCGATTGTGTGCGGTAGCGGTGTGTGGCTCGATGTGGTGCTGCCGTGTCTGGACGAGGCCGCTGCGCTGCCCACCGTGCTGGGCAACCTGCCGGCCGGGGTGCGCGCGGTGGTGGCCGACAACGGCTCGTCGGACTCCTCGGCGCGGGTGGCGCGCGAACTCGGCGCGACCGTGGTGAGCGCGACTCCACGCGGGTACGGCAGCGCCTGCGCGGCGGGATTGGACGCCGCCCGGGCCCCGGTCGTGGCGTTTGCCGACTGTGACGCCTCGGTGGACCTGGCCGACGTCGCCGCCCTGGCGACCGCGGTCCGGGACGGCGACGTGGACCTGGTGACCACCCGGCGGCGGATCGTCGGGGGCGCCGGGGACGCGGGTTGGCCGCCGCACGCCCGCGTCGGGGCCTGGACCGTCGCCCGGATGCTGGGACTGCGCGCCGGGCTCGTGCTGCATGACGTCGGCCCCGTCCGGGTCGCCCGGACCGAGGCGCTGCGCGGGCTGGGCGTGGCCGACCGCCGGTCCGGATACCCGGTCGAGACGGTGCTGCGGGCCGCGCGGGCCGGCTGGCGGATCAGCGAACGCGACCTGCCCTACCGGCCGCGGATGGGCCGCTCAAAGGTGACCGGCACCCTGGTGGGAACCGTGCGCGCGGTGCATGACATGTCCCGGGTGCTGGCCCGATGAGGGCAGCGCCGATCCATCCGGATGCGCTGCGGCAGCGAACCCTGCTGGTGATCGCCAAACAGCCGCTGCCCGGGCGGGTCAAGACGCGGCTGAGCCCCCCGTTCCGCCCGGAGCAGGCTGCCGGGCTGGCCGCGGCGGCGCTGGCCGACACCCTGGCCGTGCTCGCCGCGGCCCCGGCAGCCCGGCGGGTCATCGCGCTGGCGGGCACCGCGGGCGACTGGCTACCGCCCGGTTTCGAAGTGCGGCCCCAGGTCAGCGGCGACCTCTCATGGCGGATCGGTGCCGCGCTGGCCGAGGTGGACGGCCCGGTACTGCTGGTCGGGATGGACACCCCACAGCTGACCGTCGACCTGCTGGCCGTCGACCCGGCCCGGGACGCCTGGTTCGGCCCGGCCACCGACGGCGGCTTCTGGGCACTGGGCCTGGCCCGCCCCGACCCGGAGCTGGTGCGTGGTGTCCCCATGTCGGTGTCCGACACCGGCGCGCGCCAACTGGACCGGCTGCGCGCCGCCGGCCTGGACGTCGGGATGTTGCCCGCCCTGCGCGACGTGGACACCGCAGCCGATGCCGCCGCGGTCGCGGTCACGGCACCTTCCACGCGGTTCGCGGCTGCCCATCGGCGAGCACTGACCGAGCTGGTCACGGTCGGGGCCGGCTGATGCGACCGGGAGCGCTGGAGCCCTACGAGCGGGCGCTGCAGCACGGATCGCCGTTGCATCTGGTCAGTACCGCCGGCGGCGACCACACGGTGCCGCTGGATATCCGCCGGTTCGCCGGCCCGGTCGACGCCGCCGACCGCTCGGCGCTGGACCGGGCCCGGCCACCGGTGCTCGACGTGGGCTGCGGCCCGGGCCGCCTCGCCGCGGAGCTGGCCGCGCGTGGGATTCCCGCCCTCGGCATCGACGTGTCCGCCTCGGCAGTCCGGATGGCCCGGGATCGGGGCGCCGAGGCGGTGCAGACCGGAATCTTCGGCCCGGTCCCGGAGCCGGGCCGCTGGGGCAGTGTGCTGCTGATGGACGGCAACATCGGCATCGACGGCGATCCGCTGGCGGTGCTGGGGCGCTGCATCGAGCTGCTCGCCCCGGGCGGGGAGATCCTCGTCGAGACGGCGACCAGCCGCGGGCCCGCGGGCCCGTTCCGGTTTGCCGACGGGACCGGGGTGCACGAGCCGAGCTTCGGCTGGTCGGTGGTCACCGACGACGGGTTGGTCGACCTGGCCGAGCTGCTCGGGCTGTGCTTCGTCGCCCGGTGGCGGCACGGCAGCCGGTCGTTCAGTGCGCTGGGAGACCCCTTGGGCCTGCGTGTCCGACGTCGGCGCGGGTAGGCCGGCGCGCGGTCAGGCCCGGCTGTTCGCGTTGGCGGGCCTGCTGTGTTGGCAGGCAGTCGCCCTGTGGCTCAGCGTCGCCCCCGGCATCGCCGGGCGCGGCCACCCGGTCGGCCTGGCCGGGCTCGCGGCCGGCGTGCTCGGATGGGCGGTTTCGTTGCGGCTGCTGCGCGGCTTGGCGATCCACCGCCGCCGGACGGCCACGTGGGTACTGCTCGGCGGTCAGGTGCTGCTGTCGGGGGTGGCACTGGCAGCACCGCCGGCCGGCAGCGACGACGTCTACCGCTATGTCTGGGACGGGCGGGTGCAGGCCGCGGGCATCGACCCCTATCGGTACGCCCCGCTGGACCTGCGGTTGTCCACGGTGCGGACCCCTGGGCTGTTCCCGGGCGGGCCCGGATGCACGGTGGACCACCCGGCCGGGGACTACCCGAGCCCGGACTGCACGGTGATCAACCGCCCGGAGGTTCGCACCGTCTACCCCCCGGTCGCCGAGGCGGCGTTCTGGCTGGTCAGTCGGGTCCGGCTGGCGCGGGACGGGGTGCTCGCCTTCCAACTGGCCGGCGCGCTGGTCGTGCTGACCGTCGGGCTGTTGGTGCTGCGCCGGGCCGGACCGGCCCGCGCGGCGGTGTGGGGCTGGTTTCCACCGGTGCTGACCGGCGTGATCAACGATGCCCACGTCGACGGGCTGGCGGTGCTGGCCACCGTGGCCGGGCTGCTGCTGGCCGCCAGCGTTCCGGGTGCCCGCGGGCAGGACACCCGGGTTCCGGGCGCCCGGGGCCACCCGGGCTGGGCCGGCGCGCTGTTGGGCGCCGCGGTGGCCATCAAGATCACCCCGGCCGTGGTGTTTCCGGCGCTGGTTCGCTCCCGCTGGGTCCGGGTCGGGCTGGCCGCGGTGGCGGTGGTGGCGCTGTCCTACCTGCCGCACGTGCTCGCGGTAGGCCCGAAGGTGCTCGGCTACCTGCCCGGGTACCTGCGTGAGGAGGGTTACGAGAACGGGGTCGGTGACCGGTTCGTGCTGCTGTTCTGGACCGTGGGGCCGGCGCATGCGCGCACCGTCGGGCTGCTGTTGCTGGCGCTGCTGGCGGCGGTCGCGGCATGGCGGGCTGACCCGCGCGATCCGACCAGGGCCGCTTTGCTGGTAGCGGGCGGCAGCCTGCTCGTGGTGACCCCGGCCTACCCGTGGTACGGGTTGCTGGCGGTCGCGTTGGCCGCGGCGGTGGGCCGGCCCCGATGGTGCGCGGTCGCCCTCGGACCGGCGCTGTCCTACTCCGCGGTGACCCTCGGCTTTGTACAGGGCCGCGCCGCGCTGTGGGGATGGTCGGCAGCGGCGCTGGTCGTCATCCTCCCCGGGCTGGTCCGGGTTAGCCTGGGCCGGTGGCTGCCTCTCGCCTGCTCGCCCGCCGCGGCGGGGTCTGACCGACCGGGTCCCCCGCCGCGGGGTCCGATGCTGCCGCCCGGTCGCCACCCAACCCGACCGGACACGAGGACACCGTGAGCTCTTCCCCAGCCCAGCAGGTAGCAGTCCCACACCTAACACGCGAGCAGATCCCAGGCCAGCAGCAGTTCCCGCCCGAGCAGCAGCCCAGCCCGTTCCCGTTCCAGCGCTACGCCCCGTTCGGCGACGTGGTCTCCGTGGAGCTGGCCGAGCGCAGCTGGCCGACCCGCACCACCACCCGGGCGCCGCAGTGGTGCGCGGTGGACCTGCGCGACGGCAACCAGGCGCTGATCGACCCGATGGACGTCGAACGCAAACGCGCGATGTTCGAACTGCTCGTCGGGATGGGTTACAAGCAGATCGAGGTGGGTTTCCCCTCGGCCAGCGCCGCCGACTACGACTTCCTGCGCCTGCTCATCGAGGAGAACCTGATCCCCGACGACGTCGTCGTCCAGGTCCTGGTCCAGTGCCGGGAGCACCTGATCGAGCGGACATTCCAGGCGCTGCGGGGGGCCCAGCAGGCGATCGTCCATTTCTACAACTCCACCAGTGAGCTGCAGCGGCGGGTGGTCTTCGGGCTGGACGAGGACGGCATCACCGATATCGCGACCACCGGGGCCTGGCTGTGCCGCAAGTACGCGGAGTCCCTGCCGGAGACCGAGATCTTCTACGAGTACTCCCCGGAGTCGTTCACCGGCACTGAACTGCCCTATGCGTTGGCGGTCTGCTCGGCGGTCATCGACGTCATCGACCCGTCGCCGCGGCGTCCGCTGATCGTCAACCTGCCTGCCACGGTGGAGATGGCGACCCCCAACGTCTACGCCGACGCCATCGAGTGGATGCACCGACGGCTGCCCCGTCGGGAGAGTCTGGTGCTCTCCATCCACCCGCACAACGACCGCGGCACCGGGGTGGCCGCCACCGAGCTGGCGCTGCTGGCCGGCGCGGACCGGGTGGAGGGCTGCCTGTTCGGCAACGGTGAACGGACCGGCAATGTGTGCCTGGTGACGCTGGGGATGAACCTGGCCAGTCAGGGCATCGACCCGCAGATCGACTTCACCGACATCGACCGGGTGCGCGCCACCGTCGAGCACTGCAACCAGCTGCCGGTCGGCGAACGCCACCCCTACGGCGGTGATCTGGTGTTCACCGCCTTCAGCGGCTCACACCAGGACGCGATCGCCAAGGGCCTGCGCGCGCTGGACGCCCGGGCCACCCGGAGCGGGGTGCCGGTCGGGCAGGGTCGTTGGGAGGTGCCGTACCTGCCCGTGGACCCGAAGGACCTGGGCCGCACCTACGAGGCGGTGATCCGCGTCAACTCCCAGTCCGGCAAGGGCGGCGTGGCCTGGATCATGAAGAACGAGCACGCCCTGGACCTGCCGCGGCGCCTGCAGATCGAGTTCTCCGGTGTGGTGCAACGGCATACCGACGACGCCGGCGGGGAGGTGACCGGTCAGCGGATGTGGGAGGTGTTCCTCGACGAGTACCTGCCCGACCCGGGCCGGCCGTGGGGACGACTGGCGCTGCGGGGACACCGGACCTCTACCGCGCCGGAGCTTGCGGGTGCGGCAGCACCGGATCAGCTTGCGGGTGCGGCAGCACCGGATCAGCTGGGGGGTGCGGCAGCACCGGATCAGCTGTCCGTCGACCTGGCTGTCGACGGGGTGGTGCGCACCCTGGACGCGCCGGGCAACGGGCCGCTGGACGCGTTCCTGGCCGCGTTGGCCGGGATCGGCGTGAACGTCGCGATCCTCGACTACGTGGAGCACGCGCTGACCTCCGGGCAGGACGCGCGGGCGGCCACGTTCGTCGAGTGCTCCATCGGGGGACGCACGCTGTGGGGGGTGGGCATCGACGCCAACATCGTCACCTCCTCGCTCAAAGCCGTGGTCTCGGCGGTCAACCGGGCCTACCGCGCCGTGCCGGACCTGGCGAGCTGAGAGGCAGCCCACACCGATGCCGCTCTACCGGGAGGAGGCCGTGGTGCTGCGCGCCCAGCGCCTGGGCGAGGCGGACCGGATCGTGACCCTGCTGACCCGCGGGCGCGGGCGGGTCCGGGCCGTCGCGAAGGGAGTTCGTCGGACGCGGTCGAAGTTCGGATCGCGGCTGGAGCCGTTCGGCCACGCAGAGCTGCAATTGGCCACCGGGCGCTCGCTGGACATCGTCACCCAGGTGGAGACGATCACCAGTTTGGCGCAGGCGATCTCGGAGGACTACGCGCGCTACACGGCCGGGACGGTGATGCTCGAGACCGCAGAGCGGCTCTGCGCCGAGGAGGGCGAGCCGGCCCCGTCGCAGTACGTGCTGCTGGTCGCCGCGTTGCGGGCGCTGGCGGCAGCGGACCCGGCTGGCCCCCGCGAGCCGCGCCTGGTACTGGACTCCTACCTGCTGCGTGCGCTGGCCGTCGGCGGGTACGCGCCCAGCTTCGACACGTGCGCGCGCTGCGGCGCGCCCGGGCCGCACCGGGCGTTCTCCGCAGCAGCCGGCGGCACCGTGTGCCCGGACTGCCGACCCGCCGCTGCCGCCGCCCCGGCCGCGGACACCGTCGCGCTGCTGGGAGCGTTGCTCTCGGGCAACTGGGCAGTGGCCGACGCCAGCGCGGCCGCCAACCGTCGGGAGGCCAGCGGACTGGTCGCCGCCTACACGGTCTGGCATCTGGAACGGGCACTGCGATCACTGCCCTACGTCGAGAGCGGTGTTCTCCGATGAGACGCGCCACGGCGTGAGCACTGCTCCCCCGCCACCGCACCCGTCCGGGGAACGGGCGCCGCAGGTGGCACCGGACCGCGTCCCGCGCCACATCGCGGTGGTCATGGACGGCAACGGACGCTGGGCCAAGGAGCGCGGCCTGCCGCGCACCCGGGGGCATGAGGCCGGGGAGGCCGCGCTGCTGGACGTGATCCACGGTGCCATCGAGGTGGGCGTCCGATACCTGTCGGCGTACGCCTTCAGCACCGAGAACTGGCGCCGCAGCCCGGAGGAGGTCCGCTTCCTCATGGGGTTCAACCGGGACGTGATCCACCGCCGCCGCGACGAGCTGGACGCCCTTGGGGTGCAGGTCGTCTGGGCCGGCCGGCCCGGGCGGCTGTGGCGTTCGGTGATCCGGGAACTGGAGTCCGCGCAGCAGCAGACCGTCGACAACGACGTGCTCACGTTGCAGTTCTGCGTCAACTACGGAGGCCGCGCGGAGATCGCCGATGCCGCCCGTGCGCTGGCCGAACAGGTGGCGGCCGGACGACTGGACCCGGCGCGGATCGACGAGCGGCGCCTGGGCCGGGAGCTCTACTGTCCGCAGGTACCCGACGTCGACCTGTTCCTGCGGACCTCCGGGGAGCAGCGGACCAGTAACTTCCTGCCCTGGCAGGCGGCCTACGCCGAGCTGGTCTTCGTCCCCGAGCTCTGGCCCGACGTGGACCGGCGGGTGCTCTGGCGCGCTGTGGTCGACTATGCCCAGCGGGAACGGCGGATGGGCCGCGCGTAGGACGGGCTAGCGGCTCGCGGTCTGGGGGACGTCCGTGGGCAGCGGCTGGGGGCGGCCGTGGTGGTAGCCCTGGGCGAACCCGCAGCCGGCCGCGAGCACGGCGGCGGCCTGCGCGGGCGTCTCCACGCCTTCGGCCACCACGTCCAGGGCGAGCGCCCGCCCGATCGCGACGACTGTGCGCAGCATCGTCGGATCCGCCCCGGGCTCGGCAAGCCCCGCCACGAACGAACTGTCGATCTTGAGGATGTCCACCGGCAGCCGGTCCAGTCGGGACAGGCTGGACCATCCGGTGCCGAAGTCGTCCAGAGCGACGTGAACGCCGAGCTCGCGCAGCCGGGTCAGCGTCTCGGCGACATCGGGGGAGTCCGCGTCCAGCGTTGACTCGGTGACCTCCAGCACCACTGCCGCGGCCGGCACGCCGTGGCTTGCCAGCCGCTTCGCGAACCCGGCCGCGTATCCGGGCAGCCGCAGCTCCGGGCCGGCGACGTTAACGGCCAGCACCGGGGGCGGGCCGTCTTCGGCGGGGTGGGCGGCCCGCCAGCCGGCGCAGTCGGCCAGTGCGTGGTCGAGCACCCACCGGCCCAGCTCGTGGACCAGGGGACCGCGCTCGGCATCGGGGATGAAGTGCACCGGGTTCAGCACGCCGGACCGGGGGTGCCGCCAGCGCAGCAGCGCCTCGCGCCCGACCACGCGCTCGTCGGGCAGCTGCACCACCGGCTGATAGAGCAGGAACAGCTCCCCGCGCTCGATCCCGGCGCGCAGCTCGTCCTCGCGGGCCGCCATCGCCTCGCTGTGCCCGGTCCGATCCCGGCCCCGGCGCTTGGCGTCATAGAGCGCCGAATCGGTCCTGTTGACCAGCAGCGACACCGAATCTCCGGGCTCGAACACCGAGATCCCCGCCGAGCAGGTGCGCCCGTCGGGGACCCGCTCACGTAATCGCTCCACCAGCACGACCGCCTCCTCGGCCGAGGTCTCCGGGAGCACGACCGCGAATTCGTCGCCGCCGCAGCGGGCCAACACCTGCCCCGGCCTTAGAACGAGCTGCCACTGCTGGGTTGCCCGCAGCAGCAGCTGGTCCCCGACGGCGTGACCCAGGCTGTCGTTGACCAGCTTGAAGTGGTCCAGGTCCAGCATCGCCAGCGCCAGCGGGCGCCCGTCGCGCCCGGCCCGGGTGACCGCGTCCGCCAGCTCCCGGTCGAACCCGCGCCGGTTCAGCAGCCCCGTCAACGGGTCCAGCTCGGCGGCGTCGGCGCGGCGCACCAGCCATCCCACGACCACCGCCGCGCACACGGTGCATCCCATCGATAGCAGCTGCCAGCTCAGCGGGCCGTCGGTCACGGCGAAGGCCACGGCCGAGCCGGCCAGCATCAGGGTGAGGTGGGCCGCAGCAGCGAGCGGGGAGAAGAAGACGCTGGAGATGGCCACGAAGACGTACAACGAGGTGAAGGCCGGGGAGGACGGCGAACCCGACACCGCGACACCGACAGTGATCACCACCGTCCCGAAGGCGACGATCGGGTGGTAGGCGGCGCGGGGGATGCGGTCCCGGGCCAGCAGCACGGCCAGGCCCACGACAGCTGCCAGCCCCGACAGCGTCCGCACGGTCCCGGAATCGGCTATCAGACCCCCGCTGGTGGCCGTCCCAAGCAACGCGAGTAGGCCGCCGACCAGGTACATCCCGCCGGTCGTGGTCCCCATCACCCGGGGAGTGGCCACCGCGGGGTGACGACGCAGGACCGGCAGGACCCGCCGCCAGCCTCTCGGCGCGTCCGGCAGGGCGCTCAGCAGCGACCGCTGCCCGCTCGTCGTCATGGGCGCCCTCCCGACCGTTCCGGTCCGCGCGGTCCGGGTGCGTAGACAGCAGAATGTAGTCGGCCCGTGACCCGGAGGCCCGGAGGCCGGGAGGGCTGTGGGCGCCGGGATCGGCCGGTCAGACTGGGCCGGTGATCGTCGTAACCCGTCACCGTGTCCGGCCCGACGGTGGCCCGGATTTCCTCGCCGCAGCCCGATCGGCGCTGGCCGTGCTGGCCGGGCGCCCCGGGTTCCGCGACGGGGTCGTGGGGCGCGCCGTCGATCAGCCGGACCTGTGGGTGCTCACGACCCGCTGGCGCGATGTGGGCAGCTACCGCCGGGCGCTGACCGGGTTCGCCGCCAAGAGCATCGTCGTGCCGCTGCTGTCCACGGCGGTGGACGAGCCGTCCGCCTTCGAGGTGCTGCACGAGATCGGCGGCGACGGGACTGCCGGATCCGACAGCGACTCAGCACTGGCGGCCGACGCGGGGAGGACGCGGCTCGGCGAGGCCGCCGCACCGCGCGTCGCCACCGACCTACAGACACCCGCCCCCGTACCCGGCACGATGAGCTCGTGAACGAGATCGAGTGCTGGCTGACCGACATGGACGGGGTGCTCGTCCACGAGGGACACGCCCTGCCCGGCGCCGCTGAGTTCTTCCAGCGGCTGATGGATCGGGAGCGGCGCTTCCTCGTGCTGACGAACAACTCCATCTACACCCCACGCGACCTGGCGGCCCGGTTGCGGCGCTCCGGGCTGGCCGTCCCGGAGGAGTCGATCTGGACCTCCGCGCTGGCCACCGCCCGGTTCCTGGCCGACCAGCTGCCCGGCGGCTCGGCCTACGCCCTCGGCGAGGCAGGGTTGACCACCGCTCTGTGGGAAGCCGGCTACACCCTCACCGACTCCGACCCGGACTACGTGGTGCTCGGCGAGACGCGGACCTACTCCTTCGAGGCCATCACCACCGCGATCCGCCTGATCGCCGCGGGCGCGCGGTTCATCGCCACCAACCCGGACAACACCGGGCCGTCCCCGCAGGGCGTGCTGCCGGCCACCGGGGCGGTGGCTGCGATGATCACGCGGGCGACCGGGCGGGAGCCGTACTTCGTCGGCAAACCCAACCCGATGATGTTCCGGTCGGCGATGAACCGTATCGAGGCACACAGCGAGACCACCGCGATGATCGGGGACCGGATGGACACCGACGTGGTGGCCGGGATCGAAGCAGGTCTGCGGACCTACCTGGTGCTGACCGGGTCGACCGCGGCCGGCGATGTCGGGAAGTACCCGTTCCGCCCGACCCGGGTCTTGGACTCCATCGCCGACGTCGTCCCGCTGATCTGAGGGCGGATCCGGGGGCAAACTGAGCCGGTTGTCCGGCGCGGGCCTCGCTAGCCTGAGCAGGGTGCCGACCATTCCCCCGCCCGAGGCGGACGCCGCGCCGCACGCGCCGCCCGTCACCCCGCTGACCCCCACCCAGGTACTCGATGCCGTCGTCTCGCTGTGCAAGCGGCGCGGTTTCGTCTACCCCAGCGGGGAGATCTACGGCGGCACCCGGTCGGCGTGGGACTACGGCCCGTTGGGCGCGGAGCTGAAGGAGAACGTGCGCCGCCAGTGGTGGCAGACGATGGTTCGCGGCCGCGACGACGTGGTCGGGCTGGACAGCTCGGTGATCCTGCCGCGCGAGACCTGGGTCGCCTCCGGGCACGTGGCGACCTTCACCGACCCGCTGGTGGAGTCGCTGAGCACGCACAAGCGCTACCGCGCCGACCACCTGCTGGAGGCCTATGAGGCCAAGCACGGCCATCCGCCGGTCAACGGCTGGGCGGACATCCCCGACCCGGACACCGGTGAGCGTGGCCGCTGGACCGAACCGCGCGAGTTCAACGGACTGCTGCGCACCTTCCTGGGGCCGGTAGAGGACGAGTCCGGGTTGCACTATCTGCGTCCGGAGACCGCGCAGGGGATCTTCGTCAACTTCGCCAACGTCATGAGCAGTGCTCGCAAGAAGCCGCCGTTCGGGATCGGGCAGATCGGGAAGAGCTTCCGCAACGAGATCACCCCCGGTAACTTCATCTTCCGCACCCGCGAGTTCGAGCAGATGGAGATGGAGTTCTTCGTCGAGCCCTCGACCGCGGCCGACTGGCACCAGTACTGGATCGACGAGCGGACCCGCTGGTACACCGACCTCGGAGTCGACATGGACAATCTGCGCCAGTACGAGCATCCGAAGGAGAAGCTGTCGCACTACTCGACCCGCACCGTCGACATCGAGTACCGGTTCGGTTTCGTCGGCTCGGAGTGGGGTGAGCTGGAGGGCATCGCCAACCGCACCGACTTCGACCTGCGCACGCACTCCCAGCACTCCGGAGCGGAGCTCTCCTACTTCGACCAGCAGCGGGGTGAGCGCTGGACGCCGTATGTCATCGAGCCGGCCGCTGGGCTGACCCGGTCGATGATGTGTTTCCTCATCGACGCCTATCGCGAGGACAGTGCTCCCAACGCCAAGGGCGGGGTGGACAAGCGCACGGTGCTGCGCCTGGACCCGCGGCTGTCCCCGGTGAAAGCGGCCGTGTTGCCGCTCTCACGCCATGCGGACCTGTCCCCGGTCGCCCGCGACCTGGCCGGATCGCTGCGCCGGCTCTGGAATGTCGAGTTCGACGACGCCGGAGCTATCGGACGCCGCTACCGCCGCCAGGACGAGGTGGGCACCCCGTTCTGCATCACCGTCGACTTCGACACGCTCACCGACCGCGCGGTGACGATCCGGGAACGCGACAGCATGGCCCAGCAGCGCATCGGGCTGGACGCGGTCTCCGGCTGGCTGGCGGCGCGGCTGGTCGGCAGCTGACCGACAGCTGCTCACCGAGCTTCCCAGCTTTGCCACGGCCCACCTGCGGCGATGTCAGCGGGCGGCCGGAGTGCGGTGAGGAAGTGTTGACCGCGGCCCCGTTCGTGGGTCTGCCGGATGCAGGCGAGCACGAGGTCCGGCCGGCGGACGATGTCCTTGAACCCGAACCGGAGGGTTACGTACCCGGTCCGGGCCGCCGCGGCCAGCCGGGCCCGGTCGGTGAGGAAGTCATCGACGCTGCTGTGTGACTCGACGCCGTCGGCCTCCAGCACCAGCCAGCCGTCCAGCAGTAGGTCCACCCGCCCCACCCCGCGCAGTCGGGCCTGCGGTTCGAACCCGGTCACCCCGCCGTCGATCAGCAGGTGACGCAGGGCGGACTCGATGACCGACTCGGCCCGTTCGTCGGCATGCTCCAGCACCCAGCGGCCGCGGTGTGGGTCCGTGGGCGGCAGCACGGCCGCGAGCTCGCCGCGGGTGACCACCCGTTGCCGCAGAGCGGCGTCGACCACGACCAGTGCGTCGCGCTGGGGCAGGCACCGGGTCGCCTGGGCAACGGCCGTGACCGGGTCGACGCAACGGGTGCGGGGGTCCGGGCCGCGGTCGAAACAGACCGGGCCACGCAGCCGGTGCCACGCGGCCCGACGGTCGACCCGGTGCCCGGTCGTGGCCAGGTGCGGCCTGCCCGGCTGGTCGATCATCGGCATCCCCCAGTGCGCCAGCGCCGAGACGCAGCCCAGCCAGGACCGGGTCCGACACGCCAGTACGAGGTCGGCCGGGGCGTGGAGCAGCCACAGTGCGCCGTCGGCACCGCGGGCTGTCCCACTCGACACCGCGGCGTCCATCGCATGGCGGGTCACCCCCTGCGCCCGCAGCTCGGCCCGGGTCGCGGCTCCGCCGAGCCAGCTCAGCGCCTGGATTGCCTGCATCATGAGGGGATGCTTGACCGGCTGGTCCGGCTTTAACCGGTGAATCCGTCCGGCTGGGGACACCGGCCACTGCCGGATCGCCGGGCGCCCAGGTTGTGGACAACCTCAGGGCTGTCCGGCCCGGTGGTGGCCGCCCGCCGTGAACCGCCCGACCCCTTCCGGACCGATGCGCCACCCTGACCGACCGTTGCTCGCCGAGCTTCCGGCCGGCCCGGGCGTTTCCGCAGGTCCGCAGCCCGGGCTGACCGAAGTACGGCGAGCAGGTGTCGGACCGCGGGCCCCGCAGCCAGCGGCGGTAGTGTCTGGCAACCGTGAGCGCCGAGCCGGATCTGCTGTCCGGGCTGGGGATCCGGCCCGCGCGAGCGCTACGGGCCTGGCAGCAGCGGGCCCTGGCGGCCTACGGGCGGGGCTCGGCGGACTTCCTGGTCACGGCCACCCCTGGCTCAGGCAAGACCACGTTTGCCCTGGAGTTGGCCACCCGGCTGGTCGCAGCCGGTGAGGTCCAGCGGGTGGTGGTCGTTGCCCCGACCGATCACCTGCGGACCCAGTGGGCGCGCGCGGCGGCCGCCGCCGGGCTGGGGTTGGACCCGGAGTTGCCCAACGACGTCGGCCCGGTTCGGCCCGGGTTGGACGGGTACGTGGCCACCTACGCGCAGGTGGCCGCCCGGCCGCTGGTGCACCGGGCGCGCGTCCAGGCCCGACGCACGCTGGTCGTGCTCGATGAGGTCCACCATGCCGGGGACGGGCTGAGCTGGGGCGAGGCGGTGGAGGAGGCGTTCACTCCGGCATGGCGCCGGCTGAGCCTGACCGGCACCCCGTTCCGCACCCGTGCAGCCGAGAAGATCCCCTTCATCCGGTACGCCACCGAGCCGGACGGGGCGCTGCGCAGCCTGGCCGACGTCAGTTACGGCTACGCCGATGCGCTGGCCGATGGTGTGGTCAGACCGGTGGTCTTCGCCGCCTATACGGGCGTCTCGCGGTGGCGGACCAGCGCCGGGGAGGTCGTCAGCGCGGCCCTGACCGACGCCGGAATCCGTCAGGTCGAGGCGGCAGCCTGGCGGACCGCGCTGGACCCGGGCGGGCAGTGGGTGCCGCACGTGCTGGCCGCGATGGACGACCGGATCACCCAGCTGCGGGCAGCGGGCATGGCCGGGGCCGCGGGGATCGTGCTGGCTTCCGATGTCGCCGATGCCCGGGCGTATGCGGCGCTGGCCACCCGGGTGACCGGTCGCGAGCCGGTGGTGGTGACCTCCGACGACCCGGCGGCCAGCGCCCGGCTGGCTGCGTTCGCCGACTCCGATGACCGGATGGTCGTCTGCGTGCGGATGATCTCCGAGGGGGTGGACATCCCCCGCGCGGCCTGCCTGGCCTGGCTGACCAGCTACCGGACGCCGCTGTTCTTCGCCCAGGCGGTCGGACGGGTGGTGCGGGCCAGGCGCCCGGGCGAGCAGGCGACGGTGTTCCTGCCCGCGGTCCGCCCGTTGCTGGCGTTGGCCGCGGAGTTGGAGTCCGAGCGCAATCAGGTGGTGCCGCCGCCGCCGGCCAGCGACGAGCTGCCGGACCCGCGGGAGCCGGCCGAGTCGGCCGGGCGCGACGGGTGGGAGGCGATCGGCGCGGAGGCCGAGTTCGCCCACGTGCTGCAGGGCGGGCGCGCCGTGACCGGGTTGGAAGAACCGGCCGGGCTGGGACCGGCCGGGTTGGACCCTTCCGCGCTGTCGGGGGCCCCGCTCTCGGATTCCGACGCCGACGAGCTGGGGCTGCCCGGGCTGCTCTCACCGGAGCAGACGGCGGCCCTGTTCGCCCGGCGCGACGCCGATCACCGACGTCGGGCCGCACCCACCCGGGCGGCGGACGCCACCGGTGATGCCGGTGGGCCCGGCACCGCCGATCGAGCGGCCGAGCCGAGCGCCTGGGAGCTGGCCGCGACATTGCGCCGGGAGGTCAACCACCTCGTCGCCCGGGTGGCCGCCCGCACCGGTGAACCGCATGGGCGCATCCACGCCCAACTTCGCGCGGCGGTGCCCGGCCCGGCCAGCGCATCGGCACCGGTAGCGGTATTGCGCGAACGCCGGGATCGCCTGCTGGCCTGGGTCTGAGTTCGAGCCGGCCGGGTCCCTCCTCAGTCGGTGTTGTCAGAAAGCGGGCAGGGTGAGAGGTAGATGGCATTCTCCAAGCACCAGGGTCGTCGGCATACGCGCCCGCCCCGCCCTTCCGGTATCAGTCTTGGCGCCGTCGGATGAAGTGGGTTCGAACGGCTCAGACGCTCCGGTTTAGAAGACTCTGTTCGAGAACCCTGGGTTCGGGGCGACTCCTGAAGTCCGGCTTATCGCGCGTAGCGCCGGACCGCGGCACGTCCCGAGCTGCGAACAATCTCTACACCACCGTTCCACTACATCGGAACGTGAATGTCAGCGGGCACGCGGTGCATCGATAACTGGGGGACTGGTCGGCGGGCCGACAATCGTTCCAGTGGAGCTTTCAGTACCACCCAGCCATGCAGAAATTGCCGTTCCCCCACCGACCAACGCGACAAACAACAGCACGGCCGTCACAAAGCGATTCGACTTCATCTCACCGTTCCTCTCTTCCGCGGCTCAGGAACGTCAGGCCGGCGTACGACCCCAGGGCGAGTAAGACAAACAGGACAGTGCCCGCTATCCCCGAGACCGTGATGCCCCACCAGAAGCCGAGGATACTGATGGTCATCGTCACCGCTGCCGCGAGCAATCCGCGAGCAATCCGCGATCTCATCGCTACCCTTCGCCGATGTTGAAGTCGGCCGTGCCGTTACCGTAGGCGGTGATCTGCACGTGAGGGTAGAAATGACCGACGCATCCATACCTCAGGAAGCACTGCTCCATGTCGCCGCGCATATAAGAACGGAGACCGTAGTAACCAGTGCTTCCCGTCGACTGGGACCTGAGGCCTCGGTCATACAGAGTGAAGTCTCTGTTCGTAACGTAATAGTAGTTCAGGCTCGACAGAGAACCGTCAGTGTGGATGCATTGCCGCTATCCGCGACGGAGCGAAGCACTCGGCGGACGGGCCCAGCCGTGAAGCCAGTTCCAGCCAGAGACTGGTCGGCCAGCTTTGCATTGATCTCGGGCACGGCCGGAACCGTCCGACTGTCGGCTCGCTTGACAGTGTTCTCGCTGTTAGACCCGAACGGCGCTCGAAGATCGGGCGACGAGTTGACCGCCCAGTCCGGCGACGGGACACCTGCTGCCGGAGGACGTTCCGCGGACGCGTCGGCGGGGACTGAGGATGCCAATAGCGCCGTGGTGAGGAAGAGGGCGGCGCCACCGATTCGGAGATGTAGTCGAGGCGCAGTCGCGGTAGCCATGTGTATGTCACCTCACGCCGGATCCTCGGTGATGTAGTAGAGCACCCCCGCGATCGATCCGTCAAGGGGTCGCGCCGTCATCAACCTCGGGCCTTCATCCGGGGGGTGATCTGGGCTGATCTCGGGGGCGACGCCCGGGGGTGAGTGCACCGAAGTGATGCTCCTACTGTTAAGCGGGGACTGCTTTCGCCCTCGGCCGCCCGCTTTTTGAGGTATGCCCTGGTCTTCGGATCGGTGGCCAGCCGCACCATCGCGGTGCGCCAGAGGGCAGCGTTGGCTTGACGGTCGCCGCCGCCGTTGAGCCTGTGCCGGGTGATTCTCGATGCAATCGGTGACGATCAGCTTCCGGGTCGGCGCTAAGACCGGGTCGATGACGACGACCACAGCGGTTCGGCTGGTCCCGACAGTGCGCGCTGCCGACGGGGTCGGGGGCTGTCAGTCGGATCCGGCGCCCGCCGCCTGAGCTGGGAAGCCGCTGGCCGGGTCCTGGCGCGGGTGTCGGTGCGAGCATGGACGCCGTGACAGCCATGCTGGACCGAGCCGCCCCCGAACCGGCTGCCCCCGACTCGATCACCACGGACTCGGCCGCTACCGACCCGGAGCCCGCCAGCCGCACGCAGCCGCTGCGGCTGGGCCCGCTGCGCGTGGACCCGCCGGTGGTCTTGGCGCCAATGGCCGGGGTGACCAATGCCGCGTTTCGGACCCTGTGCCGGGAGCAGGGCGCCGGGCTCTACGTGTGCGAGATGATCACCAGCCGCGGGGTCGTGGAGCGGGACCGCAAGAGCCTGGAGATGCTCACCTTCGATCCGGGCGAGACGATCCGCTCGGTCCAGCTCTACGGGGTCGATCCGGCCACCGTGGCCGCAGCGGTGCGCATCCTCACCACCGAGTTCGAGGTCGCCCACGTCGACCTGAACTTCGGCTGCCCGGTCCCGAAGGTGACCCGCCGCGGCGGTGGCGCCGCGCTGCCGTGGAAGCGGACGCTGTTCGCCGAGATCGTCGGCTCGGCGGTGGCCGCCGCCGCCCCGACGGGCACCCCGGTCACCGTCAAGACCCGCCTGGGCATCGACGCGGACCACCTCACCTACCGCGACGCCGGCCGCATCGCGCAGGACCAGGGCGCGGCAGCCATCACCCTGCATGGACGGACCGCCACGCAGGCCTACTCCGGGCAGGCCGACTGGGCCGCGATCGCCGAACTCGCCGCCACTCTGGACATCCCGGTGCTGGGCAACGGCGACATCTGGGAGGCCGCCGACGCGCTGCACATGCTGGCAACCACCGGCGCCGCCGGCGTGGTCGTCGGGCGCGGCTGCCTGGGTCGGCCGTGGCTGTTCGGTGACCTGGCCGCCGCGTTGGCCGGTCGCCCGGTCCCGCCGCAGCCCGACTCCGGGCAGGTGACCGCGACCATGTACCGGCACGCGGAACTGCTGGCCGCTCTGATGGGTGAGCAACGGGGCTGCGCGGACTTCCGCAAGCACGTGGCCTGGTATCTGCGCGGGTATGCGGTCGGGGGTCCGGTGCGGGCCGCGCTGGGTCAGGTGTCCTCCCTGGCCGGGCTGGCCGAGCTGCTGGACCAGATCGACCCGCACCAGCCGCCCCCGGAGCAGCTGCACGGCACGCCCCGCGGGCGCCAGGGTGGTCCGCGCCGGGTGAGCCTGCCGCAGGGCTGGCTGGACAGCCGTGACGAGCGTCTGGTCGGGGACCTGGCGGGCGCGGAGCTCGACGTCTCCGGTGGCTGACCGGCGGCCGGGTGAGCCGCAACAGCACGCCGAGCGGGTCCCGGACGGTTACCAGCTGGCCGACGCCGAGCGGCTGGTCGTGGAAGGCGCCAAGTCCGCGCAGCGCAGTGCCTTCGCCCGGGACCGCGCCCGAGTGGTGCATTCCAGCGCGCTGCGCCGCCTCGCCGGGCGCACCCAGGTGCTCGGTCCCAGCGCCGACGACTTCGTCCGCAACCGGCTGACCCACTCCCTGGAGGTCGCCCAGGTCGGGCGCGAACTCGGGCAGGCGCTGGGCTGCGACCCGGACGTCGTCGACGCCGCCTGCCTGTCCCATGACATCGGGCACCCGCCGTTCGGCCATGACGGGGAGACCGCACTGGACGAGGTGGCCGCCGGCTGCGGCGGGTTCGAGGCGAACGCGCAGACGCTGCGGATCCTGACCCGGCTGGAGGCGAAAACTGCCCACCCCGACGGCCGGCCGGCCGGCCTGAACCTGACCCGGGCCAGCCTGGACGCGGCGACCAAGTACCCGTGGACCCGTGGACAGCGCCTGGCCGACGCCCCGGGATCGCCGGTGAAGTTCGGGGTGTACGTCGACGATGCCCCGGTGTTCGGCTGGGTTCGCGCCGGCCGCGGCGGCCGGGTTCGGGACGGCCGCGGCGGCGGTGGTGACCGGCGGCGGTGCCTGGAGGCGCAGGTGATGGACTTCGCCGACGACGTCGCCTACTCGGTGCATGACGTGGAGGACGCGGTGGTCGGCGGCGCGCTGGACCTCGCGGTGCTGGGCGACGCCGGGGTGCTGGCCGAGCTGGGCCGGGTCTGCCGGGACCGGTACGTTTCGGATGTGGCCGACGTCGAGCTCGCCGCAGCACGCGACGGGCTGAGCGGCCAGCAGTGGTGGCCGCCGGCTCCCTACGACGGGTCCCGTACCGCGCTGGCCGGGCTCAAGGACGTGACCAGTCGACTGGTCGGACGGTTCACCGGGGACGCGCTGCACGCCACCCGCGACCGGCTCGGCCCGGGCCGGCTCACCCGCTACGCCGGGGACCTGGTGGTGCCCCGCGACACCGCCGTGACGATCGCGCTGCTGAAGTCTTTGGCCGCCCGGTTCGTCATGGATGCCGCCGAACACGTTGCCCGCCGGGAACGCCAGCGGGAGGTGCTGCTGGCCCTGTGCGCAGCCCTGGCCGCCGGCCCGGCCCGATGGCTGGAACCGCCGTTCGCCGCGGACCTGGCAGCGGCCGGTGACGACGCCGCCCGGTTGCGGGTGGTCGTGGACCAGGTGGCCTCCCTGACCGATGTTTCGGCTCTGCTCTGGCATAGCCGACTGACCGCCGACCGCCCCGAGAAGCCGTACCGCCCCGAACCCGAGGAGACCCGATGAGCACCAGCCCGCAGACCATCGCCGGCCGGTACACGCCGACCCGGCAGGACAACTTCACCTTCGGGCTGTGGACGGTCGGTTGGCGCGCCGCGGACCCGTTCGGCGACCCGACCCGCGAACCGCTCGACGTGGTGGAAGCCGTTGAGCAGCTGGCGGGACTGGGGGCCGCGGGGATCACCTTCCACGACAACGACGTGTTCGCCATCGACGCCGACGACGCCGCCCGTGGCGCGGCCATCAGCCGGCTGCGCGCCGCGTGTGAGAGCACTGGTCTCTCGATCCCGATGATCACCACGAACCTGTTCACCCATCCGGTCTTCCGCGACGGCGGGGTCACCAGCAACGACCGGGCGGTGCGCCGCTACGCGCTGGCCAAGCTGGCCCGCAACGTCGACCTCGCGGCCGACCTGGGCGCACAGACCTTCGTCATGTGGGGCGGGCGTGAGGGTTCCGAGAGCGGTGCTGCCAAGGATGTGCGCAGTGCTCTCGACCGGTACCGGGAGGCGGTGGACACCCTGGCCGGTTACATCAAGGACAACGGCTACGGCCTACGGATCGCCATCGAGCCCAAGCCGAACGAACCGCGCGGGGACATCCTGCTGCCCACCGTCGGGCATGCGTTGGCCTTCGTTGCCCAGCTGGAACACGAGGATATCGTCGGGGTCAACCCCGAGGTCGGCCACGAGGAGATGTCGAACCTGAATTTCCCGCACGGGGTCGCGCAGGCGCTGTGGAGCGGGAAGCTGTTCCACATCGACCTCAACGGCCAGCGCGGACCCAAGTTCGACCAGGACATGCGCTTCGGCGCCGGCGACCTGCGCAGCGCCTTCTGGCTGGTCGACCTGCTCGAGAGCAGTGATTACACCGGTCCCCGCCACTTCGACTACAAGCCCTCGCGCACCGAGGACGGCGCCGGGGTGTGGGCGTCGGCGGCCGGGTGCATGCACAACTACCTGGTCCTGAAGGAGCGCGCAGCCGCTTTCCGCGCCGACCCGCGGGTGCAGCAGGCGCTGGCCGACTCCCGGGTGCCCGAACTGTCCGAGTCGACGCTGGCGCCGGGGGAGTCCCTGGCCGACCTGCGCGGGGAGGGCGTCGACATCGAGAAGCTGGCCGCGCACGGCTATGCCTTCGATGCCCTGGACCAGCTGGCCATGGACCACCTGATGGGTGTCGCGTGAGTCCCGCCGCCCGGCAGGGTGGCACGAGTGGAGCCCGGCAGCGGGTCGTCATCGTCGGCAGCGGGTTCGCCGGCTTCGAATGCGCCCGCAAGCTCGCCCGCACGCTGCGCCGGCACGACAACACCACCGAGGTGGTGCTGATCTCCCCCAACGACTACATGCTCTACACCTCGCTGCTGCCGGATGTGGCCGGCGGGCTGGTGGACCCCCGCTTCGTCGCGATCCCGCTGGCCGAGTCGCTGCCCGGGGTCCGGCTGATCACTGGCCGGGTGGACCGGGTCGACCTGAGTGCCGCGACCGTCACGATCTCGGCCAGCGGGCTGGCCGATCAGCACATGAGCTATGACCGGCTGGTGCTCACCCCGGGCTCGGTGACCCGCCTGTTCGACATCCCCGGGCTGGCCGAGCACGCTCGGGGGTTGAAGACAATCGCCGAGGCCATGTACCTGCGCGACCATCTGCTGCACGAGCTCGAGCTGTCCACCGACGACCCGGACGCCACCCGCCAGCAGGCCCGTCGCACCGTCGTGGTCGTCGGGGCCTCCTACGCCGGCACTGAGCTGGTCGCGCAGCTGCGGGCACTGGCCGATACGACGGCGGCCCACCACCGGTTCGACCCGCGTCTGGTCCGGTTCGTGCTGCTGGACCTGGCCGAGCAGGTGATGCCGGAGCTGGGCACCCAGCTGGGCGACCGGGCGATGGGGGTGTTACAGCGCCTCGGGGTCGACGTCCGGCTGGGGCACACGTTGAGCGAGGTGCGCGAGGACGGTGTCACCGTGGACGACGGCTCGGTCATCGGCACCCACACCGTCGCCTGGGTCACCGGGGTCACCGCCTCGCCGCTGATCGCCACACTGGACCTGCCCACGGAGAAGGGCCGGCTGCGGGTGTACCCGGACCTGTCGGTACCCGCGCATCCGCACGTGTTCGCCGCGGGGGATGCGGCCGCCGTCCCGGACCTGACAAAGCCGGGCCGCGTCACCCCGCCCACCGCCCAGCACGCCACCCGCCAGGGCAGCGCGCTGGCCCGCAACGTCGCCGCCAGCCTCGGGGTCGGCACGGCGCGGCCCTACAAGCACCGCGACCTGGGCCTGGTCGTCGACCTCGGGCCGCATCATGCGGTCGCCGACCCCCTCGGCGCCCACCTGTCCGGCTACCCGGCCAAGCTGGTCACCCGCGGCTACCACCTGTTCGCGGTCCCGAAGGCGGCCAATCGCTGGGCGCTGGGGATGAGTTATCTGACCAGCCTGCTCACCGACCGTCCCGTGGTTCGCCTGGACCTGGTCGGGGAGCGGGCCTCGTCCTTCGCCGGCAGCGAGGGCGATCCGGGGCGCTCCTAGACTCGCCGCGTGCCAGGCCGGATCCGCGACGCCGACGTCGCCGACGTCCGCGAGCGCGCCCGCATCGATGAGGTCGTCGGCCAGTACGTTGCGCTACGACGTGCCGGTGGCGGCTCGCTGAAAGGGCTTTGCCCCTTTCATGACGAGCGCACCCCCAGCTTCCAGGTGACCCCGGCCCGCGGGCTGTTCTACTGCTTCGGCTGCGGCAAGGGTGGGGACGTCATCGCGTTCCTGCAGGAGATCGAGGGCCTCAGCTTCGTCGATGCGATCGAGCGGCTGGCGGCCCGGACCAACACGACCCTGCAGTACGAGACCGCGAACGGCGCCGGCGCCGGCCCGCGGCGGGCACCGGTCGGGCAGCGCCAGCGCATCCTGGCCGCTAACGCCGCGGCGCAGCACTACTTCGCCGAGCAACTGGGCGCCGCCCCGGAGGCGGCGACCGCGCGGACGTTCCTGGCCCAGCGGGGGTTCGATGCCGCCGCGGCGGTCCGGTTCGGGGTCGGGTACGCCCCGCGGAACGCCAGTGCGGTGCTGGACGTGCTGCGCGCGGCCGGTCACGACGGGGACCTGCTGGTCACCGCAGGGCTGGCGGCATCGGGGGAACGGGGGCTCTACTGCCGCTTCCGCGGCCGGCTGCTGTGGCCGATCCGGGAGCTGTCCGGTGATGTCGTCGGGTTCGGGGCCCGACGCATCCACGACGACGACCGCATCGAGGCCAAATACCTGAACACCCCCGAGACGCCGGTCTACAAGAAGAGTCAGCTGCTCTACGGCGCTGACCTGGCCCGCCGCGAGATCGGGCTACGCAGCCAGGCGGTGGTCGTGGAGGGTTACACCGACGTCATGGCCGCCCACCTGGCCGGGGTCCCGACGGCAGTGGCCACCTGCGGGACCGCGTTCGGGGAGGAGCACGCCGCGGTGCTGCGCCGGTTGCTGATGGACGACGACCGGATGCGCGGTGAGGTGGTGTTCACCTTCGACGGCGACGCGGCCGGGCGTAAAGCGGCCGAGCGCGCGTTCCACTCCACCGACGAGCGGTTCACCGGCCAGACCTACGTGGCGGTCGAACCGGGCGGGCGCGACCCGTGCGAGCTGCGCCTGGCAGCCGGGGACGCCGCTGTCCGGGAGCTGGTGGCCCGGCGGGTCCCGCTGTACCGGTTCGTGCTGGCCGCCACGGTCGCCGACTACGACCTGGACCGGGCCGACGGGCGGGTGGATGCGGTGCGCGCCGGTGGCGCCTACCTGGGGTCGGTCCGGGACCGCTCCAAGCGCGACGGCTACCTGCGGGAGCTGGCGCAGCTGACCGGCACCGACCCGGAGGAGGTCCGCCGCATCCTGACCGACCGCGGATCCACCAGCGACCGCCGCCGCGAACCCGATCGGCGGTTCGAGCCCGAGCGGCGGCCCGAGTCCGACCGGCGCTTGGAGTCGCAATCGGCAACCGACCCGGAGCGCCCGATGCTGCGGCTGCCGCCGGAGCCGCGGACTCCCCGCCAGCGGGTGGAGGCCGAGCTGGCCCAGTACGCGGTGCAGGCGCCCCGGCTGCTGCCGGCCGAGTTCGACACCCTCGACACCCAGTCGTGGTCGGACCCGGCGTTTGCCGCGGTGGCTGGGCTGGTGGCCGGTGTCGGTGGGGTCACGGCCGCACCGGATGGGGCGGACGGGGGATCAGGCCCGACGGCCACCGGGGCCGGGCGGGCGTGGGTGCAGACGCTGCGCACCGCGGCCACCGAGCCCGGGCTGGACGCGGTGGTGACCGCGCTGGCGGTGACCGCGCTGGTCCCGGACGTGCGTCGGTCCGACGGGTTGACGGCACGGCTGGCCGGCATCGCCGTCGGGAGCCGGGTGGCAGTTGTCAAGTCGCAGCTGCAGCGGATGCGCCCGGACACCGAGCCCCGGTACAACAAGCTGTTCGCGGAGCTGATCGGGTTGGAGGCGCAGCGCCGAGCGCTGCGCGAGAGGGGACTTGACGCACAGTGAGCAACAACGGGAACGCGGGCCGGACCCTGGTCGCGGGCATCGACTCCTCGACCCAGTCGACGAAGGTGGTCGTCTGCGACGCGGCGACCGGTGAGGTGGTCGCCGTCGGGCGCGCCCCACACCCGGACGTCACCGAGATCTCCGCTGACCTGTGGTGGGACGCGCTCGGCCAGGCGTCGGGTCAGCTGCCCGAGGACGTGCGCCGCTCTGTGCGCGCGGTCGCGGTCGGTGGGCAGCAGCACGGGATGGTGACCGTCGACGCCGACGGGGGGTTGGTCCGGGACGCGCTGCTGTGGAACGACACCCGCTCCGCGCAGGCCGCCACCGAGCTCACCACCGAGCTGGGCGGGCCCGCTGCCTGGGCCGATGCCGCCGGATCGGTGCCGGTGGCATCGATCACCGCGACCAAGCTGCGATGGCTGGCCGAGGCCGAGCCGGACAACGCCCAGCGGACGGCGCGGGTGATGCTGCCGCACGACTGGCTGACGTGGCGGCTGCTCGGCGGCGGTCCCGGGGCCGCTGACGTGGCGGCGACCACCGATCGGGGCGACGCCAGCGGCACGGGGTACTGGAGCCCGGCGACGGGGCAGTACCGGGAGGACCTGCTACGCCTGGCGTTGCGCCGACCACGCGGTGGCCTGCCGGAGCTGCCAGCCGTGATGGGGCCCGGTCAGTCGCCGGGGCTGACTGCCGCCGGGACCCCGTTGGGAGAGGGCCTGGTCCTCGGTGCCGGGACCGGGGACAACATGGGCGCCGCGCTCGGGCTGGGGGTGCGTCCCGGTGACGTGGTGGTCTCCCTCGGCACGTCCGGGGTGGTCTCGGCCTGGCACGACAAACCCTCCGGCGACCCGTCGGGGTTCGTCGCCGGGTTCGCGGACGCGACCGGACACTTTCTGCCGCTGGTGTGCACCCTGAACGCGGCCCGGGTGCTCTCGGCGACCGCACGAATGCTCGGCACCGACATGGACGAGCTGACCGCCCTGGCGTTGGCCGCCGAGCCCGGGGCCGGCGGGCTGAGCCTGCTGCCCTACCTCGACGGTGAGCGGACGCCGAACCTCCCGCAGGCGGCTGGTTCGCTGCACGGACTGCGCCGGGGGAACATGACCAACGTCAACCTCGCGCGGGCCGCAGTGGAGGGGATGCTGTGCGGGTTGGCCGAGGGCATCGACGCGCTGCGGTCGCAGGACATCAGCATCGGTCGGGTGCTGCTCATCGGTGGCGCGGCGCGCAACCCCGCCGTGCAGGCCGCGGCGCCGATCGTGTTCGGGGCTCCGGTGACGGTGCCCGCCGACGCCGAATACGTAGCACTCGGCGTGGCCCGGCAGGCGGCATGGGCGCTGTCCGGGCAGCCGGAACCGCCGCAGTGGTCGGCGCCGGTCGACACGGTGCTGGACGGGCCCGCTGACCCGGGCGCCGGACAGGGGATCCGGGCCGCCTACGCGGCCGCCCGGGACGGGCTGTATCCGGGGTCGGCCACCGGCTGAGGGCAGCATGGTCGTTGAGTTGGCTGGATGACGGCCCAGCCACCAGGCCGGGCCCGGTAATCGGGACGGGATTGACGAGACGTGGGGAGCTGAGCATGGCAGGCGAAAACGAGATCCTGGGACGGGTGCACGAGCTGGTGGAGACCGAGCACCGGCTGCGGGCCCAGTTGGAGGCGGGCACGCTGTCCGCCGCGGAGGAGCACGACCGGCTCCGCGACGCCGAGCAGGCCCTCGACCAGTGCTGGGACCTGCTGCGACGGCGGCGCGCCGCCCGGGACAACGGGCAGAACCCGGACGCGGTGCAGGCCCGCCCGATCAGCGAGGTCGAGGGCTACTCCGGCTGACCCGAACCCCTCAGGCCCGGGCCTGAGGGCCCCGGGGGCCCCCGCCCCGGCCGTAGGCCCCGGCGATCGGGGTCCCGCCCGAGCCGGGGCCGGCACTTGCTCACCGCACTCGGCTGGCCGGCGGCCGTTTCCGCACGTGGGAGAGGACCGGTCCGGTAAGTACGGTGAGCAGCTGCCGGTCCGGGCACCGACAACCGCCGCCAGCCGTGCGCCTCGGGGCCTGTCAGCTGTTCGGGCCGTCCTGCACCAGCACGTTGCGCCCGTGGCCGCCGTCGAGGCGATCCACCCCGTCGCCGCCGGTGAGCCGGTCGTCGCCGTTCTGCCCGTTCAGCACGTCGTCCCCGGCACCGCCGAACAGTGTGTCGTCGCCGTTGTCGCCGCTGATCCGGTCGGCTCCCGTGCCGCCGAGGATCCGGTCGTCACCATTGCCACCGGTCACGACGTCAGAGCCGGAGCCGCCGTCGATCCGGTCGTCACCGTTGCCGCCGGCCACAACGTCGTCACCGGGGCCGGCGCAGATGACGTCGTCGCCGTTCACCCCGGTGATCCGGTCGTTGCCGCCGAGTCCGAGGATCACGTCGGGGCCGTTGGTCCCCCGCAACACATCCGGGCCGTCGGTGCCGATGATCGTCGGCTTGCGTCCGAAGCAGCGCTGGTCCGCCGGCGCGGTCAGGGCCAGCCCGACCACGACGGGGTCGTGGTCGCTGGCCCGGTACGGGGTTGGGGCGTAGAGCTGCGGCGCGCCGTTGTACTGGTAGGCGAAGGACTCCTGGGCGTTGATCGTCCAGTGCACCGCGCCGGTGACCTTTGCTGTCAGCGACGATGTGGTCAGCCCGTGGTCCAGCGACCCGGAGAGCGCGTCGAAGACGTAGCTGTAGCGACCCGGGTCCCGCGTCGAGCCGAGGTCGGTCAGGCCGGCGTCGCGCAGCACCTGGACCGGGTCCTCCTGGGTGTAGGCGTTCAGGTCGCCCAGCACGATCACGTCGGGGTCGCCGGTGCTCTGCTGCAGCTGGCGGACGAAGCCGACCAGGGCCTGGGCCTGGCGGGTGCGGTCGCCGTTGAAGGCGCCCTGCCCGGTGTCGACGTTGTCCCCGGTGGCGTCCGCGCCGCCGCCCTTGGACTTGAAGTGGTTGGCCACCACGGTGAACTCCTCGCCCAGGTGGGCGAACGTCTGGGCAATCGGCTCGCGGGCGTTGTCGAAGGCGGTCCCGGTGACCAGCGCGACCGACGGTCCGACCGGCTGCACCCGACCGGGCCGGTAGATGATCGCGTTGCGGATGACGTCACGGTCCGGCTTGGCCAGCAGTTCGGCGGGGAACGGGGCGTAGGCCCACTCGGGGTATCCCGCGGCCGCGTTCAGCCGGCGCACCAGGTCGGCCACCGCCTGGTCCGGGCTGCCGTCGCCGTAGCCGGTGGTCGCGGTGTCCTCGATCTCCTCCAGGGTGACCACGTCCGCCCCCAGCCCGCGGATCGCGGCGACCTCCTTGGCGGCCTGCTTGTCCAGCTGGGCCTGGTTGTCCGCGCCTCGCCCGACCCCGCCGAAGGTGAGGAAGTAGTTGAGCACGTTGAAGGAGGCGACGTGCACGCTGCCGCCCACCGGGTCCGGGGCGGCAGGGCGGGTGTTGACCCGGGCGAAGACCCCGTCGGCGGTGCCATCGGATGGCTCCAGCCGCCAGGAACCGAAGCCATAGTCGAGCACGGTCGGCTCGGTGAAACGGACCGGGTCGCCGACCCGCACCGGCAGTCCCGGCTGCAGGTAGGGCGCGGTGGCGGGAGACAACCGGGCGTTGGAGCCGTCGTCGAGCACGATCCGGCGCCGGTCGTTGGCCGCCGCGATCGCGGCCGCTGCCGGTCCCGGGCGGGCCAGCTCGGTGGGCTGGACCAGCACCCCACCCTCGGACAGGGTCAGCTCGCCGTAGCTGGTCAGCGCGTACACCTCGCTGACGGTGAGGGTGTCCACCGGCCGGACGAGCATTCCCTCCAGCGGCTCGCGGGCGGCGTCGTCGGCGGGCAGGTCCAGCGGCGCGGGCGCCGGCAGCGGGCCGGGGGTCGCGTCGCACACGGCGACCCCGCTGCGCGAGGAGATCTGGGTCTGGCCGAAGTACTCCTGCGCCTGCCCGGTGACCTGGACCGTTTGCCCGGGGGTGACCGGGGTGCCGGGGGAGTAGACGAACACCCCGTCGGAGGTGGTCGGGTCACCGTCGCCACTGTCCTGCACGTTGAACCCGTCCAGGCCGGGGTCGGCGCCGACCACGGTGCCGCGCACGCTGACCTGCCTGCCGGCCAGCGGGCTCGCCGCGCCGCTGCCCTGCACGTCACCGATCCGCTGGGTGGGCGGGCTGTCGCAGGTCGGGGCCGGCGGCGGGGTGGCCGCGGACGGGTTGACGGTGCCGCGGGTGGCCGGCGCCGGCGGCTGCCACGCCAGGGTGCCGTCGGACTGCCGGACCAGGGACAGCGAATACCCGACCGGGGTGGTGGAGGGCTCGCTGACACCGATGTCGGTGCTGGCCTGCCCGTTCGCCGGGCCACCGACCGCGGTGAAGCCGCCTTCGTAGGAGTCGAATTCGCTCACCGTGCCGGACCCGTCGACCAGCGCGAGCCCGTCCGGGGACCCGTTCTGGATCCCGGGCGCGTCGACCGCGACGGCGACCGGTCCGCTGGCCGGTGCTGTGGTGTCCGGGAGTCGCAGGGTGGCGTAGGGCGCGCCGCCGTTGCCGTTGTACAGCACGACCGTCCAGCCGGTGATCGTGGTGCCCGCGGGCACCTGGACCTCGACGAACTCCCCGGTATCAGCGCCGTCGTTGTCGTAGTGCAGCTCGGACACGAACGGTGATGCCGTGGCGGCGGCCGCCGGAGCGGCCGCCGGCAGGGTGGCGCCAACCAACGACAGGGTGCCGGCGGTTCCCAGGGCGGCGAGCAGAGCGGGACGGTGACGACGTACGGACACAAGGACCTCACGATGTGTGGCGGCGGGTGACCGCCAGACCGTAGATCGCCGACGTGAACGCCAGGCGTCCACGGGCCGACGGTTCAGCGTCGGCCCGTGGTCGCCCCGGAGGGTCAGCCCTTCGTCGCGCCCAGGGTCAGCCCGGAGACAAACTGCTTCTGTAGGGCGAAGAACACGACCAGGGTGGGCAGCGCCACGAGGATCGATCCGGCCGAGAGCAGGTTGTTGTCGGTGAAGAATTGCCCCCGCAGGTTGTTCAGTGAGCTGGTGATCGGAAACTTGTCCCCGCTCTGCAGCAGCACAGTCGCCCAGAAGAACTCGTTGTAGACCCAGGTGAGCTGCAGGGTGGCCAGCGCGGCCAGCGGCGGCCGGGCCAACGGGAGGGTCAGCTGCCACCACTGCCGCAGCACGCTGGCCCCGTCGACATCGGCCGCCTCGTAGAGCTCGCGCGGGATGGTTTTCATGTAATTGCTCAGGACGAACGTGCAGAAGCCGACCTGGAATGCGGTGTTGATGGCAATCAGGCCCCAGAAACTGTTGAGCAGGCTTCCGGAATCGCTGAACCAGAACGGCACCTGCACGGCGCGGAACAATCGGTACACCGGGATCAGCAGCGACTGCGGCGGCAGCAGGTTCGCGGCGGTGAACATTCCCAGCAGTGCCAGGTTGAAGCGGTAGCTGAAGCGGGACACGACGAACGCGACCATTGACGACAGCAGGAGCGTCAGCAGCACGGACGGGATCGTGACGATCGCCGAGTTGAGGAAGTGGCGCGCGAAGTCGCCCTGCTCCCAGGCATTGCTGAAATTCTTCAGGGTGAAGCCGCCGAAGGATGCGTATCCGTGCAGCGAGGTGTAGCGGTAGTCGCGGAAGCTGTTGTAGAGGGCCCAGACGACAGGGAAGATCCAGACCAGGGACACCACCACGAGGAAGACATGCAGCACCATCCGCGACGGCGTGGTCGGATGGCTGGTCGCCGGGGCGGAGAGGGCGGCCCCGGACACCCGGGCGGGCCGATCGGTCAGAGCGGTCACTGGTTGCCCTTCATAACCACGCGCAGGTAGATGACGATGAACACCGAACTGATGACAAGCATGACGGTGGCCAGGGCCGAGCCGAACCCGATCCGGCTCGCCTCGCCCACCACGTTCTGCGTGACCAACGTTGAGATCAGCTCCAGCCCGTTGCGCCCCTTATTGATGATCCACACCAGGTCGAACGCCCGCAGGCTCTCGATAAACGTGACGACGAGAATGATGATGTTGATCGGGCGCAGGACCGGGAAGATGACCTGGAAGAACGCCTTGGATTCGGTGGCCCCATCGATGGCCGCGGCTTCGCGCAGCGACCCGTCGACGGCTTTCAGGCCGGCCAGGTACAGCAGCATGATGTAACCGACCTGGCGCCAGGACGTCGCGACCAGGGCAGCCCACAGGTTGTAGGTCTTGTCGCCGTACCAGTCGATGGTGCTGCCGGTGACAGCGTTGATCAGACCCTCCTGCTGGGAGAAGATCAGCTGCCACACGAATCCGATCAGCGCCAGGGACAGCACCACCGGCATGTACAGGGCGATCTGGTAGACCCGGGTCGCCCGGATCTTCTTGTCCAGTAGCACCGCCAGGAACATCCCGAACGGGGTGGCGATGAAGAACATCACACCCAGCCAGATCAGGTTGTGCTGCAGCGCCGGCCAGAACGGCGGATAGGTGGTGGCGGCGTCGTGGTAGTTCGCCCCGCCGATGAAGTCGGATGCCTGCAGAGTTCCGATGCCGTTCCAGCGGGTGAAGGACAGCACCACCGAGGCCAGCGCCGGCAGCCAGATGAGTCCGAAGACCGCGATACTCGGGATGGCCACCATCAGGATGACCGTGATCCGGTCGGCCGGGCGCAATTTGCGCGGGCTCCGGCCTCGGCGTCCCCGCCGCCGAGCGGCGGTCGGCGCGGGGATCGCGACGACGGTCTCGGTCATCTCACCCACCGCCCCGGGCGCGGCGTCGGGAACTGGCCGATGCCGGTCATGCGGTGAAGATCGTCTTCTTCTGGGCCTCGATGCTGTTGACCAGACCGTCGACGTCGGACGGCTTGCCTATGAAGGTCTGAAACGCCGGGATGATGACGGTGGAGGCGAAGTCCGGGCGGGTGTCGCGGTCCAGGAACTGGGAGATGTTCTTCGCCTTGCCGATGAAGTCCACCGCCTTCTTCTGCAGTGCGGTGTAGCCGGAGGTGTCGGCCTTGCTGTTGGTGGCGATCACCGTGCTGTCGGCCTTGACCGCGATCTCCTGCGCGGCTGGTGAGCCGAGGTAGGAAAGCAGGTCCTTGGCGCCCTTCTCGTTCTTGGGCCGCGAGGCCATCATGTAGCCGTCGATGGGTGCCTCGATGGCGCTGGTCCCGATCGAGGGGTCGACCTCGGGGAAGGTGAAGAAGTCCAGGTCCTCGCGGTCGGCGCCCTCGGTGAACTGCTGGCCGACGAACATCCCGAGCACGTACATGCCGGCCTGCTTCTTCTGCAGGGTCTGGGCCGCCTCCTGCCAGGTCCGCCCGAGCGAGTCCGGCTGGGACATGTCCAGGACCTTGCGCCACTCGTCGAAGACGGCCTTGACCTTCGCATCGGTCCAGGACTGCTTTCCGGCCATCAGGTCGACGTGGAACTGGTACCCGTTCATGCGCAGATCCAGCTGGTCGAAGGTCCCCATCGCGGGCCAGCCGTCCTTGTCCGCGAATGCCAGGGGGACCATCTTGTCCTTTTTCATCTGTGCCCCGAGTGCGTAGAACTCGTCGATCTTCTCGGGGACCTTATATCCCTTCGCCTTGAAGACGCTGGGCCGGTAGAAGATTGCCCACGGGTATGTGGTGGACGGGACGAAGTACTGCTTTCCGTCCGCGGTGGACGCCTCTTTCAGCGCGTCGCTGTAACCGGGGAGGTCCTTCCAGACGCTGCTGATGTCCCCGGCCAGGCCCTTGCTGGCGAAGAATCGCATCCGGTACCCGGAGAACCAGGTGAACACGTCGTCGGGCTGACCCTGTAGGTAGTTGTTGATGTTCTCCTGGAAGGAGTTGTGGTCGACCGTGTTGATCTTGACCGTGACGTTGGGGTTCTTCTGCTGGTACGCGGCAGCGATCTTGCTCAGTGCGGTCTTCGGGACCTCGTCGGAGGCGTTGGAGCCCAGGGTCACCTCGCCACTGACCCCGCTGGAGCCACCGGAGCCACTGGAGCCGCTGGCCCCGCTGGAGCCACCGGAGCCGCCCGACCCACCGGAACCGCACGCCGCGAGCAGACCGGGTGCGGCGGCGAAAGCGGCGGCACCAAGTGCGCCTCGGAAGATCGACCGCCGCGACGGGAGCTTTCCGAGGGTGGAGGCGGGCGGTGACTGGGCGTCGTTACTACTGGCTGGACGGGACACAGGTTCTCCTCATTGATGACGACAGTGACCGTGATTGAGCCGGTGTGGCCCACGAGCGACCAGGTTTGAGCAAACGTGATCGGACCGACCAACTGTCCGACCGTCCGAGTCCCTTGTCAAGGCACGATCCGGTGACGTGGCCGCGCAGACACGGACCGGCTGTCCCGAGCGTGGGACACTACCGAGCGTGCCCGACCCAATCCTTACGGTGTGTACCGCGAACGTCTGCCGGTCACCGTTCCTCGAACGGGTGCTGCAGGGCGCCCTGCGTCGCGGTTCCGGCCCGGCCCGGGATCTGGTGGTGGGAAGCGCCGGGGTACGCGCACACGAGGGCGTTGAACCGCCGCCGGTCATCGCCGAACTGGTCGCCGCGCACGGGGGCAACGCCGAGGGGATGTCCTCGACACTCCTGACCGCCGAACACGTCGCCCGGGCGGGGCTGATTCTCACCGCCACCCGTGAGCACCGCTCCGCCGTCGTGCGGCTACACCGGCGCGGGCTGCGGACCGCCTTCACCATGCGGGAGTTCGCGCGGCTGCTGGACGGGCTGGAACTGCCCGACAGGAACGGGCGGCACCTGGCCCCGGACCTGGTCGAGCTGGTGGCCGCCGCAGCCGCCCGCCGGGGGACGTTGCCGCCGCTGGCGTCCGGACTGGTCGACGTGGTCGACCCGATCGGGCGGGATCTGGAGGTGTACGAGCAGGCAGTGGCGCAGATGGTACCGGTGGTGGACGCGCTGACGGCTGCCCTGACCACCCCCGCGGCGGCCGGCAGGTGACCAGCCGCGCCGGTGGTGAGCCGGTGACCAGCCGCGCCAGCGGTGGGCAGAGCAGCCGCCTCGGTGGCCCGCGACTGAGCCGGCTCCAGGTCGCCCTGCTGGTCGGGGTGCCGGTGGTGCTGTTGCTTGCGGCGGCGTGCTGGGTGGGGATCCGCGGCGCCCTGGCCGTCGAGCACCTGCAGCGCGCGGCCGCGGTGGTCCCGGCGGTCCGCGGGGAGCTGGCCGCCGGCGATGTGCGCGCGGCCCGCCCGCAACTGGACACCTTCGCCGCCGACGCCGCCGCGGCGCACCGGCTCACCGCCGACCCGATCTTCGCGGCCGCGACCCGGCTGCCCCGGATCGGCTCGGACCTGTCCGCGCTGGCGACCGTCTGCGCCGTCAGCGACCGGCTGGCCACCGGGGTGGTCGCCCCGCTGACCGGGCCGTCCGGACTGCCCGCGCTGACCCGGGCCCGGGCCGCGCACGCCGGAACGGCGCCACTGGTGGGCGCGTTGGCGGCCGCGCGCGAGCCGTTGCAGCAGGCGCACCGGCAGCTGCGCTCGGGTATGACCAAGCTGGCCGGGGTCGACACGACGCGGCTGGATCCGCAGGTGGCCGGACCAGTCGCCGAACTGGCCCAGCAGCTACGGACTGCGGACACCGGCCTGGACACCGCCGTCCGCGCGGCGCAGGTGCTCCCTGCGATGCTCGGTGGGGACCAACCGCGCACCTATCTCGTGCTGTTCCAGAACCTGGCTGAGGCGCGGTCGCTGGGCGGGGTACCGAGCGCATTCGCCGTTGTCCGCGCCCAGCACGGCCAGCTCACCCTGATCCGACAGGGATCCTCGGCCGACATCCCGTCCTTTGCGGAGCCGGTCCTGGACATCGGCGCGGATTCCCGGCAGGCATTCCTTGGCCAGCCGGGCCGCCACCTGCAGGACGTGACCGCGACCCCGTGGTTCCCCGACGCGGCGCGGATCGCGCGGGAGATGTGGCGGCGTCGGTCCGGGCAGCAGGTCGACGGGGTGATCGCCACCGATCCGGTGATGCTCTCGGAGCTGATGCGGGTCACCGGCCCGGTTGCGGTGCCGGGGGCCGGGATGGTCGGGGCGGACCGCATCGTGCCGCTCGTACTGCACCAGGTGTACCTGCGCTACCGGGACCCCGCGGCGCAGGACCGGTTCTTCGCGGCGACGGCGGCCGCGGCGTTCTCGGCGTTGTCCGACTACCACGGCGACCCGGTGGCGCTGGCCCGCGCGGCGGCCAGCGGCATCGCGCAGGGCCGGTTGCTGGTGTGGGACGCCGACCCGCGGGTGCGGGCCGGGTTGAGTGGGACGGTGCTGGCGGGGGTGCCGGGCGGCAACGCCGCCGCCGGCGCGCAGCGGCCGCTGGTGGGGGTGTACCTCAACGACGCGACCGGGTCGAAGATGAGCTGGTACCTGCACCGCGAGGTCAGCGTGACCCAGCGGCCACGGCTGTCCGACGGCCGCCGGCCGTTGCGGATGCACCTGCTGCTGACCTCCTCGGCGCCGACGTCCGGGCTACCGGACTACGTCACCGGCGGGAGGTCCTACGGGGTGTCCCCGGGCTCGATGCAGGTCACGGTATTCGTCATCGGCTCCGGCGCCGGGTCGCTGATCTCGGCACGGGTGGACGGTCGTGAGGTGCCGCTGTCCTCCCACCGGGTGCACGGGCGGCCGCTGGGGGGGCTGACCGTTCTGCTGCCTCCCGGTGCGCACCGCACCGTCGAGGTGGATCTGCTGGCCCCACCCGGACAGGGGTCCCCGCGCCTGGATCTGCAGCCGATGGTTCCCGGTCCCACCGGATAGCGGATCCCCTGACAGCCCGACGGGCCCTTGCTCAAGTTACCCACAGTGGTCATCGACTCCCCGCAGCTGCTAAGTGCTGCTAACGTTCCGCTGTCGAACGGTTGCATTCTGTATGAATCAGCTGGCCGACGGGGCGACGATGACGCCGCACCCGCCACATCCCTCCTGCCTCGCCGAGGCAGCCGAAAGAACAGGTGGAGCCCAGATGATCAGTCGGGTCCTCGCGACTGCAGCCGCGGCTGCCGCCGCGCTCATCGCCGTCCCCGCGGTTGCCACGGCAGCTCCGGGATACCCAACCGTCACCGCGCCGGCCACGGTCAGCGCCTCGACCGTCGGCGCCGGCGGAACCGTCGTCTTCGGTGGCGGCGGCTTCGCCCCCGGCGCCCTGGTGACCACAGACGTCACCTACATCTCCGGCGGCACCGGGCAGTCCGCCCCGATCGTGTCCCGCGTGGTCAAGACGGGGTACGCCAACTCCCAGGGCGTCTACACCACGACGCTGACCCTGGTCCAGGTCGGCGTGGCCCAGCTGACCGCGACCGGGGACAAGGCGGACAACACCACGCTGCAGCTGACGGCCACCGTCACCGTGATCGGCTCGGTGAGCGGTTCCGGAGGCTCGGGTTCGGGCTCTGGCAACGGTTCGGGTTCGGGCAACGGTTCTGGTTCGGGCAACGGTTCGAGCTCGGGCAACGGTTCTGGTTCGGGCAGCTACGCCGGGTCGCAGCCCGGGGCACTGCCGCGTACCGGCGCGGACAACGTGGGCCTGGAACTGTGGATCGCCGGCGGCCTGGTCGCCGTCGGTGCAGCCTTCGTCTCGGTCTCGGTGGCCCGCCGCCGCACCCAGGCCTGAGAACCAGCCCAACCAGGACGGGGTCGGAACCGGCAACGGTTCCGGCCCCGTCCTGCGGTTTCCGGCCGGCCACCCGGGCGGTGCCGGTTCCGACCGACCCAGAGGCAGGCTGACGCGCCGGCAGCTGGAACGCATAGAACGGAGCGGCTGTGGCACTGCTGTCCACCGGAACGGCGCCGACCCCCGGAACCTCGCCGACCCCCGGAACGGCGCCTGGGCAGCGTGACACCTCCGGTGGCCGCTGGGTTCGGCGCTACGTGCGACGGCTTCGTTTCAGCGACGCGTTCGTGTTGACCTACGCCCTGGTGGGCACGCACCTGGTGCGGTTTGGGGCCGCCTCCCCGCTGGTCCAGGGCGGCGACACGTTGTGGCTCGGCTACGCCCCGCTGACCTTCGCCCTCGGCGTGGTGTGGCTGGTCGCACTGGGACTGGGCGATACCCGCGACGTGAAGGTGCTCGGCTCCGGCGGGGAGGAGTACCGGCGGATCCTGTCCGCCAGCGTCCGGTTGTTCGCCGTGGTGGCCATCGTCGCCTACCTGGCGAAGATCGACGTCGCGCGCAGCTATCTGGCTATCGCGTTTCCGATCGGGACCATGTTGCTGCTGCTGGACCGGTGGTTGTGGCGGCGGTGGCTGACCTCGGTACGGACAGTCGGTCGGTGGAGTCACCGGGTCCTGGTCGTCGGATCCCCGGATGAGGTGGCCCGCCTGACCGGGGACCTGGTCCGCGCGCCGGGGGCGGGGCTGCGCGTGGTCGGCAGCTGCATACCGGAGCAGGCGTTGGCGGAGCTGATCGGTCAGGTTGCCGCCGTCGGTGCCGACACGGTCGCGGTGACCGCGGGTGGGCAGCTCGGACCGGCGGTGCTGCGCCGCATCGGCTGGGAGCTGGAGGGCACCGGCGTCGCCCTGATCGTCGCGCCCGCGCTGACCAACATCGCCGGCAGCCGGATCCACGTGCAACCCGTGTCCGGGCTGGCCCTGCTGCACGTGGAGCAGCCGCGGCTGCCGCGCGGGGGGCAGGTGGCCAAGGAGATTGTCGACCGGGTCGGGGCGCTGGTGCTGCTGGTCGCGCTGTCCCCGGTGATGCTGGCCACCGCGGTCGCGGTCAAGCTCACCAGTCCCGGGCCGGTCTGCTATCGCCAGGAACGCATCGGCCAGCGGGGACGGGTGTTCCGGCTGTGGAAGTTCCGCTCGATGCGGGTGGACGCCGACGCCGAGCTTGCCGGGCTGCTGGCCGCCGCCGGGACCGCGGACACGCCCCTGTTCAAGGTCGCCGACGACCCGCGACTGACCCCGGTCGGGTCCTGGCTGCGGGCCTACTCCCTCGACGAGGTTCCGCAGCTGCTCAACGTGCTGGTCGGGGACATGAGCCTGGTGGGGCCGCGCCCGCAACGGCTGGCCGAGGTCGAGCTCTACGACGACCTGGCCCGGCGGCGGCTGCTGGCCAAGCCGGGGATGACCGGGTACTGGCAGGTCAGCGGACGCAGCGACCTCAGCTGGGAGGAGACGGTGCGCCTGGACCTCTATTACGTGGAGAACTGGACGTTCACCTTCGACCTGGTGCTGCTGGCCCGCACCGTCATGACGGTGCTGCGCGGCCGCGGCGCGTACTGAGAGCCCGAACGGCCGGCCGAGGTGGTCTGAATGGCCGGCGGGAGCTGCTGCGACGGGCTAGTGGGAGCCGGGCGGGCCGGCCAGTGCCAGCGGGCGTCGGGCGCCGACAGCTGAAGTCGCGCCTGCCAGCAGGTGGTCGACCCAGTCGTCGTAGGCGCGCATCGCCGCCGGCAGACTCTGGTGGCGGGAGGAGTACCGCTGGCCCAGCGCGGCATGGGTGGCCGCCGCGTCCGGGTGGTTGCGCAGGTCCAGCACCGCGTCCAGGAGCGCCGCCGCATCCGCAGGATCCACGCGTACCCCGGCCCCACTGCGCCGCAGCAACTCGGCCGTCGCCCCCTCCGCGCCGGTTGCCGCCAGCACGGCGCGGCCGGCGGCGAAGTAGGACGTCAGCTTCGACGGCAGGCTCATCTCGGCCACCCCGGGCACCTCGTTGACCAGCAAAACGTCGGCTGCGGCGAGCAGGCCGGCGTGTTCCCGCGGTGAGGCCGAGGGCAGCATCGTCAGCCGCTGCACGCCCGCGGCACGGGCCGCCACGCTCGCGCGGGCATTGCCGTCGCCGACCAGGACGAACCGGACCGGTGCCTGATCCCGGTCGGCCAGCCGCGCCGCCTCGACAATGTTCTCCAGGCCCTGCTTGGCGCCGATGTTGCCCGCATGCAGGGCCACGAACTCGCGCTGCCAGCCCATCCGGACGCGGACGGCCTGCCGGGTTGCGGGGGCGACCGGCACGGAGGACCAGTTGCCGACCACGGTGATGCGTTGCTCGGACACCCCGAGTTGGCTGGTCAGAACCGAGCGGAACCGGTCGGAAATGGTCACCACCGCGTCGGCGCCGGCGACGATCCGCGACTCCAGCTCACCGAGGCGGTCCGCGGCGGGTCCCCGGTGTCCGAGCTCGGTGGCTCCGCGGCCGTAGAGGTCCTGCACGACCAGCCCGAACGGCACCCCGAAGCGACGGGCCAACCGCCCTGCCGCGCCGGCGCCGAACAGCGGGGGGCTGACGGCCAGCACCGCGTCCGGACGGGGCAGCCGCTGGGTCAGCACGCGTGCGCCGAAGCTGGCCTCGTGGGCCACCCGGTGCGCGGGCGTGGTCCGGGCCGGGACGTGGTGACGCAGCCGACGCACCCGCACCCCGTACTCGGTGCCCTCCTCCGACCAGCGCCCGTAGCCGTCGTGGATCTGCCACTGCGGGTAGTGCGGGACCCCGGCCAGCACCAGCACGTCGGCCCGGCGCGAGAGGTGCTGGGCCCAGGTCGTGGTGTACGGCGCGGTCCCGGACAGCTCCGGGGCGTAGTTCATGGCGACCAGCAGCAGCCGCGGCCGGGCACCGGCCAATGTCACCGCTGGGCTGCCCGGACACGTCCAACTGACCCGGATCGCCGGCCCAGTCGTCTTAGCCGCGAACCGAATCCTCGGCCGGGAGGAGAGGACCGGTCGTCGTCGGCCACGTCGTAGCCGTAGCCGTAGCCATAGCCGTAGCCGTAACTGAGCGTCGACCGTTCCGGCACCAGGTTCATCACGACCCCGAGCACCGTGGCCTCCACCCGCTCCAACGCGTCCAAGGCGCGCCGTAACCCGTCACGGTCGATCCTCGTGGCACCGACGACCATCAGCGTTCCACCGGTGACCCGGGAGAGCACGGCAGCGTCGGTAAAGGGCAGCAACGGGGGAGCATCGATCAGGACGTGGTCGAAACGTTGCACCAGCTCGTCGAGCACCCGGCTCATCGCCTCCGAGCCCAGCAGCTCACTGGGGTTCGGGGGGACCGGACCGCACGCTAGGACCGATAGGTTGCCGTCGGCTCCCCACTGCTGCAGCACCTCGTCAAGGGGGGACCGCCCGATCAGGACGTCGGTCAGGCCAACGGCATCTTCCAGGCCGAGATAGCGGGCCACCCGGGGACGTCGCAGGTCACCTTCGACGACGACGACACGGGCGCCGCCAGCGGCCAATGTGTAAGCCAGGTTGGCCGTCGTCGTGCTCTTGCCCTCGCCGGGAATCGAGGAGGTCACGACGATCGAGCGCGGACGGTCGGCAACCCCGACGAATTGAAGATTGGTCCGCAGTGCGCGGAACGCCTCGGCCCTGGCACTGTGGGGGTCCGCCTGCACCACCAGCGGACGCTCCCTGGCCTGGTCGTCGAAGGCGATGGCCCCGAGGACCGGCGCGCCGCTTACCGCGGCAACGTCCTCTTCGGTGCGGACCGCACGGTCGGTCAGGTGGCGCACCAGTGCCAGGCCGATGCCCAGTGCCAGGCCGAGGAGCAGGCCGAGGCCAACGTCCAGGACCGGGCGCGGTGACACCGGGACGCTCGGCACGGTGGGCTGCTGGACGACCGTGACGCGGACCGGTGTGGATCCGTTACCGGAAGGTCGTTCCAGGCTGACCACCGTCTGGCCGAACTGGGTGGCGACAGCGTCGGCGATCCGAGCTGCCTGCTGGGGGGAGGTGTCCCGCACCGAGATGTCGATGAGGACCGTGTCGGTAGGGGTGCTCGCCGTCACCGAGCGCGCCAGGGTGGCCGGATCGACGTCGAGGCCGAGGGTGTCAATGACCGGACGGAGGACCGCTGGGGAGGTGGCAATCGCGGTGTAGGACTTGACCCGCTGCTGGGTAAAGCTACTGCCCTGCAGCAGGTCGATCGAGCTGTCGCTCCCGGTCTGCGTGGAGACGAACAGCTGCGCCGAGGCCTCGTACTGCGGGGTGGCGAGAAGCAGCACCGCCACGGCGACCGCCAGGGCGGCGACGACTGTCGCCACGATGATCAGCCACCTCGCCCGTAGGGCGGCCACGTAGTCGGACACGTTCACCTGGTTACTCCCGCCTCGACGTCCGTGAGGGCGCACCCCACACACGTGCGAACTCTCAGTTACGGTGATCGAGCCGAAAGTAACAGACCCGGCTTACTCAGGCGCCAGACGGCGCGACTCGGAGGCACTGTGGCGGAGGCGGTTCGCACCGTGCTGCACATCAACGTGCGCCTGGAGCGGGGCGGAGCGGCGAGGATCGCCCGCAACCTGGCCACCCAACTGAGCGGTCGAGGCTATGGCGGCCAACTGGTCTATGGATACGGTCCCCGCGCCGGGACGAGTCCCGAAGAGGAGTCGACCGGCGCGTTGCGGCTGACCTCCCGGCCGCGCGCCGGCGCCAACGCCGCCGTCCACAAGGTGACCGGCCGCGAAGTGGTGCGTCCGGCCCGGGCCCGAATGGAGCAACTGCACCGGTCAGCCGTCCACAGCGATGTCGTCCACCTGCACGTGCTGCATTCGTTTCTCGGCCCGGCCCGCCCGCTGGTCGAGTCGATGATCGCTACCGGACGTCCGGTCGTCTGGACGCTGCACGATTCCTGGACGATCACCGGGCGATGCGCGATCACCGGCGGGTGCCGCCGCTGGGTGGTCGGATGTGGCAGCTGTCCGGACCGCTCCGCCTATCCGGGCGCGCTGCTGGATCTCACCCGCTCCGGGGCGCGCCGGCGCCGGGGTTGGATCTCGGCCCTGGACGGCGTGACCTTCGTCGCGCCCAGCGAGCACACCGCCGCCGACTTCCGAGCGGCGTATCCCGGCCACCGGGTCCGGTGCATCCACAACGGCGCGGACCCGGAGTTCTCCCGACCGCCCGACGCCCTCACACCACTCCAGCAGCGTCGCGGGTTCGCCCTGGTCGCCGAGGACCTCTCCGATCCCCAGAAGGTGCCACCCCGCGTGGTGTCATCGCTGCTGACGGCGGGCGTGCCGTTGGTGATGATCGGGCGTCACTGCCCCTACGAGGGCCCGCTGGTCACCGACGTCGGGCCACTGACGGGCCGGCGGCGCCTGGCGGAGGTATTGGGCCGGTGCCAGGCGCTGCTATTCCTCTCCCAGATCGACGTCTTCTCCCTGACGGTGCTGGAAGCGCTCGTCGGCGGCGTGCCGGTACTGGCGCTGGACTCGGCCGGCGCCCGCGAGGCGCTCTCACCACTGGGGATCGAGACGATGACCGAATCGTCGCTGGTGACTGCCGCTCGCGACGGCGGGGAGTGGGCCGGCCACCCCCACCGAGATCCGGTCGAGCTGGCTGCCGCGGCGTCCACCCTGTATTCGACGCAGGCCATGGCGGGTCGCTATGCGGATCTTTATGACGAGCTGCTCGGAACGAGTGCTCAATGAGCGGCCGACGGATCGCGGTCATCGCAGTGGTGGTGCTGCTCCACTTCCAGCTCGTCGAGATCCAGGGTTACCCGTTGACGATGGGACTGGTGCTCAGCGGCGTGGTGCTCGCCGTCTCCGTCCGGGCCGCTCCGCCGATGCTCCCGTTCGCCCTGCTTGCTCTGGTCATTGGGGCGCTCTGCCTGCAGACCCTGCTGCAGCCGGGAACAGACCAGGTGCAGTTCCTACGCAGCCTTGCGCTGTTCGCCTATTCGGTCGGTCTTGTGCTCTGGGTGTCCTCCGCCCAGGTGAATCCCCGAGGTCCGGGACCCCGTCCCTACCTGGTGGCGATGGCCCTGGTCGCCGGGCTGGCTTGGCTGCAGTACCTGGCCGGCACCCGGGGGATAGGGTTCTTCTTCAACCCGTGGCGGGGGTTCACCTATCTCTACCTCTACAATCCCCGGCTGGGCCTGGTGCCGGTGCGGGCGGAAGCTTTCTATCTGGAACCCTCGTTCGCGGCACTGGTCCTCGTGATCTGCGCCACCGCGGCGATCCTCGCCGGCGCCCGTCCGTTGGTAGCGGTGTCGCTGTGTGGGATCGGGATGCTCGCCGTGCGCTCTGCATCGGGGATCCTGACCGTCGGCGTGCTGGCGGTGCTCAGCATCGTCGGGCCGCAGGTCGCTGCTGGGGGGCGGCGGCGTGGATCCCGTGCCGAACGTCTGATCCTGGTCGCGGTCCTGGCGGGATTGGCCGTCGCCTTCACTCCCTACGCGGTGGCCCGCCTGACCAGTACCGACCAGGTGGGCAGCTCGTCAAACTACCGGCTCGCCGCCCCGGTGTCCCTACTGCAGGATCTGCTCGGTCGCACAGTGATCGGCGAGCCGCTCGGGTCGGTCAATCAGGCGGTGTCCGACGCGGGCCTGCTTTTGGGAACCCAGGTCGGGTCCTCCCTGGACAATGGCCTCTACGTCTACGTCTACTACTTCGGCTGGGTGGGCATCGTCGCCGCCCTCGCCGGTCTGGCTGTGGTGGTGGTGCGGGGTCTGGCGGACCGCCGTTTCGGCCGGGTCGCCCTGCTGACCCTGCCCATCCTGACCATGTCGGCGCTATTCACCGGTGCGGTGTTCACCCCCGAGTACGCCGTACTGGTTGGCCTGGTTATTGGTGAGGCCCGTCGTCGGTTGGCGACGCGGGCCGGCGTGGTGGGAGCCGGCGTCATGGGGGCCGGCGTGGACGGGGCTGATACCGACGGATCGGCGAAACCGAAGAAGCTCCCACCGCGAGCCCCGGGCGCTGGCCTGCCTCACCGACCGGCGGCCGGCCGGCCGCGTGCGGTGGGGGCGCGGCCGCGGGTCGGGCCGGTCGCGGCAACCGGAGCGCATATCCAGCTGGTCCCCGACGCTCCGCTGCTCTCGGTGGTCACCGTTGTACACAACGACCTGGGAGGGCTGCAGCGCACCCGCCGGTCCCTGCAGGGCCTGCTCGAGTTCGGGCGGGTCGAATGGGTGGTCGGCGACGGAGCGTCCAGCGATGGGACGGTGGAGTGGTTGGCGACCGTCTCACAGTCGGGCCTGCGCTGGGTGTCCGAGCCCGACGGCGGAATCTACGACGCCATGAATAGAACCACCGGTCGCACCCGCGGTCGTTTCCTCTGGTACCTCAACGCCGGGGACGAGGTAGCGGTCGATCATCCCAGGGTGGTGGTGGATCTGCTCCGGGCGGAGGCTGCGCGACCCGCCCCGGACCGCCTCGTGTATGGCGACTATGTCCTGCACCTCACCAATGGGACCGATATCGTCCGGCGCGCCCGCCCTGCTTCCTATCTGAGTCACAGCCTCCCGACTAGCCACCAGGCGATGCTCTTCCCGCGTACGGCCGTCGACGCCGTCGGTCGCTACGACTCCGGCTTCGCCGTCACCGGTGACTACGACCTGGTCGCCCGGTTACTGCGGGCCGGTGTTGAGCTGCACCGGGTACCGGTTCAATTCGCCCGCTTCGGCTTAGGCGGGCAATCGACTCGGATGCGTTCGGTCCTGATCCGGGAAGCCGCGCACGTGCAGCGAAACGTTCTGCGTCAGCCCTGGATCGTGGTCGCCGGTTCCGGGATCCGTAGACGGATGTCGTTTGCCGCACTGACCGCCCTGGAGCACCGCCGGTCCGGAGCCGACCGCGCCGCGCGACCGGCCACACGGTCGGCGCCTCCTGCGCCACTTCCCCCCACGTGACCGAGGCCGTTCGCTCCGCGGCCGCCATCGCACGGCTGTCGGCCGGGATCCGTCGCCGCCGCGCGGGCATGAGCGCGTCTGCGGCACTGCTGGGAGCTCAGCTGACGCTGTTCGGGTTGTCGACGGCAGCGACCATCGCGCTCTCGCATCGAGCGACGGTGGCGTCGTTCGCCGCGTTCGCGCGCTGGAACACGGTCTACGTCCTCGCCTATGCAGCCACCGAGACGTGGTCGTCCATGCTGCTGCTGGACAGTCGCGCTGACCCCTCGACGGCCAGCGGCGTGCGTGCCGTGGCAGTGGTCCGCGGTGGGGTGGTGGGGCTGGCATGTCTTGCGGGAGCCGCCTGGGGCTTCGACGGTCCCGGGTTCTGGTGGGCAGGCCTGCTGGGGCTGACGGCCGCCGTCGGAACAGCGTGGGCGGACGTGTGCCGCACCGACGCCATCGCCCGCTCGGCGGTGACCGGCGCCGCCGCGGCCGACCTTGCCGCAGCCGCGGTGTCCGCGGCCGTCCTGCTCGCGCTGCTTCGGACTCCGACCCATGGTGGTCTGGACTTCCTGATCTTCTTCGTCGGGCTCATCGGTAGTCGGGCCGTTGCGCAGTCCGTTGTCGGAGGAGGCACGCCCGGACTGCGCGGACTCCGTTCGATACGGCCGGCACTGATCAGTGTCTGGCGGCGCAACTACCCCTACACGGCCGTCGTGACCGTGGCCCGCAACGTCGACAACGTGGTGGTCAGCGCGATTTTCGGGGCCATGGCGCTGGGTATCTATGCGCGCGCCTACAGCCTGCTGCTGGCCCCGGTGGTGCAACTGTCTGCAGCGGTCGCTCCCCTGGCGTGGCGGCAGTTCCTGCGCGCCACGGGGCCCGCGTGCGACCGGATCGCCGACCGGTGGATCTTCGTCCTGGCCGGCCCCGCGTATTTACTGGTCCTGCTCGCGACGGTGGGCGCGCCGCGCCTTGTTCCGGTGCTGCTCGGGCCCCAGTGGGTGCCGGCGATCGCGCCGATGCGGCTGCTATCGCTGTGCGGAGCCGCGCTCGTGCTGCAGCTGCCGGCGCTATGGGCCGCTCAGACCGGCGATCGGGGCGTACGCCCGTGGGTGTTCGCGGTCTGTGAGCTGATCCCGGTCACCGTGCTGGCTGCGGCGTCCCCGTGGGGTTTCGGCGGCGCGCTCCGCGCCTATACGGCAGCCTCCCTGACCACGACGGCGGCGCTGCTCGTCGGCGGGCTGGGTGGAGGCGCCGGGCGACGTGGGGTGCGCCTGTTGGCCGTCCTGGGACTACCGCTGACCGCGGGCGCGGCGCGGCTGCTCGGCGCCGGGTGATGGGCTCGGGTGGTGCCCGTCCGGGGCGGTCCCGCTGAACCGGGTCGCGACGACGCGGGACCTGGCCTGCCCCACCATTGCGCCGGCAGGCACCATCCCCGACACAACCGAGGCGGGCAATACGAGCGCGGACCGGCCGAGCCGGGTGCCGGCCAGCACAGTGCACCGTGCGGTGACCCAGACCCCGTCCTCGATCACGACAGGGCTGGTCTCCAGCGCCATGTCGGTGCGGTGAGCGTGGGAGCCGGTCGTGACGAAGGTCTGTTGGGAGACCACCACGTCTGCGCCGATGTCGAGCTGATCCTGGTTATGCAGCCAGACGTCCTCACCGACCCACGATCGGTCGCCTATCCGCAGTTTCCAGGGCAGATGTACCCGCATGCCCGGGCGCAGGATGACGCCGGACCCGATCCGGGCGCCGAAGGCGCGCAGCACCCCGGCCCGCAACCGCGAGCTGGGTTGCAGCGGATTGCGAACGACCGCCAGTTCGCAGACCCGCCACAGACCGATGACCCAGCCCGGGCGATCCCAGCTGGCACGGTGGCCGGGCGCCTGCGAGAGGTCGATGACCGGTACGTCGTCGGCGTTCACGAGGGCGACCCTGCCGGCCGCGCCGAAGTGGCCAGTGGCGCTCCGCGATTCCGGCGGTACCACTCCCAGGTACTGGCGATGCCCTCCCGGAGTCCGATGCGCGGTTGCCAGCCGAGTGCGGCGATCCGGCTGACGTCCAGCACCTTGCGGGGGGTGCCGTCGGGCTTGGTCGGGTCGGTGACGATCCGCCCGGTGAACCCGACAATGTCCGCGACGATCCCGGCCAGCTCGCGGATGGGTAGGTCGCTGCCGGTCCCGACGTTCACCGGGCCGGCGGAGTCATAGCGCTCCAGCAGGACGAGGCATGCGGCGGCGAGATCGTCGACGTGTAGGAATTCCCGCCGCGGTGTTCCGGTCCCCCATAACACGACCTCACCGGCGCCGCTGTCCACCGCTTCGGTGAAGCGGCGGATCAGGGCGGGCAGGACGTGGGACCCGACCGGGTCGAAATTGTCCCCGGGCCCGTAGAGGTTGGTCGGCATCGCCGAAATCCACGCCAGTCCGTGCTGCCGCCGGACCGCCCGCACCTGCTGGATCCCGGCGATCTTCGCGACGGCGTAGGCATCGTTGGTCGGCTCCAGTGGCCCCGTCATGAGGCTGTCCTCCCGGATCGGCTGCGGCGCGTCACGCGGGTAGATGCAGGACGAGCCGAGGAACAGTAGCCGGGGCACGCCGACGGCCGCAGCCGCATCCATCAGGTTGACCTGGATCTGCAGGTTCTCGCTGAGGAAGTCCGCCGGCGCGCTGTCGTTGGCGAGGATTCCGCCGACGCGGGCGGCGGCGTCGATGACGACGGTCGGCCGCAGCTGGTCGAGCAGACCGAAAACCGCCGTCCGATTTTGCAGGTCCACTTCCGCGGAGCTGCACCCGACAACGTCACTGAAGCCCGCGCGGGTCAGCTCTCGGACCACCGCGGACCCCACCAGCCCACGATGGCCGGCCACCAACACTCGCCGAGCCCTATCCAGTCCCACCGACCACATAGCCCAGCCCTCCAAGATGCACTGTGGGTACGCTACTCAGGACTCAGAGTAATGGAGGTTGGTCGTGGCTAAGCGTGCGTTGATCACCGGGATCACCGGGCAGGACGGGTCGTACCTGGCCGAGCTGTTGTTGGGCAAGGGGTACGAGGTGCACGGGCTGATCCGGCGGGCGAGCACGTTCAACACCGCCCGCATCGACCACCTCTACACCGACCCGCACGCGCCGGACGCCCGGTTGACGCTGCACTACGGGGACCTGACCGACGGCTCGCGGCTGGTGACGCTGTTGAGCACCATCCGTCCGGACGAGGTCTACCACCTGGGTGCCCAGAGCCACGTCCGGGTCAGCTTCGACGAGCCGGAGTTCACCGGGGACACGACCGGGCTGGGCACCACCCGGCTGCTGGAGGCGATCCGGATGGTCGGGCTGGGCTGCCGCTTCTACCAGGCCAGCAGTTCGGAGATGTTCGGCGCCGCCCCGCCACCACAGTCGGAGACCACCGCGTTCCACCCCCGCTCGCCCTACGGCGCGGCGAAGGTCTACGCCTACTGGATCACGCGGAACTACCGCGAGGCGCACGGGATGTTCGCGGTCAACGGGATCCTGTTCAACCACGAAAGCCCCCGGCGCGGCGAGACCTTCGTCACCCGCAAGATCACCCGCGCGGTCGCCCGGATCCGGGCCGGGCTGGACGACTCGCTCTACCTGGGCAACATCGACGCGGTCCGCGACTGGGGGTACGCCCCGGAGTACGTGGAGGCGATGTGGCGGATGCTGCAGGCCGACACTCCCCGCGACTATGTGGTGGCCACTGGGACCGCCTACACGGTGCGGGATTTCCTCGGCTTCGCCTTCGACCGCGTCGGGCTGGACTGGCACGACCACGTCCGCTTCGACGAGCGCTACCTGCGCCCCTCCGAGGTCGACGCCCTGATCGGGGACGCCTCGCAGGCCCGCGAGCTGCTCGGCTGGTCCGCGCGCACCCTCACCCCGGAACTCGCGTATCTCATGGTCGACGCGGACTGCACCGCCCTGGACAGCGGCTACTCCGCCTCCGGTGCCGCCGACGTGGACCTGCGCACGGCCGTCGGCTCCTGGTCCGGAGTCGGCTGAGCACGTATGTCTGAGCAGGGTCGGCTGAGCACCGCGGCGCCCAGCCGGTGAGCCCGGTCAGTGATTCCTCGTCCAGGAGCCCACCAGCGCGGGCGGAGCAGTGCTCGCCGGTTCGGTGAGCGCTGCTCCGTCGACCAGTAGGTCGGCGCGCTGCCGGGTGCGGTCACGGGCGAACCAGGCCTGCTCGTCCCGCTGCCAGTCCCGGCACTGCTGCGCGGCCCGGCTGTCGTCGTCGCGGGCCAGCCACCGGCTGGTCCGCAGATCGGGTGGCACCTCGACCCAGATGGCCAGAGCAGTGCTCTGCGACCAGTCGGACTGCGCCGACCCGCAGCCCTCCAGCACCAACAGGTCGACCACCGGGACCTCGACCTCCTCGGCAAAGGCGGCGCTGGGCCAGTCGTATCGCCGGTATCGCCCGGCCGACCCGGTGGCCAGCGGGTTCAGGATCCGGGCCCGGATCCCACGGGTCAGCTCGCGTGCGCGATCCCCGACCAGTGCCGACCACCCGTCGTAGAGGTCGTCCAGATGAACGGTGGCCGCGGTGGTTCCGGAGCGACCGGCTGCGTGTTCCAATCGCCCGGCCAGTGTGGTCTTGCCCGACCCGGCCGGGCCGTCGATGCAGATCAGCCGGGTTCGGCCCGGTCCCAGCGTGGATCCGGCCAGGTCCGGGCCGGAGAGCGCGCGGGCGATCACCTCCGTCAGGGCGATGACCGGCACCGGACGAAACGTACCGGCGCGCCCGACCGGGGCGTTGCCGCGGTAGCGGTTGGTTTTGCCTAGGTTGCGCAGCATGGCCGAGGCGAATGACCCCCCGCCGGGCAGTGGCCGCGCGCGGGACCTGACGCGGCGCTCGAGCCGTCGGCGCACGGTCGCCGAGACCGGGCGGATGCACCACCTGGGCGCGGCCCCGGAGTGGATGCCGCTGCTGGGGGCCGACGGGCGCCAGATCGGGCGAACCCGGGTCTCGGCGTTGCAGCTGGCCTCCCGGACCACGTTTCAACTTGGGCAGCTGCTGGCCCAGGTCGAGCGCCAGATGGCCGCCGCGGCGGCCGAAGCCGCCTACGAGCGCGCCGCCCACCACCGCGACGAGGCGGCCGCCGTCCGCGCAGAACTCGCCCGCCGCACCGGCTGAGGCGTCGGCTCTACCCGGCGGGCCCGGCCGGTCCTGCGGGGTGGGCCGGGCACGGGCGTACTGGGAAGCGGGCGTTTCGGGCTGCCGGGACGTGGGTGGGCCGGTTCGGAGTACGCCAGTGTCCGCGCGGATGTCAGAACGGTCCGCGGAACGGTCGGAATGGTCTGCGCGGTCAGCGGTCAGCGGTCAGCGGTCCGGGGCGCGGCGCAGGCGCTTGATGTCGCCACGGCGGGTCTTCGCCTCGACCCGCCGGCGCTGGGCCGCCCGGCTGGGGCGGGTCGGGCGCCGCGTCCGCGGCCCGGGCGCGATCGCGTCGCGGACCAGGGCGGCCAGTCGCAGTCGGGCCGCAGTCCGGTTCCGTAATTGGGCGCGGTGCTCGCTGGCCGTCACCACGAGCGCCCCGTCGACCAGCCGGCCGGCCAACCGCTGCATCGCCCGCTCCCGGGTGTCGGCGCTCAGCGCGGTCGACGCAGCCAGGTCCCACCGCAGTTCCACCCGGCTGTCGGTCGTGTTGACCCCCTGACCGCCGGGCCCGGAGGATCGGGAGAACCGCCAGGACAGTTCGGCGGCCGGGATACGGATCCCGTTGTCGAGGTCTAGATCGGTGTCCACACCCCCACGATCGCGGGTCCAGCCCGCGGGCGGAGGCGGATCCGCCGACGTATGGGGGAAGATCGACCACACAGAACCCAACGGAGGGCGGTTGACATGTCAACGACACCGATTCGTCACGGCGCACCGAGCCATCGCAGAGAGCCCAACCGTCGCAGGGAACCCGGCCTTCGCAGGGGACCGAGCCGTCCCGCCGGGCTGCGCCGCCGCGCCTGGCTGGTCGGTCCAGCCGCCGCGGCGGTAGCGGTTTCGCTGGCGGGATGTTCGGGCAGTTCGCCGTCGGTGACCCCGACCCAGGTTCTTTCCCCGGCCGTCAGCTCGGCGAGTACCCCGGCGGACACCACAAGCGCCAGCCCGTCCGACGTTCCGGTCGTCGAATCGCCCACAGTGGCCAGTGAGTCGCCAACCGTGTCGGTGTCACCCAGCGCGTCGGCTACTGCCACCTCCAGCGAACCCACCGCAAGCCCGAGCGCGCAGCCCTGCTCGACCTCGCAGTTGGCGGTCAGCGCGGTGCGTTCCGGCGGGAAGGCGCTGCCCACCGCGCTGGAATTCCGGAACACCGCCAAGGCCGCGTGCACCCTCAGCGGCGTGCCGGGGGTCTCCTACGTCAGGAACGCCGGCGGCGTCAATGTCGGCCCGCTGGCTGTCCCGAGCGGCGGTCCGTCACGAGTGGTCCTCGACCCGGGGGGCCGGGCGCGGGCGCCGCTGAGTGTGCGTCCGTATTCGGAGCTGTCGGTCACCAAGTGCCGCCCAACGTCGGTCGGCGGGCTGCAGGTGTCCCTGCCCGGGCAGTCCACCAAGCTGTTCGTTCCCTCGCCGGGCGTTGCCTGCGGCGCCGGGACCGTCAGCTTGCTCAAGATCGGATCGCTGCAGGCCGGCTGACCCCTGCTCTGGCGGCCCTTTGCTCAAGGCTGACCTTGTTGCCGTCCCGCCCTCTTCGGCCGGACCTTGTTGCCGCCCGGCCAACTCTGTTGCCGGCCAACCGGCAACAAAGTCGTCGCAGCGGCAACAGAGTGGTGGGGCGGTAACAGAGTGGTGGGGCGGTAACAGAGTGGTGGGGCGGTAACAGAGTGGTGGGGCGGTAACAGAGTGGTGGGGCGGCGACAAGGTGCGCGCGGCGCCGGCAGGACAGGGTGGACGCGGCCGCGGGACGGGTTGGCCGCGTTGGCCGCGCTGGCCGCGACAGGGATGGCCCCGGGGATGGGCAACGATGGGGTCGATGACGACGACATCAACCGGTCCCGGTTCCTCCGGTCAGTCCCCGCAGGCCGCACGTCGCGACGCACTGCCGGAGCTGAGCTGGCATCCGGATCCCGACGGTGACCCGGCCCGGCTGGCGTACACCTTCGGGGGTGTCGCTCCGGTGGCAGAACTCCCGAGCCGGACCCTGCTACGCACCAGCAGCCTGGACTGCTTCGCCGGGCGGATCACCAGCATCGACGGGCGGCCCAGCGTCGACACTGATCCCCGTTACCTCAATCCGCAGACCGGGCCGTTCTACATCCGCGGTGCCGCACCCGGTGACACCCTCGCGGTGCACCTGGTCTCGATAGAGCCGACCTTCACCTGGGGGGTCAGCTCCACCGTCCCGTTCTTCGGATCGCTGACGAGCACCCACACCACGGCCGGGCTGCAGCAGGCGCTGGATGAACGGACCTGGATCTACGAGCTGGACACCGCCGAACGACTGGTCCGGTACGCCGCGCTGGACTCGGAGTTCACCGTCGACCTGCCGATGGACCCGATGCACGGCACCGTCGGAGTGGCCCCTGCTCTCGGAGAGGTGCGCAGCTCACTGGCACCCGGCGACTGGGGCGGGAACATGGACACCCCGGAGATGAGAGCAGGTGTCACGGCCTATTTCGGCGTGAACGTGGAGGGAGCAATGCTCTCCCTCGGTGATGGGCACGCCCGGCAGGGGGAGGGTGAGACCTGCGGGGTCGCGGTCGAATGCGCGATGACCACCTCGCTGATCGTTTCCGTCGGGCACGGGGTCGTCACGCCGTGGCCGCGGCTGGAGTCCGACACCCATCTGATGACCACCGGGTCCGCCCGGCCGTTGGAGGACGCGTTCCGGATCGCGCATGCGGAGATGGTCGGCTGGGTCGCCGAGCTGACCGGGCTCTCCCAGCTGGACGCCTACCAGCTGGTCAGCCAGGTCGCGCTGACCCCGGTGGCCAACGTCGTCGACACCAACTACACGGTGGTGGCCAAGGTTCCGAAGTCGGTGCTGCAGGGGGCCGTCGCCTACGGCGGGATCCACGACACCCTGCGTGGGCTGGCCGCCGGCGGCGGGGCAGGGTGAGCCGATGAAGCTGCCCCGTCCGAGGATCCTGCTCGCCACGACGGCCGCGGTCGTCGCCACCGGTGCGATCGGTGCGGCTACCGGTGATTTCGACTCGCGCTGGTACCGGCGGCTGCGTAAACCGTCCTTCCAGCCGTCCGGTCTGGTGTTTCCGCTGGTCTGGCCGGTGCTCTACGCCGACATCGCGGTCAGCTCGGCGGCGGTGCTGGATGCGGCGGGCCGGGCGGCGAACAAGAAGGCTCAGCGGTCGTTCGCCGTGGCGCTCGGGGTCAACCTGGCTTTGAACACCGCCTGGACGCCGCTGACCACCCGCGGGCGCCGGATCTGGTTGTCCGCCGCCGAGGCGGCCGTGCTGGCGGTGAGCAGCTGGGACCTGGTCCGGCGGGCCAGGCAGCTGGAGCCGAAGGCGGCCGTGGCGCTGACGCCCTACGCCGCCTGGTGCACGTTCGCGACGGTGCTCTCAGCGGACCTCGCGCACCGGAACGACTGACGCCGTCCCCGCAGCACGAGGAGCAGCGACACGTCACGCCCTCGCTCGACGCGATAGCGCTGCGCTGCGCCGCGCTGCCGGTACTGGACACGCGAAGCGAGCAGGAGATCCTGGGCTACGACGAGAATGATGGGGCGTCTCACCGAGCGCCATCCACTCCTGCCAGGACATCGGAACGCGCAGCGTCCCGCCGGCGACGAGTTCGGCGACCACGCGCGACACAGGAGGACTGCATCTGGCGGCGGGACCCCCGCGTCAGGCGGCGATCATCGACCGCGCGGCCAGGTAGCCGGCCAGAAAGGCGACGCCGACCTCGCCCACGGTGTCATCGGAGGGCAGGAACCGGGGATGGTGCAGGCCGGGCACGTGCTCGCTGCCGATCGAGGGCCCGGCGGCCAGCCCGGTCGCCGTTCCCACAAACGTCATCACCGAGGGGAACACCGGGCAGTAGTGGGCGAAGTCGTCCGCGCCGAAGGACCGGAACCCGGTGTCGACGGCCACCCCGAGTTCTCGCAGCCGGGCCGCGGTCGCCGTGGCCAGGCCCGGATGGTTGCGCAGCACCGGGTCGGCCGGGGAGAAGTCCACCCGCGCCGAGCAGCCGTGGGCCGCGGCCGTGTGCTCGGCGATGGACCGGACCACCCCCCTTAGCCGTTCCTGCTCGTTGTCGTCCATGCTGCGCAGCGATCCGCCGGCCCGCGCGGTGTCCGGGATGACGTTGAACGCCGACCCGGCATCCAGTCGCCCGAACGTGCATACGGCCCCGGCCACCGGGTCCACCCGCCGGCTGACCACCTGCTGCAACGCGACGACCACGGCGGCCAGCGCCAGCACCGGGTCGGCCGTGGTGTGCGGGTATCCGCCGTGTCCACCGCGACCGCTGATCACCACGTCGAACTGGTCTGCGGCGGCGTTGGTCGCCCCCGGCTTGACGGCGATGACACCGGCGGCGACCCGTGGCTGGACGTGCGCGCCGATCACCGCCCGCACGTCATGACGGTGCAGTGATCCCGACGCCACCAGGTCGATCGCGCCGGAACGGGGCACTTCCTCGCGTGGCTGCATCACTGCCAGCACCGGCACGTCGACCCCGACCGCGGCGGCGGCGCGGACGAAGGCGACCAGTCCCGCCATGTGGACGTCGTGCCCGCAGGCGTGCATGACCGCGCCCGGCGACGCCCAGTCGACCCCGGTCGCCTCGACCACGGGCAGCGCGTCAAGTTCGGTCCGAACGGCCACGCACGGCCCGGTTGCCGGGCCGACCCGCACCAGCGCCCCCGTCTCGGCGACCGGCTCGGCCGGACCGGCATCCAGGGCGTGGACCAGCAGGTCACGGGTGTCCTGCTCCAGCCCGGACAGGCGGGGGTCGGCGTGCACCGCGTGCCGCAACGCCACCGCACCGGGGATCTCGCTCAGCAGCGCGGCGTACAGCTTCTCGGCCAGTTCGGCGTGCGCCAGATGCGCGCCGGGGTCGGTCACTGGGTGGCTCCCTGGGTCAGGTCGTAGACCCGGGCGGCATTGCCCGCGGCGATCGCGACTGCCGCTGCGACGGCGTCCTGCTCCCCCCAGTCTCCCGCGCGGACACCGTCGTCGAGGATCCCGGCCAGCGCGCGCCGGAACAGCCGGGCTGCCAGCAGGTACAGCTCGGGCAGCCCGTAGGCGTCCGAGCTGTATAGGAACGACCCGAACGGGGCCAGCTCCAGCGCTTCGGACAACACCGCCCGGGCCCGGTTGCCCACCCCGTGCAGCGCCAGGCCCACGTCGGTGAACACGTGCGGGAACACCTGCGCCAGATGCCCGGCCTGGCGGTGGAAGGGGTAGGTGTGCAGCAGCATGACCGGGACGCCGGCCGGTGCGGTGTGCACCAGCAGGTCGGTGGCCGCGACCGGGTCGGCTCGGTGCAGGTGCGCGTCGGTGTCGCCGATGCCGGTGTGCAGCTGCACGGGAAGCCGGCGCTGGATGCCCTCCCAGATCAGGAAGCGGTGCAGGGTCGGGCTGGTCAGGCGGAACCCGGCGGCCTCTCCGGCACGTAGGCCGCCGGCGCCCGCGCCGGCGCCCTTCCCCGCTCCGGCGCCGGACGGGTGCCGTCGTCGCCAGCGAGCCGCGGCGGCGACAACCTCCAGCCGCGAGGGTCGGCGCCCGTCCAGGTTCAGCCCGGCGCGGTAGGCGGCGACCGATTTGAACCCGACCACCGGGACCCCTCCGGTTCCGACCATCGCCGCGTCCAACGCCGCCCCGAATGCGTCGGGGAATCCGCTCGCGCTGGTACCGGCGGCCATGACGGCCTCGGCGACCGACTCCAGGCGGACGATTTCGTACGCCCGGGCCGGCTTCCCGTCCGGGCCGACGCCCGCCGCGGCGGCCAGCTCTGTCGGGGAACTCAGCCCACCCGGGCCGTCGGGTACGCCGGTGTCCACGAGAAACGCGCCGGTCCCGGTTGCGGCCAGCATCCGGCGACCGACCTCCGCCTCGCCGAGCGCTGACCGGGCGGCGAGGTACCCGGTGACCGGGGTGTCCGGGTCCAGGTCGAGCAGCGGCGCGGCTTCGCGGCGCAACGCGAAGCCGATCCGGGAGAACCACGGCGAGCCGGCCCGCGGGTCCAGCTGGTCGGCCTCGGTCAGCGAGGTCGCGATGCCGGCCCCGTCCAACGGTCCGCGGAACAGCCCGTGGCAGTGGTGGTCGACCAGGGCGGTGGCAGCCAGCGCCTCCGCGGCGGGGCCGGAGGACTGGTTACGTGGCACCCGGTTGATCCTCGCAGCTGCGCGGCAGATGCAAGCAGCAGCTGCGCGGGGTGAGGCTGCAGCAGCTGCAGGGCAGGGCAGGATCAGCCTGCGTCAGCCGCCACCGCCGAGAGGAGCGCCCCGTGCAGCAGCAGGACCGCGACCGCCGCGCCGAACGGGCCGCCGACCTGGTCCCCGGTCTGTCCGAGCAGGGGGTGCAGGCGGTCGCCGTCACCTCGGTCGACCTGGCCGGGATCACCCGGACCAAGGGGTTCCCGCTGGACCGGCTGCCGGAGGTCGCCGCCTGGGGGGTGGGCACGTCGGTGGTCTTCGACACCTACGGCACCGACGACCTTGCCGTCCCGGTGCCTGCCGCCGCCGGCCCGGTGGGCGGGGCTGTCGGGGACCTGCGGCTGCACCCGGACACCGACCGCCTGATTCGGCTGCCCGCCACCCCGGGCTGGGCCTGGGCACCGGCCGACCGGTACGCGCAGGACGGCTCCCCGCACCCGCTGGACACCCGGCTGCTGCTGGCGGCCACCGTCGCGGATCTGGCCGCCGCCGGATACCGAGCCCGCGCCGCGGTGGAGATCGAGTGGGTGTTCTCCTCCGGGGTCGACGCCTACGGGGGCATCGTGCCGCCGACAACGGGCAATGCCTACGGGATGACCCGGCTGATCGAAACCGCGGAGGTCCTCGGCGACGTGCTGGGCGCGCTGACCGGAGCGGGGGTGCGGGTCGGGCAGATCCATCCCGAGTACGGCACCGGCCAGTTCGAGGTCTCGGTGGCCGCCGAGGACCCGCTCGGTGCCGCGGACACCTCCGTACTGGTCCGGGCGACAATCCGGGCCGTGGCCGCCCGGCACGGGCTGCGGGTCAGCTTCGCCCCGAAGGTGGTGGTCAACGATGTCGGCAACGGCGGCCACATCCACCTGAGCCTGCACGCGGGGGAGACCAACCTGATGACCGGCGGTGACGGCGCTGCCGCGATGACCTCGGCCGGTGAGGGGTTCGCCGCGGGCATCCTGGCCCACCTCCCGGGGTTGCAGGCCATCGGTGCGCCCAGTGTCGCGAGTTGGTTGCGGCTGCAGCCCGAGCAGTGGGCCGGCGCGTGGGCCGGCTGGGGGGTGGAGAACCGGGAGACGGCGCTGCGGTTCGTGCCCGGGGTGGCTGGCGACGGCGCCCGCGCGGCGAACCTGGAGGTCAAGTCCTTCGACCTGGCTGCCAATCCGTACCTGTCGATGGCGGCGCTGCTGGTGGCCGGGGCCGTCGGGGTCCGGGACCGGTTGCGGCTGCCGCCGGCCGTCGACGTGGACCCGGCCCGGCTGTCCGAGCAGCAGCGGGCCGACGCGGAGGTGCACCCGCTGCCGGCGGATCTGGGTGCCGCCGCCGACGCCCTGGCTGGCGATGACGTGCTGGCCGACGGGCTGGGGCGGTCGCTGGCCGCGACGCTGGTGGCGCACCGCCGCGCGGAGGTGGAGCGCTTCGCCGGGATGGACGCGCACGCGATCGTCGCGGCGACACGCTGGGTCTGGTGACGCTGCCCACCGCGAACACCGTTCAGCGGTGCACGAGGTATCCCAGCGTGGGCTGGCAATCGAACGGGGGGTTGTGGCCGCTTCTCGCTTCGGGGCTGGGTCTGCCGGCCCACACCTTGGCCCCTGCTCCGGCCCGGACGTCCGGGCCGGACATGCTTCGTCGAGTAGGCGGGTGAGTCGTTTGGTGATCCGGACCTGGCCCCGGTTCGGTGGGTTCACGACCGCCACCCCGTCGGACACGCGCTTCGCGGGCCCGGTTCACAGCGCTGTCCCGACGGCGGTCCCGATGCCATAGGTGATCGCCATCGCCAGCAGCCCGATGACCACGTTGCGCAGGGTGGCCCGACCGGGCGGCGCCTGCCCGAGCCGGGCGGCCACATGCCCGGTCAGGGCGAGCCCGGCGGCCACCGTGGCGAAGGTCACCGGGACCCGCCAGCTGGTCGGGGGCAGCAGCACGGCCAGGATGGGCAGCAGCCCACCGAGGGCGAAGGCGACCGCCGAGGCCAGCGCCGCCTCGACCGGGCTGACCAGGTCGGTGACGTCGATGCCCAGCTCGATATCGGCGTGCGCGGCCAGCGCATCACGGCTGGTCAGCTCGGCGGCGACCTCGCGGGCCAACGCTGTGGACAGTCCCTTCTGGGCGTAGAGATGGGCCAGCTCGTCCAGCTCCTCGTCGGGGACGGTCTCCAGCTCGTGGCGCTGGAGGGCGAGCAGTGCTTCCTGGGAGTCGCGTTGGGCGCTGACCGAGGTGAACTCCCCACCGCCCATCGACAGCGACCCGGCGACCAACCCTGACACCCCGGCGATCACCAGCGGCGCCACCCCGGAGGTCGCACCGGCCACCCCGACCACCAGCCCGGCCGTTGAGGTGAGGCCGTCGTTGGCACCGAGCACCGCGGCGCGCAACCGGTTCAGCCGGCTGACCGAGGTCGAGAGCAGATGCGCCCGAGCATGCTCGGGGAACTCCTCGGCCACGGGCCGCGTCTCGTCCACGTTCACCCGTCCCGTCTGCATCGTCTGGCCGGTCAGCGCGCGTTTCCGGCCAGCGTTGCTCGCCGGTCAGTCGTGCCCGGCCGGCCAGGGTAGTGAGGTCGGGGTAGGGGGGCGCGGTCCGGACTGGCGGGTGCGGCCCCGGCTGGCAGGGTGGTGGGCATGCAGACACGGCACGCGGACCGGCTCGGCAGGAACGTCTCAGTGGTCGGGCTCGGCGCCTGGCAGCTGGGTGGGGACTGGGGGGAGGTGGACGACTCGGCCGCCCATGCGGTGCTCGGCGCGGCGCTGGGGGCGGGAATCACCTTCCTGGACACCGCCGACGTATACGGCGACGGGCGTAGTGAGCGCCTGGTGGGGTCCGCCGCCGCCGGACATCCGGAGGTCACGGTGGCCACCAAGATGGGCCGCCGGGTGCCGCAGGAACCGGGCAACTACACGGCGCAGGCGTTCGGGGAATGGGTGGACCGGTCCCGGGAGAACCTGGGCGTCGACACCCTGGATCTGGTGCAGCTGCACTGCCCGCCCACGCCGGTCTTCGGTGACGACGCGGTCTTCGACGCCCTGGACGGCCTGGTCGCGGACAAGCGGATCGCCGCCTACGGGGTGTCGGTGGAGACCTGCGAGCAGGCGTTGACCGCCATCGGACGGCCGGGTGTCGCCTCAGTGCAGATCATCCTCAACTGCTTCCGGCAGAAGCCGCTGGACCGGGTGCTGCCCGCAGCCACCGATGCCGGGGTGGCGGTCATCGCCCGGGTCCCGTTGGCCTCCGGCCTGCTCTCGGGCAAGTACGACGCATCGACCACCTTTGCGGCCGACGACCACCGCACCTATAACCGCCAGGGGCAGGCCTTCGACGTGGGGGAGACGTTTGCCGGGGTGCCGTTCGAGGTGGGCCTGGCCGCGGTCGACGAGCTCAGCGAGGTGGCGGGGCCGGGCGCGTCGATGCCGCAGTTCGCGTTGCGCTGGATCCTGGACCAGCCCGGCGTCACGGTGGTCATCCCCGGCGCCCGCAACGCCGACCAGGTGGCGTCCAATGCCGGCGCGGCCGACCTGTCCCCGTTGACCGACGCCCAACTGGCCGGGGTGCGCGACGTCTACGACCGGCTGATCCGGGAGCACGTACACGACCGCTGGTGAAGTGACCAGATCGGCGCCGCTCCCTGCCGCGGACCAGAGTCCCCGGACGGGGGGCATGGTGGCGATGCGTGTCAGATCGTCCCGACGGCCAGGCGGGTCGGTGGTCCGACGATGCCGTCGACGGTTATCTCCTCCTTGCGGTTACACGCGCCCGGGTCGGTCAGTCGGGTGGGTACCCACGATCAGAGCCACAGATGGCCCCACCAGCGGGGAACTGCTTGCGGGGATCGCCGACTCGTCTCCGGACGAGCTGCCGTAGGGGCGCGCGGATGCAATTCGGCGGTTGGCGGTGCGGTGCTGGGCAGATAATTCGTGAAATGCCGCGGGTAGTGTCGCCCCGTGGATGACGTGGCCTTCGTCGAGTACGTCGGGCGCGTGCTGTCAACGTTGAACCGGGTGGAGGCTGTCACCCTCGGTGGGTCGCGGGCGGAAGGCACGAACCGCCCGGATAGTGACTGGGACTTCGGACTGTATTACCGCGGCCAATTTGAGCCGCAGCGACTCCGCGAGATCGGCTGGCCCGGCGTCGTCAGCGAGATCGGCGGCTGGTCGGCGGTCGATGGGGGAGTTTTCAACGGCGGTGCGTGGCTGGAGATCGACGGCCGCCCCAGCGATATTCACTACCGAGACTTGGACGTCGTCGACCGGGTGGTTGCAGCTACGCGCGAGGGCCACTTCGAGGCCGAACCGCTCTGGTTTCACCTGGCGGGTCTTCCGTCGTATCTGGTTCTCGCGGAACTCGCGATAAGCAGGACCCTCGTCGGGGAGCTCCCTGACGTGTCCTATCCCGTGGCGTTGCGACAGATGGCTCCGGGGGTGTGGTGGGAGCAGGCCGAGGCCGAGTTTGACTATGCGCGGAAGTTCCACGCTGCCGCGGGCCGGCTAACCCAGTGCGTCGGGCTCCTGGCAAGGGCCGCCTCATGCGCCGCCCACGCGGTGCTCGCCGCGAGGGGTGTGTGGGTAACTAATGAAAAGCAATTGCTCATCCGTGCGGGACTCAGCGATATCGACCGGGTCCTGTCCCTCGTCAGCCCGAACCCCGCGGCTCTCCGCGATGCCGTTGACGCCGTACATACCGCGTGCTCGGAAGCAGTTCGCTCCGCCCGACTGAACGCGGAACAAGTCTGACCGTCTCGGCGCCTCGGTGCGCGACGCGTGGCCGCAACTACGCGCCGTCGGACGTGGTTGTAGTAGGCGGAGTCCGCGCGGATGATCACCAAACCCGCACCGGTGTCCGTGGTCAATTCCGTGCCCGGGTTCGGTTCGGGTCGAGTCGTACGGTTCAGAGTCGCGAGGCCGTCGGCGAGCAGTTTCGTCGCGCCCCTCGACGAAGCGGTGGAACCCTTCCGCAGCCGGGCACCGAGGATGACCGACGCGCTGGTAGGGGTGGTCGC
>JAABUL010000274.1_pt1 | contig 111798 bp, 112 predicted proteins | sample 5559151 | NCBI WGS metagenome assembly JAABUL01 (sample SAMN10711876, study PRJNA513368) | rock metagenome | isolation source: Antarctica rocks | place: Antarctica: Victoria Land, Pudding Butte sud | reverse complement strand
GTCCATGTAGCACCTCAAGCCCTGCTCGCCACCCCTCGATCTCCTCGCTGGTCGTCATGGTTCCCCTCCCTCTCCGTCATACTGGAGGGTAGCAAGCTCACAAGCCATCTGTCACTGTAGTACTAGTGGCCGTTTTCGATATGGTAAAGATGCGGGCGGCCCAACCAGCCCTCGCGCACCACTAGTCCAGGAGAAATCCATGGCTCATACATCGCCGCTTGACCTTCAGACGGACCCCGATGAGGCTGTCCGCCACTTACAGGCTCTCTTGCGCCTGGATACCACCAACCCGCCCGGTAACGAGACCATGGCGGCGGAACACATTGCAGAAGTATTGCGCCAGGAGGGATATGAGCCAACCGTGGTCGAATCCGCGCATGGACGTGGCAATGTCGTGGCGCGCTATCCCGGTAGCGGCGAGCTGGAGCCGTTCCTGATCTACGGCCACACCGATGTGGTGACGGCGGAGCCGGAGCATTGGACGCATGGGCCGTTCTCCGGCGACCTGACCGACGGCTGCGTGTGGGGCCGGGGCGCACTGGACATGAAGGGCCTGGTGGCGCAGGAGTTGATGGTCATGCTGCTGCTAAAACGGAGCGGCATTCGGCTCAAGCGCGACGTGATCTTCGCGGCCACAGCGGACGAGGAGTCGGGCGGCCAGGCTGGGATGGGCTTCGTGGTGGACCACCACCCGGATCTGGTACGCGCCCAGTACGGACTGAGCGAGGGCGGGGGGACCACGATGTATATCGCGGGCAAACCGGTCTACGATATCCGCACCGCCGAGAAGGGCACCTGCCGGTTCAAGATGCGAGCCCATGGAGACCCCGGTCATGGTTCGGTACCGCGCCGCGAAACGGCGGTGAGCCGGCTGGCCGAGGCCGTGACCCGGCTGGCCACGACGCCCCTGCCATTCCGTCCCACGGCAACCTTTGGTAGCTTTTTCACGGTGCTGACCGAGCTACTGAACGTGCCGGAGCAGCGCCGGCAGCTCACGGAGGAAAATCTGGAGCATGTCGTCCACCTCCTCCCTCCGGCCTTGGGATACTATTACCGCGCGATCTCGCACGATACGGCCGTTCCCACCGGCCTGCGAGCCGGTACCAAGATCAACGTGGTACCGAGCGTGGCCGAGGCAGCGGTCGACGGCCGGTATCTCCCCGGTCAAACCCCGGAAGGGTTCTTTCAGGAAATTCGCCAGATTATCGGGGACGATCTCGAGATTGAAGTGGTGGATACCAGCGTGCCGCTCGAGGACCCGCCCGGCGGCCCTCTCTACGACACCATCGTCTCGGTCATGCAGCGCCATGCGCCGGAGGCCATCGTCGCTCCCCTGATGTTGAGCGGCGCCACTGATGCCAAACATGTGGCACGCCTGGGCACGCACTGCCTCGGGTTCGGGCCCGTCCGCATCCCGGAGGCGTTTCCGGCCGAACAGCTGGTGCACGGTCACGACGAGCGCATTCCGGTGGACGGCTATCTGTGGGGCTTGCAGGTGCTGCTCGATATCGTCACGGAGTTTTGTGGCCGGTAATCGAACAGAGTACGCCTAAAGAGGGAGTGACAACCGGCGCCCCCTGCTGTAATGTGGACGTCAGCAACTATAGAAGGGTCACGTTCCCATGGCGACGCTCCTCGCTCTCGCTTCGACCACCAGTGGACTGTACCGCGACCTGCAGAGCGGACGCGTGTATCAGCGCGATGAGCTTCTGGCTTCCGGTCCGCCGGCCATGCTTTTGCGCCAGGTCCGGATCGAGAAGCATGCCCCCGGCGTCTACCTGCTCTACCTAGACCAGGAAGACACCCAGCTGTTTGAGCTCACGTCGCGTCGCCGGTCGAAGCGGACGTTCGAGTCTGCCGCGTAGCGGATCGACCGGGATGAGCCGCGACGTGCCGTGATCGACCCGACGGCTGAGGAACACACGAGAGGGCGGCACCTGCCGCCCTCCCGGTGCGCTTGACTCCCTCGCCGAACTAGCTGCCGGCGCGCTCGTAGCGCTTGTTCACCTCGTCCCAGTTGATGACGTTCCACCAGGCGTTCAGGTATTCAGGTCGTCTGTTCTGATACTTCAGGTAGTATGCATGCTCCCAGACGTCGTTCCCCATGATGGGGAAGTGGTCTTCGGAGAGCGGGTTGTCCTGATTGGCGGTGCTCTCAATGTGCAGATTGCCGCTGGACTCACGGCACAGCCACGCCCAGCCACTGCCAAAGCGCTTGGTACCCGCATCGTTGAACTGCTGCTTGAAGCTATCGAAGTCGCCAAACGCCTTGTTGATGGCCTCGGCGAGTGCGCCAGTCGGCTGTCCACCGCCATTCGGACTCATGATCTGCCAGAACATGGTGTGGTTCACGTGGCCGCCGCCATTGTTCCGCACGGCGGTGCGAATGTCTTCCGGCACGCTGTTGAGATCTCGCACCAGGTCCTCTGGGCTCTTATCGGCTAGCTCCGGATGCTTCTGCAGCGCTGCATTCAGATTGTTCACATATGCCGCGTGGTGCTTGTCGTGGTGCAGGTGCATGGTCTCCGCGTCGATGTGCGGCTCAAGGGCCTCATACGCATACGGCAGGGGTGGAACTTCATACGCCATGGAGTGTCTCCTTCTGGTGGGTGTACTACAGTTCAAAAGTAACAGCTATGGCCCGATGGGGCTGTTTCTTCATTCCCAAAACTGTCGTAAAGTCAGAGGGGAGGCCAGATGAACGGACGCATGGCAGGCAAGGTGGTGGTGGTGACGGGGGCGGCGCACGGCATCGGCCGGGGCTGCGCGGAACTCCTCGCCACCGAGGGCGCTTGTGTGGTGATCGGTGATCGCGACGCGACGGCGGGCGAAACGGCTGCCGCGGCAATTTGGGCAGCGGGGGGCGACGCGCTCTTCCACCCGGCCGACGTGACCAGTGAGGAGCAGTGTTCCTCACTGATGGCCCGCGCCGTGGATAGGTACGGGCGTCTCGACGCGCTCGTGAACAACGCCGGCTGGTTTCCGCGCGGCACGCTGGAGGAAACCAGCGCCGAACTGTGGGATCAGGTGCTGGACGTGAATTTGCGCGGCGCTTTTTTCTGCTGCAAACATGCCGTGCCGCATCTACGCGCCGCCGGCGGGGGCAGCATCGTCAATGTTGGCTCGACCAACGGCATCCAGGCCATGCCCAACCTGGTGGCCTATGGCGCCGCCAAGGGTGGCCTCCTGGCCATGACCCGCACACTTGCGGGCGCCTATGCGCACGACCGAATTCGGGTGAACTATCTTATTCCCGGCTGGATCTTGACCGACAGTGAGATCGCCCTCCAGCACGGGCGCGGGCTGAGCGACGACGATCTACAGCAGGCCGGCGCTGCTCTGCCCCTGGGTCGTCCCCAGACCGTGCAGGACATGGCCTTCGCAGTGCTGTACCTGGCTTCCGACGAGTCCTCCCAGGTGACCGGCGCCGTGCTCAACGTCGATGCGGGCGCCAGTATGCTGCCCGTCTACCGAGAGGGCGGCTACGTTGGGTAAGCCAGAGCGGCAGCCGCGCTTTTCCACTGACCGAGGTTGAAGGGAAGCGAGCAGTGAAGATTGTCGACGTGCGCACCGCCGTGGTCGAGGCCAACTACGAGTGGACCTATATTCGGGTCTACAGCGACGACGGCCTAACCGGGCTGGGTGAGAGTTTTTGCGCGCCGGGCCTGACCAGCATCATTCAGGATCTCAAGGTGCTGCTGATCGGCGAGGATCCACGGAATATCGACCGGCTGTGGTCCAAGATGCGATGGGCGGCCTCCGGCGCAGGCTCGATGGGCGGCATCATCTACAACGCTATCTCGGGGATCGAGGCCGCGCTGTGGGATCTGACCGGCAAGGCGTATGGAGTGCCGGTCTATCAACTCCTGGGCGGAAAGTTTCGCGACCGGGTACGAGTCTACGCGGACTGCCATGCCGGTGAGGCGCTGGAGGCGTTGACGCCGCTCATGGTGGCCCGCCGCCCGGCATGGTTGACGGTGGAGGGGCAGGAGGCAGTCGCTGTCACGGCGGAGAGCCATCACCCGGTCCATGGACGAGCCTATGGCAGTCCCGACGCGGCCGCGGTGTTTACGCCGGAGATGTACGCCACCCGAGCGCGTGAGGTTGCCGGCCGGGGATTTACTGCGCTGAAGTTCGATCTGGACGTGCCGAATCCCTATACGCGCGATACCCAGTCGGGCACCCTCTCACACGCCGAGGTGAAGTTTATGGCCTCGCTGGTCGAAGCGGTTCGCACCGCCGTGGGAGACACCGTGGACATCGCCTTCGACTGCCACTGGCGCTACAACGTCTCCGATGCCCAGCGCCTGGCCTACGAGTTGGAACCGTATGGGCTACTGTGGCTGGAAGATCCGGTGCCCCCGGAGAACGTGGCGGCCATGCGCCGCGTCACGCACAGTACCAGGACGCCCATCGCCAGCGGGGAGAACTATTACTTGCGGTACGGTTTCCGCGAGGCAGTGGAGACCGGCGCGCTCGATATCGCGGCGCCCGATCTCCAGAAAACCGGCGGCCTGCTGGAAGGTCGCAAGATCGCCGACCTGGCCGATACCCACTACCTGGCGGTGGCGCCGCACTGCATCGCCAGTCCGGTGGGAACCATCGCCAGCGCCCACGTCGCCGCGGCCGTCTCGAATTTCCTGGCGCTGGAGTGGCACGGCATGAGCGTGCCATTCTGGGAGGAGATGGTTACCGGGCTGGATGGACCCGTAATCCAGGACGGCTACATCACAGTGCCGGAGGGCGCTGGGATTGGGGTCGAACTGAATGAGGACGTGGCCCGCCGCTATGCCAAAGCAGGCGAGCCGTTTTTCGAGGAAAGGCTGACGGGATGACAGGGCAGGGAGACGTCACAGGGCGACTGGCGGATAAGGTCGCGTTTATCACAGGCGCAGGCTCCGGCATCGGTCAGGCCACCAGCCTGCTCTTCTCTCAGGAAGGGGCGCGCGTCTGCGCCCTGGACCTGGACCCGGCCGGCGCTCAGTCTACCGCCGGCTCTATCACGGGCTTGGGCGGGCAAGCGCTCTCGACGGCGGCGGATGTCAGTGCCTCGGACCAGGTCCGGCGAGCCGTCGATGCCTGCCTGCAGCACTTCGGGCGGATCGATGTCCTGGTCAATTGCGCCGGCATCGGCTCCACTCAGACGGTGGTGGATACCCCGGAGGACCTGTGGGAGCGCGTCTTTGCCGTCAACGTCCGCGGTACCTTTCTCTGCTGCAAGGCCATCGTGTCGCACATGATCGAGGCGGGAGGTGGCACGATCATCAACATCGCCTCGGTGGCCGGCATGGTGGGCCTCAAGAACCGCGCCGCGTATTGTGCCTCCAAAGGCGCCGTGATCAGCCTGACCCAGGCTATCGCGGTCGATCACGTCGGCCAGCATATCCGCTGCAACTGCATCTGTCCCGGCACCGTGGACTCACCCTGGGTTGGCCGGCTGCTGGCCGCGGCGCCCGATCCGGCGACGGAGCGCGCCGCTCTGGTCGCGCGCCAGCCGATGGGCCGCCTCGGTACCCCGGACGAGATCGCCAAAGCAGCGCTCTATCTTGCGTCGGATGATGCCGCGTTCATCACCGGCAGCTCGCTGGTGATCGATGGGGGTCTGACCGCGCAGTAGATGGTCTACCCATGAACGTTCGGCGGGTGAGGGGGACCGGGATGGGTATGAGCCGCAAGGCCCGATGCAAGGCTTCCCCAGTTCGCTCTACTATCGGCTAAGGAGATCGCACCATGACCACCAACGATGCTTCCGACGCGTCTCCGCGGCTCTATGGGCACGCCCGCGCTCACCACCACACTCGGGCGGCTGCCGGGAGCGCCGAGACCCAGCGCGGCAGCACCGCGCACTTCACCGTCTTCTACGCCGACGATCTGGGCACGGATGGACCGGTGCTGGCCGATGCCGTGCTGAGTCGATGCGAGCAGGACTACGCCAGTTTGCAGGGTTTCTTCGGTGGGATCACCCCGGCCGGCTTGCCGTTCGAGGTACACATCCAGCCTGGCTCCAACGGGGCCAGCCATGCCACTTGCGCCGCCACGGCGCTCACCTGCGATGCCTTCACCGGAACCGATGGCGCGCTGGTCAGCAGTCTGGTGGTGGCCGAGGCGGACGAGGTCTTCATGGCCAACCAGGCGGCCGGCTGGGACTGCGGCGCCAGTAACGGCGAAGGCCTTTCGCGGGTTCTGGCCGCCGAACTCTACCCGGCTGAACAGTCGCCGCCCGGCACCGGCATCTCCTTCGCCACTGGGGCCGCCTGGTTGAACAGCGACCGGCCCGATTTCGTCACCCAGACCGACCCCACCGATCAGAACCCAGTATCTACCGGGTGTGCCACTCTCTTCATCAATTACCTGCGCCATCAGTTGAACTACTCGCTGAACCAGATCGTCCAGGCCGGCGGCGCGACGCTGGCCGACACCTATACCACGCTCACTGGCCGCGGCGATGCCTTCGCTGCGTTTAGCGCGCTCCTGGCCGGCGCCTTCCCACCCGGCCAGCAGGTGACCCTCACCAATGACAACCCGTTCCCCTTACCCGGCGCGTGAGGCGGGGTGCTATTCCCCGGTGTTGACCCACGCTATCGTGAATGGCGCAAGTGGCCGCGATGCAACGCCGTGTAATGTGTCAGGATATGGTGGACAGAAAATTGGGGCATCCTGCACACTCCCCGGCCCTCGGTAGCCCGGTGCCTTGCGCCCGGGACTGGCCCGCAGGCCAGCAGACGGGCTCTCGTAGAGAGGGGCAGGCCCTAGCGCCGCCGGGGCTCAACTAGGCGCCCTGGAGGCGGATCCCCACGCATCGCGTCGTCCCGGAACCACTCGGCGTAGCCCGCGTGCAGCTGCTCGATAGCGTCCACGATGGCGGTCGCTGCCGGCTTGTCCTGCACGGCCCGCTCTACCCGGTCGAGCAGGTCATCTCGATCGCTCAGGACCAGGCTTCCAAATGCCATGTAGCGGCTCCTCCACGGGTCGTCGTCCGTCCCCAAGGTCCACCTTCCTCTTCAGCACCGGGCCCAGGTGGTTCTCCAACTGCTCCATGTCGATGCCTTGAAGGGCCAGGTCGGTGAACGGCGTGTAGCGTTCGGGGTTGTAGCGGCGTGTTCCCATGGGTCGAGTCCTCTCTGAGACAAGGAGTGGCCGCGGTGAGGACGTCATCGCCACCGGGTCCCCCGTCTGGACCCGCGAGTGTGCGGGCAAGGTACAGTGTGAGCCACGGCGGAGTGTTCCGCAAGCAGCATGGCTATCTCAGGATAACGCGAACAGATGGCCGTGGGGGGCGTGGAGCTTCCGGGCCCCCGGTCTGGCGTGCGGTCGCTCCCTTCCGCGGGTCGTGGGGTCCGAAGCTATGTGCTGGCCTGCGGGCCAGTCCCGGGCACAAGGCACCGGGCCACAGCGACTGTCGCGGACACTACACGTGTTCAGGATGACATGAGTGAGTACACGCCGCAGCATGGCACGGAAAATGCATATGTCACGTCATGATATGTCTTCGGGCGCCACGGTCACTAGCCTGTGCGGGCCGGAGCTACTCGCGGACGAGTGTTTAGCTGCAATCAGAGGAATAGGACGGTACAGATGACGATCAGCGTGGGCGACGTTCAATTGGGCATGGAGGTTTACGGATCAGAGGGTAAAAAGCTCGGCAAGGTCAATGAAGTCTTCTCCGACCCGTCAAGCGATGAGCCTCATATCTACTTCACAGTCGATCACGGTGGCGTCCTGGGTATCGGAGCGACCGTCCTCTCTATACCTTTCAGCGCAATCCAGCACCTCGGGCCCGGACAGGCCGTCACTCTCGACTGCACCGATGAGCAGGCCAATTCCAGGTATGCGAAGTAGTCCGACGGTGACCAGGCAGAGAGTGTCCGTCTCTAGCCCGCTTCAAGCCCGGTGTTCCCACTATCTGATGGCCGAGGGGTTCCATGCTTAGCTCGTTCCCGCTTCCTGCGCTGTTGCTGATCTTTCTTGGCGCGGCGGCCCTGGTGTGGGTGGCCGGGACCTATCTCTCGTCCGCGACGGACATCCTCTCGGACCGCTTCGGGCTCGGTCAGGCGCTCGGCGGGCTTCTGCTGCTTGCCCTGGTCACGAATCTGCCGGAGATCGCCATCACCGTAAGCGCGGCACTGAGCCACAATATCGGGATTGCCATTGGCAACATCCTGGGCGGAATCGCGCTCCAGACGGTCGTGTTAGTCGCTCTAGACGGCTTCGGTGTCCCAGATCACCCGCTTACCTACCGGGCAGCGTCGCTGGTGCTGGTTCTGGAGGGAGCGCTGGTGATCGGGGTGCTTGGCGTAGTGCTCATGGCTTCGCAATTGCCCGCCTCGCTGGTGTTCGTGCGGGTGGGGCCGGGCGCCTTTCTCATTGCAGTGGTCTGGTTGGTTGGCATCTGGCTATTGAACAAGGCTCGTCGGGGCTTGCCCTGGCACGAACAGGGCGACGCGCCCGGTGGGCAGAAGGGTCAGGGGCAGGCACGATCCAAAAAGGCGCAGCAAGCGAAGGAACGGGGGATGAGTACCCTCCACGCGGGTATTATTTTTGCGCTCGCGGCCCTGGCCACCCTGGTCGCCGGTGTGGCGCTTGAAGAGAGCGGGAACGGCATTGCAACCCACATCGGTCTCAGCGGGGTTCTATTTGGCAGTACGTTTCTTGCTGCCTCGACCTCACTTCCCGAGCTTTCCACTGGGCTCAGCTCCCTCAAACTCGGCGATTACAAGTTAGCCTTCAGCGATATTTTCGGCGGCAACGCTTTTTTACCCGTTCTCTTTCTGGTGGCAACCCTGCTCTCCGGTCAGTCGGTCCTGCCCCATGCTCAGAAGACCGACATCTACCTGACGAGTCTCGGCATCCTGCTCACGATGGTCTACCTCTGGGGTTTGATCTTCCGTCCGCGGCGCCAGTACCTGAAGCTCGGACTCGATTCCCTCATCGTCCTGTTCCTGTACGTGCTCGGAGTCGTTGGCCTGGTTGCCGTCGCGCACGGGTAGGATCGAACGCTACACGAGATGGGCGACCGGCCAAGGTCGAATACCAATCGAGTGCCGTTCTCCGCCAAAAGGGTATGCTCAGGGTGTAATGGAGAATCTCATAGGGCCAGCCATCATCGTTCTGTTCCTGGCGCTCTACTATGTGGTGCTACCGCTGGCCGGGGTACCCACCTGAAGCCCCTTCTTCCGCAGGTCGTGCGGCATTCGGGGACGCAAAGCAAACAAGCCGGCCGAGCATGGCACCGACAAGCAGACGCTCCCGGAGACAGAGGATCGCGGGTAACGCGGACGTGGTGCGCGCTGCGAGCAGGTCGTTGACCGGTAGGAGGTCTGGTGTGCCATCCGACAGGCAGGACACCATGCCGCGCCAGGTGATGTAGAGCAGATGGCGCGGTTGACGCTGCCATACCGCCAGACGGTGCGGCCGGAGGGCGAACTAGGCGGACGGGATTCGGTGGTAATCGTGCTGAAGAGAGTGCTGCTGCCTATGGGCGAGGCGGGATAGCAGCGCCGGATCATGCAGCGTTTTCTACCATTTCTTCTCCTGCTCTTCGTTCTGGCCCTGGTCCTGCGGGTCGATCTGCTGTTCACGGCCGTTTGGTTCCTGCTGGGCCTGTACATTGTGATGCGCGTCTGGACCCAACGAGCCGTCCGGCAGTTGCACATCTCGCGCCACTTCGACGAGCGAGCCTTTAGCGGAGACGAGGTCGCGGTACGGCTGGTAGTGCGCAACGCCGGACGGATACCGGTGCCCTGGCTGGAGATCAACGAGTCGGTGCCGATGGCCCTAGTCAGCACGGCGCCCTCGGCGCAGGTGTTGACACTGGGCGGGCGTGAAGAGCGTACCTTTCGTTACACGCTGGCCTGCCGCCGGCGTGGCTACTACCAGGTGGGGCCGCTGCGCGGTGAAATGGGCGACGTGCTCGGCCTGGAGCAACGCGTGCTGCTCTGGGAGGAGCCACGCCCGCTCATCGTCTACCCGAGGGTGGTGCCGTTGCAGCAGTTGGGGTTGCCCAGTCGTTCGGCACTGGTCGTGCTTCCGGCCCGGACGCCGCTCTTTGAGGACACCAGCCGGGTGATGGGCGTGCGCGATTACCAGCCAGGCGATTCGCAGCGCCGCATCCACTGGACCGCCAGCGCACGCACCGGTCAACTGCTGGTCAAGCAGTATCAGCCGGCCATCGCGCGCGACACGCTGCTGTGTCTCGATATGAACCTGCCGAGCTACGGTCTGCGCCAGCGGGATGAGGCGGCCGAGATGGCCATTGTGGTAGCCGCCTCCCTGGCCCGCCACATGATCGTGCAGGAGCATTTGCCCGCCGGTCTGGCCACCGAGGCCGCCGATCCGCTGGTCAATCAGCGCCGGCGATTTCTTCTCCCTCCGCGCGCCGAGCGCGCTCAGCTGACCGGTGTCTTGGAGCTGCTGGCCCGCATTCAACTGGCGCCCGGCGGCGGCTTTGCCGGGCTGTTACGCGAGGAGAGTGTGCACCTGGCCTGGGGAGCGACCATGGTTGCCATCACCGGCTGCATCGACGACGAGCTGGCCGAGACGATGCTCTATCTGAAGCGCCGTGGACATGCCATGGCGCTGATCCTGGTCCAGCCGGCCTGGATGCGTGGACGAGACAGTGAGCCGCCGGCGATGGGCGTGCCGATACACCGGGTGTGGACCGATGTGGAGCTGGCCGCGTGGACGTAGCGTCGAACAGCGCTGGGTGGAGCGTGCTGCGTCCCGCCATCCTGGCCGCGATGGTCGGATGTATAGCCGTCTCGGTGGTGACCCTACTGGATGACGGGGGACTGGTGGAGAGCGGCGGCTACCTGATTCCGTTCTGTGCGCTGACGGCGGTAGAGGCCTATGCCTCATCCCGGATGGTTGGGGCTCGAACGCGCGAGCGGCGTGGGCATGGCGCCTTGCGCTTCAGCGAACTGATACTCCTCCTGGTGCTGCTGCTCGCGGCCAGCGCGCTTTTTGGCGGCAATCTGCCACTGGAGGGAGGCGTGCCACGCTTCAGTCCGCAGACCGTGGTGCTGGCGATCGTGGTGCTGGTTGCCTGGGCGGTCGCCGGCAATGTCGCTCGCATCCTCTATCTGCTCGATCATCCGGAGGTGTACGACTCCAATCCAGCGCCGCCGGTCCGCCGTCTGGCCGCTCGCTACTTCATCGGCGGGCTGCTGGTCTTTGTGCTGGCCGGCCTCTCGCAGCTCAGCGTGCAGCACACACTGGGCATTTACAGCGCGGCCGGCTCCGGTCCGCTGCTTCAGGTGGTGCTCTATTTTCTGCTGGGCGCGATCCTGCTCGCCCAGCTCAGCTACGCAACACGGCAGCGGCAGTGGAAGGACCGCGGAGTGAGCGTGGCCGCGGGGTTGAGCCGTCGCTGGATGGGCTATACGATGGCGGTGGTGGTGGTGGTCGTGCTGCTGGCCTTTGCCCTGCCCAGCAGCTACTCAGTCGGATTGACGGATCTGGTCACGGGAGTGCGCGAGGCGGTGGTTACCATCATCGTGGATATCTTCACCGTGATCGGGACGCCGCTGCGCTGGCTCCTATCGTTGCTGGCCACCAAACCGAGTACGCTTCCACCTCGACCGCTGCCCACTGCTTTGCCGGCCCACCTTCCCCCCCATCTGCCTCCACTCCGGCATCCTGGCAAGAGTCATGGCGCCAATTGGGGAGGACTGCTCAAGTCCCTGATCTTCTGGGGAGCGGTGCTGGCCGCGCTGCTCTACCTCCTGCGTGGCGTTCTGCAGCGCCATTCGCGAACGGGCCGCTTCTGGCGCGGACTCGGCTCCTGGGGGACAGTGGTGCGCCGCTGGTGGGCGGCCATGTGGCGCCAGCTACGCCGCTTCGCGGCCAGCGCCACCGAGTACCTGCCACTCCAGCACAGGGCAACTCCCACCTCGGACGCCGGGAGCGAGCGGCACGGGGTGGGTCGCTGGGGCGCGCGCTCGACCCGCGAGCGAGTCATCCGGTACTACCTGGGTATGGTGCAACGCGCCAATCGGCACGGCTTCACGCGCGGCGCCGCCCAAACGCCGCACGAGTTTGACGCGGTCCTGACCACCCGGCTGAGCGAAGGCCAGGCAGACCTGCACCATCTCACCGATGCCTTCGTCGAAGCCCGCTACAGTCGCCACCCAGTGAGCGAGGAACACGCGCGGGAGGCTCAGGCCAACGGGCAACGGATTCGGGCGGCGTTGCGCCGGCTGCGCAAGCGGTAAGCGCCATGGTCGCTGGTCGGTCGTGTACCATTGGTTTTCCGGAACAGGTTTCGGCTCGGCGTTGAGGCCATCGCGGAGAGAGTGCGTGTTTCACTCCAGCTACCATACCCATAACCTCTATTGCGACGGCACGGCGACCATCGAAGAGGTCGTTCTGGCCGCGATCGCGGCCGGACTGGAGGAGATCGGCATCTCCAGCCATGCGCCGCTCCCCTGGTCAGTGGAGTGGATCATGCCGCGGGAGCGGCTCGACGCATATCTGGCCGAAGTGCGAGACCTGCGGCGTCAGTACGCTGATCGTATCGCCGTGCTACTCGGCGCGGAGATCGACTACATTCCCGACCCAGGCGTCATCGCCTTCCAGCGCGAGCAGGTGCTGCCGGCGGGCTTCGACTATCTCATTGGCTCGGTCCATTTTCTGGGAGGCGACGACCCGCCCCGCGCCTTCGACAGTACCCCGGAAGGATTCGACGCCATCCTACGACAGAGCTATGGTGGCGACATCCGAGCTATGGTCGCGGAATACTACCTGCGGGTCGGCGATATGATGCGCCTGCCCGGCATCCGCATCGTCGGTCACCTCGACCTCATCAAACGCTGGAACGCCGACCATCGGTACTTCCGGGGCGACGAGCCGTGGTATCTGGAGGCGGCGGATGGGGCGCTGCGCGCCATTGCCGCCGCCGGCCGCATGGTGGAATTGAACACCGCCGCCTGGCGACGGGGCTTCGATGAGCCTTACCCCGCTCCGCGCTTGCTGGCCCGCTGCCGCGACCTCGACATCCCGATCGTGGTCAACGCCGACGCCCACGCTCCCAGCGAAGTGACCAGGGACTTCGACCGCGCCCATGCTCTGCTCGCCGAACTGGGCATCACCGCCTCGCTGCTACCACCGGCATAACTGCCCAGCGGACGGATGGCTCGGTGATGACCACCCAACGGACAGTAGTCGTGGATGAAGCCACGTTCGCCACCCTGTGACACTGACGTCCCTTCGCTCGTTAGATCAATAACAGGAGTGCAGCAGGCATGAGCGAACACGCTTTCGCGTCCGGTATCGCAGCCCAATTCCCGGCGGACGTTGCTGCCTCCCCGGCTGCCGAGTCGGCTCGTTTCCAGTTCGACGACTTGCTCAATCGCTACGAGCAGTCGATCTTTGCCTTCCTGGTCACCATGCTGGGCGACCGTGACCGCGCCAAGGACTGCGCCCAGGATACGTTCTTGCGCGCCTATCAGAATCTCTGTAGGGGAAAGCCGGTTACCGCGCAGTGGCTGTTCAAGGTGGCACGGAACCGAGCCGTGGATAGCTTACGGCGCACCGGCCGCGAGAGAGTTTCGGCAGAGCCCCTGGACGACGTCATGATCGAAGAGTGTACTCCAACTGGTCGAACCATGGCCGTCCAGCGGGCTCTGCTGAAACTCTCGCCGGACGACCGGGAGATTCTCTATCTCCATGAGGTGGACGGCTTCACCTCCTACGCGATTGCCGAGATGCTCGGTATCCGCGCCGGTGCGGTGCGCATGCGTCTCTGCAGGGCTCACGTGCGCTTTCGCCAGGTGTACGAGGCGTAGCGATGATCCGGCATGAACAGTTCAGAACCATGCTGGTCTGGCAGGATGAACTCTCGCCGGTCGAGCGGGCAACGCTGAATCGCCACCTGGCGGACTGCTCGGACTGCCGCGGCCTCGCTCTCCTCTACGCCGAGAACCGCACGCGGTTGCGTGCCCTGGCACAGTTGCGTCCGCCCCCGGAATTACGCGAGGCGGTCATTGATGCGGTGGAAGACGCTGAGATCGGCTTCTACTTCCCGGCGATTCTCTCCTTCGTTACCCTGCCGCTCTCGCTGCTGGCGGCCGGAGCGGTCCTCATCTATGGGGCCGTGGCCTCCCTCTGGCTCATCGTCGGTGTCCTGCTGCTGGCCGCGCTCGTTACCTGGCAGGGCTACCGCCGGGAAGCCGCCGCGGAAATCCCGCTGGACCGCGATCCGGCCGGGCGTGTGCTTCCGCTGCTCCGGCTGCTCGCCTTCGACCTGCTGGGCGTCGCCGCGGGCGTGGCGTTGGTGACGCTGCTGCTGGTCGTGCTGCTGGATTTTACCGGACATCTGTAGGGTTGTCGTGCTGTCTGTGGCCCCAGCGCCCCAGGGCTGGGGCCGCCCGGCGCGCCATGGTTGGTCACGGGGATATGCCTACTTGCGAGAATGACCGTTGGGCTGGCCGGGCAGGAGCCACAGCGCCGAGGGCTGGACAAGCCACGGCCACTACGGGGACAGTGTCTCCGACGGGGAACGCTTTCGCTAACACGACATTGCTGCCGCAGGGGGGGAACCCGCTGGGTCTGGTCCACCCGGCCAGCCTTCGGTGTCCCAGCGACGACACCCTTCCCCCGCGCAACTTGTGCCCCGAATGAGGTACGGACACGATCGTCCCCGGCCGACCCTCCCGCCGGTACGGACGACTCCTGCCTACGCAGACCGCACGTCACTCACCCCCGCCCACAATCGCTACCTCACAGGCCGGTCGAATCGCGCCCCTTGCCGGCAAGCTGTTCGCGTGCCCATTCCCGCCATCGCTGGGGAAGCTCGGGCGCCGCGGGTAGACGCGCCAGGGCGGCGCGGTCGCCCATCTGAGCGCGGGCAGCATCGGCCACCGTCACGCCATGCCCCGGCCGGTGGATCACCTCGACCAGCTCGCCAGCCGCCAGCTCACCCTCCTGCACGATCCGCAGGTATGCCCCTGGTCGATGCGCCCTGGCGAACCGCTTTACAAAGCGCGGGTCGCCCATCCGAATGCCCAGTTTGAAGCAGGGAATCCGGGGCTGGGCCACCTCCAGCAGCACTGTACCAATATGCCAGCGCTCACCCACCACGGCCTCGCTCACGGCGATGCCGCGCACCGTCAGGTTCTCGCCAAAGGCGCCGGGTTCGAGCGACCGCCCTAACTCCCCCGCCCACCACTCGAAATCGGCACAGCCGTACGCATACACCGCCTTATCCGGTCCGCCATGGACGCTCAAGTTGGATTGCACGTCCCCCACCACGTTCACGCCGCGCACCGCCACGCGACCCGGAGCCGGCGACTTCCAGATACTGGTCATCTCCTCCCGCCCACGGTGGATGATGGGGCGCGGGCTTCCGACGTTGACCGATTCGAGGATGCCTCGATCAGGGAGCGCGGTTGGGGTTTGAGCTGCCATAGCGGGATTCCTCCGTCCTGGTCCATAGTACGCGGTGGGCGCCGCGGGTGAGGGGAATGGGATGCGCTCCAGTTTCGTGAGACGGCAGCGGCCCTCGTGTCCCGGCTTAGAGAGCCAGCTAACCGAGTGCCTCCTTCCGGACAGGAATGAGGTCGACGCGCGTGCCAATTGGCACGAACCCCTGCTTCTGCGCGAGGCGGGCTGAGGGCTCGTTGTCCTCGGCACAATCCCATATCGGTATGCGGCCGGTAGCTTGAACCTCCCGGCAGACGAGCGACGCTGCCGCGGCAGCAATGCCCTGCCGTCGATATCGTACCAGGGTCGCGACCCCAAGCTCGGCATACTCCTCCGTTAACGTGGCCGTATGGGCAGTGGCAACCAGCGTCCCCGACTCAATCGCCCCGGCAAAGACGCCCTCTTGCAGGAGCTTGCGTGCTCCGCCAAACAATCGTCCCTGCTGGAGAAACGGCGGCGCATCCTGGATCAGGTCGATGTCTGCCTCCGTGAGACGCCGGACGAGGTCATGGGTAAAGATTTTGGCCGGCTCCGCCAGAACATCGTAATTGTGCCTCTGAATCTTGACCGGGCTCCCCAAATCACGTTCCATCAACGCTCTCATGATCTGTGCGTGCTCCTCGTGGATGCCGACCGCGTTCCAGCGACCAATGGCTCGCAGGAGAGACCAGAGCGTCTCGATATCGGGACCGAAGGCAATCGCCCGCTCTGGGGCGGACGATAAAGGGGCAGACCAGAACACAACGGCCGCGCTCGGTGACGATGGGTCACCTTCGACATATGCGGTACAGAAGTCACGGCGGAGGAGATGGACCGCCATCGCCGTCCATGGTGATCCATCGAGAGCATCGGCAAGAGTCCTTCGGGCGGTGACGTTGCATGGCTTCGGTTTCACGAAACGCAGGTCTCCTTCACGGACGTGATGGAGACGGCAACGAGACAATATCCATAGCGCCGGGGATAGGGGTCGAGAAAGACGATTGTCGAATCGTCCTCGTAGACGACCTGGACTGGCAACTCCCCTCTATTCCGCTGGGTGACGATGGAGCAGACAAAGCGCTACCCCACCTTCCGCATGCCCCTTGTGCCCTTGCCAGGGTTTCAGGGCCAGGGTGATATCGCTCGAAATGATCCTCTCACGGCATCTTTACCTTTCCTAACTCCTCATCATATCCATGGATATCAATCCTGGCAGCCCTGTGTAGGAGTAGGCAGACATGAAGTGCGAGCATCTCAAAAACCTCCGCTGGTCATGTCCCATAAAATGGGGGAATTGCCAGCCTCCTGGCTGCACTGTTCCTCTGTGGGGGAGCTTCGATGAGCGCCTATGCCACTCCCACCCCTCCGTCTCTGAACGGTGTCTCGGCTGAGAATCTAGCTCTGTTCAGAATTACACTCCAGACTCCGCTCGAGATTGCGGCCGTGACCCAAGAAGCGGCTGTGCATACAGCGCTTTCCCAGTTCCCCGGCAGCCAGCTTCGTGATGACGTGCTCGCCCACGTCCTCACTCCCTACACCTTGCCTGATACAGGGAGCCTCTGCTGGGTTGTGTCAATCACACCGCCCATGGCCACGGTCTCCGGCCCGCCGGGAAGCAAGGAGATCCCGGTTCGGTACTTCCTCGTGTTTATCGATGCGCAGACCGGACACTTCCTATTTTTCCACTACCTCGCGGACGCGAATCCAACGGGCTAGAGAAAGGTGTGTGGATTGCGGGCTAGTGGATGTTCCGGTTACTTGAGAGAATCGCGGACGGACATCCGTCTTGCACCGGCATCGCAGTGGAAGCTGAAATCCCCAGCGCCGCGGGGCTACCTGTCCAGGCCTGCGGCGCCAGGGACAAGCCACTCACAGAGCCGTCAGTGCTGGCCTGCGGGCCAGTCCCGGCCAGGACGGCCGGGCTACGGGCGCCGCGTCGTACTTCGGCCTGAGAGCCGCTTCAGTCAACCGTCTTTCACTGCAAGACCTTGCAGCCCCGAGCTGTACTTGCCCGTCAGATTCGACGGACCCGTATAGTTAGGCAGCACCCTGAAAGTACCGCACCGGAAGGGAAGCGCGCATGCCGAAGCGCATCGCCAGGCTACAGTCGGGATTCGCGATTGGGGTGCTGGCCCTCGCTCCCATGTGGGTCACTGTCCCCCTGGTCGCGACGCATGCAGTCTATCGCCGATATAAGCGGCAAAAGCGCAACGAATCATGAATGGATTATCTCTTGCCTGAACTATCCCCCTCCCCCCACACACCGGAAGGCCCGACTCGATGAGCACTGCCGTCCAAACTGCCCAATTTGCCAGCGAGACCAACGACGAGGGCGCCTTTGTGCGCCAGCGCTACACCATCCGCGACCGAATCACCGCCGATGGCTCGTCCGGGTTCCTGGCCGAGCCGGGACGCTATCACCTCTATGTCTCGCTGGCCTGCCCCTGGGCTCATCGCTCGATCATCGTGCGACGGCTGCTCAAACTGGAGGATGTGATCTCAATGTCCGTGGTCGATCCGATTCGCGACGACCGCGGCTGGGCCTTCCGCGATGGTCCCGAATACAGCAGCGATCCGGTCAACGGCTTCCAGTTCCTCTCCGAAGCCTACCTGGCCACCGATCCGTCCTACACCGGTCGCTACACTGTTCCCTGCATCTGGGACCGTCAGACCGGCCGCCTGGTTACCAACAACTATCCTGATATCACCATCATGTTCGAGACCGAGTTCGGCGCCTATGCCGATCCAGCGGTCGATCTCTATCCGGCGCCGCTACGGGCCGAGATCGACGAGGTCGCAGCCCCCATCTACAACGACGTCAACGACGGCGTCTACCGCTGTGGCTTTGCCACCACTCAGCGCGCCTACGAACAGGCTTTTGATGCGCTTTTCGCCCGGCTCGACTGGTTGGAGGAGCGGCTGTCGCGACAGCGTTACCTGGTCGGCGAGCAGCTCACCGAGGCCGACATCCGCCTGTTTCCGACCCTGGTGCGGTTCGACGCCGTGTACTACGGCCACTTCAAGTGCAATCTGCGGCGTCTGATGGACTATCCGAATCTCTGGGCCTACGCACGCGACCTGTATCAGCGCCCCGGTTTCGGCGAGACGGTCAACTTCGACCACATCAAGCGCCACTACTACGGCACCCACAACGCCATCAATCCCACCCGAATCGTGCCCAAAGGTCCGGCCATGGATTGGACCGCTCCCCAGGACCGCGCGCGTCTCAGCTAGTAGCCAAAGAGCGCGAGAATACTTTCCGGCCGACGGCCCGAGCCGTTGCCGTTCACGCAGGCACAAGACGTGACTTGCCCCCAGCACGGAATTGTGGCAGGTACTCAGCGTTCTCCTCCCGGATGTCGTTCCAGAGAGCACGCGCCTTCTCGAATGAGGGAACCAGTGGATTCGCCGTCAGGGCAAGGAGGGCGGCGCGTTCGTCTCCACCCATGGCTGCCTCGATGGTGAGTTGCTCGTACGCTTTTACGTGCTGGACAAGGCCGCGGATGCTAAGTGGCAGGTGTCCCGCGGTAATCGGATGGGCTCCCTGACGATCGATTGTGGCCGGGATCTCTACTGCCACATCATCGGGAAGATCGGGTAGTGCTCCGTTGTTCCGGCAGTCCACGATGTGGATCTCCCCCGCGTCGTTGGCGATAGCTGTCACCAGTGATACCGCCAGCGTGGAGTAGTGCGCGCCGCCGCGTCGCTCCAAGAGCGGCGGCTTGCAGCAGAGGTTCTCGTCGCGGTACATCGCAAGCAGATTACGTTCGATCTCCCAGACCTGCTCGCCCCGGCTCTGACCGCCCTCCCGTTGATGTTCCAATACCTGCTGTTGGTGATAGAAGTATCGCAGGTACGACGACGGCACCATGCGCAGCGCGCTGATGAGTGCTGGATCGAACCACTTCGAGCCTCCTTCGGCTTCCGCCACCACGCGCTTGATCACCTCATCCATCACGTCCTCGCCGTCCAGGTAGACGGTTCGTACCCACGACAAATGGTTCAGCCCCACCACGTCGATGCGGACCCGATGCGGTTCGACTCCCATCGTATGGGCGATTGCGGCCTGCATCCCGAACGGCGAATTGCAGAGCCCCATGACCTTCACGCCGCCGAACCGAAGGAGTGACTCGGTTACCATACCCGCCGGGTTGGTGAAGTTGACCATCCGGGCGTCCGGAGAGAGCTCCCGGATGTCGGATGCAATGGCGAGAGCCACCGGGATGGTGCGTAGCGCCTTCGCGAACCCACCCGGGCCGGTGGTCTCCTGGCCCACCACATCGTGCCGCCGTCCGGTGTACTCGTCCCGTATGCGCGCCGCCTGTCCGCCAACTCGAATCTGGTTCAGGACAAAGTCGGCGCCCTCAATGCCGCGGCGCCGGTCGGTCGTAGTCGTTATCGGGACGCTCTGCCCGGCGGCTGTGAACATGCGCCGAGCCATGTTGCCCAATATGTCCAGCCGCTCCTGGTCTATGTCCACCAAGGCAAGCTCACGCACGGGGAGTACATCTGCCCGGTCGATGATGCCCTCCACCAGCTCCGGCGTATACGTACTGCCGGCCCCGATTAGACAGATTTTCCACGAACCGTCTGTCATAGCGCTCTCTCCTCCACCTTGCTGCCTACGAGCCGCTCGTAGCTCCGCTTTGCACGTGCGCGTGTGTCCTCGTCCACGAGCAAACCCACCATGTCCATGGCCAGAAACAGGGAGCCAAGCACCGGCTCGATGTCCGGACGCACTATCCGCGCTTTGGGCCCGATAGGATATATATGCTCTCGAATGGTATCCAACAGCAGTGGACCGGTTCCACGAAAGACGCTTCCACCCAGGACAACGTCGGCATCGTTCTCCAGTAGATCGAGCCTCCGAAGCAGCGTCGTGGCCGTACATGCCACCTCTACTCCGGACCGCACGATGAGGTCGCGTGCCACCGCGTCACCCGATTCCGCGGCTTCAAAAACGCGTGGGGGAATGGCGAGAATGCGGCCCCAGTCGCGCTGCTGGAGGTACAGGGCGCGGATCATCTGCTCCGCGTCCGGAACGTCGAGCGCCTCCAATACGATCGGTGTAAGCGCCGTGGGGGGACCGCGGCCATCCCAGGCTCGGGCCACGGCTCGGATCGATTCGCGCGCCAGTTCTGCACCGCCGCCCCAGTCACCGGAGATCCACCCCAGAGCGGGCAGACGAATCTCCTGCCCGGACGCGTTGCGTCCCGCGCCGTTGGTACCTGCACCCAGAATAACGACCACGGCATTCGGGTTGTTGGTGCCGCTCCGCAGCGCCGCGATGCTATCGTTGTTGAGTTCGGTTCGCTGCGATAGACCGAGTTTCTCCAGCGCCGGCCGAAGCAGCGCAAAGTCCTCGGGCAGATCGGCCCCAGCTAAACAGTAATACGCGCCAACAATGTTTCCTACGTCGCATCCGGTTCCCTTTAGCGCTCCTGCCACTGCGATGCGGATCTGGTGCATCGCCCCTTCGAGCCCGGGGCTCGATTGGTGACTGCCACTGCCCGACCGTCCGACCCCGTGTATCTCTCCGTGCTCGTCTGCCAGCACCGCGAGCGTCTTGGAATTTCCACCGTCCACGCCGAGAACGAACGTCATGTCTCTCATCCTTCGCGTACTATCCCCTATGGTATAGGCGGGAGGACGAGATACGCGGCGCCCTCGTGTGGGTGGAGATGGGGGAGCAACCCGAGGAGCATTATCGAGACAGGGTACCCGCGTATCGCCGAGGTGACCGAATGGATACATTTACCAGATTGGACCACGGCGGCACGGGTGTTCTATCAAAGATATGACTACCACCGAGTCGGAGTCTTGCGGGATTGCCTTGACGACAGCATGAGCGAGTTGACGCACGCGTACCTTTTCATCGCCATATAACCAAGGAGAGCCAGAGTCATGGTTCCCGATTCCGACAGTTTCCTTGCCCGCCTGACAACAGAAAGCATCAACCCGGCCAGTACTAGCCTGAGCAGCATGACTGCGCTCAGTATCGTACAGACGATGAACACGGAGGACGCAAGGGTGGCCGCGGCCGTTGCGGCGGAGGTGGAACCCATTGCCCATGCGATGGCGCAGATCGCGGCACGTCTACGGCGAGGCGGCCGGCTCGTGTACGTGGGCGCCGGGACATCGGGTCGGCTGGGCGTGCTGGACGCAGCGGAATGCCCGCCCACCTTCAACACTCCTCCAGAGCTTGTGGTCGGCCTCATCGCCGGTGGAACGCCGGCCCTGACACGATCGATTGAGGCGGTTGAAGACAGTGCGGACGCGGGTCGAGCAGACCTCGAAGTGCTCGGGCTGGGCGAAGTGGACAGTGTAGTTGGCATCACCGCAAGCGGACGGACACCGTATGTGCTGGGCGCAATTGAGCTTGCCGCGGAGCGAGGAGGGTTGACTATTGGGCTTGCCTGCAACCTCGAGACGCAGCTCGCGGAGCTTGTGGATATCATGATCCACCCGGTGGTCGGACCCGAGGTGATCGGCGGCTCGACGCGGCTGAAGGCGGGCACAGCGCAGAAGATGGTACTCAATATGCTGAGCACGGGAGTCATGGTTCTGCTGGGCAAAACGTTTGGTAACCTTATGGTGGATATGCGGGCCAGCAACGTCAAGCTCCACGACCGGTCGATTCGGATTCTGAGGACGGCCGCGATGCTAGGGGACCGAGAAGCGCAGGCGCTCCTGGCTGCATGCGATGGAGAACTCAAGGTCGCGATCGTCGCCGCTCTGGCCGGGGTCGACGTGGAGGAGGCGCGGATGCGCCTTTCGAGCAGTGAGGGTGTTGTTCAGCAAGCCATCCAGCGAGATGGCTCCCCGGCGGAAGGGACCTGGTGACCCTCGGCGGTCATGGCGCGAGTGTGAGTGCCGCGTGGGACGTGGTGCAAAGCGCCGTACACGGGGAAGAGATACCAGGCGCGGTAGCCCTCGTTCGGTGGCATGGAAGGACTGTGTTGCATGAAGCGGCCGGCTGGGCAGCGCTCGTACCGGAGCGGCGGGCCATGAAGATCGACACGATCTTCGATCTGGCTTCACTGACCAAGCCTCTGGTAACGGCCCCGCTGGTCCTCCAGCTCGCGGATCGAGGAACAGTCTCGCTGGACGACCCGGCGTGCCGGTACCTTCCGCCCATGGCACGATTTGCGGATGGAGGAGTAACCGTACGACATCTACTCATGCATACGAGCGGCTTGCCGGCATGGAGCCCCGTGTATGTCCTGGCCCGGTCGCGCGCAGACGTGCTCCGGACCATCGCGGAGACGGATCCGGCGTATGCGCCCGGCTCGCGAGTAATCTACAGTTGTCTGGGGTACATCGTTCTCGGTTTGCTCCTCGAGACGGTGACCGGGCGCACGCTCGACGACTTGGCGTCCCAGTCGCTGTTCGAGCCGCTCGGCTTGGGCGACACGGGATACGGACCAAGGATCGATCGAGAACGATGCGCCTGGACTGAATGCGGTACTGTGTACGAGCAGGCGAGCGTTGCAGCAGCAGGCCTGACCTTTCGTGGATGGCGTGTGAAGTACATCCCAGGGGCCGTTCATGATGGAAACGCCTGGTACGCAATGGGTGGCATCAGTGGTAATGCCGGATTGTTTGGAACCGCGCATGACGTTGGCATACTCGGTCAAATGTGGCTGGACCGCGGTCGGGTGGGCAGCACGCGCGTGCTGCGAGAACAGACAGCGGCGGCAGCAACCCTGGATTGCACTCCCGGCCTGAACGAAGCTCGCGGACTGGGATGGCAAATCAACCGGCCGCCTCACAACGATACCGGGACGGAGGCGTCTGGGCCGCGTTCCGCCGGGACGCAACTCAGTGCTCGTGCCTTCGGACATACCGGATTCACCGGCACCTCAATCTGGGTCGATCCGACGCTGGACCTGGTTGCCGTCTTGCTGACCAATCGCGTTCACCCGACTGTGGGAGACAGTGCTGCTGTTATCAGACTTCGGAGCAGCTTTCATGACGCGGTTGCGACGTCGCTACGAGACACGGCGCCCGGCGCCCCAACTTGAGCCCGATGGAGACCGACCAAAGGTACATCCTCGGTGTGGACGCAGGACAGACCTCCACGAAATCGGTCCTCGCCCGGCCGGAGAGCACCGTCGCCCTATACCGGCACGGCGGAGCGATGGACCACTTTAAGCAACCCGGCGCTCGGCGGAGCAATGAGAAGGTGATCAAGGACATTGTCGGAGGACTCTGCCGGGCAGCGAAGATCGAGAGTGACAGGATTATCGCTGTCGCCGTTGGCTGGACCGCTGTGCGTCCTGACACATCGGAGGTGGTGACGGTCGAGAAAATCTTCGCCGAGCTTCTTCCGGCGGCGCGTCTCATCGTGCTGCCCGACTACGTCGTCAGCCTGGCCGGGGCATCGGGTGGGGAGCCAGGCATTGTGGTGGTCGCGGGCGGCGGGTCCATCGCCTATGGCTTGGCTCCCGACGGACGCGACGCGGTTGTCGGCGGGCTGGGCTACCTGTTGGGGGACGAAGGGAGCGCCTACGATATCGGACGACGAGCGGTTGCCGCTGCTGCCCGGTCGAGCGATGGCAGAGATCGACGGACGGCGCTGGAGGAGCTGATATGCGAGACATTCGAGCTGACTGAGGTGCGGGATATCACTCACCTGGTGTACGCAGAGGGTTTCTCCCGTGCCAGTTTCGCCAATCTGGCGCCTCATGTGGCAGCGCTTGCCGGCGCTGGGGACGTCGTCGCAAGGGAGATCATGGTGAGCGCGGGCCAGGAACTGGGACGAGCTGCCGTAGCCGTCGCTACAATGCTGGGAATGGTGAATCCAACTGTGTATACAACGGGGGGTGTCTTCAGCGCCGGCGAGATAGTGATGGACCCCTTTCGACAAGCGGTGTGGGACTCGATGCCCCACGCGAACGTCTGTCCAGCGTCATATTCTCCTGTGGTGGGGGCACTTCTCCTGGCTCGCCGCTTGAGCGGTCTATCGGACGATGGTCCGTGGCTCACCACAGTTGCTGCCAAGCATGTCGAAGAACTTCGTCCGTGAGCGCCTGAGTCATGGAGCAATCAGTTCATATCGGGGTTGATCGTCTCGCGCTTGGCGCCGCGAAGCTGCCGCGGTCGGCTCGGTTGGGCTTGCTGACGAATCGAGCGGCGCGGACTGCGGACGATCGGTGGACCGGGACGGTGCTGCTCGACGGTGGGTACCATCTCGCACTGGTCTTAGCTCCGGAGCACGGCCTTGCGGTGGATGCGGCCGCGGGAGCGCCGGTCGGACATTCACAGCTCGGAGACATTCCGGTTCTCAGTCTGTACGGCGCTGACATCTCACCGCTCGAGGGAGCCCTGGGAACTGTCGACGCCCTGGTCGTCGACCTTCCCGATGTTGGCTGCCGGTACTATACATACGGCTGGACCGTCCGCGAGGTCCTGAAACTCGCAGCCCGCCATGGAAAGCCGGTCTACTGTCTCGATCGCCCCAACCCGCTGGACGGTATGACGATCGAGGGGAACAAACCGGACCGCGCCTACGATTCCGCCGTCTGCGCCTCCTCGGTCCCCGTGCGGCACGGTCTGACGCTGGGAGAACTCGCTTTGTGGAACCGACGCAGCCTCGGTCTCGATGTTGATATATCCGTCGTCACAGCCGAGGGTTGGCAGCGTCCAATGGCGTGGTTCGAGACGGGGCTGCCCTGGACGCCACCCTCTCCCGCTCTCAGGAGTGGGGAGGCTACGAGTTTCTATCCCGGCACCTGTTTGATCGAGGGCACAAATGTGTCGGAGGGACGTGGAACGGAAGCGCCGTTCACAATGATTGGCGCGCCGTTTTTGGATGGACGGCGGCTCGCAACCTTACTCTCAGACGAGGAAGCGATGGCGGGCGCATTGGTCGAGCCGGTCAGCTTCACGCCGCAATCGAGTAAGTGGGCTGATCAACGGTGTAGCGGAGTGCGTCTCACGATGAACCACCGAAGCGAGTTTCGCCCGGTACGTGCAGGGCTGGCGCTCGTCGCTGCCTTGGTCACTCATCCGGAGTTTGCCTTTCTGCCCGGTCAGTTCGATGCTCTGGCAGGTACTGGTTCGTGGCGGGAATGCCTCGCGCGCGGGATGCCCCCTTCCGGGATCGCCGAGGAATGGGAGTCGGACGAGGTGCATTTTCGCGTGGAGCGCGAGGCGCTCTTGCTCTATTGATCGACGCGGCCAGGCACGAAAGACGGCATCGGCGCCTCCCGTGATGCTGGCGAGTAACGTGGCGGGGGGGCTGAGGGGCGTCCTGACTAGGGAACGGGCAGAACGGCCGGAGGGTACTGGCGCTTGAGGGCGAGAACGCGTCCCAGGGCGGCGTCCAGCCGGCTCTGGGGGATGCGTCCGGTCGTCACCGCCGCCACCACGCGCTCAACCGATTCTTCAATCAGTGCGGAGGGAATAGGTGAGTTTCTGCCAATCAGAAGGATATCGGCGCCTGCCGCGAAGGCACGTTCGGCTGCTTCCGGTTCGTGTCCCTCGGGAAGCGCCCCCATGGTGAGGCTATCGGTCATGACAACTCCCTTAAAGCCGAGCCGCGTACGCAATACCCCCTCTATCACAACGGGCGAGAGTGACGCGGGACGGTAGACGGGATCGACGGCTGGCAAGGCGACATGGGCGACCAGGACCGACGAGACCCCCGCGGCAATAGCCGCTCGGAAGGGGATAAAGTCCCTCGCCTCTAGCTGCGCCAGCGAGAGTGTCACCGTGGGCAGAGCGCGATGCGAGTCAATCGACGTGTGGCCGAGGCCCACGAAGTGTTTGGCGGTTGAAGCCATACCGTGCTGCTGATAGCCGCGAATGGCAGCCATACTGAGCCGAGCAGCCAGATTCGGATTGGACCCATAGGAACGCCGGCCAATCGGGCTCGTGTGATTGGTCAGTACGTCGACCACAGGGGCAAGATTCATGGTGAGGCCCAGGTTGCGCAAGTCGCGCGCGGTGGTTGAGGCATCCTGGTACACGCGATCGGTGGAAGCAATGTGTCCGTAGGTTGCCTCCCACGGGAAGCTGGGCGCTCCGTCGCGGATCCGGACCACGCCCCCACCCTCTTGATCGGTGCAGACCAGGAGAGGGTACCGCGCCACCGCTTGCAACTCGGCCAACATGGTACGAATCTGTGCCGCGGAGTGACAGTTATCGGCGTAGAGGACCACTCCCCCAAACGCATAGCGACTGAGCAAGGAGAGAATCTCGTGACCGGCGGTCAGGCCCCGAAAACTGATGATGAAAAGCTGCGCTACCTTTTGATGGAGGGTTGTTCGTGGAACGGGCGATGCCCCGAACGCAACTCCGGTGGAGACGACGGGGGTGCTAGCTCCCAGTAACGCTCCCGCACCCAGTATGGACCTTCCGACGAACCCACGGCGTGATACGGGACGATTGAGAGCTGATTCTCGGTGTTGGCGCACGGAGGCATCATCGGTCACCTGGTCACCGCCCCACCACTGGCATGGGTGGGAATAGCAACGACTCGACGGGCGGTTGAGTAATGGCAGCGGCTCAGGCGCTCCATCCCGTTCATGGGTAGGAGTTCTGGGTGATCGTCGCGGCACGTATCGGTGGCAAAGGGGCAACGCCCGTGAAAGAGACAGCCCGACTCGGTTCTGTCGGTGTCCATCGCCTGTTTGGGTGTGAATCGGTCGGGTCCCGGCTGCTCCAGTCCTGTGAGCACGGGCACGGCGCTCAGCAGAGACTGAGTGTATGGATTGACCGGGAGCTGGATAACCTGATCGATGGGTCCATACTCGAAAATTTCTCCACGGTAGATGACGGCCATAGCGCCGCCCTGGGCGGCGTAGCGGCCCGCTGCCACGTCGTGAGTGATGAACACGATGGTGATCCCGAGGCGCTCGCGTAGGTCGCCAAGGAGCTTGAGGATTCCGAGGCGCAGCGAGACATCAATCATCGAAACCGCCTCGTCGGCTACCAGCGTCTTGGGATCCACGGTCAGAGCCCGCGCAATGACCACGCGCTGGCGCTGCCCACCGGATAGGTTGTGGGGGTACTTGGAGAGCACTTCCTCTGGGTCCAGCCCCACCAGCCCCAGAAGCTCATGGGCGCGCTGGTTGACCCAGGAATCATTTTTGCCGGTCTGCTTGGCCCGCAGTTTTAAGGGATCGGTGAGTGTTTTGCCCACCGTGCGGACCGGATTGAGGGCTGCATACGGATCCTGGTGGATGAGTTGCGCCTGTCGGAACCGGGTATTCCGCTCCTTCGGCGGCAAGCTGTTCATTGAAACACCGTCGAAGATGAGATCTCCTCCGTCGTACGGTTCCAACCCACACAGGATCCGGCCCAGAGTTGTCTTGCCGCAGCCGGATTCACCAATGAGTGCGAGAGCGCTGGAGTCCGGCGCACTGACGCTCACCCCGCGTAATGCCCTGACCACTTCACCAGGGAGAAGACCTCCTCCGCGAGCGGCGAAGGTCTTCGTGATGTTAACGGCCTCAATCATCGAGCTGTCCTGCGAGATGACACGCCACCCAGTGATCGCTTCCCATGTTCCGCAGTACCGGCACTTCAGTATCAGCGATGGATGGATGGTACCGGCAGCGAGCTCGGAAAACGCAGCCCTTCTGGGGGATGGTGGTCAGCGCAGGTGGCAGACCAGGAAGGGCACGGGCTTGGGACGGATCGCCGGTGAGGCGTGGAATGGAGGCGATTAGAGCACGTGTATAGGGGTGCATCGGATTGATCACGACCTGCTGCGTGCGGCCGCGCTCGACCACCCGTCCCGCGTACATCACGGCCACACGATCCGCCAGCTCCGCAACCACCCCCATGTCGTGTGTAATCAGCACCGCGCTAAAGCGCCGCTCGCGCTGCAGATTGCGCAGGATTTGGAGCACCTCTGATTGGGATAGAACATCGAGCGCCGTCGTCGGCTCGTCGAGCAGCACGACGGCCGGCTGCAGAACGAGTGCCAGCATGATGCCGACACGCTGGCGCATACCACCGGACAGCTCGTGTTGATAGGAGGTCAGTACGCGATCCGCATTGAGGGACATCTTGGCGCATAGCTCGGCAGCCTCGCGAAGCACGCCCTTTGTGTCCTTGTGTCCGTGGGAGCGTGCCAGATCGAGCACCTGTGACCCGACCCGCTTCAGCGGATTGAGAGAATTCTGGGCCGTCTGGAAGACCATGCTGACGTGGTCCCCACGAACCTGGCGCAGACGGCGGGTATCCATGGCCAGGATATCGCCGATGTCCTCGTACGTCACACTCCCGCTCACGATGCGTCCGGGGGGCTGGACCGCCTTGAGCATGGCCATCGCCAGGGTAGTCTTGCCGGAGCCCGACTCACCGATGACCGCAGTAACCTCGCCCGCTGCAATGTCAAGCTGGACGTCGCGGACCGCGGGATACTCCTGGCCTCCCACGCGGTATGACACGGTCAGATCGCGGATGGCACAGGAGGCGCCGGTCACCGGCACGGCATTCGCCAGGCGGGAAGCCACTACCTAGCCCCGCCGTAGCCGGGGGTTGAGCATCTCATCAGCTGCGTCCAGGAATAGGACGACTCCCAGGGTGACCAGAAGAATACAGGCGAGGGGAGCCAGCAGATAGGTGAGCGCATTGGATGAGTACATTGCGCCGGCCTGGCGGTAAGCAAAGTTGAGCATAACGCCCCAGTTTGAGACCGAGAACGGAACGACGCCGAGGAAGAAGAGACCCACCTCCGCGTAGATGGCGCCGGTGACGCCAAGCAGAAACTTCATGCCGATGTACGGCGCGATATTGGGCAAGACCTCTCGTGTAATGATGTGGAACGACGAGAATCCCAACCCTCTCGCCGCCTCGATAAAGGTCCGCTCCCGTAGCGACAGAACCTGTGATCGAACGGCGCGAGCCAGGGCGCCCCACCCAACGATGCCAAGGACGAAGCCCATCGAAAGCGGATCACCGAATTTCCAGACGGTGGCCAGGACGATAAGCAATGGGAAGCTCGGAATGGTGAGGACGAAGTCCGTAATTCGCATGAGGATGCTATCGGTCCATCCCAGGAAGAACCCGGAGATAAGCCCGAGGACCGTCCCGAAAAAGGCAATAAAGAAGCCTGCCAGTGCCGCGGACAGAATGACATACCGCGTGCCGACGACAATCAGGGCCAGAACGTCGGTTCCTTCGAAGTCCGTCCCCAGCACATGCGCGCGGGTCGGAGGAGCCAGAATGCTATTGGTGTCGACGGGCAGAGGCGAGGGGTAGATGTAGGGGCCGATTATGGCCAGTACGGTGAAGACCAGGATTATCAGCAGTCCGAGCATACCAGTCGGTCGGCGTCTGAGGACGCTCCAGGCGATAGCCCAGAAGGACTGCCCTCGCTGCCCTCGCCCGGCAGGCGCCGGGACGAGTTCCTTGCTGGTTAGTGCCTGTGGCTCCTCGGAAAGTATGGCTTCCATATCGCTTACTTCTCCGTCCGAATCCGGGGATCGATTACAGCGTATAAAAGGTCTGCCAGGATGTTGGAAACGATCACGGCAGCGGTGATGAAAAGAAAGCAAGCTTGCATGAGCGGGAAGTCGTGCTGTCCAACGCTATCGTTCAGCATCTTGCCGATGCCCGGGTACACAAAGATCAGTTCAATGAAGATCACCCCGCCAAAGGCGAAGCCAAGGGAAAGCGCCAGAACAGTGAATAAGGGGAGGAACGCATTCCGCGCGATGTAGCGGAAGCGGATGGAGGGCTTGATGCCGCGCAACTCGGAGGCCAGGATGAAGTCGTCGCCCAGGGTCGTAACGACGCTCGACTTCATGGCCAGCGCCCAGAAGCCGAAGCCAGAGATGGCAAGCGCAGCTATAGGCAGGGCGGCGTGCTGGGCGAGGTTGGCAATGTAGCCGAGACTCGCTCCAGGGCTGACCTGCTCCACGTCATACGGACCCAGGGTTCCAACAATGTGTGTGCGAACGTAGAAGAGGAATACCAGCACCAGGGCAAGCATGAACTGCGGGATACCATGCAGGACGGACCCCAGCAGCGTAATGGAGCCACCGATCCAGGAGTCCCGTTTCATGGCAGCGATTACTCCGCCAATCACTCCAATGGCGAAGGTCACCAGGATACCCATACTTACCAGGAAGATCGTCCATGGCAGCGCTGCCATGATGAGATGGGACACCGACTCCCCGGTTGCATAAAAAGTCGACTGACCGAGATCCAAGTGGGCCAGGCGCGAGATGTAGTCCTTGTACTGAATCGGCAATGGATCGCTGGGGATAAACCCGTACATGTTCCCTGCAACAGCCTTGGCTTGCTCCTGCGAGTAGCCTTGCTGGATGAGGGTCTCGACCTGAGCAGCGGCGGGGTCGCCCGGCATCAGCCTGACCAGAAAGAACGTGAAGGTGGCGACTACCCAAATCATGACGATTCCGGCGAGAAGCTTGCGCAGCAACCGCGGCAGGAGCCCTTGCATGGCGACCCTCCCAAGGAGCATATGACCACAGCGGGATGTCCCCGCTGTGGTCCCTCTTGTATCGTTGGCGTTCGTTGCCCTCCTATTTCGGTTGGAGGTACCCGAAGTTTTGCCAACATCCGATCGGCGGGTAATCACCGTAGCACGATCGCATCACTGACACGTTCTTTACTGGGTAATTGGTGAAGTACTTCTGGTTGACGAAGCCCGTCTGGATCACGTCCCACATGGTGATCTCAGGCACGTACTGGTTTGTCGCTATCATCAGTTCCTGGACGATCTTGCGGATCTTGGCGGCATTGTGTGTTTGGCTCAGTTGGTAGGTCAACGGACCGACCTTGACGTTCCCATATCCCTTTACCGACACGCTCGTCGAGAAGTTCAGCCAATTGCCCTTACCCTTGTCAGCGACGGTGTAGTGGACGAGCTGGCCGTTCTCAACCTGATAGCCATCGCCGCTGCCATAGAGCCGAGACATGAAGTTGTATGGAATGGGAGAGGTGCCGATCCAAAAGCCCACCGCGTACTTCTGGTCGGGCAGATCGTGCAGGTACTGGGCGTAGGTGGGAATCAGCTGCGGCTGTGCGTCGATGCCGAAGCTGGAAAGCTGGTTAGCGATGTTCTGGAAGGCCTCGATAACGTCATTGAACCCGGCAACGGTATAGAGCGTCATGGTCCACTGCGAGCCATCGGCCAAGTGCCATTTGCCGTCCTTCTTGGTCATCCCGGCCTGTTGCAGCAGCTTGGCGGCGGTCTTGAGATTCGTCTTGTACGGATTGAGCTGTTTCAACTGGCCCGGCGTCAGGTACGCCTTCGCGTTGGCATCCACGCCGCCGGTGATGGTCTTTGACTGGGAGCCGGCAACCAGCGCCGCCACCTTCCACACCGGTTTTCGGTCAATAATATAGGCGAGAGCCTGGCGAACCTTCACGTTGTTATACGGCGGGATATTCTCGTTGAAGATCAACTGCAGGGATGCTGTCGTGGACACCTTATAGAAGGCGTTGCCGCCGACGTGCTTCATCTGGTTGATCAACTGAGGAGTCATGCCGCCGGAACTCATCTGGTAGGTCTGCCCGGCAAGCGTCATGTTCCAGATGGTCTGATTGTCGTCGTTGTCGTTGCGAAGGACGAGCTTGGCAATGCGGACCTTGCTCGCCAGAGCGTAATTGTTGTTCTTGACAAGGACGATTTCGCTCGGGCTCACGTCCTGAATCTTGTACGGCCCGTCGGAGAGATTTTGGGGTGGGTTATACGCTTCGATCTTCTTGGACAGCCCGGATAATGCGGTGAGAGCAGACTTGGCCTTTGCTTGCAGGGTCGCGTCGCTGCCTGTGTACTGCGAATCTTGGATGGTGGTGTTGATGTCACCGGGAAGCAGCGATGCGTACTGCGCGGCTGGTGCGATGGTCTGGAAGAGCATTTGACGCAGGAAGAGATTGTAATTGCTGGTCGACAGCTGGTTGTAGATTACCTCATGGGCATTGACCATCTTGATCGGGTTGGCGAGGCCGTACGGTTCGGCCGTCCCGCGGATCTGCCCGATCTGCGCCGTCACGTAGAGGTCGCGCGCTGTGATCGGCTTGCCGTTTGACCACTTTGCTTTGGGGTTAATGAAGACAGTGACCTGTTTCCCGTTCTTCGATACCTTCCAGCTTTTGGCGATAACTGGAATGAAACTGAACATGTTGCTGCCGAAGTGCCAGTCTCCCAGCTGCGCCATGGTGATATCGGGTCCCCATTGTCCTCCCATGCCGGACGGGCTGAAGAAATTGAGCGGAGCTCCCTGCTGGATGTTGGCAACGCCGTAGTACGTGTGCTGCGACGCAGCAGACGATTTCGCGTCGACCCGTGGCGGACCCACGGCAGAGGAGGTGCCGATGACCGCGGCGATCAAAACGGTGGTCACATACCTGAGACGTTTCACGTACTTCCTCCATCCTTACACTTTCTCAATGAACGGTATGCTCACCGAGTGCATTAGTTATAACGGAACCTGATCTGCCTCTGCAACGTTGGTAGCCGCCGGCAATCGTTCCAGCGCGATGGTCACGGATAATATCGAGCGGCACGGGTCGTCTGCTTCATGTTTTCCACATCAGTGGCTCGGTATCAGGAGGAGGGAGATGCGGCATGACCAATGAAACCGTTGGGATGAACGACTCTTTGGGAAACCGCGAAGCACTGGAACGGATCGCCGCCGGACTACTCATGGCCGGCTTTTCCGGCCACTCGGTCCCGGGCGGCACGGTCGATCTGATCACACGGGGTGTTCGTAGCTTCATTCTCTTTGCTCGCAACATTGCGGACGCCGAGCAGGTTAGATCCTTGAACGCCCAGCTTCGCGCCCTGGCTGGCAACGATGCCCTGATTGCTATTGACCATGAGGGGGGACGGGTTAACCGGCTGGGAGGCGCGGCGACTCCCTGGCCCAGCCCCATGGCCTGGGCCGGAACAGGTGACATCGACCTGGCACGTCGCGCTTCCGCTGTTGCGGCGCGGGAGTTAGTGGCTCTCGGCGTCAATCTGAACTTCGCACCCGTGGCGGATATTCTTGGAAACTATCACAATCCGGTACTCGGGGTGCGCTGCTTCTCCGACGACCCCCACACCGTCGCTGACTACTCGGCGGCTTTCATCGAGGGACATCGCTGTTCCAACGTTGCCGCCACCGCCAAGCACTTCCCCGGACATGGCGGCACGTCGGTCGATTCACACGTTGATATGCCGGAGGTCGATCTTCCTATCGAGGAGCTTGAACGCGGCGATCTCGTCCCTTTCAGGGCAGCGATTGCCGCGGGTGTGGACTGCCTCATGATTAGCCACATCTGGTACTCGAGTCTGGATGAACGCTCGACGCCTGCAACCGTGTCCAGGCGCGTCATGGACCTGGCGCGGAACGGACTGGGCTACGACGGTGTGATTGTAACGGACTGCATGGAGATGGGGGCCATTCAGAATCGCATGACAACCGGCGAGGCAGTGGTGCAGGCCATAGGTGCTGGTGCGGACCTTGCCATCGTCTCGCATCACATCGAACTGCAACAGGAAGCGCTCGAGGCGCTGGTCGCAGCAGTCCTGGATGGGACGCTTCCTCTATCACGCCTGATGGAAGCGAGTCGCCGGCTCGATTCCCTTCGAATGCGAATGGGATCGCCCGTGACCACACAACTGGAGGGAGGGGAAGAGCTCGCACGGAGCATCGCCCGGCAGTCCATAACCCTGGTTCGTGACGAGGAAGGCTTCATTCCGCTGCAGCTCGCTGACAGCGAAACCCTCGGCGTTGTCACCTTCTCCCCTCAGCGGCCTACCGGCATCGACAATGCGCAGATCGCGCCGTCGCGGCTCAGCGCGGTGTCGAGAAAGCACCATGCACGGGTGATCGAGGTGCAGGTGGAGGAGCCGGAGCCGGATTCTGTTCTCGGCACCCTTCGCGACGCGGATACTATCATTGTGGGAACCTCCTTTACGACCGGCCACCCCCTGCAGCGCAACGTGGTCGAAGCGCTCCTGGGTTCTGGGAAGCGGGTGGTTGTGCTCGCGCTGAGCGATCCCTTCGATCTGCTCTCCTTCCCGAAGGCTCCGTGCTATCTCGCGGTCTACGGAGATACGGCCCACCAACTTGATGCAGCCCTCGCGGTTCTCTTTGGAGACACGGTGGCATGCGGCCGACTGCCGGTGAGGCTGGGAGATCTTTATCCACGCGGCCATGGAATCACGAGAAAAACGAGGTAGAGGTCGACTCCGGGCGCGAATGCGCGGCGATCCTCCGTCACCGCCGGTATGGCGCGCATCTCGCTGAGGCTATTCTAGGCATGAAGGCGCATGGAGGAGGAAGATGAGATGGGGCCTAATAGTATTGACGTACTCATCCGTGGTGGGAGGGTGGTGGATGGCACCGGCAACCCCTGGTTCTATGGTGATGTGGCTCTTTCCGGCGGCAGAATCTCTGATGTAACGCCTCCCAATCTCATTCCGACTGAAGGCGTCCGAGAGGTAGTCCACGCCCAGAACATGATCGTCTGTCCCGGCTTTATCGACATACAGAGCCACTCCATCCTCCCGCTCATGCGAGATGGGCGCTGTCTCTCGAAGATTACGCAGGGGGTGACGACGGAGATCATGGGGGAGGGAGCCACCCCGGCGCCGGTTGGTGAAAAACGCACAGAACCCCTGGCGACGGACGGCATGGCCGGTGAGGAATGGGTGCAGCGGTCACAAGAATGGCGTCGCTTCGGCGACTGGCTCCACGCTATGGCGAAGGAGGGAGTGTCGCCCAACATCGGGTCGTTTCTGGGAGGCGGTACGGTGCGCGAATATGCCAGGGGCATGGATATGGGCGCGCCCGATCTAGAGGAGCTGGCGATCATGCGGCGCGTCATGGCGGAAGCCATGGAGGACGGGGCGTTCGGTGTCGCTTATGCGCTCATCTACCCTCCCGATACCTATACGTCTACCGATGAAATCGTCTCCGTATGCGAGGTCGTTCGTCGTTACGGCGGCATTTATATCACGCATATCCGCTCCGAGGCTGACGAATTGGAAGAAGCCCTCGATGAGGCATTTGAGATTGCCTACCGGGCGGACCTGCCAGTGGAGATCTATCATCTCAAGGCTTCCGGAAGGAAGAACTGGCACAAAATGCCCGATGCGATTCGGCGAATCGACGACGCTCGGGCCTCTGGAATCGATGTTACGGCCGACATGTACCCGTACATCGGGTCTGGCACCGGGCTCTCCTCCCTGCTTCCACCGTGGGTAGCGGCTGGAGGCGACTTCTATGGCAACCTGCGCGATTCCGGCGTGAGAAAAAAGATACGGGATGAGGTGATGGGAGGCTCAGCCGGATGGGAGACGATGGGGCGAAATGTCGGCGCCGAGGGAGTGATGCCGGTCGGCTTCCGCCAACCCGAGCATCAGCCGTACGTCGGTAAGCGTCTATCCGAAATAGCTGCCATGCGCGATCAAGATTGGCTCGAAGCCGCCATGGATCTGCTCGCAATTGAGGGACAGAGAATCTCGACTATCTTCTTTTCCATGAGTGAGGACAATGTGCGCCTCGAGATGCAACAGCCGTGGATGAAGATTTCCACGGACGCGGGAGGTCTCGATCCAGCGTGGGCCCGAAAGCGCGGTCCCACGCACCCGAGGGCATACGGCACGTATCCACGGGTGCTCGGGAAGTATGTGCGCGAGGAAAAGGTCTTATCCATTGAGGAGGCGGTTCGCAAGATGACTTCCGCTGTGGCGGAGAGACTCTCCCTTCGGCAGCGCGGAATCCTGCGCCCGTCGTACAGTGCCGATGTGGTGATCTTCGACCCCGGCACGGTCTGCGATCGGGCAACATTTGACGATCCGCATCATCTGTCTCGTGGTATCCGAGATGTCTGGGTCAACGGTGTGCGGGTACTTGCCGATAGCACCCATACGGGCGCTACGCCGGGGGTCGTGGTGCGCGGACCCGGAGCCGGCAGAGAAGCATCCGTGTGACCGCCGAGACCAAGGCCATCGTAAACGAGGTGGAGACCTCGATCGCGCAGATAGCAAGCGAGCTCCCGGGACGACCCGGCGTGGTCGTTCGCTTCCTGGCAGACGATCTCGAGATACGGTTCAATGCCGACGAGCGTTTCGCGGCCGCCAGCGTTATCAAGGTAGCGATCATGGCCGAGGTCTACCGTCAGGAAGACGTCGGTGCGTTGCACCTGAACGAGACACTTGTACTCGATGCGGCAGACGTGACGGAGGGCGCCGGTGTCCTGCAGTATCTCCATGCCGGACTCCAGCTCAGTATCGCCGATGCGATGGAGCTGATGATCTCGCTCAGTGATAATACCGCCACGAACATGGTGCTGCGCCGAGTCGGGACTGACTCGGTCAACGATGCGATGAAGTCGCTGGGACTGACCAACACGGTGCTGGGTGGGCTCTTCGGGAGAGCAAGGCCGGCAAACCTTCGGCATCGAGTGTCTGAGACCAGTCCGCATGATATGGCCGTCCTCTTGACCGCGATAGCTGGTTCACAGTGCGTCAATGCTGGTGCATGCGCGTCGATGTTGCGCCATCTCGAGCACGTCATTCATCAGGACGTGCTTCCTCGCTACCTACCACTCACACCCCACCCGGAACGCCTGGGATACCCGGGTCTGGCGGTTATGATAGCACACAAGAGCGGATCTCTGACCGGAGTCCGGCACGACGTGGGCATCATCACCATTGAAACAGGGGCCGGCAAGTACCAAACCATCGTGAGCGCCTTTACCGATCATCTCGAGGACGATGACCTCTGGACTCCCGAAAATGTGGGAGAGCGGACTCTCGCCGAACTTGGGAAACTGATCTTCGACGCGATGGTGCGGATGAGCCAGCGGTAGACAACGCACCTCATTCGCAGCTTTGAGATGCCTCCGTGTCGCCAGGCTTCGGTATTGCGGCCAGTAGAATCCGCCCCCCCGTAGACCGACGAACTCTCGCTCACCGACGATTACGTGGTCGAGCAGGTCGATGCCGAGAAGCTCACCCCCTGACCGAAGTCGCATATCCTCGAACAACTGATGATGATGTCTATGGGTAAGGCCGACCCGTTGCTCGGATATGCGCATGCGTTCGGCCTGGTTGGTCATCGGACGTGCTATTGAGTAGAGTACCTGTTCCCTGCTACTGTGCTGGGTAGAAGGGGAAAGAGAACTCAGTATGTCGTCCCGATCCGGCGGAGGCAGGCTGAGATACCAAGGAGGGCAGCCCGGACTATTGTCGCTCTACACCCCACTCAGCGGTATATAAGGAGATTGTCTGTGCGTCGTATTCTTTTCGTCTGTATCTTGGCCCTGCTTTCGCTGCTGGGCAGCAGCGTCCTGGCTCCAGCCACCCATGCAAACCTTCTCTTCGCCGGACCCACGGTGACCGTGACGCAATCAGTGGTTTCCCAGGGGAGCACCGCGACTGTGCTGGGTACCGGCTTCACCCCCAACAACTTCGCTTACGTGTACGATCAGCGCCCCGACGGTACTTTTGACTCATTCATCGTGCCAACCGATGGTGCGGGTTCATTCGCCGCTTCGCTCGGATTTTCGTCGCTGAACGGAACAGGATTCGAGTACGTCTCGGCGTACGACTTCGCCACGGGCAATTCGGCGCAGTTCTTTACGGTGTCTGTGACCGTCACCACGCCAGTCACCGGCGCGCGGCTGCTGTTCACAAACTTCAGTACGGTGGCAGCCGGCCAGGTGGTCACGCTCTTCGGTGTGGGCTTCACAGCTGATCACTTCGTCGCGCTCTCCTTTACCAACTCGAACGGTGGCGTGTATTCCGTTCTGGTTAAAACCGATGACGATGGCGCCTTCGCCTATCCGTTGACCTCGCTGCCAGGCCTCAGCTGTGGCACAGAGTCCGTCACCGCCTACGACACGGTGAACAGAAAGCCTTCGGCGCCCCTCACACTGTTCGTGTTCGGCTGCTAGAGCCAGGGAATCTCCCTGCGCAGCAGGATGCCTTACGCCCCCTGCTGCGCAGGATTGATTCGACTTCACGGAACACCGCTGCCACCTCGGCAGCGGTGTTTTCATTTCGCGCCGAACGCCAATTCTCGCTCCTCGCTGTTTCTCCCTCCTTTGCTACACTCGGGCAACATCCTGCGGAGGTCCTGACTTGACGCGCTAACTGGGGCGGTTGCGGGCTAGACGGATGCGCGGTTTCCGATCGGAACCGCGGAATAGTCGTGCAGTGGATGATGCTGTAGCCCGGCCCCGGTTGAGGTGCTCGCGTACCTTCTGTTCCGTAGACCGCCTGGCCATGTGGTGAGCGTTGCCGCCCGTGGCGCCCTGTGCGGGTCCCGGGTGGCCTGTATTCCCGATAGGGAGGAGCGGGCAGGCCGTGTTACGAGTTAGTGCTTTGGGGATATCGTATGGAGCCGATCCTGTGTTGCAGGACGTCTCTTGTGTGTTGAACATTGGCGAGCGAGCGGGGCTGGTCGGTCCCAATGGCTCGGGCAAGTCCACGCTGTTGCGCGTGATCGCGGGTGAACTGCGTCCCGATCGTGGGAGCGTGTGGATCGATCCGGCCGACCGCGTGGCGTATCTACCTCAGTACCCCCAGGACGAGTTGCAGCTCTCGATCCGGGAGTCATTGCTGCGTGGCGGCGGCGTTGGTGAGCTGCAACGCCGGCTGGCCGAGATGGAGCGTGCCATGCCGTCGGCGCAGGGAGACGCGCTGGACTCGCTGCTGGCCGAGTACGCTGCGTCGCGTGAGGCCTTCGAGCAACGGGGTGGCTACGAATTGGAAGGGCGTCTGGAGCAGGTCGTGAGCGGACTGGCGCTCGACGCGGTCGATCTCGATCTGCCGGTGGGAGCGCTCTCGGGGGGCAACAAGACCAAGCTGTCGCTGGCCCGGCTGCTGCTCTCCGGCGCCTCGATCCTGCTGCTGGACGAGCCAACCAACTATCTCGACCTGGCCGCGCTGCTGTGGCTGGAACGCTTTGTCCGCGAGGGCGACCGTTCGTACCTGATCGTTTCGCACGATCGACGCTTTCTGGACCGCACCGTGGGTAGCATCCTGGAGCTGACGGTCGCGGAGCACACGCTTCGCGTGTGGCCGGGCAACTACAGCGAGTACGCCGAGGGCCGCTTGCGCGAAGAGCAGAAGCGGCTGGCGGCGTATCGCGACCAACAGGAACGGATTGCCAAAATCGAGGAGGACATTCGCCGTACCAAGGAGCAGGCCCGTGGCACGGAGACCGGCACCAATAACGACGTGCTGCGCCGCTACGCCAAGAAGGTGGCGAAGAAGGCCAAGGCCCGCGAGCACCGACTGGAGCGCGAGCTTGATGAGAACACCATCGAGAAACCCACCATGGGCTGGGGGCTGCATCTGGTGGACCTGGGCCGCGACCCGATCGACGACCAGCGGCTGGCGCTGGAGGTGACGAACCTGCACGCCAGCTATGATGGCCGTGAGGTGCTACACGGCGTCGACCTGCTCATCCGGGGGCGCGATCGCGTGGCGCTGATGGGCGAGAATGGGTCGGGCAAGAGCACCCTGCTGCGCTGCGTCACGGGACATATGGCGTATCCGGGGCAGATGGCATCTGAAGGATCGGTACGGATGGGGCCTAGCGTGCGGGCCGGCTTGCTTTCTCAGGAGAGTGAAGAACTGCCACTCGATCGGTCGGTACTGGAGGTCTTCCGGTCGCGCACTGAGATGTACGAGGATCAGGCTCGCACCTATCTGCACAAGTTTCTGTTTACCGGGCAGGAGGTGTTTAAGCCGGTTGGCGCCCTCTCCTTTGGTCAGCGCTCTAAGCTGGCGCTGGCCATGTTGATCCTCTCGGACGCCAATCTGCTGCTGCTCGACGAGCCCACCAGTCACCTGGATATGCCGGCGCTGGAGGCCATCGAAGACGCGCTGGCTCAGTATCAGGGACCGCTGCTGCTGATTTCGCACGATCGCTACTTTGTGGAACGAGTGGGTATCACGCGCGTCGAGGTTCTGGCGGATGGCCGGCTGCATGCGGTGGAAGGTGTGGAGGAATATGAAGCGGAGATCGCGGCCAAGAACAGAGTGCGGGTATGAGTAGGCCAGGCGACATCCAGGCAACATACAATGGCGGGCTAACGGGAGTGTGCCACGATTGATACAGCGATGCGCCGGCGGGGCGCTCAAGACATAGGGAGCAGCGCATTACTGAGATAGCGGCCATCGAAACCGAGGGACTGACCAAGTCGTACGGCCGGCTGACGGCCGTCGATCATCTCGATCTGCGCGTCGAGCATGGCGAGATCTTCGGCTTCCTCGGACCCAATGGCGCCGGTAAGACCACCACCATGCGTATGCTGCTCGGCCTGGTGCGTCCCACCGCCGGCTCGGCCCACATGCTGGGGATGGATATCACGACCGACCTCCCGGCCATCCTGGCCCGGACCGGCTCGGTGATCGAGAATCCAACCTTTTACCCGTATCTCTCGGGACGCGATAACCTGCGCCTGGTGGCGCGCATCACCGGTACCCCAGAGGAGCGGATTCCGGCTATTCTCGATCTGATTGATCTAACCGACGCAGCCAGGCGTAAGTTTAAGACGTACTCGTTGGGCATGAAGCAGCGGCTGGCCGTGGGCGCCGCGCTGGTATCGGAGCCGGACCTGCTCATTCTGGACGAGCCGGCCAACGGTCTCGATCCCGCCGGTATTGTGGAGATGCGTACGCTGTTGAAGCGGCTCAAGGGTGAGGGGCATACCATCCTGATCTCAAGTCACGTGCTCTCCGAGATTGAACAGGTCTGTGATCGCATCATTATCCTCCGTCAAGGCAAGCGCGTCGTCGAGGGCGCGGTGAGCGCGCTGCTAGGCACCCGGGACCGGATTCAGGTTCGAATCTCACGAGCCGGCGAGGCCCAGGCGCTTCTTGCTGTTGCTCCCTGGATCACCGACATTACGCGTGAGGGCGATCGGCTGCTGCTCAATGCTCCACTGGAGCGCTCCGCCGAGGTGAACGAACTCCTGGCCCGACACGATCTGTTTGCCGCCGAGATTGGTCCCTACGAACAGAGCCTGGAACAGTATTTCCTGGATGTCACGGGCGAGGAGGAGGCATGATACAGCTCATATCGGGAGAGTGGCTCAAGCTGCGCAAGCGGTGGATGCCCCGTGTGCTGCTGGTCATTCTGCTGATCATCATTGCGCTGCTCTTTTGGGGCGGTGGGACCAGCGCAAACAATCGTTCGAATCTGTTCATTCCGCGCGGATGGTTGGCTGCGCTGCTCTATACCACTTTTCTGGCCCAGTTCCTCTGGCCGATTCTGGCAGGCAGTTGGTCCGGCAATGAGTATGGCTGGGGCACCATCCGCCTGGTTCTCAGCCGCCGCCCGAACCGCGTGCAGTATGTACTGGCGGCCATGCTAACCCTCCTGGCCGCCGTGGTGATCGCTCTGCTGGCGACGGTCCTGCTGGCCTGTCTGGCGGGCGCCATTGTGGCCGCCGCCACTGGGAACTCGATTGTGAGCGGCAGCGTCTTCACGTCGCACTTTTTCGCCGTGCTCCTCAAGCTCTTCCTGGCCACACTGCTGGTCAACGCCTTCTACTTGCTGCTGGCCTATGCCGCCGGCACCATTTTCCGTTCAGGCGCGGTCGGCATCGGCATCGGCATTGGCCTGAACCTGGCGCTGCTGGTGGTCGGCGGCATTTTTATCCATCTGGGCGGGGTCTGGCAAACGATGGCCGAGCACTTTCCCAACACCTACACCGGCGCCCTCCCGCAGCGTCTGGCCGCCGAGGGCTTCACACGCGGCTACGTTGGCATCGATCAAAGCATGCCCGGCGTCGGCGAGTCGGTTATCGCGCTGCTGATCTATACCCTGGTCCCGGTGATCGTGTCCCTGTTTCTCATCAGTCAGCGGGACGTGACGGCGTAGGGACGACCCGGTCTATTTGCCAAAAAACTGCAGGACAAAATAGATGGCAGCTGAAAACAGGGCAGCCATCGGCAGCGTGATGATCCAGGCCAGGAAGATGTTCAGCCCAACACCCCAGCGCACGGCCGAAAAGCGCTTGCTGGCCCCCGCCCCCAGGATGGCGCCGGACACGACATGGGTCGTGCTTACCGGAAAGCCAAAGTAGCTGGCGCCCTGAATGACGGTCGCGGCCACCGTCTGCGCGTCGAACCCCTGTGCCGGCTCGATTTTATACAGGCGGGTACCCATGGTACGGATGATCCGCCAGCCGCCAGCATAGGTGCCGAGCGACATGGCCGAAGCCGCGGCCAGAATCACCCAGATCGGCACCTGAAAGGTCTTCGAACTGAGGTAGCCGCCACTGATCAAGGCTAGCGTGATGATACCCATGGTTTTCTGGGCGTCATTGGTGCCGTGGCTGAGGGACACATAGGCCGCGGATAGAATCTGGGCCAGCCGGAAACCACGATTGACTGGGCGCGGCCTGGCGGCGCGGAAGATCCAGTAAATGAGCAGCATCAGGGCATAGGCCAGCACGAATCCAATGATGGGTGATGCCACCAGCGGCACAATCATCTTCGAAACGATCGTCCCCCAACTAATGGCGGAAAAGCCCAACCCCGCAATGCCCGCCCCCACCAAGCCACCAATCAAAGCATGGGATGAGCTGCTCGGTAAGCCGAGGTACCAGGTGATCAGATTCCAGGCGATCGCACCCAGAAGGGCCGCAATAATCATCACCAGCGTGATATGGTGTGTCTTGGGGTCGATCACCCCACTGCCGATGGTAGCGGCCACCTTGAGGGTGATGAACGCGCCGAGAAAGTTCATCGCCGCTGAGAGCAGAACGGCAATGCGGGGTGAGAGGGCATGGGTTGATATCGAGGTCGCGATGGCGTTCGCGGTGTCATGGAAGCCGTTGGTGAAGTCGAAGCTCAGAGCTACCGCTACCACGACCACCACCAGGGGGGTGTTATGCATTTTTGATCGTTACGCTCTCGAGAATGTTGGCCACATCCTCGGTCCGGTCGACCGTTTTCTCCAATAGGCTATACACGTCCTTCCACTTGATGACGTACATGGGATCCTGGCTGGTCTGAAAGAGCCGGCCGATGGCCCGTCGCGTCACCTGGTCAGCCTGATTCTCCAAATCGTGGACGCGGACCCAGTGTTGCGCCATCTCCTTGCGCGATTCGAGTTGATTGAAGGCGCGCACCAACTCATCACCGATCTGCAGCAGAATATCGCCCATCTGCTGTGCTTCGGCGGTGATATTGTCGATCCGATCCAGCACGATCGTATCGGCGGTCTCCTCGGCCAGGTCGATGATGTCGTCGAGTGCACCGGCCAGCGCGTAGATATCCTCCCGGTCGAAGGGCGTGATGAAGGTCCGGTTCAATTCCTGATTGATCCGATGCGTCACCTCGTCCGCTCGATGTTCGAGGTCACGGAGCGTCTCGGCGTGGGGCGCGAACCCAGTGGACGCACTATTAAGCAGCGCATTCAGAGTCTTCAAGGATTCGGCTAGGTTCGAGGCATTTTCTCGGAAGAGCGCGTAGAACTGGCGTTCCTTCGGGACAAAGTTCAGTGGCATGTAAGCTCCTTGCCGTGAGCCGGCGTTGATGGCGAGACGGCTGTGCCGGGTAATTGTAAGCCACTTCAGCGGATGGCCCCACGCTATGACGGTGTCCCCGAATTGTACCGATAGCACCGGCCGACGGAGGCTATCAGGCGCCATGGGGCATATAGCCCGGCCGCCGGTGTCCCCTAAACGGCGCGGTATCCTGGCTGTATGGAGCCGTGGTGTCGGCCTGCGGGCCGATCCCGCCCGCAAGGGAGCGGGCTACCCACCGTTATCGCCCGATTACGACCGTCCGGTAGACCGGCCGTCCTGGCCGGGACTGGCCCGCAGGCCAGCACTGTCGACGGTGTGACTGGCTTGACGGAGACCGTTACTCTCTCAGGTGCTCCCCAGCTTGGAGGGCGGCTCGATCACCGTGGTGGCGTTGAAGGGGCCGAACAAAATCTGCACATGCGCCGATCCAGCTTTACCCTTGGTGGGATGATACCTCTCGTCTTCACGCACGACGTAGGGCTTCGCGCCCCCCGAGATCCAGAGATCGATCGTCCCCGCGAGCGCCGGCTGGACAATGCTCGCTCGAACCTGTGTCTGGCCCCCGCTCATGCCGACTTCCTTGAACTTGATGCTTTTGGGGAATGAAACGGTGGTTCGTCCTCGCTTCCACCCTCCCGTATACGGATCCGGGAAGGTCATGCCGGGGTGGCTGGCCCAGACGTTGTGCGTCAGCGACGTGCGATAGTACGTCAACCCATTCATAAAGATAATATCGACGGTATAGTGCAGATTTCGTGTTTTGTTGCCCGCGCCGTGGCCGGTGACCGATACCGATTCGTAATCCTGCTCTCGATTGCGAATCTCGTCCTCGGCGCCGTGAGCGCTCACCTTCAAGGTCATGGTTGCCGTGGTCACGGTGTTCTGATCGGTGTGCGCCAGCGTGTTTGCCGTATTGGTGTTGTGCTCCGCTTCAGCCAGCAGCACCTGCACGTTGGTAGCTGCGTGGGCGGCGTGCACCCATCCAGTGGTCGCGACCGGCGCGGCCAGCAGGGATGCCGCCGCGACTATCTGGCCGAGCAAACGACGATCGATGAATCGCATGACTGTAGCCTTCCCCTTTGCACTGAAGCGCGCCCACGTATTGTGGTCGTGCCACGTGAGAGTTGGATGAGAACGATCCTCGCTGACTATCCGTGAGAACTGACCGGTGTGCTGCCACTGGGAGCTACCTTGGCTGGATCGTCCTCACTAGCGATGTGCCCCACGCCAGCCTCGCGGTCGCCTTCGCTGGCTACCGCGTTCAAGACGGCGCGTGGGTCGCCACCCCGGAACTCCTTCCAGGCAGCCGTGCCGATGGCCTGGACCAGGCCGGCCAGCGGAGCGCCGAAGAGTGCGCCCCAGATGCCAAAGAGTTCGGTGCCTGCTACCAAGGCCACGATGGCCGTGGCTGGGTGGATACCAACGGCTTTGGCCATGATACGCGGACCCACTACCTCGCCCTCGATCACATGCACAAAGGCGAAGTAGCCCAGCACGATTAATGCGGTGACCCACCCCTGAAAGAGCGCAATAACAATACACACACTGCCGGAGACCAGCACGCCGATGACCGGAATGAACTCCATGAAGAAGGCGAGGACACCGAGCAGCACAGGATAGGGCACCTTAAGTATTGCCATGCCGACTCCGACCAGCGTGCCGATGAGCAACGCCAGTAACAACTGCCCGCGGATGTACCCGCCCACCACCTGGTTCACGATATCGATCAGCAGTACGATATGCCGCCGCTGGGCATTTGGCGCTTCCTGCCGGAGCCGGACCCCAATTCGGGAGCCGTTCGCGGTGAGATAGATACTCAGGATGAGTACCAGGATGACGTCGATGATCGTGCCCAGCACGGTTGATACGATAGTAAGCGAGTCTCTGGCAGTGGCCTCACCGATATTCTGGAGTTGGCCGGTGATCTTTGCTTGCGCGCTATTGAACTTCTTCTTGGTGACGCCAACCGGGCCTAGCACGCTCACGATTTGTGGCTCCAGGTGCTTTATCTGGTGAGCCTTGTCCGGCAGCGTGCGAGCCAGGTCGGTAACCTGGGAGGCGGCGGTAAAGATCAGCAGCGAGAGCAAGCCGAAAACCAGGGCGAAGCCCAGAATGTAGGCTAGGGCAATAGACAGGATACGCGGCAACCAGCGCGTGAGCAAGGAGACCAGGGGGGTAAGTGCGAAAGCCACAACCCCACTCAGCACCAGGGTAAGCACGGTCTTCGCCACGTGACCGAGCAGCCAGCCGGCTACCAGAGCCACGGCCAGCCAGGCCAGAATGGTCAAGGGGATATACAGCGCATGCTGCCAGGAATCGGCCGATGCTTGAGCGTTCTCTCGATTTTTTCGCGAGGTGGCCATTGTGTCATGCCTCATCAGGGCGGCGAAAGGAGGCGCGGAATACGGGGCACTTATAACGTACACCGGGTAGACCGGTTGTTCTAAACGGCGTGAGTCTCGATGCCCCGTGACCCCTACCAGTATGCACGAGACGTGCCACGGTGGACGTCCAGGTTTCCGCCGGTGCGAGGGAGGGGGATCGCACAGCAAGTCGGGTTGTTTTGGTGTGCCGAGCAGAGGTGTTCAGCCGGCGTAGAATCGGAGCATATGCCGGAAGAGGTCGCACCCCACATCTATCGCCTGGCCGTCCCGCTGCCGGACAGCCGGCTACGCACGGTCAACGCCTACGCTGTGCTGGCCGGCAACGCCGTGCGGCTGGTCGATTGCGGCTGGAACACGCCGGAGGCATATGAGGCGCTGAAGTTGGAACTGAGCGTGCTCGGCCCGGGCATCGGTGGAATCCGCGAGATTGTGGTGACCCACATCCATCCCGATCACTTTGGCCTGGCTGGTCGGATCGCCGAAGAGTCCGGCGCCCGAGTCCTGATGCATCGCCTTGATGGCCAATTGGTCGGCGCTCGCTACGCGGACACGCGAGCGTTGATCGACGAGATGGAGGTCTGGCTGCGTCTCAACGGTGTGCCGGCGGATGAGTTGGCCGCGATGGCGGAAGGCTCGCTGAGTATGCTTCGCTGGGTGGACACCCGCCGGCCCGATGTCCTGCTGGAGGGCGGCGAGCGTCTGGCGTGGGAGCCGTACCGCTTCGAGGTGATCTTTACACCGGGCCACAGTGCCGGCCTGATCTGTCTCTTCGACCGCGAATCGGGCGTGCTGCTCTCCAGCGACCATGTGCTGCAGCGCATCAGCCCACATGTTGGCCTGCATGTGCAAAGCTCCGCCGATCCGCTGGGCGCCTATATGGATTCGCTGCGCGCCGTGCAGTATCTCCCGGTAAGCACCGTCCTCCCCGGCCACGGTAAGCCGTTCAGCGACCTGGCGGGCCGGGTGGACCAGTTACTCGAACACCATGCCGAACGGCTGGACACCATTCGTGGCGCACTCACCGGCGGTCCGGCCACGGCCTACGACCTGGCCGCCCGGCTCACCTGGCGAGGGGCGGAGGATGGCTGGGCGAGGCTGGAGCCCTTCCAGCGGCGGATGGCACTAACGGAGACTATCGCCCACCTGGAGCATCTGCTCACTGAAGGGCGGGTGCAGCGTGAGGAATTGGATGGACGAGTACTGTACTCGACCTGAAGGCGTGTATTCACTCATACGGTCGCGAACAGCGGGAGTGTCCGCGACCGTATGCCACCGTACTGGTAGCCCGCCCGTCCCGGGCGGACTGGCACGCAGGCCAGCACTGTCGGCTGTGACGAGAGGAAGACTCTCGAATGACCTGACGCCAGACCGGGGACCCGATAGCTCTCCCATGTCCAAATGCCAGGGGAATCGCCGAGCCCACCATACAGGGGCGAGGTCGGTGGCGCAAAGCAACGGTGGTGTCGGCCTGCGGGCCGATCCACCCGCAAGGGGTGGGCTACCGGAGGGAACGTCGCGTGTCCTCGCTAACCTGTCCAGCATGGTCAGGAGATGGCGCTCAGTCCGGTAATCTCTCGTCCCAGGATGAGCTGCTGAACGTGGTCTGTGCCCTCGTAGGTGAATACCGCTTCCATATCAGCCTGGTGGCGAGCCACATGGTTCTCCAGCAGGATGCCATTGCCTCCCAGCAGGTCGCGTGCATCGGCCACGATCTGTCGGGCCTTCCGGGCGTTGTTCATCTTCGCCAGCGAAGCCATGCCGGGCGTGAGCTTATGCTCGGCGGCCAGCTGACTGAGGCGCAGACACAGGAACTGCATGCTGGTAATCTCGGCCAGCATGGTGGCCAGCTTGCTCTGCACCAACTGGAAGCTCGCCAGCGGCTTGCCGAACTGCTCGCGTTCTTTGGTATAGGCCAGCGCCGCTTCATAGCCAGCTATGGCGTGGCCGATCGCCTCCCAAGCCACGCCATAGCGGGTAGCGGTCAGCACCTCGGCCGTATTCTTGAACGATCGTGACCGTTCCAGGCGATTCTCTATCGGCACCCGCACGTTCCGCAGGATGATATCCGCCTGCCACACGGCGCGCTTCGAGTTTTTGCCGGTGATCACCTGCGCCTCGAAGCCTGGCGTGCCCTTTTCCACCACGAAGCCACCCACCTGGCCGTCCTCGTCCCGCGCCCAGACGATAACCAGGTCGGCAAAGGAGGCGTTGCCAATCCAGCGCTTGGCGCCGTTCAGCACGTACTCGCCGCCGTCCCGCCGAGCACTGCTCTCCAGGGCCACCGCATCCGAGCCATGCCGCGGCTCGGTGAGCGCAAAGGCGCCGATCAGGTCGATTCGTGCCATGGGCGGCAGCCAGCGCTGCCGCTGCTCCTCTGAGCCCAGCATGCCAATCGACGTCATGGCCAGGCCCGAGTGTACGCCGAAGAAGGTCGTCACGCTGGCATCGCCCCGCGCCAGCTCCAGGGCGACCAACCCCGTGGCCACGGCGCTCATTCCTGGGCAACTGTAGCCCTGGATACTGCCCCCCGCGATGTTCAACCCCGCCAACTTGGGGATCAGCTCGAACGGAAACTCCGCGCGTTCCCAATAGTCGTTGATAATTGGAATAACCTCGCGCTCGGCAAAGGCACGCACCCGGTCCCGGATCGAGAGCTCCTCAGCGGTGAGTAGCTCGTCCATGAGATAGAAATCGGTCCCGGTAGAGAGACGCGGCTCAACAGTCATAATTTGGTTCCTAATACAGCTATGTGACTAGATGTAGCAAGGCAGACGGATCAAGCGCTGCTGAGGTCCGCCCCGTGGTACAAAATCACAGTAGCAGTCCCATCCCTACCACCACCCGCCCCACTTTCATGCTAGGTTGCTCTGGGCCCTCTGTCGTACCACCCTTCGGGGCGAGTACCGGGGTGAAGGAGCAGCATATGAAGGTTGAGCAGCGCACGTTAGGAAGCACTGGACTACAGGTCTCGGCCCTGGGGCTTGGCACCATGGGCATGTCCGAGTTCTACGGCCAGGGCGACGATAAGGAGTCAATTGCCACCATTCACCGAGCTCTGGAGCTTGGCATAACGTTTCTCGATACAGCCGATATGTATGGTGTGGGGCGGAACGAGGAGTTGGTGGGGCGGGCCATCCGTGACCGGCGTGACGAGGTGACGCTAGCCACGAAGTTCGGAAACGTGCGTGCGCCCAGCGGTGAGTCGATGGGCGTGAGCGGGCGACCCGAGTACGTGATGCAGGCCTGCGAGGCCAGTTTGAAGCGGCTGGACGTCGAGACGATCGATCTGTATTATCAGCACCGCGTTGATGCCGAAACGCCGATCGAGGAGACCGTCGGAGCGATGTCCCGGCTGGTCGAGCAGGGCAAGGTCCGCTATCTCGGGCTCTCCGAGGCCGGACCGGCAACCATACGAAGGGCGCACGCCGTTCATCCCATCGCCGCGCTCCAGACCGAGTACTCGCTCTGGAGTCGGGAGCCGGAAGATGAGATTCTGCCGACGCTGCGCAACCTGGGGATTGGGTTCGTCGCCTACAGTCCGTTGGGTCGCGGCTTTCTCACCGGACAGGTCTCGCGGGTGGAAGACCTGGCACCGGACGACTTTCGCCGCAATTCGCCGCGTTTCCAGGGCGAGAACTTCCAGCGGAACCTTGACCTGGTGGCACAGATTCAGGAACTAGCCGCGGACAAGAACTGCACGCCGGCCCAGTTGGCGCTGGCCTGGGTGCTTCACCAGGGTAACGATATTGTCCCAATTCCCGGCACCAAACGCCGCACCTATTTGGAGGACAATTTTGGTGCCCTGGGGGTGAGTCTGTCCGCGGAGGACCTGCGCCGTATCAACGAGATTGCCCCACAGGGCGCCGCGCACGGCGAGCGCTATCCCGTAACTGGTATGGCAAGAGTCAACTTATAGAGGATGCGGTTGCCCTACTCGTTAAACCGCTTTGCCGCCGACTTGCCGAACGCGGTTGCCGCCTTCAGCCAGCGCGACCCCATGTGCTGTTCCACATCCTTGCCCCTTGCCCGCGATGTATCCGTCGAATCGGGTCGGGGCAGAAGCCGGTTTACCAGCGCCAGTATATCGGCCGTGGCGCCGGGGAACAGGCCGTGGAAGCGAGCCGCAAGGACGGCCGGGGTGGAGAGGATACGCTCCGCCTCGCCGTTGCAGGTAGCCATCACAATCTGGTCGGCGGCGCGCTCGGCGTCCATGGAGATGCCTGGGAGACTGGCGCCCAGTGCGAACCAGGTGTACTCACCCTCCATGGGCGCTTTGAAGAACGCCTGCGTGTGCGAGCCGGTGCGCATCAACCCCGGAGCGATGGTGGTCACGGTGATGCCGTCGCGGGCTAGCTCGGCATGCAACCCCTCGGAGAGACCTACGGCCGCGAACTTGGCCGCACTGTAGGGGATCAGATGCGGCGGACTGATCTTCCCGCCGACGGAGGTGATATTGACGATCCGGCCACTGTGCCGCCGGCGCATTTGAGGTAGCACGGCCCAGATGGCATAGAGCATGCCCCAGAACATCACGTTCATGGCTTCCTCGAAGTCGGCCAGCGTCATGCTCTCCAGCGGGCCGACCTGGATGATACCCGCGTTGTTCACCAGGATATCGATCTGGCCGTAGTGGCCGCTGACCGCGTCGATCATGGCCTCGACCTGCGACCGCTGGGAGACATCGCAGACGTGAGTGAACACCTCCGCGCCCTCCGCCGCCAGTTTGGCACGAGCGCGATCCAGTTCCGCGGAATCGCGGGCACAGATGGCGACCCGGCAGCCGGCGCGGGCGAAGTCGCGCGCCAGCAGAAATCCAAGCCCGCGTGATCCGCCCGTGATGACGGCTACCTCACCCGTCAGATCCTCAGTCGTTCGAGCTTGGCAGGTGCGCCAGATCGAGGCCAGGCGGAAAGCTCCCGCGACGTTGTTCCGTGAAGTGCTTTGTGGACGTGAGGACATGGTGTCATGCTCCATGGTTTGGTGAATCAAGCAGCTTATCAGTTGCTTGGTTTATCATGGTCATTGCCGGATTGTCGACCGATCAAGGCGACGAAGCCAACTGCCGCACCGACCGTGGCAGTGGCTTTGATCGCTGGGTGCAGGTCAAGCCAGGTCGATAAACTATGCGCCAGGGTTACCGTGCCGGAATCTCCCTGCACCCGGTTGTCCTGGCCCGCTGGACCGAAAAGATTGTTTGACGCGTTCGCTGAACGCGGCTCTCTGGTTCGTTGCAGGGCGAATCCGGCGCGCTGTAGGATCGCATCCGCCAACCTGGGTGAGAGCCTCTGGGTGTTCACCAGCATCTTGCCCGCGCCTCCCACGATGATGTCGCGGTGCGGGTGCTCGGCGGCATGGACCACGGCCTTTGCCACCAGACTTGGAGAGTAGAGGGGCGGCACTCCCTGGGGCTTCACTCCCAGCTTGGTGCGCGCCTTGGAGAAGAGGGGGGTGTTGATCGAGGCCGGCATGATTTGGGTGACGCTGACCGGGAGTCCGGCGTCTCGCAACTCAAGGCGTAGCGCCTCCAGGAAGCCATCGACGCCGTGCTTTGCCGCGGAGTACGCGCTTTGATACGGCAGGGCGCGCCTGGCCTCAACCGACGAGATGACTATGAGCGCGCCGTTTCCGCTCTCTATTAGATGCGGCAGCGCGACCTGTGCACCGTACACCTGGCCCAGCAGATTCACGTCCACGATTCGCTTGAACTCATCGGGCGTGGTGTCCATGAAGGTGGCGTAGAGCGAGACAGCAGCCACGCCAACCCAGGTGTCGAGCCGGCCGTACTGCTGCACAGCGCGCTTGGCAATGCCACGCACCTGCTCGAAGCTGGCCACATCGGCCACCACCGAGACCACCTGCGCTCGCTTTGCTTTAAGCTCGCCGGTCAGAGACTTCAACCCTTTGGCGTCGTTGTCGGCTATCACCAACTTTGCGCCGCGTGATGCGAACTGGAACGCGGTTTCGCGTCCAATACCGCTGGCCGAACCCATGATGGCAACCACCTGCTGATCGATCGGTCTGTGTTTCACGGATATCCTTCTTTCTCCTGATGGTGATCGCGGGTGCGAATCATAGTCGGCGGTACTATGGGTGATTCCAAGCAACATATATGCCACTGGCTGCGCTACACCGTGGTAATTCCAGAGGGGAAGTTCAATGAAAGCTGCCGTTTGTTACCAATTCAACCAGCCGCTTAGCGTCGAGGAGGTGGAGATCGATCCTCCGGGGTTTGGCGAAGTGAAGGTTCGCATGGTGGCTGCCGCCATCTGCCACAGCGATATCCACTTCATCAGGGGGGAACGAGATGCCCGGCCGCCACTGGTGGTTGGGCACGAAGGCGCCGGAGTGGTGGAAGAGATCGGCCCGGGGGTGACAGTGGTCCACCCTGGCGATGCCGTGGCACTCTCCCTGTTGCGCTCCTGCGGGCGCTGTTTCTTCTGTGCCAGGGGCGAGTCCTATCTATGCGAAGGCGAGTTCGCGCTGAACAGCGAGAGCCGGCTGCGAAACCAGCGCGGCCATTCCTTATACGATGGCGGTCTCGGCGCCTCGGCCTTTGCCGAGTACGCGGTGGTCGATCAATCACAGTTGGCGCCCATTCCCACCGATGTCCCGCTGGAGTGTGCCGCTCTGCTTGCCTGTGGCGTCATTACTGGACTGGGTGCGGTGGTGAATACGGCACGGGTGCCGCCGGGCAGTAGTATGGTGATCATCGGGACCGGTGGCGTCGGGCTGAACGCCGTCCAGGGAGCAGCTCTGGTCGGAGCGCGTATCATCGTGGCGCTGGACGCCGTGGAAGCCAAGCTGAGGGCAGCATATGAGTTCGGCGCTACTCATGGCGTGCAGGTGGGGCGCGACGATCCGCTAGAGGCGGTACGTGCGCTGACCGGCGGCCGGGGCGCCGATTACGTGTTCGTCACAGTAGGCAGTGCCCTAGCGGTCGAGCAAGGTCTTGCCTTGCTGCGCCGCGCCGGCACGCTGGTGTTGGTCGGACTGCCGGGACCAGGCGTCACCGCGCCTCTACCCATCCGCGAGTTCGCCTGGGCTGGTCAGCGCATTCTGGGTAGTTGCATGGGCTCCACCCGGCTCAGTGTGGATATCCCCTGGTTGATCGACCTGTACCGGCAAGGCCGGCTGAAGCTGGACCAGCTGATTACCGCGCGCTATCCGCTGGAAGGGATCAACGATGCGATCGCCGCGGTGGAGCGAGGAGAGGCGCGTCGCAACGTGATCGCCTTTAGGTGACTTCCAGCAAGCCATGTCCCTCCATCTCGAACCTCCCGCCCAGCTCAAGGGCGACGGGATGGTGAAACAACGGTCCGTTCTGGACAAACGTATGGTACTCGCCACGCTCGCCACATGGGTCGATGTCCGGCCTGGCTACGATCTCTGTGCAGAGAGCATGGTCCAGGGCACGCCCTAGCCAGGCGTCCGGGGTACGGGCCAGATCAATGCTCACGATCTGAGCTCTATAGCCACGGTCAATTACCTCACGCAGCAGCGAGATGCCCGGTTCGCCCCAGAGGGGCTCGACGTGCTGGAAGCCGTGCCGCGTCGTTCGCTCCTCGTACCAGGCGCGAATATCGGCCAGGTGGATATTGCCGAAGATGATCCCGCCGATCCCCTCCTTCCGCAGCCGATCGAGCAGGCGGAGGAGGACAGCTTCGTAGTCGTCGGGGTGTGTCGAATCCTGGAGCAAGGGAATTCCGATCGCCTCTGCCTGGCGTTCGATATATGAGGCGCGCACGCCATGGAAGCGCACGCGGCCCGAAACACCTTCGAAGACGTTAAAGAGATATGCCACCTCCAGCCCCTGTCGCACGGCGCGATCGAGCGCCAACATAGAATCCTTTCCACCGCTGAAGCTGAGCGCGTATTTCACGGGGTCCTTTCCGATCCCTGAGTCTCCCACTGGAGTCGCCGGCCTGCCTGCCTAAACGACGTTCATCGGGACGCGCACGCGGACGTGAAAGTAGAAAGCGATTATTTAACTGCCCGTGTCCGGCGCGGGCCTGGACCGGATGGCGCGGCCGCCCCATCCGTCTGAATTGTCTTCAAGGCGTCCGCGATCAGTTCATCCGGCCCAGTCCAGTCGCGACTGAAAAAGCCGTACCAGTCCAGGTCACCATACAGGCGGGCGCCCCCGGTGGATTGCGTGCCGTTCGCCGACCAATAGGACCAGCTCAGGTGTCGCTCTCCCAGGTAGCGTATCAGGCTGGAGAACCACTGCCCTTGCGAGCCGGGCACCGTGCTAACCACGCAGTCCGCGCTGTAGTTGCAGGTGCCGAACTCGCCTACCCATACCGGTGCGGCATACGGTTGGGCCGCATCGGCGGCAATATAGCCCCAATACTGGTCCCAGGTCTGGGCTAGGCTATCGTAGGTCGTGCTGTTGTTGAGCCAGGGGCATCCAGCGGCGCAATTGTCCTTGCCGTAGTCATGTGCTGAATAGATTAGCTGGCTACGGGCATTGCTGCCGTCGGCAAAGCGCAAGATCACCGGCGCGCCGGCCACGCCCATCAAGTTACCGCCCCACCAATAGCCGGCGGCGGCGCCGTAGAACTGCACGCCCTCGATGATGACCAGCAGATGCGGATTGACCCGCAGTACATCGCTGCCCACCCGCCCGGCGGCTGCCCGCCAGTCCGTCGCGGGATTGCCGTCCCCCCAGGAGGCGGCACCGTGCGGCTCATTGCGCAGATCGGCCCCAATGACGGTAGAGGCGCCGGCGTAGCGTTGGGCCATCACCATCCAGTCGCGATCAAAGGAGGCTTCCGGGTATGCCGGGGTGTACCAGAGGCCGTTCTCCTGTCCACTCCAGCCCGCGTCGGAACGATGATTATCCAGGATGATCGACAGACCCAGCGCTCCCGCATAGGCGATCACCCGGTCCAGAATATCGAGCGCGTGCATGCCGACCAGTTCTGGATTGGCTCCGAGGTGCGCTGAAACGACCGGATTCTGCTCAACCAATTGATTGGAGAACGGCACGCGGATGGAGTTGTACCCCAAGCCACTAATGTTCTGCAGAATGGTCTGGTATGGCTGGTAGTCCAGCCCACCCACCACGAAGTCTTGTTGCTCCGCACCGTACCAATTCAGCCCATCCAGGTGTACCGGCATCCCGGCGGCGTCCTCAATGGTGGTCCCCTGGGCGTGCAGCCACGAAGGGATCTCGGCCATGATCCGTCCGGCCAACACCGGCAGATCGAAGGTACGCGGCGCAGTGGTGGCCAGGGTGATCACCACGTTCTGGCAGAGCAGGAGGAAGATCGTCTCCTGCGGCGAACGCCAGGCGTGGACGCCGTCCGCCCGAGCCAGCCATCCACCCGGGCCGACATACGATTGCATGGCGACCGAATGGAGCCATGCGTGTGATTGGTTGGTCTGAGTTTCCCCGGCAAAGCTGACCGCTGCGGCATGAGCGGTGCGAAAGAGGGAGGTGGTGCTGTAGAACTCGTTGAACCGACCTATTGCCCCCAATTGGACGTAGCGCGAGAGCCAACTCGGCGGAGCGATCGCAGCATATGGCTCGGCCAGCGCGCTCAGACGCGGACCAATGGCGCGAAACACCCCGGCTCCCAGGGTGGTCCCAGCCGGCGTTTGCGCCTGCTCGAGCGTCATCAGCGAGGGACTCTTCACCACCGGCCCAGTGCTCAGCGGAGCAACATAGACGGGCGGTACACTGTCTCCCACGCTGGATGAAGGACCCACCAGTCGAGTTGCCAGTTGGCGAGCCCGACGGATGGCGATGGCGCCGGCGTATCCGAGTTGTGCGAGCACCACCTGGGTCAACTGGCGGCCGATCGAGGTGCCGTAGGTAAGACTCATCTCCAGCTCGACTGGACCGGACCACGCCACCAGATTCACGTTAATCGCGCCGTGCTCCAGTACGGCAAAGGCCGGCTTCGCATACCCCCGCAGCGCAATGGGGTGACCTAGCTCCCAGAGGGAGGCGCGAGCGTCGCTGTAGGCGGCATCCGCCGCGGCGGGGGAGGAAAAGATCGACGCGCCGTATTGCAGAGCAACGGGACGACGCTGCCGCCCGCTCTGGCCGGCCGACCACTTGACCATCTGGTGATATCCCTCCACGCGACCCAGGGCAGTCAGAGACGTGGTGTGGAGCAAGGTCGAGGCATCGGCCGCCGTGTTGCTTTGCGCACCGCTTTTCATGTGCGACCCGCGCGGAAAAGTCGATGCCGGCAGGGCCAACACCTTGGGCGCCGGGAGTTGGAGCGGCGCTCCCGGTCCGGCGGCATAGGCCGTGCCAGAGGGAGGGGCCAGAGGTTTTGGGAGGTTGCCCAGGGTAGTGAGGGCCACTGCCAGCGTGACGACGCGGCCAGCCCGACGCAAATAAGCAGACAGCATGATAGGCGAATTGCTTCCTGTTGCCGTGTATTCTTGTCATCTTACTACGGGCGTAGCTTATACCTTTCATCTCTTCTCCTGGAGGTACGGCTTGACGATACAGCACGAGTGGCGTAACACCCATTGACAGTCTCTCTCTTTACCGGGGATACTACAGGCGGAGACTATCCGTAGCACCTGTTAGTAGGAAAGGGAGAAAACTTTTGGGGGACAAGAAACCGTTCAAGATCGTGGGGCGGCTGGCAACTGTTGCCGGCCTCTCACTTCTCGGAATCATCGGCTCAGGTCACCTGGCCGGCGTTCAGGCGGCGACTCCGTCAAGCGGCACAGTTAGCCAGTTAACGTCGTCATCATGGCACTTCGATCCCGTGGTCCAGAGTTCACCACTCACTGGGTCAGGTATTGAGGCGACCTGCCCAACATCGCCCGCCGCAGGAACTACTGCGGGATATTGTGATAATTACGATCTTACTGTTGATACCACCGGGCAGGGAACCCAGACCGCCACGCTCAAGATCAACTATACCTGGACACCTCTTACCCCGGCGCCCACCGACATGGACGTCTATGCGTTCAGCCCCACTGGTACAGAGTACGGACCTGGAACACCGGATAACCTGGCGGCTGGGCCAGGGCAAGAGGTGCTGAATATTACCAACCCAGCAGCGGGAGTCTGGCACATCCGATCGCTGTGTTCCACCTGCGCCACGCCGCAGGATGCGAACGCCACAGCGACCCTGACATTTGCCGCGCCAGTTACCCCCCCCACGCCGCCGGCTGTGAACCCCGGTGATCCCTCGTTCACCAATTACCCCAAGCAGAACATGCCGAACAATACAGCTGACTTTTCAGGTGAGGTCAGCGCCGGCGCGGACTGGACGACCCCGAACACGACGACGCCAAATACCGTCATGTGGCAGGACGCGAACCCCAAAACCTTCCGCGTAACGTTCGACGACACCAAGTCGGTTCCCACCGCCACATGGACGGATGTGACGTTTAAGACTCAGGACGTGACAACGCTGGACCCGATCGGGTTCATGGACGGCACCTCGACCTCGGGCGTGAATCCGACCAACATCAAACAACATCGCTTCTTCTCCGATCAGTTGCTCGCCGCTTGCAGCGACCTGGCGTATACCGACGACGATGGTGGCACCGGTATGGCCGGTACTGACTGGATGCAATCGCCAGTGGGTTGCCCGGTCCCCAATGGCCCGGACCATCAGACGGTTGGCGGCGGGCCGTACCCGGCCAGCCTGGCGGCGCTTACGACTGCGAATCAGTACGGGCATGCGATCTACTACTGCTCGCAAGCGATTGCTACCGCCATCTGCGGCCGCAGCGACAATGGGGGCGCAACGTTTAATAACGGTGTGCCGGTCTATGCGCTCGTCGCTCCGAACACACCGGTCGGAATCGGCCAGTGTGGCGGCCTCCATGGACACTTGCGTGTAGCGCCCGATGGCACCGCGTACCTGCCCAACAAAAACTGTATGGACAGCACTGGATCGCATCCCGGTGTCGCTATCTCCAAAAATGCCGGCTTGACCTGGAACGTCAGCACGATTCCTGATGGCGTACCGCACAGCCCCGGCAGCGACCCCTCGGTTGCCGCCGGCGCGAAGAACACCGTGTACTTCGGCTACCAGGGCGAAGGTAGCAACGGTGGCTCCCACGCCATGATCGCCGTTTCGCATAACGACGGTACCAGCTGGAACAAGTCCGTCAACGTTGGCGCGGCCTTCGGTATCCAGAACATCGAGTTCCCCGAGGTGATCGCCGGTGACGACAACCGGGCTGCCTTTGCCTTCCTGGGAACCACGGCGGACGGCAACGATCAGCCGGACACCTTCCCTGGCGTATGGCACCTGTATATAGCCTACACCTACGATGCCGGAGCAAGCTGGACTACGGTGGATGCCACGCCAACCGATCCGGTGCAGCGCGGCCCCATCTGCACCTCCGGTACCACCTGTGGCACCTCGCGCAACCTGCTCGACTTCAACGACATCACCCTCGATCGATCCGGCCGCGTGATCGTCGCCTACAGCGATGGTTGCATCGCCGCCTGCGCTGCCGCCGGCGGCAACTCGGGTTCCACCGGTTTCCGTTCGAGCCTAGGTACCCTGGCGCGCCAGAACTGCACCACACAGGGCGCACTCAGCAAGGGGCTCTACGCGGCCTTTGACTCGACCGGATTCCTAGGGTGTTCCTCCTCCAGTCCCACTGTGTCCCGCGTGACCCGCGCCTTGGTGAGCCGCCACGGTTCACAGTTGACCTTCCGCTGGTCGCTAACCAACCGAAGCGGCATCGCCGGCTTCAACGTGGACGCTCGGTCTCACCAGTTGAACGGCCATCTGATTCCGGTCCATGCGGCGCATAGCTACCGCTTCACCGCTCGTTACCACGGCGCCGGACCGTTTGTGCTGCATGTGGTCCATGCGGATGGTCGTCAGGAAACGGTGAAGCTGGGTTAACCACTTCGCCCCACATCGACCTCGATTGTGGCCCCGATCCAGCTGAACTGGATCGGGGCCACTCCTTTGCCGGACCGCAAACGGCAGCGATCAGGAGGTTGCCCCTTGCTCAGGCGTGCAACGCCTCTGCTTCGATCGGTGGCTTGTCATATGGGGAAACTGTTAATCACTCAGGATTGAGATGACTCGTCGAGTAGTACCATGAGAATGATGAAGGCGAAGTGTCGGGTCCTCCAGGCCTTTGCCCTGCTCTGTGTAGCCGTCGGTCTGGTCGGCTGTGGGGAGCAGGGAAAAGCGAGTCCACTATATAGCGATTTCGCCGGGAGCTGGGCGCGCACGACAGGACGACTGTTCGTCTCCGACACCGGAGTTGTGGTGTTCAACAATCGAGCGTATGTCACCTGCAAAGGCGCACGTCTCGGCGAGTGCGACACCTGGGTGGGCCACAGAGTGTATGGCGGACACCTGGTGTACGGCTTGTTGGCTCGGAGACAGGGTAAGACGGCGTATGGAAACGTCGAGGGGAGTACCCAACCGACCCTGCCGGGGCAACCGATAGAGCTAAATGCGCCAGGCGACGGTTCAATTGTCGCTGTCATCGGCAACCGATCTCTGTCGTTCTGTGCTCCATTGGATCATTCGGCTCAATGCCAGTAACAGAGGCACGCGGAACCCTTCCCGGTTAGCGTCAGGCATCAGCCCTGCTTGATGTGCTTATAGAGTGGCAATCAAGAACGACTCACGGGCGCACCCTCGCACACCGCGCATCTTCCAGTGCATAAACGCGCTGATCAAAACACAGGCTATGGGGCGGCAATCGGCGTCGCCTCGCAATTGTTTAAACAAAGCTAGAGTTTCTTCCGTTTGACTGTACCTGGCCCATTTCGGCTGCATATACCCTTCCAGGCCGGGAGTGAGCACGTGGCGCCGATGGGATGAGAACAGCGTGGCTGCCGGAGCGGATCTGTTACCCCGTCAGCACTTCCGTCAGCAGATTCTGGTTGGTCTGGCCGCTCGCGTAGTTCAGACTGTACCCGTCACCCACAATCGCCATGACTGCCGTGGTGGCGTAGGTGGTGTTCGGCGCAACGACGTCAGTGGAGCTGTCGTAGGTGTTGGCCTGGTTGTCGGCAGTCCAGGTGAGTGATTCAACGTCCTTGTTGGGACCGAAGTAGACTACCCTGGTAACGCTCACACCAGCTGGGACATGCAGCACGTAGTTGATCGCCGACACGCTGGATGAGTCTCCCTGGAAGGTTGCGCCCAGAAAGACGGTGGCGCCGTTGTCGAGGAATACCGCTGGATCGTCGTAGCACGTGCCCCACTGGGCATGTGCTACTCCCGGCGCGATAGCCATGGACAGCAAGCCGGCGGCCAGTGCCGCGGCGCCGCATACGGAGCGACGTGAGCGGCATACCGAGTGAATCATCCTGCGTTCCTCTCTCTTCCCTCTTATCTGCCTGACACAGTATCGGACAGTTATCCACATTATCTCTGACTATAAGGCAGATTGGACCGGGTGTCTACCGCTGAACGTTACGGTTTGGTTACAATTTCGCGATGTGCTGCCCATCGGTTGCCGCATGCTCTTCCACCACATCGATCGAGACGCACCGCTCCAGACGCCGGATGGCTACGTCTCCTTGACCTGACGCCGCCGATCGACGGCAAACAGGACCAGGCCGATCAGCAGCGACACCACTGCTCCGATTCCCGCGGCGATGGTCCAGCGTGAGATTCCCCCCGAGGGGGACGCCGGCACGCTCGATGGGAGCGGCGTGGGCTGCACCAGAGGGACCGGCGAGGGCGTGCCCTGACCGAACCCGGTCTTCAAGGGGGCGCCGACCGAGCCTTTGGGGTTGGTTCCCAACATGGGCGCCGGCCGAACCGTGACCACGCTGATTATCTGCTTGATGGGCTTCAGCCTGGCGCCGCGATGGCGGGCGAGTTGACGCAGGGCCGCCGGCGGCAGTGTCAGGTGGCCCGCAAAGGCGCCTTTGAGACTGCCATCCTTATGCAGCACGAACTGCCCCTGTAGCGATCCATTGCTGCCGTAGGCTACACCCGAGCCATAGAGCCGCATCACGGTGTGGTTCGAGTCATCAAGAAACGCCTCGTTCAAGAAACTGCCGAGGTAGAGTACCTCTCCGGCGTCGTCGGTCAGGAGCGCCTTGCCCTGGAGGAAGCCGCCCAGATTGGTTGCTGTTCGGTGCGGGTGCAGCAGGTCCGGCAGGATCGGGGTGGTATCTGCCTTGAAGTTTTCCAGATACGCGCTGACAATCAGGTGCAGCCTGGGCAGACCTCCGGAGGGCGAAAGGGTGGTCTGCAGCGCGACCTGATCGAGAGGATCGCCATCCGGTTCCACCCCCGCCAGGCGAAAGCCGGCCACCTGCCCGGCGACCCGCGGCGCATAGCGCGTCTGAGCCTGGACCTGTGGGGAGCGGATCAGCAGCCCGGCTGCCAGTATGATCGCCCAAGCCAGTCTTCTCATCGGCCCGCCCTTCCTCTAAAGGTGAGACCGCGGGTGGCAGGATAGCGCAGCGCCAGATAGAGCACCAGTGACGGCAGCATCGAGAGCAATGCACTGGCCGCCAGCAGCCCGTACTCTGTATCGTAACTGCCGATGAAGCCGGCGAGCAGCGTCGGCACCGTTTGGAGCGAGCCATCCTGCGACACGACGGTGGGCAGCAGATACTCGTTCCAGGAGGAAACAAAGACCCACACCGTCACCGCCAGAATAGCCGGCCGGGCCAGCGGCAGCGCCACACGGAGCATCTGTTGCAGGGGTGACGCGCCGTCAATGCGTGCCGCCTCCATCACCTCAGGCGGCGCTTGAGCCAGAAACCCCCACAGCACCAGTACCCCAAAGGGCGCCAACCGCGCGATCTCTGGCAGCACCACGCCCCAGGCAGTATCCAGCAAACGGAAATCGTGCAACAGCGCGAAGAGAGGAATAATGGTGACCGTGGCTGGTTGCAGCAAGCCGATCAGGAGCAGCATCAGTGCGCTGTAACGCCAGAGCGAACCGGGCAGCAGATGCGCCAGGGCAAAGGCGGCGGGCGCCGCCACCAGCAGGGTTCCTCCCACCACCACCGCGGCCAATCCCAGGCTGGTTATGGCCGCATCACTCCACCCACTGTTCCAGACCGTGGCAAAGTTGCTCCACTTCCAGGTGGTTGGATCGAGGCCGGGGCCGTTTCCGTATAGGGCGAAAGCCCGCCCCGGCTGCATCGAGGCCAGCAGCAGCCACCCCAGCGGCAGCAGCAGCAGCACCGTCAGCACGGCCAGGATGCCCGCCGGAATCCAGCCGCCGAGCCGTGCGGTAAGCCCTTCAGGGCCACTGGAATCCAGGCTTCCACTATCGCGCAGCAGCAGGAGTACGCCAGCGGCCAGAGCCAGAGTCGTCAGCAGTTGAACGCAGGCCACCGCTGCGCCCTGACCGGTGTGACCTCCGAAGGCTCGCCCATACATGTCGATCGGCAGCAGCATCGTGGCATACCCGGGACCACCGCCGGTGGTAACAAACACCAGATCGAACACTTGGGCGCCCAGTGCGGCGTTGACGAGCAGTACGATACCGCCGGCGCGCTGCAGACCGGGCAGCATGACATAGCGAAAGCGCCAGAGCAACCCCGCGCCCTCAACCATCGCTAACTCGATGTACTCCCGGCCGATAGAGCGCAGCCCTGCCCAGAAGATCAGCGTTCCCACTCCCAACGATGCCCATAGCCAGGCGGCAAAGAGCGCCCCCAGGGCGAGATGTGGATCGCCCAGCCAGTCAGAGGCCAGCGCCCCCAGCCCTACCGCGCGCAGCAGCGTATTCAGCAACCCGGAAAGCGGGGACAAGACCAGAGTCCATAGCGCTGCCACCACTGTAGCCGGCAGCAACGCCGGAAAAAAGATCGCTACCAGAAACACGGTCCTACCCCGGCTGGCCTGCGCCAGCAGCGCAAAGCTCAGCCCCACCGCGCTGGGAATAAGCGCCGCCCCCAGCTCCCACAGCAGGCTGTGTCCCAACGCTGAGCGAAACACCTCGTCGTCCCACAGCCCCAGGAAGTTCCCCAGCCCCACAAACGTTTGCGGGCCATACCCGTTCCATCGCTGCAACGCCAACCAGCCAACCTGCGCCAGCGGCCAGAACAAGAATACTCCGGAAATCACGGCAGCCGGCAGTACATAGATGGTTGCAGTGCAGGCTCTCCGCCTCTCTCCTTGGAAGGTCATGAGCGCGTCAGTTCTGTCAAACTGTCCGCTCATGAACCCTCCTCCCGCTCGAAAGCATAGCCGACGCCGTGGACGGTGCGGATCGGGTCCGGAGTTCCGGCCTCCTCTAACTTGGCGCGAACCCGACGCACATGCACATCGACGGTCCGCTTGCCCACGAAGTCGTGTCCCCACACCGTGGCCAGCAGCCGCTCGCGAGTCAGCACCGTGCCGGGATGCCGCATCAGATAGACCAGCAGATCAAACTCTTTTGGTTGCAACTCCACCGAGTTCTGGCCAGCACGTACCTGCCGGCTCAATACGTCCACCGTCAGCTCATGATGGGTAAGCGTCTCGCCCTCGTCGCTTCCCCGGTCCATTTCGACTCGACGCAGATTGGCTTTGACCCGGGCTAGCAGCTCACGAAGCGAGAACGGCTTCGTCACATAGTCGTCGGCGCCAATTTCCAGACCAAGAATCCGGTCGATATCGTCATCACGAGCGGTGAGGATGATGATGGGCGCCCGGCTGAAGGTGCGGATGGTCCGGCAGACATCCAGACCACTCCCTCCCGGCAACATCAGGTCGAGAATGATGAGATCGGGGTTTTCGCGCCGAGCGGCGACCACGCCAGTGGGCGCGTCTTCCGCGCTGACCGGGATATGATCCTCGCGACGCAAATTATAGGAGAGGGCTTCCCGCAGGCTGCGATCGTCCTCAACCACCAGGATTTTAGCCATGGGGAATTGTGATGACCGGCATGGTTCATTATTGCCTGGAGTGGAAATATAGTACAGGGCCGGACATGCGTCCGGCCCTGCACCGAGGACTGGGGGAAGAGAGCGAGCGCGCTACGTTAACGGATCCCCTTGATGGCGGACAGGGCTAGCTTCGTGATGTTTTTGGGCAGTGGCGCGTAGTCCAGTTGCTTGGAGTACTTCTGACCGGTGGTAACCAGCCACTTCATGAGACCGGCAAGCGCTTTGGCTCGAGCCGTATCGGCCTGATGTTTGTAGATGAGCACCCAGCTGTAGCCAACGATGGGATAGGCCGCCTTTCCCTTGGCGTTGACGATGCTGTAGTTCGTCGCGCTGACATGGGGAAAGGCAGCGGCGGCAGCAGCCACCGACTTCAACGTCGGACCTACATACTGACTGGAGCGGTTGCGCACGAGTGCCTGTTTCATGTGGTTCTGAAGCACATACGCCAACTCAACGTACCCCACGGCGCCGGGAGTCTGCTGAACTAGACCGGCCACACCGTCGTTATGGTTGCCACCCACACCAACCGGCCAGGCGACAGACTTGCCGGTGCCGACCTTGCCACCCCAGACCGAGCTGATCTTGCTGAGGTAGTCGGTGAAGATGTAGCTGGTTCCGCTGGCGTCGGAGCGGTGTACCACGGTGATCTGCAAATCCGGCAGCTTGACCTTGGAGTTCAGCTTCTTGATCGATGGATCGTTCCACTTGGTAGTCAGGCCCAGAAAAATGCTGGCCACGACATCGGAGGTCAGATGCAGGCCGGTCTTCACGCCAGGGATGTTATACGCAATGGAAACACCGCCCAGCACCACCGGGATCTGCTCGACGGCCCCCCCAGCAGCTTCGGCCTTCTTCAAGTCCGAGGTCGGATCCATCGGCACATCGCTGGCGCCGAAGTCAACGGTCTTGGCGATAAACGCCTGAATGCCGGCGCCACTTCCATTCGGCTGGTAGTTCACGGTGACCCCATGGCCATACGCCGGGAACGCCTTGGCGAAAAACGGCGCGTCGAAGGACGAACCAATTCCGGTTAAAGACGTATCAGCCAGAGCGGGCGAGACCAATAGACTCGCGGCAACCACCGTCACCACACTGGATAGAACAAACCGTTTCATCAAATCGAAAGCTCCTTACTACACTCATAACCTGTTCTTGACACCTCTATTCTGATAACCAGGACGTTACAGCATTGTTACAGCCTCTTTACCAATGCGTTACGGCTCACGCTGCCGGTCCGTGCGGGTACATGCACGCGCGCATTAACTGGACAGTCACAGGACCGTAACAATTTGGAAACAATCGCCTGCCTAGACTGAGTCGTGAGGAACGGGAGATGACCCGCATGGACACGGGTAGAGAGGCACGGTGGACTTGGATGCATCAAAGGCCACAAACTTGCGAAGCGTAGCGGTACCGCCCTCTACCTTCGTCCAGCCCGGCGCTACCGGCCGGCGACCGGATGGTCTCAATGTGCTGGCGGAGCAAGAACATGCGATCCGGGAGCCGCGCCGGGAGCCGCACGCGCTGGTGGGAGCGCGCAATCCGGGCGACCGCATGTTTAGTTGGGTGACCACCACCTTCGCCGCGCTGGTGATCCTGACGCTGTTGCTCATGCTGAGCGTGCTCGTGAAGCAGTCATGGCAATCGGTAAGTACCTTTGGTACGACGTTTTTGACACGAGACACCTGGGATCCGGTTCGCAACATCTACGCAGCCAGGCCGGCTATTCTGGGAACGCTCTACACCTCGTTTGTGGCCCTGCTATTAGCAGGCGCGGTGGGGATCCTGGTCGCTATATTTTTGACCGAGATGGCGCCGCTCCGTATTCGACGCTCCCTGGGCTTCCTGGTCGAGCTGCTCGGCGCCGTGCCCAGCATCGTCTATGGTCTCTGGGCGCTGTTTGTGCTGGTGCCGCTGGTGCGAGATTACATTCAGCCGTTTTTCGTGAACCACTTCGGTAATACTCCCTTCTTCTCCGGCTATCCGATCGGTCTGGGAGTATTTACGGCCAGCGTGATTCTCGCCATTATGATCCTGCCCACCATAGCCTCGATTAGCCGCGACGTCCTTGCCGCCGTGCCCAAGGCGCAGCGCGAGGCGATGTTGGCCCTGGGCGCCACGAGGTGGGAGGTCACCTGGAAAGTGGTGATCCCCTACGCTCGCTCCGGCATCATCGGCTCGCTGATCCTGGCCTTGGGGCGGGCCATCGGAGAGACCATGGCCGTCCAGATGGTGATTGGAAACACCTTGACCATCAGTGCCTCGCTGTTCAACCTGGGCACCACCATGCCCGCCACCCTGGTCACCCAGTTTCAGGAGGCCACCGGCGACCTCTACAAATCGGCACTGATGGAGATCGGTCTGATCTTGCTGGTCTTGACGGTTCTGATCAATGCGGCGGCCCGCCTGCTGGTATGGAGCGTGACGCGGAGGTATAGGGCATGAGTACAGTTCCTCTGACTCAATTCACCGGACGCTATCGCTCACGCAAAATTATGAATGCCCTGGGCGCCGGCCTGGCGGTCGGCTCGTTGTTCCTGGCCCTGATACCGCTGGGCGCCATGCTGGGCTACGTGCTGGCCCAGGGCGGCTCTTCGCTCAACCTCAACTTTTTCACGCAGCAGGCGTATGGGAACAATTCGGGGATGGCCAACGCCATCGCCGGCACCCTGGAGTTGGTGGCGTTGGCCTCGTGCATCGGCCTGCCCATGGGTATCCTGAGCGGCATCTACCTGGCCCGCTCGCGGCCAGGTTCCTTTACCCGCACCGTGCGCTTCGTGGCCGACGTGGTCGCGGGTACTCCCTCGATCATCGCCGGTATCGTGGCCTACGCGCTGGTGGTGGTTCCCATGGGGCACTTCTCAGCCTACGCCGGGGCAGTTGCCCTGGCGCTCCTCATGTTCCCCACGGTGGCTCGCGCCACGGAGGAATCGATCCGACTGGTTCCGGATGCGGTGCGCGAAGCCGGCCTGGCGCTGGGCCTTCCCGAGTGGAAGACCATGTTTCGCATTATTCTGCCGGCGGCCACCACCGGCATCGTCACCGCCGTGATGCTCGGTATCTCCCGCGTGGCCGGCGAAACGGCGCCACTGCTGTTTACCGCGGTGGGCAACGACAGCCTGCAGTATTCACCCAACGGTTTGATGGGGTCGCTGCCGCAGCAGATCTGGAAATACGCCTCGTCGCCAGTAGCTGACTGGCATCGCCAGGCGTGGGCCGGCGCCTTCGCCTTATTCTGTCTGGTTCTGGTGCTGAATCTGTCCGCCCGGATGCTCACGGCTCGCATGAGCGCACGCGTCGGCAAGGCATAGAGCGAAGTGAGGTCAGTTCAAAGGAAAAGAGTGTGGGTGAAGCAGTAAGAGCGGAGGAAGTCTCCGCCTGGTACGGCAAGCGGTTGGCCATTCGTGATATCTCGATGAAGATTGAGCCCAATACGGTGACCGCCATCATGGGACCCTCCGGGTGCGGCAAATCTACCTTCTTGCGGTCGATCAACCGCATGCACGAGGTTATACCGGGCGCGCAAGTGGGCGGCGATATGTGGGTCGGCAACCAGAATGTGTACGACCGCGGCATCGATCCGGTAACCGTCCGAGCCGGCATCGGCATGGTGTTTCAGCGTCCCAACCCCTTCCCGACGATGTCGATCTACGACAATGTGGCCTCCGGGCCGAAACTGAATGGTCGCATCCGCAAGAAGGCGGATATGGACCGGCTGGTGGAGGAGAGCTTGCACCAGAGCGCGCTCTGGGACGAGGTGAAGGATCGCTTGAAGGATGGGGCCACCGGCCTCTCCGGCGGTCAGCAGCAACGCCTCTGTATCGCCCGGGCATTGGCGATGAAGCCCGGCGTGATTTTGATGGACGAGCCGTCCTCCGCGCTCGACCCCATTGCCTCCTACAAAATCGAGGAATTGATCAACGATCTTAAGGGTGAGTATACGGTGGTGATCGTGACCCACAATCTGCAGCAAGCAGCCCGGGTGGCCGATTACACCGCCTTTATGCTGTCCGGATCCGACTTCGTGGGCGAGCTGATCGAGTTTGGTGAGACCGCGCAGATCTTCAGCAAGCCGGCGGACACGCGCACCGAGGACTATATTACCGGCCGGTTTGGCTAAGATGGCCGCTGCCGCCCGCATCCTGGTAATCGAAGACGACCGGAGCCTGGCCGAGACGCTGGTGTATAACCTGCGGCAGGAAGGATACGTGCCCGATGTGGCCCGCACCGGTACGCAGGCGATCATCATGGCTCGCAACCAACACCCAGATCTCCTGCTGCTGGACGTGATGCTGCCAGAGATGGACGGTTTCGATGTGTGCCGTGCGGTGCGCGCCTCGTCGCCCGTGCCCATTATCATGCTGACGGCGCTGGACGACGAGGTGGACAAGGTGCTGGGGCTGGAGCTGGGGGCCGACGACTTCATCGTGAAGCCCTTTAGCCTACGAGAGCTGCTAGCCCGCATCCGCGCCACCCTGCGTCGGGTCGAGTTGAGCAGCCCGGGCGAGCCCGATCTTCGGCTGAACTTTGCCGAGATCCAGATCGAGCCAGACTCGCGTAGCGTGCGAGCACACGGGACGCCCGTACACTTGCTGCCCAAGGAATTCGATCTGCTGCTGTACCTGGCCAGGAATCACGGCATCATCTTCTCTCGCCAGCGGTTGCTGGAAAAGGTCTGGGGAACCGATTATTACGGCGATCCCCGCACGGTCGACGTCCATATTCGCCGGCTGCGCATGAAGATTGAGCGTGAAGCGGCAACCCCGGAGCTTATTCGCACCGTCTATGGTGTGGGCTACACCTTTGATAACGGGCCGAGGCAAAGCAATGACGCGTGAGCACTACCTTGCCCTCCTCAAGCAGCTCGATCAGCAAGTGATCGACATGGGCGCTCTGGTGGCGGACACTATCGGCGCCTGTATCACGGCTCTGGAAGAGCGCGACGCCGGCAAGGCCCAGAGCTTGATCGAGGCGGACAACCAGATCGATGACCAGCGGTACGAGATCGAAAAGCAGGCGCTGCTGCTGATCGCCACGCAGCAGCCGCTGGCCGGCGATCTGCGCACCGTCGCGGCCATTCTTACCGTGGCAACCGAGCTGGAACGTATCGGCGATTACTGTGAGGGCATTGCCAAGCTCACGCTACGCATGGCCGCCGAGCCGGACCTGATGCCACTCAACGATCTGCAGACCATGGCCCACATCACGCAAACGCTGCTCCATGAGGCGCTTCAGGCCTTTGAGCAGCGCGACCTCGAGGTGGCAGGCGCCGTCTGGAGTCGCGATGACGAGATCGACGAACTCTATGAGCAGGTGTTCCGCCGGGTAATCGCCGAGATGATCGTCGACACCAGCACCGTGCGGGGCGGCACCTATCTCCTGTGGGTCGCCCACAACATCGAGCGCATGGCGGATCGCATCACCAACATCGCGGAACGGGCGGCATTCATCGTGACCGGCGATGTATCGGCCTTCCGAGAACGGCTCAGGGCGCAGACGCTGCCGGACTGAGAGGGAGCTGATGGACCATGTGTCAACTTCGACCTACCCTGGCCGCGGACAGAATTTTCGCCGTGGTGTGCCAGAACCGAGTTGTCGTTGGGACGGAGAGTTGCTTCTCCAGCAAACCATAGGAATTGCCTGGCCTGCCATCCCGCAGATGCCACACGACGAACAATTCGGTTGGGGTCATCCCGATCAACTCGTAGGCGCCATTCGGCGTCAGATAGGGCACGGGGAGCGCGACGGCGGCGGGTTCGGCCAGGAAGGTTACCGCCAGGCGTATATCGGGTGTCACCACTATGCCGTGGAAGGGATCGCAGAGCAGTAGCTGTTCCAGGTCTTCGACTGTACGCACACAGGTTGCGACCTCATACCCGAGAGCAGCCTGAAGGTGGCGCTCAATCGTGGTCCGCAATGCCGACCTATCCGTTTCACCGCTCTCGAAGAACACATTCCCGGTTTGGATATATGACCGCACGTGCTCAAATCCGAGTTCGCCAAACAGTTCCCGCAGGCGATCCATCTTCACGTTGTGGCCGCCAACATTGATCCCACGCAGTAAGGCGATATAAGTCGTATTTGTCATTCTCACTCTCCAGGCGAAGGATCACTCTGGGCCGCCAGGGTCCAGGCGTTGAGGAGGGACGAGAGCAAGTAGATAAGCACTGTGGGCACCAGCCAGAAGAGACCGCCGGCCCGACCTGAGATCATGGTTATCCCGGCAATGGGGATGAGCAGGGTTCCCGTGTTGAAGATCATGTCACGGCCGACCCAGGAGAGGCGTTGCGACGCCGGCAAGCGGCTGACAGTCCGTCCCTGGTTGCAGATGCTGACCGCAATCAGGATGGCGCCCCAGGCGATCAGCTCGGCGCCGAGCACTGGTCCATCCTGAGCGGGGATCAGCACCAGCACCGCGAGTATCAGGAGGGCTAACAGTTGGCCAAGCACTTCTCGTGCTCTCGCCGCGCTGGTTGGGGATCACAAGATGGCTCGCACGTTGACCGAAAGCGCGACAAAGAGGAGGCCTTCAAGGGCAGCCGAGGCGCCGAGGACGGCCGCATAGAAGCCTTGCCAATCCTCTGTGTGATAGGCCGCATGCATCGAGGTTAGTATCCCCCCATTGAATCAGACTCGTGTGCGATGCGGATTGATCCCATGACACGCTTGATTCTGCCACAGTGACCACGGCGTCTCGTCCGCGGTGTTTATCCATCGACGGGAGAAACCGACCCAATCAGAGTGCCGCGGAGGGCGAGCAGAAACCGGTCAGGGAGTCGAGCAGCTCTGCAATGGCGTCCTGGTCCTCCCCACGGCCGGTATCGCCAAGGTGGTCGTAGAGCCTGAAACTCCTCTCAGTTGCTACCGGAGTAAGGCCACGTGGAGCGATGGACTATCCTCTTCCCGTACAGTAAACAAGACCCACCGTTTCCTTCGCACCAAGGAACGCCGGCATGAGCCAGCCACGACCACAACCTTGGGAGATGTCAAGCGCATCTTCCCCCGTGATCGACTTTCTGCGCCAGGCCGAGGCGCATCGGCTCTCTCATGGGCACGGCAAGGCGCTCCTTGACCACCTCGTCGGGACCAGCGTGATCCTCCGCCGTTGGCTGCAGCCCAAATGGCTCCAGGACGCCGGCGCGCTCCACAGCATTTACTCCACTGATGTCTACCAACAGCAGTTGGTTCCTCTGTCCCAGCGCGACGCGGTGCAGCGCGTCGCCGGTGAGGGGGCCGAGCGTCTAGCCTATCTCTTTTGCGTGCTCTCTCGCCGGCACTTCTTGCAGACGCTCAGCAGCCGTGAGGGCATCTCTGAGCAGGGAATGGCCGTGCACCGACACGCATCGTCTCTGGGTGGTTCGGAATCGCTGACGTCCGACGAGGTCTCGCAACTGCTCCTCCTGTACATGGCCAACGAGGCGGAACAGGCACAGACACCATCGGGCGAACCGGCAGACTGGCTGGCGTGGGTCAGCTGGATTGGCTCGAAACTGTCCCCATCCGCGGTGTCGCTTCCACCGCCCTTCGACGCATGCACGGTCATCGTGTCGCGCGACGAGGAAGCACAAGCCCGCCGGGCCCATGGCGCCGCCATCGCGGCTTCGACCGATTTACCTGAGACGGCGCGCCATTTGTCGACGGCGGCTGGCTGCTGCCCCTGGGTGGCCGAACCGAAGATCCTTTCCGCCTACCTCGCCCTGGTAGGTGGCGAGCCGGCGGAAGCTCGCTATTGGCTGAGGGATGCCAAGCAGACGCTTGCCGATCTGGGCACGGCATGGGACAAACGCCTGAGCTACGACGAGTGGTTCGCTCTGGTATCACACCTGGAGACCATTGCGTATACCGACCTGGACGCCGCCGCCGGCCTACCCACTCCCGAGCTTCGCGCACCCCGCCAGATGCTTCACGCTCTGACCGAGCAGCCGGACGCGCCGTTGCGGCCTGGCCGCGTGTCGCTCCCAGCACTTGAGGGGCTTCCTCGGCGTTTTACACGCTATATCGAAGCCTTTGGCGAGAGCCAGCGAGACAGCCGAATGCGCATCTACCCAGAACTGCGCTCGCAGCCCTGGTACGACGCCACGGGTTTCGATCTGGCGCACGCCCTGGAGAGCAACTACGCCAGCATTCGTCGCGAGTTTCTGGGCATCGATCCGTCCGCCTTTCATCCTGAGAGCGAGGACATCGGCAGAACGGGCTCGTGGGACGTGTTTCTGCTCTTCGAGCGTGGCATCAAAAAGCGCGACAACTGCGCGCTCTTTCCGATCACCACCCAGATCATCGAATCGCACGCCACGGTACGAACGCTGGCTGGCTTGATCTACTTCTCCCGCATGCGGCCTGGTACCCATATCGCGCCTCATCGCGGCCCAACCAATATGCGATTGCGCCTGCACCTGGGCATTCAGGCGCCGAGGGGCGATTGTGGCATCAGGGTTGGCGGAGAGACCCGCGGCTGGCAGGAGGGAAAGTGCCTGGTGTTCGATGATCACTTCGAACACGAAGCCTGGAACGCGACCGCGAAGGATCGGGTGGTGCTTATTGTCGACCTCTGGCATACGGACCTCTCACCCACCGAAGTGCGTCTCCTTGAGGGCCTCCAGCAGTACGCCTTCGCGAACGCCCGCGACCTGAACCAGTACTGGTCCCGAAACGCCCAGGCGGGGCACCACTCCGGGTAAGACCGCGTCGTGTACGTGGCGCCACATCCCTTGCTCCTGTCCAAAGTCACCGGCAACCTCAAGCACGGAAACGAGCGGTAACCGGTATCCTGGGACACCTGGCGCCAATGGGAGAATTCTTCTGGAAACGGTGTACTTCACCTTGCGGTTCGACGCGGCAACCGAAGAGGCGGTGCGAGGTCTCTGGCGCCGAATCGCATCGACCGGTATCGATGTCGCCGGCCTTACCGGACACCGGCCTCACGTTACCCTGGTAGGCTACGAGGTAGATCGCGCGGAGCGCTATCGTTCCGCGCTGGCAGAGTTCGCGCTCGGTGTCGCACCATTTTCCATCGAGTTGGGTCACCTTGGCGTGTTCCCCGATGCCGGCGTGGTATTTCTGGCACCCACCGTGAACCGGCGATTACTTGCCATGCATCGAGCTCTTGTCGAGCGGTTTGCCGGCCTGGCGCCCATGAAGCACGATCAACTGTTGCCGGATCGTTGGGTGCCACACTGCACGCTTGTCATTGGAGCCGATCCATCTGCGTCAGCCAGGGTGGTCGCGCTCTGCCAGGACGCGTGGCAACCGATCACGGGGACGGTCGAGGGGATCGGGGCGCTGGCACCACCTGAGGTGGTTGACCGGTACGACTGTTCCTTTGTGGGATCGGAAGAGAAGTAAGCTGCATTCGGTGCGGTTGACTTTCTGTTGTATTTATGCAACAATTTGTTTGTGAGAAAGATCAAAACGCAACCGCCCTCTGCCGGCGCCGAGCCGGTAATTCATAACCGGCTGCCAGTGCTGCGGGTAGAGCGTGGGTTGTCGCGTCAGCAGTTGGCCGAGGCGTTGGGGATCAATTACCAGACCGTGGGCTATCTGGAGCGCAGCGAGTACAACCCCAGCCTGGAACTGGCCTTTCGGATCAGCGAGTTTTTTGGGTTACCAATTGAAGCTGTCTTTGCACGACAGCCGTTTCGCCCTCTAAGCGAAGAGTTATACGCCCGGACAGAGAACACAGGAAGGTAGGAGTAAGACTATGATTCGTGAGCATACGGTAGATTCCCGGCACTTCCCCTGGGAGCGACTCACCAGTCGGACAGGACGGCGCTGGTTGGTGTGCGGATTGGTTGTCGCGTGCGCCGCCCTGGTGACCATGGCGGCGAGTGGCGGGACGGGGCCGCTGGCCTTCGTGTTGATCGGGGCTATTCTCGCCACGGACGTGTTGCTGCTTTATGTGACGCGTCGCCTCGCCGAATTGCCGGAGCGAGCCATCGACGAGCGTCAGATAGCAATTCGCAACCGCGCGCATCGCCTGGCGTACCGCATCGTCAACCACGCTGTCCTCTGGCCGGTGGCCCTGGCGGTGGTACTGGCTTCATTCGGCGACCCGAACCACTGGTTGGCCCACCTAGGTGGAAACACCGAGATACTTACTGCAGCCGGCACTGTCATCTGCCAGTTGGTGTGCTTTCTGCCGACCATGATCCTCGCTTGGACAGAGCCGGATTCGCCGGCACTGTAAGGCGCATATGGCTATGAGGCACGTGCTGCATGGTCTCCCACAGGCCGATCGCACGTAGCGGCGCATAGCAAGAGGCTCTCCCGTCCTTCGACGGGAGAGCCTCTTCGTTCGTCACGGAATCAGTTCAGCTCTGTCTATGCTCCCGATGTATTCCTCGTCCCGTGTCACCTTACCCGGCGGGAATAGTCACCTGGTAGCACCGGTCATGGTTGCTATCAATCTCAGCACCGCTGGCCGTCGTGGCGACTGTCTCGTAGTAATACGTGTAGCCGGGCGTGATGCCGATGTTTCCCACCGTGCCGGCCAGATCATTGCCCGTCACGGTGATGGTATGAGTGGTTGTTCCGGCGCCTGAATCGCTCGTCGCGGTTTGGACCAGGGCAGAGCAGGAGGTCCCGAAGTTGACCGATCCCTGGCCTGGCTTAACGCTGGCAAAGGACACTGCGAAGTACGGCGACGAACGACCTGCCGGACCGCCGGTTGCCGGCGCGCCGGTGGTGGGATCGAGCGTCAGACTGTGGCCATTGACCACCGCCTGCTTGAAATCGAACATGCCTGTGATGGAGCCGGCCAGGTTGTCAAAGGATGTGGCGCCGGTGCGCTGGCCGCCGAGCCAGTTATCTTCAATGAAGCGCAGCGTGGAGGACTGGTCGGTCAGCGTGTGATCCACATAATTGGTCCTGGCCCAGGGAGAGATCACGATGTACGGCAACCGCGGCCCGTAGCCACAGCGGGCAGCGGGACCAGTACTGCTCGAGCCGCAATTCACGTCTAATTTCGTGTTGGAGTGGCTGACGATCGGGCCCATGACGTGGTCATACCAGCCATCGGAGTCGTCGTAATTGATGATCACCGCCGTACTGTTCCAGGAGGGCAATCGCTGAAGGTGGTTGATGGTCGTCACGATGTAGTTCTGCTCATCCAGCGGATTCGAGTAGCCGGCGTGGCCATCCTGATAGTTCGGCGCCTTGAGGAAGGCGACGGCGGGCATATTCCCCGCATCGGCCGCCGCCCAGAAGTCATTCATGTCGTACTGGTGGTTCGCCTGGTCGGTTTGGCCGATCGCAGCGATGCTGCTGGGTCGCAGGTGATGCGGATTGGATGTTTGGAGGAAGTACTGAAACGGCTGGTGGTGGGGATTGTAGTCCCCGGTCGTGTTCGGATCGGTCGCCGGGTTGATACCGACCGACTGGTCGTAGACGATATCAACATGTTTGGCTGCACAGTCGTCGAAGCCCCCCTGAAACCAGCCCCAGGTAATTCCCTTGGCGTTCAACAGATCACCGGCGTTCTTGCCGGTCTGAGCGATGGTCTTGCTCTTGTCGGTGGGTCCACCCTTGGAGCAGTCGTCGTAATACGGGTCCGCGTCGCTGTACATGGTGCCGGTTCCAGCGGATGTAGCAGGAGCAGGCGAGCCGGCGGGACAGGCACTGGCGCCATACACAGCCGATGGCGGCCCGCAGGCAGTACCGGCGGTTTCACCAGCGGTAAGCGCCAGAGCGCCAGGGGTGGAGGGGCCAAACACCGTGTTATAGGAGTTGTCACTCATAGCGTAGTTCTGGGCATAGTTCCACATAGCCGTGACAGTGTTGCCGTCATAGTAGCCCATGGTGGCGCCATTTGGGCAGTATTGGGCGCTGTTATACGCTTTGCCTTCGGTGAATTCAACGAACTTATCCATCAGGCCATTGTCGAATGCCTTTTGCTCTGCCGTGTAGTCGTGGTTCTGATCACAGGTCAGCGCCTGGGTGCGATCCAGACGAAATGGCTGCACACTGTTCGGATTGTGGGTGAGCAGGGGGCCGCTCAAGCCGTTTACCGATGGAGTGTTCGGGCTGGCGGTAAATGCTGGTTCGTTGGCCGGGTTGGTGGCGTTGGGATAGGTTGCGAAATAGTGGTCGAACGACACGTTTTCCTGAAACAGGACCACGACATGTTTGATCGGGGTGGTGGTGGTCAGTAAAGCCGCCGCGGAGGTGTCCGTGCCGCCGCTGTTTCCCACTACGCTCTGGGCGCCGACCGGGGTGGAACCCGAGGTGCTTGACAGATAGCTCGTGGCGGCCAGGATTGCCACGGCGCCGAGGCCGGATCGCAGACGTATTCTCCTCATTCGTTCTCACCTTTCGCTGAACATCGTGACACCACGTTGCGGGCTTGAAAGAGCCGGGGCGCCAACCCTTTCAGCTTGGCCACCCGGCGTTACATGTCTGTTGCGATGATGTAAAGGATTTGTTACCGTGCCCTCGTCTTGCTCTTTCCACGCTCTTGGGCCGGTACCCGCTATCCCAGGGTCATCGCCGGGAGCGGAACGGCCCGGTCATCCAGATGATGGCGAGACTGAGCAGCACCGCCACGTAAAACGTGGTATCGAGGCTGATGCCGGCGATCAAGGCAACCGCCGTGAGCACGCTGTAGACGGCAAGCCAGATAGCAACAGCACGACCAACGGCGGCAAGCATGGCACCCGAAACCTGAAGGGAGAACAGAGGGCGACGGTCTATCCCTCGACGCTACCAAGTGGATGTTGCCGTGATGTGAACGAATTGTCACGAGGTTGTTACTTCCCGCGCCTCCCTTGTTCCACTTACTGTTAACCAAGGCGCAATGCCCCCGTAACGGCGCTGTAACAGTTCGGCGCCAACCAGTCGCCCGCAAACCGGACAATGAGTAGGAACCAAGAGCGCGGGATCGCATGGTCGATAACCGCGTCTCTTTCGAACCACTTGTCACACCGCTTGCACGCTGAGGAGCCTCATCTACATGAGCACAGAGAAGGATCGGCCAACGCCTCCGGAGAACTCATTTCCCAATCGCCGCATATCGCGCCGGCAGTTGCTGGCAGGCGCCGCCACGGTGGGGGCGGGAGCCGGCCTGGCCGGGCTACCAAGCGAGGTGTGGCGCGTTCTGGCCGCCACGCCGGCGGCGGGAAGCTCGCTACAGGACATTGAGCATGTCATCATCTTCATTCAGGAAAATCGATCGTACGATCACTACTTCGGCCGGTATAAAGCGGGCCGCGGCTTTAGCGACCCGAGTGTACTGGTGCAACCCGCCAACGGCAAGACCGTGTTTTACCAGCCGGACTCGCACAACATCGGCGCCAGCGCCGATCCACCCGCGGGATACCTGCTGCCCTTCCATCTCGACACCCAGGGGATGGCCCCCAGCAACGCCTCCTGTACCTCAGACATCACCCACGACTGGGAGCCGCAGCATCAGAGCTGGAACAACGGCGCCATGGATCGCTTTGCCCAGACTCACCTCGACGCCGACCCCACGAACGGGCACTTGACCATGGGCTACTACGACCGGCGTGATCTCGACTTCTTTTACGCCGTGGCCGACAACTTTACCCTGTGCGACCGCTATCACTGCTCGGTGATCGGCCCCACCGACCCGAACCGACTGTACACCTTTTCCGCCACTATTGACCCCGATGGCCGCAACGGCGGCCCGCTGATCCAGACGCTGGTGGGGGACCGGCAAAGCAAGTACGGGACCTTCACCTGGCTCACCATGCCGGAAATGCTACAAAACGCAGGCGTGTCGTGGAAAGTGTATGCCGGGGCAGATGCCAATACCGAGAACAATGTGCTGCTGTACTTCAAGCAGTACAGGGATCCAACCGCTTCGCCGAATTATGCGCAGTTGGTGGCGAACGCGTTCGGTCCGACCTTTCCCGGCTCGTTTCAGGCCGATGTAGCAGCCGGCACGCTGCCCGCGGTGTCGTGGGTCCTGGCGCCGCTGGTCGATAGTGAGCATCCGCCGGCGCCCGTCAAATTCGGCGAGAACAGCCTGGACCAACTGTTAACGACCCTGGCGCAGAATCCGGCCGTCTGGGCCAAGACCGCCGTGTTGTATACCTACGACGAGAACGGCGGATTTTTCGATCACATACCACCTCCGGTACCCGCGCCCGGCACGTCCGGCGAGTACCTGACGGCGATCCCGATTGACCGCACCGCCCTGCCGACTCCCACCGGCCCCATTGGTCTCGGCTTCCGCGTCCCCATGCTGGTCATCTCACCGTTCAGCCGGGGCGGCCGGATCTGCTCGGATGTGTTCGATCACACCTCAGTCCTCAAGTTTCTCGCCACACGCTTCGGGGTTACGGTGCCGAACCTCACCACCTGGCGGGACCAGGCGGTGGGCGACATGACCTCGGCCTTCAACTTCGCGACGCCCAATACGTCGTTCCCAGCCTTGCCAGCCACCGCGCCGACCGATCCGAACTTTTACGCGGCCTGCACGGCGGGCGCCAACACCACACCGTATCCCCTCCCCATTCCACAGAGTATGCCCGCACAGGAGAACGGCGCCCCCACGGCGGCTCGCGTCAGTTCCTTTTCGCTCCACCGTAGCGCGGACACTGTGGTGCTGCACTGGCGTGTTACCGCAGTCGGGGGGATAGCCGGCTTCGATCTCTTTGCAGGAAAGCATCGACTGAACCGCCATACCATCCGTCCCCACGCGGGCCGTGACTATCGCTTCAAGACGGCGTGGAGCGGCCAAGATGACTTCCTATTGCGGGTGCTGCTGCTCGATGGCAAACACGTGACCGTGCAGGCGCGCTGATCTGTATTGAATGGCACCGGCCGCCGCAGGCCCGCAGCGGCCGGCGCCGTTACTAAACAGGAGGAGCGGCGCGTATCTCGCGTACAATAGCGCGTTATCTCGATCTGAGCGGAGCGTATGACCTACCTTCACGCCATCATCATTGCGATTCTGCAGGGGATCTCCGAGCTGTTCCCGGTGAGCAGCCTGGGGCATGCCGTCCTGCTACCCAGGCTGCTGCACTGGGGCATCGACGAAAAGAGCAAGCAGTGGCTGGCCTTTCTGGTGGCCCTGCACCTGGGCACCGCGGTGGCCCTGCTGATCTACTTCCGTGATGAGTGGACCGGCGTGGTGCAGGCCTTTGTGCGCAGCGTCCGTAACGCGCAGATCGGCCAGGAGGAGGAGGACCGGCTGGCCTGGATGGTGATTTTGGGAACGATACCGGCCGGGCTGGTGGGTTTTGTGCTGGAGCACCCTTTACGCTCGCTGTTTGGCTCTCCCTACACGGCCGCTGCCTTTTTGATGGTGAACGGGGTGATTATGTTCGTGGGCGAGCGGCTGCTGCAGCGCCAGGCCGCGGAACGCGCGGCAGCAGTGCATGCCAGTGCCCGTACCGCGGACGGCGGCGCGGTGGCGCTGGCGCCGCCGGGCGGTGGCCGCTACCGCGATATCACGCAGCTCAGCTGGCGCGATGCAGCGATTGTTGGCTTTGCTCAGATTGGCGCACTCATCCCGGGAATCTCGCGTTCGGGCATTACCATGGTGGCCGGATTGACCGCCGGTCTCACCCACGAGGCATCGGCGCGCTACACCTTTCTGCTGGCCACGCCGATCATCGCGGCTGCCGGCTTGCTGGAGATTCCACAACTGTTCGATCAAAGCGGACGCTCCGTGCTGGGGCAGGCGATCGTGGGGATGGTCCTGGCGGGCATCGCCGCCTACTTCGCGGTGCGCTTTCTCATGCGATACTTCGACGACGGGAAACTCTATCCCTTTGCCTATTACTGCGTCGCGGCCGGCGCCGTCAGCATTCTCCTTCTCTCAATTACCTGATTCTGGAGTCTGGCCTTGAATAACAATCGATCGATGTTCTTTGCGCTGGGGGTCACGGCGGTGCTGGTCTGTATCATCATCGCCATCGTCTATTTCGTGGGCGGCTCACCCCTGGGCCACCACATTAAACATGCCCTGCTGTTTCTCGGCCTGGCCGTGATGGCCGCATTATTCGCTGCGGTGAACCGGCCGGTGGGCAGGCGCGCCTAAGCGGTTATCCGTGAATGTCTCCGAGGCGTTTGCGAATTCCCAGGAATGGAAGGAGCATCGAGTGCATGCGCCTCCGATCCATGCGAAAGGCATCGGAATCCTGTGGCTCGTCCTTGGTGGCGGACACGCAAACGCAATGGGAATAGTCCACGATGTGGGACGGCATCCGGGGCACGGCGGGCCTGCAGTAGTGCTGGTGCGATTTGGAACGCGTAGCCCCTGGCTCGTTGAAGAGATCACGGTTTACCAGGCGGGACAAGTCAGCGTATCGCGAGTAATCCGGGGAGTGCGACGCGTCGTTTCGTGCTCGGTGTAAGCAGTCCGTCGACCGGGTAATGGTGCCTGTGCTCACCCGTGCTGAGGAGAACGGCGTGTTCAATCTTCCGTCTACTTTGCAGCACCGGAGGTACGGTGCAGATGCTCCGGCGGCCTTCGTGCGTAGCTACGTGAATGGGCGTACGAGGTATGTTCAGGCATTTGGGACGAGGACCAATACCTTTCCTGGTACCGGAAAGGTATTTGCTCTGTGGGAAAGACTGAAGGCGGCAGCAAGCCAGGGTTGCACTGTCTAGCCTCAGCTAGTCATTGACGTGCAACGAGAGGCATCTGGAGGAGTCCGCCACCTTACCCATCCTTCAGCGTCCAATCGTACGGAATCGATGGATCGTGCGGGGGGATGCGGTACTCGTCCGGGTCGGCATAGTTGTACGGCTCGGTCGGCAGGTTGATGATATAGGCCGGCTCGTGGCCGATGCCTTTAAAGCCATGCAATACCCCGGCGGGAATCGTGACCAGCATGGGATTGCGCTCGCCAATAAAGAACTCGTTGGTCGTGCCGTGGGTTGGCGAATCTTCACGGGCGTCGTGCAACACCAGCTTGATCATGCCTTTGATACCAAAGAAGATATCGTCCTGCTTTTTGTGGTAGTGCCACCCCTTGACTACACCGGGATAGGCCACCGTCATATACACCTGGCCGAACTTGACGAACATCTCTTCGTCGGCACGCAGCATCTCCATCAAAAAGCCGCGCTCGTCCGGAATCACCTTGAGTTGCTTGGACTGGACGCCATCTATGAGTGTCATGCTGCTCCTCTCGTTGCCTTCATGGCCCTCAGCGCCACCGCTGGCGCCAGCGTCTGCAACCCCACCTCGCGCTGAAGCTTGGTCAGAACAAAGGAGGTGTCGACGGGTCGTGGGGCCAGAGCCGGAAAAAAATCGCTGTGCACCGGCTGGATCAAGCGCTCCTCCAGATGGAAGACACGGGCCGTCTCGCGCGCGAATTCCTCCATGGTCAGACGCTCTGGTCCGGCGATGTGAAACACTCCCTCACCCTGTCGCTGGAGCAACCTCCAGACCAGCGTGGCGCAGTCGCCGACATAGAGTGGCTGCCAGTAACGGTCGTCCACCGCCTGTACCGGCTGGCCGGCGCCAAGCTGGCGAATCCAGGTCGTCACCGGGTTATCCCGGCCATGGGGATACGGCCAGCCATACATCAGTATCGGACGGATCAGGGCCCAGGAGAGTCTACTGGCCAGCACCAGATCCTCGGCCTCGACCTTGAGCTGCCCGTAGGAGTTCACTGAATGCCGGGGCGATACCTCGTCGTAGGGGGGATGGTCGCCGTCGAAGACCGCGTTGGACGAGAGATAGATGAGCCGAGCCCCATATTCGCGGCAGGCATCGACGATGTTCTGCGTGGCCCCGACGTTAACCTGCCAGGCGGCCTCCCGATGCTGCTCGGCGAAGTCCACGTTTCCCATGGCAGCGGCGTGGACCACCGCTGCCGGCCGCAGCTCGGCAAACAATCGAAAAACGCTCTCTCGATCCGCTACGTCTAGTCGTGTAAATCGCGAGGGATCGACGCCTGCCGGCAAGTCGCGCAGGTGTGTCCAATAGGATTGCACCTCGGGCGGAACAGACGCGGCCAGCGCCCTGCCCAGTAGACCGGTGCCACCGGTAACAAGAAGTGTTGACCTAGCCATGAGGCGCCTCTGGCGGTTTGACGCGGCATTCACTGCGTCCCAATAGTGCTGAACTATTCATGTAACGGGCAAGCGATAGGCACGCGGGGTCCCCTGGAATGGTCGACGCAGTCCGTGCTTAGGTTACTCTAAGCGGGGACTGTGATGCGACGTCACCGCTGCACACTCCGGGGAGATCGACATGAAAGGGTTGGTACTGAGCGGAGGGAAGGGCACGCGGCTCCGCCCCTTCACCTATACCGGCGCCAAGCAGTTGGTGCCGCTGGCAAATAAGCCGGTGCTCTTCTATGTGCTGGAGGACCTGGTCGCAGCCGGCATCAGCGACGTGGGCATCGTGGTGGGCGACACTGCCGACCAGATCAAGGAAGCGGTGGGAACCGGCGAGCGATTTGGCTGCACGGTGACCTATATCCAGCAAGATCGGCCCGGGGGGCTGGCGCACGCGGTGAAAACCGCGCGAGCGTTTTTGGGCGACGATCGCTTCGTAGTCTACCTGGGGGATAACTTCATCCAGGGCGGGATGAAACAGTTCGCGGGCGAGTTCCGACACTCCAAGGCCGCGTCGCATCTCCTGCTGTACCACATGCCGAATCCACAGAGCTTCGGGGTGGCCGAGATCCGCGATGGCCTGATAGTGGATCTGCAGGAGAAGCCGCAAGAACCGAAGACCGATCTCGCGCTGGTCGGCATCTACTTCTTCGACCACCGCTTCCACGCGGCGATCGACGCCACCGAGCCGTCCTGGCGCGGTGAACTGGAGATGACCGACGCCATCAGAAAGCTGCTGGAGATGGGGAATGAGGTGCGGCCCCACATTCTGGATGGGTGGTGGATCGACACCGGCAAGATGGAAGACATGCTCGACGCCAATCGCCTGGTGCTGCAGGAGTTGACGCGGCGGATCGACGGCGAGGTCGACCGGGCAAGCAAGCTACAGGGACCGGTGGTGGTGGAAGCGGGGGCGACCGTGACCGCTAGCGTGCTGCGCGGACCGCTCATCATTGGCCCCGGCACTCGTATCGAGCGTTCCTACGTCGGCCCCTTCTCGTCGATCGGACCTAATTGTCTGGTGCGGGACAGCGAAGTGGCGCACACCATCGTGCTGGAGGGAAGTCAGATGATGGACCTGCCGCACCGCATTGAGGATTCGCTGATCGGCCGGGATGTGACGATCACGCGATCGAGCGCCCTACCCAGGGCGTATAACCTGATGCTGGGCGACCATAGTAAGATCGAGCTGCTATGAACCTGTTGATACCAGGTGGGGCCGGCTTTATCGGTTCCAACTTCGTGCGGTACGCCCTGGATCGCTGGCCGAATTGTCGGGTAACCGTGCTGGACAAGCTCACCTATGCCGGCAATCTGGCGAACCTGGCAGAGGTGGGCGATGATCCGCGCTTTCGCTTTGTGCGGGGTGATATCTGCGACCCAGAGATGGTGCGAGCGGCCATGGCCGGCTGTTCACAGGTGGTGAACTTTGCCGCCGAAACCCATGTCGACCGCTCGATTCTAAGCGCCCGCGACTTTATTCGGACCGATGTGGAGGGGACCCAGGTGCTGCTGGAGGCGGCCCGGGCCTCTGGTGTCGAACGTTACCTGCAGGTGAGCACGGACGAGGTGTACGGCCACGTGGAACATCCCCATCGAACCGATGAGGAGGCGCACCTGGCGCCGCGCAGTCCATACTCGGCCTCCAAAGCCGCCGGGGATCTGATGGTGGGAGCGTATCACGCCACCTTTGGCGTTCCGACCCTGATTACCCGAGGGTCGAACACCTACGGCCCCTATCAGTACCCAGAGAAGCTGATTCCGCTGTTCGTGACCAACGCCATCCGTGGGTTGCCCCTGCCGGTCTATGGGGACGGCCGGCAGATGCGCGACTGGCTCTACGCCGAGGACCACTGCGCGGGCATCGCCACCGTGCTGGAACGGGGCACACCGGGCCAGATCTACAACATCGGTCAGGGCAGCGAACGGCCCAATCTAGAGATCATCCAGGAAGTGATCCGGCTCACCGGCTGCGATCCGGCGCTGATCCGCCACGTAGTCGATCGGCCTGGTCACGATCGCCGCTATGCGCTGGATACCAGCAAGATACGCGCGCTGGGCTGGTCGCCCGTCTGGACTCTCGACACCGGCCTGGAGCCGACGGTGCGATGGTATCAGGACCACCGCGCATGGTGGGAATCGCTCCAGGACGACGCCTTTCGAGCGTACTACCGGCAGCAGTATGAGGAGCGGCTGGCGGCGCGCTAATGAAAACGGAACGCCCTACCGTAATCAAGCGGCAATAGCCCTGTAACAGCATCGCAACAGCGGGTCGCTACAGTTTGAAGTGAGATAGTCAACACCGTAGCGGTCAGGAGAGTTACAGCATGACGATGACACAGGGCATACGCGTTGCCGGCAGCCTCATACGCTTCCTGAGTCTTCTCGGGAACCTGATAGGAGCGGTTATGGCAGTAGCCGAATTGTTCGCCTAGGATCCACGCCGCCAGAGTTGTACTATGCTGATCGATTTGCACAGTCACAGCACGTTGAGCGATGGCGCGCGTTCCATCGAAGAGATGGTCATGGCCGCCGAGGGGAATGCTCGTCATTGGTGGCGTAGGGGGCATGGTGCCTCCAGTCGGGATAGTGTGGACCGAGAACCGCACTCAATAGACCGATCAGGTCACAACGAAGCCTCAAGACCGTCTGCTCATGAATTCATGAGCAGACCACTACTCAAGGTCAGACTTTCCACTGCGGCTCTCATTCGCGCCGTGCTCTCTCGCTCACCGGGTACCTGGGAGAGCACGACGGGAGCCGGCCGGCGAGGGCGGTACCGGCCGGCTCCGATCTCTCTCCATCACATGGGGCACACATGAGGAGAGAAGCTTGGAGGAGTGGAGAAGAACTCCTCTTTGATAGTGCCAGCAGGATGTTACCGCCCCGTTACAAAACCAATGACGATGTGTTACGTCCCGCGGCTTCGGGTTTCGCTCGGCCGCGCAGCCAGGCGATTCAATCCTCGGCGTGCCATAGTAAATCCACCAGGGCGCCTTCGCGAATGCCACGCGTCGTGATCACAATAGTATCCGCGTCATAAAAGCCAGCGACAGCGCGCAGGGCACTAATTCCGGCCGGCAGCACCTCGGCACGCTCGGGCTTAATACGATACCGGTTGACCAAATCGCGGGCGGCGTTGGTGGCGATAATTTCCATCACACGATCCATGCCTTGCAGCGTAAGCCCATGGTTATGGTCGTATGGACCGTGCAAGACGGCCATATGGGTCGCGGTCCCACCGGTGAAGATCACGGTATCACCACTCGCCTCCGGCAGTCGCTTCAGCACGTCGACCACATGGACGGATACCGCGTCGAGTTCATCCGGTTGGGGAGGATCGTGGTGGACGAACCGCTCGGTCAGGCGGCCCGAGCCGAGCTTGGCCGAGGTGGCCCACACCATGCCAGAGGCATTGGCATGGATCAGTTCAGCGCTGCCGCCGCCCAGGTCGCAGACTACCGCACCCGATTCAAGGGATAGGCCCATGGTGGCCCCGAGGTAGGTCAGGTAGGCCTCGCGATCGCCGGAGATGATCTCCGTTTCGATGCCGGTCGCCTCGCGCACCTGCCGAATAAATTGTGGGCCGTTGCTAGCATCGCGTACGGCGCTGGTGGCAATGGCGACCACCGATTGAGCACCCAGGGCATGAGCCTCGCCGGCCAACTTCTGAATAGCCTCCACGCCCGCCTGAATACGCTCCGGATCCAGCTTGCCGGTGGCGTCGACACCTTTGCCCAGGCGCACGAACTCACTTTGATCGAGCAGCGGGAACAACTCGTTGTTCTGGGGACGCGCAACCAGCAGACGGATCGTATTTGATCCGACGTCGAGTACCGCCGATGGCAGCGTGGCGTTCAATGCGATGAACTCTTACCGCCATCCGGCAATACGATACCTGCGTGCAGCGCGTCTCCGGCCCCGTTCGATTCACGGTCCAGCCCCACGTCTCGTGGCGCCTGGTGAGCTTCGATGTGCTCCAACAGCTCGCTCACTCCATCAGGTGTGTCGGGCGTGGCGTCAATCGCCTGGGCCTGCAGCAGATCGGCAGCAGCATACGGGGCAGACACGGCCGCTGAAGGGCGTAACTTCGATAACTGCGCATTGGCTCGTGCCACGGCCACCGCATGACGCTCGACACGGTGGGTAGCTCGGGCCAGCCGTGCCCCGGCACGCGCGCGTGCCGCCTCCACCTCCCGCTCACCCTTGCTCATGGCCAGGGTCCGCCTGGCCTGGGCATGCTGCAGGGCCTCCTGCGCCTTGGTCAGCCGCCGATTGGCCTGCTCTTCACGATCTTTTTTGGTTGCTCTTTTCTTGGTCATGGCCTAGCCTTTCCCTTTCGCCGCATGAAGTGTGGTCGCGAGATGCGTATTCATCCACAGTAGCGCGACCAGCTGGAGTGCTCGCGCCCTACGCCATCGTACCGGTAGCCCGCCCGTCCTGGGCGGACTGGCCCGCAGGCCAGCTCGTTCGGCTGAGACGAGAGGAAGACTCCCGAACGAACTGAAGCCAGACCGGGGGCCCGATAGCGCTTCCTCCCTCGACGGCCATGAACACCCGTAGCGTCGGCCTGCGGGCCGATCCGCCCAGGACGGGCGGGCTACAGACTGGACACGCTTATACATTAGTATGACGCCTTCAGCAGCGATGCTACGCGTTTTTCGGCGTGGGGCATGCCGCCGCGGCGCATTCGATCTACCGTGCGCTCGACATCATAGGGAACACGTACCTGGCTGATCGATCGCCGCGCGCCATCCCACTCGAAGACCGTGTAGGCGGAACGAAGGTCGTGGTCCTTGGGATGTCCCACGCTCGACACGTCGACCAGCACCACATCGCCCACCGGACGCACATATGGCGTGTGCAAGTGTCCAAAAGCAAGCACCTCGGCATCCACTCCCTTGAGATACGGCTCCAGCTCCTCCGGTGTCATGGTAGGTCTCAGCGCTTCGTCCATGTTGAGTGGATTGGCGTGGACCACGAGTATCCACTTCTCAGTACCGGTTTCGATGCGATGGGAAAACGGCAAATCCGCCAGAAAACGGAGCCGTTCCGCGCCAAGCTGGTCCTGCGTCCAGGCGACAGTATCAGCCTCCTTCGGCTTGAGGTCGTCCGGCGCCTGGATGATGTCGAAATCGGTATTGCCCATGACCAGTGGCCAATCAAGCTCGCGCAGAAGGTCGATGACGCCCGCTGGATCGGGGCCGTCCAGGCAGAGGTCACCGGCAACCACCACCTCGTCGTACTCCGGCAGGGAATCGACCACGGCCTTCAGCGCCGTAAGATTGCCGTGAACGTCGGACATCACCATAACGCGTCGCATGGTACTTTCAGTATAAGTGGATGCGTTTCCCGCTGGAACGGTATATGCTGAAACAACGACAAGAGGAATGTTGTTTCTCCATCATGTTCCTGTCGTAGTGCCGACGCGGCGCCAGCAGCAACGGCGCCGGGGGGCGGCATCACGGCACTAAGGGCGTAACTCCGGTGGTCGAATCAGCCAGGGCGGGCAAGAAGTTGGCGGGGAAGGCGCCTGCCATCGACCTTGGCGCGGCCGCTCTCTACATTAATCGCGAGCTCAGCCTCTTGCAGTTCGAGCAGCGGGTCGTGGCGCAGGCGAGTGACACGCGGCATCCGCTGCTGGAGCGGCTGAAGTTCCTGGCCATGGCAAGCGACCAACTGGATGAATTCTTCATGGTGCGCGTCTCCGACCTACAGGATCAGGTCGATTCCCAGGTGGTGGTGCTGTCGATCGATGGTATGACCCCGGCACAACAGTTGGCTTCCGTGCGCAAACGGGTCAGCGCGCTGTTCGCAGAGCAGCGGCGCATCCTGTGTCAGGAGCTGCTTCCCGAGATGGAGACCCAGGGCATCCGCATCGCCGATCTACCCCAGTTGACCACAACCCAACGAGCCGGGTTGCGCACCTATTTCGAGCGCGAGATCTTCCCGGTGCTGACGCCCCTGGCGGTAGATCCGGGTCATCCTTTCCCGCATATCTCGAACCTGAGCGTCAATCTCGCGGTAGAACTGGCCGGTGAAGCCGGTGAAGAGACGCGCTTCGCCCGTGTCAAAGTTCCCGACGTTATTCCACGGCTGCTGCACGTCGAGTCGATTCTCGGCCAACATATCGATGGCAAGAAGAGCAAATATACGTTTGTCTGGCTCGACCAGCTGATTGCCGCCAACCTCTCGTCGCTCTTTCCCGGCATCCCAGTGCTGGCGTCGCACTTGTTCCGGGTGGTGCGCGATGCCGATATCGAGATTCACGAGGAAGAGGGCGCCGATCTACGCCTCTCGGTGGAGCGCAGCCTGCGCGAGCGCCGCTTTGGTGAGCCGGTGCTGCTCATGGTCGAGCACAGCATGCCGGAAGGCATCCGCACCCTGCTCTCCAGCCAGTTGGGTCTGGGGCCAGAGAGTATTTATGCCATTGATTCGCCCTTAGGGCTGGATAGCTTCAAGCAGATCACCTCCGTAGACCGTCCGGACCTCAAGTACAAGACGTTCGTCCCACGGATTCCGACCTCACTGGCAGCGGGCGAGCCGATCTTCAGCGTGCTCGACCGACACGATGTGCTGGTGCAGCACCCATACGACACCTTTGCGCCGGTGGTCGACTTGCTGACCGGCTCGGCGCGGGACGATCAGGTACTGGCTATCAAGCAGACGCTGTACCGTGTCGGCACCGATTCGCCGGTGGTGCGGGCGCTGCTGGACGCGGTAAACCACGGTAAGCAGGTGGCTGTGCTGGTGGAGCTGAAAGCCCGCTTCGACGAGGCCTCGAATATTGAATGGGCCCGCGAACTGGAGCGCGCCGGGGTACACGTGGTCTACGGCTTTGTCGGCCTGAAGACGCACTGCAAGGTAGCCCTGATCGTGCGCAAGGACCGCACCGGTATCCATCGCTATGTACACGTCGGGACCGGGAACTACAATCCCGGCACCGCCCGCGGCTATACCGACCTCGGCCTGTTCACGGCGGACCCGGACTTTGGCGCCGATGCCACAGACCTATTCAACTATCTGACCGGCTACTCACAGCAGAAGGCGTACCGACGGTTTCTGGTGGCGCCGCTGAATCTACGCCAGGGGCTGCTGGACCGCATCGAACGTGAAATCGACCAGCACCGTCAGGATGGCAAGGGACACCTGCTGTTCAAGATGAACAGTCTGGTGGATCGCGAGTTCATCCGGGCGCTGTACCGCGCCTCTCAGGCCGGCGTGAGGATCGAGCTGATCGTGCGCGGCATGTGCTCATTGCGCCCGCACCTGTCAGGGGTGAGCGAGAACATCCGGGTGGTGAGCCTGGTCGGCCGCTTCCTGGAGCACAGCCGTATTTACTACTTCCGCAACGGCGGCTCGCCCGAGATGTATGCGGGCAGTGCCGACCTGATGCCGCGCAACCTGGATAACCGCATCGAGGTGCTCTTCCCGATCCTCGATACGGCGCTGCGTGAGCGCATCATTGAGGACATTCTTCGCCCGCAACTGCGTGACACCATGAACGCCTGGGAACAGAAGGCGGACGGCAGCTACGAGCGGGTTCGGCCGGCGGCCGGCGAAAAGGCTTTCGATGCACAGGCCTGGAGCATGACCCAGATCACCTAAGTTCACGATTTCATACCGCTCACCCCACAACCAAGCAAGGACTCTACGTGGCGCCTTCTCGACCAGTTCGCGGATTAAGCTGTGACGACTCGTATCGCGATGCCGCCGGTAAGATCGCCTGGACCCGCTTCGACGAGATGATGGGCTTTGCCGAGACCGCGCTGGAGGGCCGCGACCTCGAAGGCGTGCACGATATGCGGGTTGCCTCCCGTCGCTTGCGCGCGGCGCTTGAGGTGTTTCAAGACGTGTTTCCGCGCAAGCGCCTGCGGCCGTTGCTCGATGAAGTGAAGCGGCTGGCCGATGCCCTGGGGCAGGTTCGCGACCTGGACGTGATGCTGGAGCGGCTGGAGAAGGACCAGGAGGGCCGGCCGGAAGCGCAGCAACTGGTTCTGGCCGAGATGATCGACGAAATGCGGCAGCAGCGCAAGGGAGCCCGTCGCGAACTCAAGACTGTGGTACGCGAGTTGGAACGCGACGAGTTCGCCCGCCGGTTTCTCACCCTGGTGGCTCAGGAGGCCATGTAATGGCGCGCGCCAAACGCATCCGCCGCATCCGCCCCAACAAGGGCCTGCGCGGCAATGCTCGGAAGGTGGTGGCCATTCGCCTGGAGGAACTCATCTCCTGGCAGCGTGCGCTGGAGAATCCGGCACTGGTGACCGAGTTGCACGACATGCGCATCGCCGCCAAACGCTTGCGCTACGCCCTCGAGATCTTCGAGGTCTGCTTCCCCACCAAAGACGTCTTGCGCGACCTGACCGAAATGCAGGAGGATCTCGGCTCCATTCATGACCAGGATATGCTCATCGAGATACTGCGGGCACGCCTGCAGGCGCTCGATCAGTCAGCGGAACATGAGGCGATCGAGATCACCCGATCAGAGGGTACCGCCGTGACCAAGAACAAGCGGCTGCAGCAGTTGCTCTCCGGCCAGCCCGGCGGTCGCACCCGGCTGGGCCTGCTCGGGCTGATCGCCGGCAAAGTGGTGGAACGTGAGCAGCGATACCATGCGTTTCAAGCTCGCTGGAGAGGGGATCCGCTCAACGCCTTTTGTAATCAGGTGCTGGAGGTTACCGGCCTGGACACGAGCAAAGAGGGACCAGCCGTGGCGCCGGCAATCGCCGCCGCAACGCCGGCTGATGCGGGATAGAGGAGAGGTCATGGCACACGTTCTGGGGATCGATCTGGGGGGAACCAAGGTACTGGCGGGCGTGGTGGACACAGACACGGGCAAGGTATTGAGCGCGATCAAAAAGCGCTCGCGAGCTGAACACGAGGTAGGCGATCTGCTCAAGCGCATGGAGGACGCAGCGGAGAAGGCCATCGACGAGAGCGGTGTCAAGAAGAGCGATATTCACCGGATTGGCATCGGCGTCGCCGGCCAGATCGACCGGAAGAAGGGCGTGGTCATCAGTGCCCCTAATCTGGCCAACATGCAAAATGTAGCCCTGGCCAAACAGGTGGAGGACCAATTGGGGCATCCGGTCTCGCTCTACAACGACGTGGAAGCAGCCGCGGCCGGCGAGGCATCCTTTGGGGCGGGGGCAGGCAAAAAGGACTTTGTGGTGATCTTCGTGGGCACCGGCATCGGCGGTGGCATCTATCGTGACGGCCAGCCGTATGGCGGAGCCACACATACCGCGGGTGAGATCGGCCATACCGTGGTGGATGTGAACGGCCGCATTTGCGGCTGCGGCGGCACCGGCCATCTGGAGGCGTATGCCTCGCGCACCGCCATCGTCCGTGTGATCCTGGCCGGCATTCATCAAGGCAGAACCAGTGAACTCACTGGCGTCGCCACCAGTATCGACCCCAACGACCCAGGTGGCAGCGGCATTCGCTCCAAGGCCCTGGCCACAGCGGTGGCCAACCACGACGACCTGACCATCGAGACGCTCTTGACCGCCGCGGACTACCTGGCCGCCGGCCTGGCCTCAGTTATCAATTTTTATAATCCTCCGCTGATTATCCTCGGCGGTGGCCTGGTCGAAGCGGTGGACATGTTCTTCCAGGCGGTCGTCACGCGTACTCGCCAGGCCTGTTTGCAGGTACCTGGGCGGGACATCGAGATCGTCAAATCGGGACTGGGAGACTATTCCGGGATCGTAGGGGCTGCAGTCCTGGCGGGGGCGGGATCGACACCGGCCACTCAGGGTGTGGCGACCAAACCGCACCTTTAATACGAGCGCTAGTAGGGATGATGCGCGAGCAGCCAGACTGGATAGGACAGCCCTTACCGCGGGATATCCCGTGCGCCTCGCGGGTCAGCCGGCGTTACCATCGGTCAAGGACGGACGTTGTACAGGTGAAAGGGGAACAGTTGTGATCGCCATTCGTCGACTCCTCATCTGCTGCGTTGTCTTGCTCGTGACGGTCACATCGGTCACCGCCCGAGAGACGGCGCTGGCGCACCCCGGCGACCGTTTCTCGGGCGGCAAGTTGCATGTGGAATTCCCGCAGACCGGCTCATCCCTAAGCCCGGCATCGCCCACGCCGCCCGGCCCAATCTTGGCGGGCGTCGCCGTCGACCGTGCCGGACATGTCTACGTTGCCGATACGCAGCGAGGCCGCATCTACGTGCTCTCCCAGAGCCTCCAGCTCCTCACCGTCTGGACGGTTCCTCGCCCTTCCGGACCGTACCCGGTCCATCTGGCGGGCGTGGCGCTCGACCGGCACGGCGCGATCTATGCCACGGATCTGGATGGGCGGATATTCAAGCTCAGTTTGACGGGAAGGATCCGAGCGGCATGGGGTTCCTTGGGCAGAGCGCCTGGCCAGTTTCTGCAGCCGTGGGGAATCGCTGTTGGTTCGAAAGGCAACATTCTGGTGGCCGACAACTACAATCACCGCGTCCAGAAGCTCTCACGGGCCGGCAAGCCGCTGGCAGAGTGGCAGCTTTATTCGCCGCATGATTCTCCGGGCGGACCATGCGGCCTGCAGTACCTGGCCATCGGTCCTCGAGGGCGCGTGTACGTGAGCGACAACTGCTACGGTCGGGTCTTCAAGCTGGCCTCATCGGGAAAGGTGCTGCAGATCTGGGGCCAGCACGACCACCACCCCGGCGGGTTCTCGGGCGTGGCGGGAGTAGCGGTCGGACCGAAGGGCAACGTGCTTGTCGCCGAGACCTTTCGCATCTTGAAGTTCTCACCAAACGGCAGGCTGCTCGGATCCTTTCGGAAGTCGGGATATCCGGGCTACCCGTTCTTTCCAACCGGAATAGCAGTCGATGGACACGGCATCATCTATGTCGCGGATGCGGAGAATTATCGTGTCTTCAAGCTCGCACCGTCGGGTAAGACCCTGGCCGTGCGTTGCTTCCGACGATCCGGTTGCAAAGGGGGCTACGCTTCCGGCTCTGATACCGACGCCGCTCGCGCCTCCACGTTCACATTCACTCGATCAGACGAACGAGAAACCACATGAAACGACCGGTGGAACCTCTCGTTCCGGATATCGGCTACGGCGTCCACAGGGGCGCTACGACAGATCGCCCACACAATCATCAGGTGAATCGCTCCGCAGGCGGGACATGGGGCCGAGGACTTTCCACGGGATTCATCGAGGGCAACAGCTAACCGCCTCGCACCTGTTACATATCTCCCTGCAGCGGCGTTGAGAATGCAGAAGGGTGTGCTCTGTGTCATTTCTCGCGCTCGCGCCAACTTCACATATCAGGCAGATGCTTGATGGCCACCAGGTCTGGCACCTCCGCGAGCAGATCTGGTTCAAGCTGGACCTCTTCGTGGATGCCGGCTCATTCCGGCTGCGCCGCCTCGTGCTGTGGGATGGGGCATCTCAGGCCTCGATCCACTGGCGCATTCGCTTTGACTACTCACGGCTCAATGTCCCAGTCCGAGTCACCAGCCCTGAGGGAGGATAAGGTCTATGTGCGAGCAGTGGGGCCGGGTTGGACGATGGTCGGTGTGCCCAGGATGTCGTTTCCATGGGCCATTACTGTGCGCCCTCCTTCGCGCATAAGCCCTACGAGCGCTAGATCGTCCTCCGTAGCATGCGCACCGTCACAATAAGCACCAGCGCCCCAACCAGCGCAATCAGCGTGGTGTCGATGAAGCCCGTGGTCCGGTCGCTATCGACAAAGAAGCTGACAATGGCGCCGCCAATGAAGGCGCCAAGCAACCCAAGCACGATATTCCCCAGACAGCCGTACCCATGCCCACGGGCTAGGCGGCCGGCAATAGCTCCGGCCAGCAGCCCCACGACCACCCAGGCCACGATCCCACCTGGATGCAGGCCAACGCTTGCCACCACATCCATGATCGCTATCAGTCGTCGAACCGCTAGTCCGCGATTACCAGGCTAACGCTGTGTACTTCGCGGGGCGAGTGCACGCACTCGAAGTAATGCACCCGTGTCCCACTGCGCAGCTTGCCGATCCCACGATAGACCATCGAAGCATCGCAGTCCGGGCATTTGGCGGCGACGTGCGGCTGGTCTGCCGGACCTTCCGGGCACTCGCTCTCCATCTCCTGGCTGCGCAGCAGAGTGAAGTCAAAGTGGCGGGGGGGATGACGAATAATGGCCGATTCCATACAGCACTTAGTATACACAGTTGCCGCCGTGTATTGTCGGATCGAGGATAAGTGCACATGAGGCAAACATCGTACCATTAAAGTATGAGTTCTTTGCTTAAAGTATGAGTTCTTTGCTGCGCTTCATCTTATTGCTGGCGGCGCTTGCCGTCTGCCTGGGCCTGGTTATCACACACGGTTTTCGCGGCGTCGTGGTCATCGCCTTTGTCGCCGTCATTGCCACCGTACCGCGGACTCGGGGCTACCGTTTCCTGGAGCGGCATCTGGTGCGCCTCACCGGCTCACGGGCACGGGCCGTGATGCTCATCGGCGTGGTCACGCTGACCGCCATGATCGCCCTCAACATCGTGCAGTTTGTGAGGTAGTGAGCAGAAGGCCGAGCAAACCCTTTCACTCCGAGTGGGGGTACCGTGCACGACGCTTCGACACAGGCGCACTCAGTCGAGACGGCGCCCAGCACCATGATGCCGGGAGCTCAGCGGAGCCGGCCTGGGCCTGCTAGCGATGACGCTGAGTAATACGCCCACGGGAGCGGTCGTAGGGTGACAGGTGTACAGTGACTCTATCGCCCGGCAGCACCCGCACGATGCGCGTCTGCAAGCTCGTGGCTATGTGCGCCAGGATTTTCTGGCCGCCCTCCAATTCCACTCCATACATAGCATTGGGCAGCGCCTCACGCACCGTGCCCTCCACTGCCGGCCCTGCCCGCTCCGGCGGCGCCTCAGCATTGCTCTCGTCCCGGCCATCCAGCCGGCGCGGACCTCGATTGCCGGGCGACACAGTCTGTTCTCCATCCGTCTTCGCGTTACGCGATTCTAGCAACTCAGTACTGATCGGTACTTGATACAATTGGCGGTAATGGTCCGAGCCGTCACGACGAAGGATGACCTATGCAGCGGCCAGAAGAGCAAGGCGTTTCCTTTGTGACGCTCTATGCCCGTGTGGTGCACGAACTTGCTATCAATCCGCGAGTGTCGCAGGAGGCTCTGGCGCGTAACCTCGATGTCACGATGCGCACCGTGCAGCGGCATCTGACCCAGCTGGAACGCGAAGGCTATATCCAGATTCAACGGAACAAAAAGCCGTACGCCTATACCATCGCGTGGGAGCGTTCACTGCCCCACTTCAACCACCTCAAGGTGGAGTTGTTCAAGCCGGACGGCCACTCTCCCCCCGGCCCCCTCTCCCTCCGCTAACTTCATGATGCGTTGGGCCAGGACCGCCCCTCACCCAGCCATATACCGCGGCACGGCTTTCACCGTCAGCAGGGCTATGCCCAGCGGCAACCAGAGCAGCCCAAAGAGCAGGGCGACCTGGTCCTGATGGAGATAGATCTGCTCCCGGCCAATCATGCCGGACGCCGCGCCCAGCAGAAACAGCAGGATGGCGAGTGTGCCAACGATCAGCGGGGCCAGGCTCCAGGCCGGCAGCAGTCGCGCGCGCAGAAGCAGCAGGCCGGCTGCTACCAACGCGGCAACGAAGACGGCGATTCCCGCCACGCCAAACCCTCGCAGCAGAGCCACGCTGTACCAGCCCCACCCCAGGAATCGCTCGACGGCCCACGCTCCGCAATAGATTCGCAGGCCGGCGACCATCAGAGCCAGGAGTGCAGCGGTGGGGTGCGGAACCCAATCGCTGCGGACCCCATAAAGCCAGGGGGTCGTCACGGCCCGGCCCTTCCGCAAATGCTCATACGCTCGGGTAAAGGTGTCCTGCACGCAGTCGAGGGCAACGTCACGATCACCGGTAAGCACGACCAGCAAGCGGTAGAGGGGAGCTTCGTGTTCCCGCATCAGTGCGGCGAGCGCGTCACGCCGGCTGCTCTCCGTCTCGTCAATCAGGCCGAGTTCCCCCCACTCCGCGTGCGTCAATCGCATTCCCTCTCCGTCGTACCTCACTGGTATAACGTGGTGAGAAGGGCAATGTCACAGGCCATAAAGCACGGCGCGTCACTCTGGAGCGGAAGGCACACCGTGGGACGCGTAGAAGTATCGAATCGGCGCGCGCACCAGGAGGGGCAGCAACGGAAAGCTGGTCGCCAGGTCGTCGTGGCGGATCGCGCTCTCCATCCGTGCCACGAACTCCCGACTGGGGGCCGGTCGAAGCCGCCAGGCGCTGTCCAGGAACTGTCCCCAGACATTGAAAAAGGTGAAGCCGGGAGTGGTCGGAGTCGCGGTAGCAATGTACTCCGGCGGGAAGAGTGCGCGATAGGCGGGTAGATTGTAGAGCCACGATCCTCCCGCGAACATCTCCGCCTCCGGATGCGACCGCCGTATATCTGCGAACATGCCTCTCAGCTCATGCAGTCGCTCGCGTCGCCGTTCCCGACTCAATGCGCCCAATCCAGACGTATCGAGGTTGCCGAAGTGGAGGCCGGCAGTGCGCGTTTCTGGGTGGTAGTGGTACCGGAAGCAGCCGTAGGGGTGCGGCGGGTACTGCCGGGCATGAGCGAGATAGAACGCATGCGTCCATTCCAACTGGTCGCTCGCCGCGTGGTATCCGGCGAGAAACTCCTGCCACATCGGCTCTGTGGGGTCGAACGCGGTCCCCAGCTTGAAGTTTGGATAGAGCGGCGTCCCTCTCAGCAGCGCCTGATCGAGGGAAACACCGTCGATCCTGGACACATGCAGAGCGAAGCGGAGCACCAGGGTAGTAAAGTCGCGCGACCATTCCATGCCGAAGCCTAGCGCATATCACGTCGCAGGGCGGGTCGCTTCGTGACCTGGCGCAACCTCTCCCCACACCGATGAGACTATATAGCCTATATAGGAGACATTTGGAGGAGAAGACCATGGGTGAGCAGAGAGACGAGAGGGTGCAGGTGAATAGCGATGATGCCCGCGCACTCCATCAGGCTTTGGTTCAGCAACTCAAGGACCGCGGGCTTATTTCTGACTGTCGGGTGGAAGCTGCCTTCCGAGCCGTGCCGCGCCATCTGTTTCTCCCAGATGTACCTCTGACGACTGTGTACACGGATGAGGCCATCCCGACCAAGAAGCGAGACGGTCTTGCTATTAGTTCATCGTCCCAGCCGGCGGTGATGGCGATCATGCTGGAGCAGTTGGGCCTGCAGCCGGGTGATCACGTCCTGGAGATTGGGGCGGGAACCGGGTACAACGCCGCGCTCATGGCCCACATCGTCGGCCCGAACGGTCGTGTGGTTGCGGTGGACCTTGACCAGGACATTGTGGAGAATGCACGCGCCCACCTGACGGCCGCCGGCTGCACGGACGTGCAGGTGATCTGTGGAGACGGCGCGCTGGGGTTGCCCGAGGCGGCGCCGTACGATCGGATTATCCTGACGGTCAGCGCCTGGGATATCGCCCCAGCCTGGCCCGAGCAGCTCCAACCGGGTGGACGCCTCGTGCTCCCCCTGGCGCTCAACGGAACCGTGCAGAAGCTGGTGGCCTTTGAACGACTGGATGATCATCTGGTGAGCGTGTCCGTGCAGGATGGCGCCTTTATGCCGCTACGCGGGATCCACGCGGTTCCGCGGGTACACTTCCCCCTCGGAGGCGGGCGAGACCTGCTCCTGGGAGTCGGCACGCCTCGCCCGATCGACGCCGACGCCGTGTACACGCTCTTGACCGGTCCCTACGAGGACCTGCCAACGCAGCTGCGCGCAACTGCCGGCGAGCTATGGGGAGGGGTGAGTCTCTGGCTCGCGTTGCATGCCCCCACCATGTGCAGCCTGGTGGCGACGGGTGACGCGGCGCGTGCCGCCGTTCCATCCCCGCTCTCTACCTCACCGGGATACCGAGTAACCATTGGTCTACTGGAGGAGGCCAGTCTCTGTCTGTTGGCGCGCATGCCGGACGACGATTCGCCCTCGGCAGAGACGCCGTTCGGTCTTGCCATCCGCAACTTCGGCGCCGGTCACCAAGTAGCCCACCAGTTGGTCGATCTCCTCCATGACTGGGAAGAGGCCGGCCGTCCATCCAGCAGGGGCCTTCGAATCACGGCCTCTGTGCAGGAACCTCTGCCGACCACTGCGCCGCTTGCCCTGATCATCCACAAACCGCGGACGCATCTCGTGCTCGATTGGGAGGGAGGGATGAAGTGAAGCTATCGGACATGAAGAGCTTTGACGAAGTGCTCTCCGAGCAACTGGAGGATCCGATCTTCCGCCAAGAGTGGGAGCGCACGGCGGTGGCCCGTGCGATTGCACTGCGGGTCATTACCTACCGGGCCGAGCATGGCCTCTCCCAGGCGGGACTCGCGCGGGAATTGGGTGTGAGCCAGCCACTCGTGACACGGGTCGAGGCCGGCGAGCATGAGCCGACGTTCGCCACGCTTTCCCGCCTCTCGCGCCGGCTCGGACTGGAGTTTCACATTGACATCACGCCTACCGCCCTGGAGATGACGGTGTAAAGGAAAGCGCCGGCCCGATCCTCTGTACTGTGTAGCCGGCTACAGGATCAGATGCACGTCTCCGAACTCGTGCCAGAGGTATCCGTCGTCGAGCGCGGCGCGATAGGCCTGCTCCAGGTGGCGCCGGCTGGCGATTGCCTCCAGCATGGCGAGATGGGTAGCCTGCGGCTCGTGGAATCCGGTCAGGAGCGCGTCAACGGCGCGAACGCCCCGACCAGGAGTAATAATCAGGTCGGTCCAGCCTTGGCCGGCTCGCACCGTGCCATCCTCACTCGCCGCGCTTTCCAGCGCCCGGACCACGGTCGTGCCCACGGCAATGACCCGCTCGTGCGTCTCACGCCGCACGTTGACGGCCCGTGCCGTCTCTGGCGGTATGCGATACCATTCCTCGTAGGGTGCTTCGTGACTCTCCAGGCTGGAGACGCCGGTGTGGAGGGTCAGTGTGGCAAAGTCGATGCCGCGCTGGGCCAGCCGCTCGATTACGTCCCGTGTAAACGGTCTGCCCGCTGACGGCATCTCCGCCGATCCCAGCTCGCCGTGGTACACGGTCTGGTACATCTCTAGGGGCCAGGCAGCCGGGACATACGAGTAGCGGATGGGTCGTCCCCATTTGAGCAGATAGGGAACCACCGGCGTGGGGAGATCGATGCGCGCGATCCAGAGCCGCCGAGAGCCACTGTAGGCGCCAATGAAGTGCGCGTTTCCGCCCTCCGGCAGCATCGCGGTCTCGCCGGCACCGACCACCATCTGGCGCGGCTCCACGATCCAGAGGTGGGTCTGCAGTGCCGAGGAGAAACGCAAGGGAAACGGCGTGCCGTCCGGGCGGGACGCTGTTACCTCTGCCGGCAAGGTTCCGGAATCGTTGGTCACGACCAGATCGCCGGGGCACAGGAAGTCGGGAAACTGGTCGAATCGGGCGTGGACCATGGTGTCCAGGCCACGGTAGCTCACCAGCAGCCGCACCTCGTCGCGGCGCAAGCCGCGGGCCTCCGGAGGTTCGATGGCCTCCAACTCCGGCGGCAGCGAGAATTGGAGGAGCGTATCAAGCACCGGCATGTTCCACCTCTCGGGCCGTCTCCCCGATCAGATCGATGGCGCTGATTCGGGCAAAGGATCGTTGATCCTCCAACAGACGCAGGAACGCCGGTGCCGGGAGCTCCGGCGAGAGCAGATCGGAGAGATCGACGCCGGGCTCAGCGTCGCGATGCATCTGGGTGTTCATATCGCCCGGATCGACCACGTAGACGCGAATCCCGCTGCCTTCCAACTCGGCCGCCAGCACCCGCGAGAGGTGCTCCAACGCGGCCTTGCTCGCGCCATAGCCGCCCCAGGTGGGATATGCCTCAACTCCCGCATCGGACGATACGTTGATGATGACCCCGGCGCCTTGCGCTTTCATCGTGGGCAGCGTGAGCTGCACCAGGTGAAGCGGGGCCACGGTGTTCACCCGAAAGGCCCGGGTCAGCTCCCCGAGGGGGTAGTCTGCCAGCTCCGGCATGGGAGTGGCGCCCAGGGTGGAGGCGTTGTTGACCAGGACATCGATCCGGCCGAAGCGCTCCAGCCCCCGCTGGATCAGCCGCTCGGCATGCGAGCTATCCGCCACGTCTCCTGCCAGTGCCACCACCTCGGTGAGTTCCCTCAGCTCGGACGCCGCGTGGTCCAACGCATCCGCGCCGCGTGCGGTCACTATCAGGCCGATATTGTGCCTCGCATAGACGCGAGCGATCTCTAACCCCAGTCCCTGCGAGGCTCCGGTGATGACGGCGACCCTCTGCTCAGTACCCTTCATGTCGTCTGTTCCTTTCTGCTGACGCTGACGGGACGGCGCGGTATGAATGCGACTATCCCCCTGACTTGAGCGTATGCCCGTCAGGGTGTTCCAGCCCTCAGGCAGATGTCCAGGGAGGGACCTGTACCTTAGTACAGGCATGAGAAGCCTACAGCAGTGCGCGCTCCAGCGCGATGGCCACCGCGCGGGCACGATTATCTGCATCCAGTTTCTTGAGGATCGAGGTCACATGGAACTTGACCGTCCGCTCGGTGATGGAGAGGGATCGGGCGATCTGCTTATTGGACAGACCGGCGGTGATGAGACGCAACACTCCTAGCTCCCGTTGGCTCAAGCTGGTGTGGCGTGGCGCCCGCACTTCCTGCAGGAGCATGTCGGCGATGCGCGGCTCGAGATAAGACTCGCCGGCATTCGCGACTCGAATCGCCCGTGCAATCTCAATCGTGCTCGCCCCTTTCAAGAGGTAGCCCTTTGCTCCCGCCCGGATTGCGCCAAAGACGCGCTGGTCCGTCGCGTAGGCGGTAAACACCACCACTTTCCCGCTGGGCAGAGCTTCCAGCAGGTATGGGATAGCCGCCACGCCATCCATCCCCGGTAGCTCGAGATCGAGCAGGATGACATCGACCTGGGTGTGGTCGATCAGAGCCAGTGCCGCCTCCGCCGAGCCGGCGGAGGCGGTCACCTCGAAGTCCGGCTCATCCCCCAGCACAGCCACCAATCCCTGCCGCACGATCGGGTGATCGTCAACGACCATGACGCGGATCATGGCTGGTCTGTCCGCGACATGGGAATCAGCACAGTGATCGAGGTGGGACCTCCCGGCCGGCTCCTCAGTCGCAGACGGCCTCCCACCAATCGGGCGCGCTCTTGCATGCCCAGGATGCCGTGCCGCCCCTCGCCCAACTGCTTCGGATCGAACCCGTGTCCGTTGTCGCGAATGGAGAGACGTACGCCGCTTTCCTGGGTCTGCAGCTCAATCTCTACCTCGCCGGCCTGGGCGTGCCGGCGGACGTTGACCAGCGCTTCCTGGGCGATGCGGTACAGCTCCAGCTCCATCTGCTCCGGCAGCGATTCCACCTCAGGCGACCGCACCTGGACCCGGACGCCGGTATCCGAGGTGAAGGCGCGGGCCAATGCCCTCAGTACCTCGGGCAACGGCCTATCCAGCCTGGCGCCGCGCAGATCGAGGACCGACCGGCGTGCTTCCTCCAGGCTCTCCCGGCTGGCCTCCAGCGCCAGTTCCAGGCGCCGGCGCGCCCGTGCGGGATCGTGCTCCAGGTAGCGCATCGCTCCTTCGATGTTGAGCGCGATGCCGGTGAGACCCTGAGCCAGCGTGTCGTGGATCTCGCGCGCAATCCGGGTACGTTCCTCGATCCGAGCCAGTTGGGTGCTCGCCTCCGCCAGCCGCGCTCGTTCGATGGCCAGCCCGACCTGGTAGCCGATGGTCGAAAGCAGCCGCAGTTCGTCGGGCTGCAAGGTGCGCCAGGCCCCGCTGCCCACATTCAGGATGCCGAGCGGCGTGGCGCGAAAGTAGAGAGGGATGCTGGCGTGTCCGCTGACCCCGGCGGTCGATTCCAGCTGACCGGACCGAACCGCGGGATAGAGGCGGCTGCACTCGAAGACGCCGATGTTTTTGGGAGTGAGCTTTCCCGCTTTGAAGGACTGAATGCACCAGCACGGCCGCCCGGTCATGTGCACCGGCTCCTGCAGATAGGGCGGCAGGTTATGGGCCGCGGCGCTGTAAAAGTGCTGGGTATCCGGATCCCGTAACCACACCCAGGCGGTCTGGAGTCCCAGCAGATCGGCCACCAACTCCAGGGTTTGCTGCAGAGCCTGCCGCACCTCCGGTGCGCTGTTCAGCGCCTCCGCCACGGCGTTTACGATGCTCAACTCCCTGGTTCCTGAGTCCTGCGCCGTGCCCCGCTGCTCGGGACCGTCCTCTTTGGTATGCATGCGCCTCTCCGTTCCGCTGCGATCATAGCGCAACCCGGCCGCATGGTACGCTGATGGCACAGAGAAGCGTGAACGAGACGATGTACGTAGCCACCGACCACGGTCTGGCCGTATGGCGGCGCGAGCCACACGGCCAGACCGCGTGCACCTACACGCTGGCCGGCCGCCGCCTGACCAGTATCATGGCACGCGGAGGCGTGATACTGGCTGGAACCACCGAAGGCGTCTTCCGCTCCGACGACGGAGGCACGAATTGGTCGGAGGCCAGTCGAAACCTGGCGATTCGCCACGTTCGCTGGATGGCCTTTCATCCGGCTATCTCCGATCGGGAGTTTGCGGGCACCGAGCCGGCAGGTATCTTCCGGTCGCACGACGGCGCCGCAAGCTGGCGGGAGTGCTCGGAGGTAGCCCAGCTACGCGACAAGCACCGCTGGTTCCTTCCCTACTCTCCGGAGGCCGGGTGTGTCCGCGGCTTTGCCTTTGAGGGGGATCGAGCGTATGCCGCGGTCGAGGTGGGTGGTGTGCTGCGTTCCGACGATGGCGGCGCCAGTTGGCGGCTGGCCGGAGGCAGTACCGGCCGGCCGGTGTTCGAGATTCCGCCGAAGCCGCTAGTTCACGCCGACGTCCACTCCGTGGTCTCGCATCCCAGTTCCCCCGATCTGATCTTCGCTGTCACGGCCGAGGGGCTCTATCGCTCGGCGGATGGCGGCGATACCTGGACGGTATCGCACGCTGGCTCGTACTGCCGCGCCGCATGGGTCGATCCCGCGGACCCGCGGCACATCATTCTGAGCCCGGCGGAGAGCGTGGCACGCAAGAACGGCCGAATCGAGGAGACGTGGGACGGCGGCGCGAACTGGTCGCCGGTTTCCAATGGGCTGGAACTGCCCTGGCCGGACACCATGATCGAGCGCTTTATCCAGGTTGGCGGTGAACTATTCGCCATCACCAACCACGGCCAGGCGTACGTCTCGTCGCCTGGCAAACTTCACTGGCAGCGCGTCCTGCCCGAGGTTGAGGGCATTCGTGCTCTGACCGCGATGGCGTGACGGCGTTCGCCTGATTGGGTAGCGCGCTCCATTGGGAAAAGCGATTGTCATCGCCGATTCCGGAGGAACCGTATGAACTCCACCGGCTTGGCTCGCCTCGCACCGCCCTCTACGCCTGCCTCGTTATAACCTCCGGGCCAGACGCGGTCAGCACGAAGGTCTCCTCTGCTTTGGCGCCGGTGACTGATGGGTTCCAGGCAAATGCCTGGCCGGCCCGAACCGGGTCCTGGGTGTGAGGCGTTGCCACCACCTCGCGCGTGGCGTAGCCGGTCATGCCGCCCTGATGGTGCAGCTTCCACTCATCTGGGTAGCCGGCGTCGGCATAGAAACGCGTGCAAGCTTTGAAGGCATCCGCCAGGGTGGCGCCTGGCTGTGTACCCTCCTCTCGCATACGCTGCAGGATCGTGTCACAGGCAGCGAATCGCCCCTGCAGTTCCGCATCCGGCTCATCGAAATGGACAAATCGCGTGAGATCGGCGTAGAGACCGTGGCGCTCGCCACACACCACTAGCATCACGCGTCGGTGAAATACCTGGTCATGGACCACGGGGTGTCGGTACTGGGTGATCCGATCGTCTCCGGCGGCCATGACCACCGGGCTGTAGAGGCCGCGCCGCCGGCAGGCCGACTCCAGTGCCGCCGCCGCCTCGAACTCACTCATTCCCGGGGCCAGCGCGGCTGCCGTCTCGTCCATCGCCGCCACTGTCAGCCGTCCGACTTCGCGATACTGCGCGATGGCGTCCGCGTCCAGCACCCGGCGGTAGAGGGCAAGCTCGGCGGAGACATCCGTTGATTCCGCGATGGCGCCGTCCGACCCGACTGGTTTGCCTGCGCTCAGTTCCTGCAGCGTAGAGTGGGGGTTTTGGTACCAGGGATACGATACGACCTCCAGCGCGGGAGTCTGCTCAACGCGCATGCGCTCTGCTTCGATCGAGTCGGTGAGCACGTAGGCTTGGTCGGGCGTAATCACCAACTGTGCGACCCCAAACGGCGCGGAGTGATCGACGCGATTGTCGGCGCCACCGCTGTACCAGGCGAAGTTCGGGAAACGCCCCAGCACCACCGCTCCCAGACCTGTTCGCTCGAGCAGATCCTCGATCTGGCCCTGTCTGGACTGTCCGCTGTCTGAGGTCATTGACTCGCCTCCACGCCTGTCGATAGTTGGAACGTATACATATCCCACCTGCCTCCTGCCGTGCAACTTGCGTACCCGGAGAACGATGTTTGCCCATCACCTGCCAGGGCGGCCCCTCCCCCGTCGTCTCTATTCGACCCTTGACAGTACGCACACATTGCTACAATTCGGTGCAGCAGCCGTGCACCCGTCGCGGACTTGAGGCCGCTGGAGCACGGGCATAGGGCCGCCGTGATTGAGCGCTCGACGATTCACTATCAGTATGCGTTGCGGGGTGAATGAAATGACCGAGCAGCAGACGCTTCCGTTTACCGGCACAGAACTTGATACGTTTGCAGCCGACCTGAATCGGGACGGTATCGTCGTCATTCCTGGATTGCTTGATCGATCCAAGATGGAAGTCTGGTCGCGGGCCTTTGCCGAATTGTTCGAGCGCCGCCAGAGGATGGCTGGAGGCCTCGCCCCGCGGGAGCAATCTCGCTACTATCTGACACTCCCCTGGATTCCCCCATTTGCCGATGTAGACGTCTTCGCTAACCAGGTGATCCTCGAGGTCTTGAACCGTGTGTTCGCGCAGGAGTATGTCATAGTTCAGCTCGGCGCAGACGTTCCCTTGAAGGGGTCGTCCCATCAGGACACCCATCGAGACTACCGCCCTCTCTTCTCCGACGACGTGGTTACACCGTTGTATGCCCTCGCGGTCAACTTTCCGCTGGTGGACGTCACGGACGACAACGGCCCGTTCGAGATGGCCCGCGGGACGCACGTCATGCCGCGTGACGCGGCCCTGGCAAACGTTGAGTCGGGACGTAATCCCATCGAGCGCTTCTATCCCAAGCTGGGGGATGTAACGATCCGCACACCCCTGGCGATGCACCGAGGCACGCCCAATATCACAGATACGCCGCGACCGATGGTGGTGATGGGATACGTCATGCACTGGCTGTACACGCCGAACGTAGATCTCACACTTTCACGGGACTACTACGACAACCTTCCGGAGCACGCCAGGCAGCTTCTCCGCTGTGAGGTAGTCGATAGCCTCCCCGAGGAGCAAGCCGAGACTTACCTCAACTTCAAGTTTTAGCGGCAACTCCGGACGGGTTCACCGCAGCCACCCCGAAGTGTGATTACGCAGCGTTCTACCGATAGCTTACGCTCGTGACCAGCCCATCGATGGCGCACGGCGCCGCAAGCCCACCCTTGTAATCGGCGTGATCTCTAACCAGATTAATGCGGTCAGTGGCGCCGGCCAGTACGTGCCATTCTGCGCTCAATCGCTCGGCGACATAAGGTGACTGGCTCTAGGTTCAACTTTACGCTCCTCATCATCCGGCATACCCTATGGCGCGGTGACGGTTATCGAGACTTTTGGCCCATTCCATACCAGAGGATCGATTCGCATGTTGCGGATGCCACCATGGTCGTACCCTTCAGGACCAGGCCAGCCGTGGTAGACCATGTAAAGCCTGCCATCCGGACCTTGCACCACCGAGCCGCCACCAGGGCCGTGAACTTTGTCGTTTCCCTGGAGAATCGGATTACCCGCATATGGGGTAAACGGCCCCATGGGAGATGAACTGGTGGCGTACCCCATGGCATAGTTGCTGTTCCAGCTATTGCCGGAGAAGAACAGGTAGTAGGTAGAGCCCTGTCGAATGGTAAAGGGGCCCTCGACGGTCGAGAAGTCCTTCCCATGTTCCCAGGGCTGCGTGAGGCCAAACAGTTCGTGACGCTGGCCAGTTCGTTCAAGGAGCGACTTTTTCATTGCGAGCACCGAGATGTTGTGCTGTGGGCCATCAACCGAGAAGTACAGATAAGCCTTCCCGTTCGTGTCAATAAAAAGGTCCGGATCGATATAGCCCTTGCCGTACAGATCGCTGCAGGCAACGACGTCGCGCTGTTTGAACGGGCCAACGGGGGTGGAAGCGGTGGCCACGGCGATGCAGTGCCCGTCCGAGCCCAGTCCGGTGTAATACGCGTAATACGTCTTGCCCACGTGGACCACGTCGGGCGCCCACAGGTCCCCACTGGTCCACTTGGGATCGCGTTTAAAGATGGAGGACACTCGCTTCCAGTGCACCATGTCGGTTGAGTGAAGAATAGGGAAGGCACCCGGCGACCAGTCGGCCGTGGTGCCGTACGCATAATAACTATGTGCGTTCACGCGCAGTACCATGGGGTCCGGGAAATCACGCGAGAATACCGGGTTGTGGTATGAGAGGGCTTGGCCCGTGCTGGGCGCGGCCTGGCTGGAATGTGCCCTGGTCGCGCCCAGGGCGACCAGACCGATAATACCCAGGGAGACACCAAATCGATACACCATCTTGATTTTCATCTCTGCGTTACTTCCCTTCCGCGTGTATCTTCTTAAGATAATAGTAGAGCAAATTGGGAACCAGATGAGGCCCGGGCCTCATCTGGCCCCATTTCGCGGGTACCACTTGATATTGAGGGTGTGCAGTAACGATGCTGGGCGGCGAAGACTATTTACGAGCGCTACCGGCAACACAGCGTTAGAATCACGTAGTAGGAGCAGGACATGAGCGCGAAAGGCAAGGAACGGTTCAAGACTTGGTTGTTCTTCCTGGCGGCCACAGTGCTCCTAGCCGGTTGCAGTGTGGGGGGATCCACCAGTGCGTCGCATGGGTCGTTCAAGAACCCGCTAACAAACTCTGATTTTGCCGACCCCTTTGTACTGCACGTTGGCAAGACGTATTACGCCTTCTCCACTACCGCAATGTCGGAACACTTCCCGACGATGCATTCAACCGACCTGGTGCACTGGACGGTAGGCAATGATGCGTTGCCTCAACTGTCCGGCTGGGCCGGCGGAAACTCATGGCATCCGGCCGTGCTTCCCCGTAAGGACGGCAAATACCTCCTCTACTTCACCGCGCAGGATTTAACCAGCGGGCGTCAGTGTCTGGGACGTGCTCTAGGAACCGCACCGGACGGGCCATATACGGATACGAGCACCAGGCCGTTTCTCTGTCAAACCGATATTGGTGGCGACATTGACCCCAATCCGTTTCGGGACAGTAACGGAAAGTACTACCTGCTCTGGAAAAATGATGGGAACTGCTGCGGTCGCGATACCTTCATCTGGAGCCAGCAGACAACCCCGGATGGCATGACCATGCTGGGTAAGCCGGTGCAACTGATTCATGAGACCAAACCGTGGGAGTACGACGTGGTCGAAGGACCCCTCATGTGGAAGCATGACGGTAAGTATTATTTGTTTTTTTCAGGCAATGACTATGGCATGAACCTGTATGCGATTGGCTATGCTACCTGCAGTGGACCGCTCGGCCCCTGCACGCAGGCGCCTGAGAACCCCATCGTGAAGTCCAAGTGCAGCGCTGCTGGTCCCGGTGGCCCGACGATTGCCACCGACAGTGCGGGACAAGACTGGATGCTGTATGCTGCCTGGCCGACCAGTGCGGTAGGCCCCAGTGCCGGTGGCCCAGGTCGGGAGCTCTGGATGGACAAACTGAACTGGAGCAACGGTAAACCAATGGTGAACGGGCCCACCTGTACTCGCCAGGACGCTCCCGCCCCTTGAGGTGAAGGTCCTACGAGCCGCCGCCCTCTCTCTTCAAATTGGAGTCGCCCAGCGTGTATCGCCGGGCGACTCGCTTACGTTGCATTATCCTTTGACCCCGCTCAGCACCGACGAACCGACGAAGTAGCGCTGGAACACGAAGAAGAAGATGATCATGGGCACGGCAGCCATGGCGGAGAAGGCCATGAGAGCACCATAGTTGCTGACGTAGGAGCCCAGGGTCACCAGCGCAATGCCCACGGTGATGGTACGCATGTCGGCACTGGTGGTGGCCACCAGCGGCCACAGGTAGTCATTGTAGATGGCGATAACGGTCAGGATGCCCAGCAGGATTAACGGTGTTCGGGAGAGCGGCAGAATGATCTGCCACCAGCGGCGGAACTTACCGGCGCCGTCGATCATCGCTGCTTCCTCCAGTTCCTTGGGAATCCCCAAATAGAACTGGCGTAAGAGAAACACCCCAAATGGTCCAGCGCCATATATCAGGATTAACGGGGCGTAGGTGTTGATGAGATTCACGCCAGGAACAAGGTTGGCAAACTCGGAGTAGACCGGGATGAGCAAAACGATACCGGGAACCAGCATGGACGACAGAATCAGAATGAACAGAGCGTTCTTGCCGGGGAAGTCCAACCGTGCCAGGGAATAAGCCGCAAGCGAGTCAATAAGGAGCGTGATCGCCGTGCCGGCAATCACCACGATCATCGAATTGAGGAACCACCGTCCCAGAGGGTTCTGGCGGTCTTTGAAGATATCTGAGTAATTTTGGCCGGTCGCAGGGTGAGGAATCCACCCCACGCTTTTGAGGATGTCCCCCTGTGTTCGGATCGAAGTTACGGCCATGTAGAGCAGCGGCCCAAGAATAAGAATCGCCAGCAGGGCAAGGCCGGCGAGCTGTAAATAGGTACTGAGTTGGGTCGTCCCCACATCCTTGGGGCGACCAGTGCGCCCTGTTTGGGACCTGGTGGTTGCCCGAGCTGGTATAGCCATGGTTCCCTCCTACGCCTCACTGGCCCTGAAGAATTTAAGCGCCGACACTGAGATCACCACCATGATCAGGCCCACCACAAAACTCATCGCTGCCGCCGTGCCCAGGCTCGCCTGATCGAATCCCTGATGGTAGATGTACAGAAATATCGTCTCGGTCGACTGATCCGGCCCACCTTGGGTAATCAGTAGAGATTGACCGACCATCGCCACCGACCCGAGCATGGTGGTGATGGTTACAAATGCCAGGATAGGGCGGAGGATCGGGATCGTGATGTAGAGAATGCGCTGCAGGCCGTTTGCTCCGTCGATCTTGGCGGCCTCGTGATAGTCCTTGGGGACCTCCACGACCCCTGCCAGCAAGATCACCATATTGCCACCAACCGTCCACCATAGGGTGGTGACGATCAGAACGATCCACGCCCACGGCTGGTTTTGAATAAAGTTGATGTTTTGATGCAGATATGTATCGGCCAGGCCACCGGTTTGAAAGATCCAGAGCCACAGAGCACAGACGACGGCTACCGATAAAACGTTGGGCAGATAAAAAATCGCTCGCCAGAAGCTGCGTCCCGGCGACTCCGCGACGAGCAGCGCCAGAACAAGACCCAGGCCAACCAACAGCGGCACGGTAATGACCGTGAAGATCAAGGTGTGTTCAAGCGCGGCGTAGAAGTCATGGAAGTGGATATCGCTGCTGTTGAAGAGAAAGGTCTTGTAATGATCCAATCCAATGAAGCCCTGGTCACCCGTCAATGTGTCCCATTTGTGCAAGCTGAGGATAAAGGCATAGACGAGGGGCCCAAGCAGAAAGGCGATAAAGAACAAGAGATACGGAACTACAAACAAAAAGGAGCCACCATAATCCAGGAAGTTGGCTCCAATCGATCTGCCTCGCGCCGTGGTTACCCCACGAGTTGATGCCGCGAGTGATGTATCTGTGGTCGAGGCATCCGCGACCTTAACTTCAGCCGATGTCGGTGGAATTTGCGCCATCGTACTCCTCCTCCAGGTGACCGAAAGGACAACGGGTGCGCCCCACCGCCGTGGGGCGCACCTCGTGTGTCCGTTAGCTATAGGGCAGCTTGTTAGCCTCCGGAGCTGTTTGCCGCCTTGGTGGTCTGGTCGGCTGCATAGTTAAGAGCGGACTTTGCGTCCTTCTTATCACGCATGACAAGCGAGATCTGAGGATACAGCGTCGAGGTGAAGCTGCCGTACTTCGGCACCTGAGGGCTGAGCACGCCATGTGCCAGCGACTTCGCCAGGGGTGTCTCGTAGCCAAGGCTCTTGAACGCCTTGGAAGCGAGAACCGGCTTGTACGCGGGCAGATCACCAGCTTTTGCCCACTGAATGCTGTGCGTCTCAAAGTACTGGATAAAGGTTAGGGATGCCTTATTGATGGCCGGGGAAGCGCCATCCTTAGCCAGGATGAAGTAATGCTGACCGATGAAGACGCCCGGCTTGGGGCCCCACTTCGGCAAGCCGGCGACACCCAGATTCGAGCCCAGGGCATCGTGGAGACGGGAGTACTGCCACGGTCCATCAACCACCATGGCGGCGGCGCCGTTGGTAATGTCTTTCAGATCAACGTCCGGGGCAACCGCCTTGGCGATCTTGTACGTGTAGACCCAGTCGTGCATTAGCTGCAGGGCCTGAATGCCGGCCTTGGAGTTGAAGGCTGCTTTCTTGTTCTTAATGTCGAATTCCTTGCCGCCAAACTGCGCCAGCAGGCTTGGGAAAAGGAAAGGCTGGATCCAGTCGGTCGGAGTATCGAAGCCGATAACACCGTTCTTGGTCGTCTTCTTGGCGTCTGCCAGGAACGACTTCTCGTCTGTTGGCGCCTTGTTGGGGTTCAGGCCGGCCGCCTTGAACACCGACTTGTTGTAGTAGAGCACGAGCGGCAGCGCGTCCATGGGAATCGCGATCTGCTTGCCGTGGTAGTTACCGCCCTTGAAGAGGGACGTATAGAAGTTCTTCGCGGCCAGAGCCGGGATCTTCTTCAGCGCGTTGTCCAGCGGCTGAGCGATGCCCTGGTCGGCCATCTGCGAAGCGAAGACGTCGTCGCCCACGAAGAGATTCGGCGTCTTGTGCGCGGCGATCGCCGTGGTGAGGGAGGTGTCGTAGTTGCCATTCGGGTTGATCGTCAGAGTGACGTGTACCGCGCTCTGGCTCGAGTTGAAGGCGTCGACCATGCTGACCAGGGTCTTGCCATCAGGACCGCTGAACGGGCCCCAGAAGGTAAGTTCCGTTCCTGCACGGGAAGGTGCCGCGTGGGCACCTGACGCCAAGGAGCCGCCGGCAAGCATGCCGGCGAGTGCCACACCGCTGGCGACGCGACCGATCCGCGTCCAGCGACTGCGAGGTGAAGTTGACATTGTTTCTTTCCTCCGCTAAGGGTAGATGAGCTTACAACAGTGCATAATAGTAATCCACATGCTACTCGCCGCTTTCCTCCTCCTCTCCAAGCGTCTCAAAAAAGCACGTAACCTCTTCACTCACTAAAACGTTTTAGCACACTAACACGCAACAATCGGTCCGTTAGTTGACAAACGTTGTGAGGGCACCAGCAACCCGCTAGAAGCTGTCTGAAAAGGGGGTGACGAGGTGAGACACTGGAAGTACCACACTCCAGGAGTCTCCTATGACCTCGCCTCCCCGTCTCTATCCTACCGACCTGACCGATGCCGAGTGGCAGATGC